>Ga0247843_1001528_pt1 | contig 46442 bp, 51 predicted proteins | sample LaCruzMarch2017__FD_192420 | JGI IMG/M metagenome (GOLD analysis project Ga0247843, IMG submission 192420) | Freshwater microbial communities from meromictic Lake La Cruz, Castile-La Mancha, Spain - LaCruzMarch2017_8m | ecosystem: Environmental > Aquatic > Freshwater > Lake | place: Spain...
CTTTCGCCAAAACAGCGCGAAATTGCGTCAGAGATCAGATCGCAATCTGAAGAGGATCAAGCGCTTGAAAGCATAAAGCCTGACTTTATGAACAAGAGCGTCGTGACAAAGGGTAAAGATGGAAAGACGACCAGCAGGAGAGCTACCGCAAAAGATGTTGCCAAGACTCCAGAAGAATTTCGCTCGCTCACTCAACAGGAGAATGACTACAATTCGGCAAAAATGAACATTGCCTATGAGCGCTCTTCGAAATCAAAACAAGATGCCGAAAAAGCCAGGAAGGAAGCGGAATTCATCAAGCAGAATCCTGAAGTTGCGAGCTTGCAAAAAAAACAAGCGCAGGAAAGAACCTCGCTTGCTCAAGGATTCAGTCGTAAGGATGAGAAGGGTAACGCTACAACTGGAATCAGAATGGGTGAAGAAAATGGATATAGCGGAGAAGAAGTTGCGAAATTCAAAGTAGAAAGTGCTGGTTTAAAAGCCAAGCATGATGTGGAAATGAAAGAAGTCATGACTAGAGCTAAAAGCGGGCTTTCTAGCGCAACAGGGTTATCGCAACAAGCAATGATGGGTCAGTCTGTGCAACCAGGCTCGCCTGCCGTAACGCCCAGTAAAAATTCTCCGCAATGGATGCAGGACAGTTTAAATGGTAAAAGTAGTGTGGTATCTAGTGATTTGAAGACTCCTCGCTTGACGGTTGGCGCTGAAAAAACAACTCAGCAAGTTGTTACGGAAAAAATTAAACCTCAAATTGATCAAAAACAAAATGATAAAGTTAAGCCTGATCAGCGGCAAGATCCTACTCAAGTGGTTTCTAATATTCTAACAACTGTTAATCAAATAGCTGCTGAATTACAAAAGCAAGTTAGTCCAACTGCGGCTGATGGTGGGCAGAGTGTTGCTTCTGGCGGCAGCGGTTCAGTTAGCGTGAGTGCTCCAGTAAATTTTTCAATAAATTCTACAGCTGGTGAAAATAAAACTGAAGTGGCGAATGTTGCAGATAAAATAAAAACTGATTTAACAGCATTTTTATCCTCTCCAGAATTTTTGGAAAGAGTTACAACAATTGCAAAAAATGCGACTGGCAACACACAACCTCCAAAGGCAATAGTATAACAGTTTATGGATTTCCAAAATGTAAAATTGCTAGCTTACGACCACAAAAATAATTTTTGGGGAGATAAGGGTTTTAAATATGGTTCTACAGTTTCATTTTCAATAAATGGATATATTCTTGATTTAACAAATACTTCTGGAGTTAAGGATATTTTTCAAGCTTGTAAAAGTTTATCGGACTCTCTTGGCTCTTATCAGGAAATAATTGTAAATGGTGTAAATTATGGCAGAGGTAAGATTACAGATGTTTCTTTTGATTCTGGAAATTGGGTGAAAGTTACTGAATACAATGTTTCAATAGAAATTATTCAAGGGGGAGATTTGGTTTCTTTCGCTGGAGATGAGTTTGATGGCGACATAATATCCAGTATTAAATCTTCAGCAGAATATTTGGAGGAATTCACTGAATCTTATTCGTGCGAGTATTCTTCCAATGATAATTCTGTATCTGGAACTCATTCAATAGACGTGAGAATGTCAACTCTTTTTTCTGGAGATAAGATAGCTTTTGCAAAAAATTTAGCCTCTGTTCTTTTCTCAAAGACTTTCCTTGAAAAGTTGTCTGAAATAACTTATTTAAAACCTCCAGAGTCAACAAGAAAAGATTATTATTCTGAAAATTATGACTTGATAAATGGCGCTTGTGGTTTTAAAAGAAGTTTTTCATTTGCAAATTCAACAGATTGTTTTTCAAAAAAGCGCTCAATAAATTTGAGTTTTGGTGAGGATGGTATAACTAATGTAACTGAATCAAATTCAATTAAAGGCGAATGCCTGAGCCCAACGCTATTTGACTCTGCTGAAACGGGATTTCAATCTGAAATTACTGGTGTTTTTTCTAGATGTTTAGCTGTTTTTAATACATATAAAGCTTCTTTTGGCATACAGAATGATTTGATAAATAAAGAGTTAGAAAGAGGAGTCAAAAGAAATAAATTTTCTGGAGAGATCGAGTATAATGTTTCTTTTACAAATGACAAAAGGAGGAAGGGTGATTACACTTTTGAGTATACTTTGGACCTGTCTCGATCTGAGGATGGAATTTGGGAGGCTGTTGAAGCTGGGTCAGTTAGGGGAAATGATGTGATTGGTTCAGAGGCTAAATTTAACAAGGCAATTTCTGGTTATAATACTGAAAAAACTGGAATCCTTGGTAGATTAACGGCATTTTATGCTGGAGCAAGTCCCAAGCCAGCTGGTGCAACTTTAAAATTAATAACTAGAAATTTAGGATATCAGCCATATGAAGGCGTTGTTTCATATAGTTGGTCAACTACAGATGACTTGACGCTGGATATGTCTAGCAATATTAGAAGAAAAATAATAGAAATAACTGATTCTAAGGCTACTAGAATTCATAATGATTTTCTTATTCCAGGTGGTGTTTCGGCTTATGCGATTGCTCAAGTTGCAAATCAGTCAAAACAGGGCGAAAGAGATGTTAAAGGTGATCTTGAGATATCTAGCCTTGCTCTTCCGTTTGTTGGAAATACTTATTTTCAAAATTGCATTACCCTGGCAAACGATAATAAAGGTACTGGAACTGACATGTATTTAGAGTCTTTTTCTTTTTCGTCTGATGAAATTGAGCAAAATGTTAATTTTAATGCCAAGTATAAATATTCTGAAGCTGCATCTGTCAGTTAAGTGTAATTTTATACAGGTAGTAAAAGGTTTAAAAGGATGCAAGGAAATGTTAAAATATTATATGGTGGAAAAGATGTATTCTCTGGGATATGTCCTACTCCTTTCCTGTATTTTGACAAAGAATATATTGAATATGGTTCAAATTGGGGTTCGAAATATAACTTTTCTATAGAGGGTCAGATCACTGGTAAGCTTGGACCAAATGCTTTTTATGATTTAGAAAGTAAAAAAAATGAATTAATATTAAATTTTAAAAAAGATAATTTACCAATAAAGGTTACCGAGGATTCTTCGGAAATTTTTCTTTCGGATATTTGCTCTATTGACTCTATATCATTTGATCAATCAAAATATTATGCGGTTTTACCTTTTAATATTAAAGCTTCTTGTTATGATAGCGGGTCTTTTGGCGAAAATTATGGAGTTTTAGAACCCCAAGATTCTTGGGATTATTCTGAATCGGAGGATGGAATAGTTTCTTTGCGGCATTCTGTTTCTGCCGCTGGATTTAATGCTTCTGGCGTTTCTGCAATTGCAAATGTTAAAAAGTGGGCAGAAACAAGAACTGGCATCAGTAAAAAAATAGACTCTTTAAAAATTAAAAATTTATCTGCTTCGGATTTTGTTTTGGAATCTTTTTCGGAACAGGTCGATAGATTTAATGGAAAGTATTCAATTGAAGAAGTTTATAGGGGTGATTTATTAAGCTCTAATAGCACGGGTGGTGGAATTTTAAGATATAGCGCCGATGTTTCAAAAAATATAGATGATGGCATAACAAAAGTTGTAATAGATGGATCTGCGGCTGGAAAGAGAAATGTTGGTGAGGCTGATATGGCTTTACTGAGAGCAAAAATAAATGCGGAGGATTTTTTTCAATACGCTGCTGATTATGCTAGTAAATCAACTGGGTCAAATAAGCTTAACTCCGAACCCTTTTCAAGAACCATAACGGAAAACAAAGACAATTCTGAAATAACTTTTTCTTTCAGCTATGACGATAATCCTGTTCCCCCGGGTCAAGCAAAATGTGTTTACAAGGTTGATTTATCTGAAGATTTAATAAAAAATATAGTCGATGTGAAACTGGATGCGGAAATCTTATGTGATCGCGGAGATGCTTCAATTAGATGGACCGCTGTTAAAAATTATTACGAAACTAAATTTAATGGTTATGATATAGCTTTGAAAGAATACAAAAGAGCCGGATATGCCAAAAGTTTTAATTCAACGCCAAGAACTGAATCTATTAACTATGATGAGTTTAACAGTAAAATTACTTATTCAGCAAGTTGGAGCGATAGATATATGCCTTACTCTGATATTTTAACTTCAATAACTGAACAGGTGAAACTAACTCCTTCATTAAAAACTTATACGGTGCAGCCATCTTTGTATAGCAATGCTATTCATAACGTTCAAGATTTTGGGTGTGCTTCAAGATCCTCGGTTTCAATATCAATTAGCGCAACAGCCAAGCCAGATAAAACAATTGAACAATTAAAAAATTGTGTATTTGCAGAGCTTTCTAGGTTGAGGAATATTTATGTAAAAACAACAAATATGATAGTCGATCAAAAAACTGAAACAGTTAACGAGAAATATAAAAAAATATCAATTAGTTATTCGTACTCTTTTGATGGAACAATTGTAACTTAATATGTCTTTAGTAAATTCTTCTGGTTTTAAATATTATTTGGAAAATTTGGGAATGAGTCATTCCTCTGTTTTTGCGGCGTATGACTTTGTATCTGGTTCTGCTTTTGCAAGTTCATATTTAGATAATCCTTCGTGGGTAACTGGATCAGCAAGCAGCGGAAGAATCAATGGAAATTCTGCCAATTTTTATCAAGTTAACGGCAGCGGTTTTTTTAATGGGTCTAGATCTGTTTCAGTTTCTGGAAAGGTTCCGGAGGATGATTTTGCTTTTCTTTTTTGTTATGAAAAAATAAGAAGCGGGCAAGAGGTTCTTTTAAGTTCTGCTGCCGGTAATAATTTTTTAACAGCGTCTGGGCTAACAGTTGGAATAAATGATGCCAATAGGCTATATATGGAATACTGGAATCCTGTGGAGGGAAAGTTTTCTTTAAATTATGAAAAGGTTGTTCCTTCAAAAAATTTAGTATTTTTCCAAAAAACGTTCGGCGAATTTAAACTAGGTATTTTTGACCCAATCGAAAACTCTCTAGATTTTTCTTCCAGTTCGTATTCTCAATTATCATATCAACATTCTGATATGTTTAAAATAGCTTCTGGATCTGATTCGTATTGGTCGAAGGGGAATGCCTTCAGTGGATATTTTGATGATTTCTATTGTTTAACAGGTAAGATACCTGATGATTATTTTTTAAATTTATATAGCGGTTTTTATTCAAGCGTGATTTCTGGCGGAATAAGCGGCACTGGCTATTTTTGTGAGAATATTTCTACAATAACTGGTAGCGGGGTTGTTTTGGGGACGGGTGTTACTGGCTATATAACGGAACTTACTTATTCCACTGGATATGTGCCAACTGGATATTTTGAAAGTGGTTATAGTTATTTTGTTGGAACTGGCGTTACCGGATATGAGAATAAATTTATTGGAAATGTTCAAGATGCATGCGGATTTAGTAATCCGGTTTATGCTAGATCTCCGCTTACTGGAGACATTTATGCGTCTGGAACAACTGGGATATATACTGGACTGTTGCAGGTTATTACTCCAATATATACAAATAGAGAGTTAACAGGAATATTAACTGGTGAAGTTTTTGTTCCAATTGACGTTTCGGTTTGTTCTTTATCAACTGGTTATTATCCTAACTCTTTATATATAGATTCTGGATTTATTTCGTCGCTTGGATTCGACGGGGTTTATTCTTTTAATAATTATTCTTCTGGCGATTACTTCGAGGCGTATTTTAATACTGGATCTTTTTATAAAAATATCAATCTAAAACCTGCTTATGATTCTACAATTTTTGAATATAAAGTACCACAGTCAGATATTGGCTCTGGAGTAAATACATTTTTTAATAATGGTCAATTGCTACTTGAAAGCGGTTGGTCGTCTTATCAAAGCGGGTATTCAACTTTGTATAATATAACTGGTGATATATTTTTAGACAACGATATAATTAGATCAAACGGATATAATGAAATTGATGATGATTTAGTTTATGATCATAATTTTTTGAATTATACTCCAGTAATTAATTTTTTACCAACGGGTTGGGGAAGCGGGGTTGCGTATACTTCATTTGGAACGCAAATAAAACCAGATTTATACTTTTTAAATGGAATAAAATTACTTAGCGGCGAAGACTATAATAATACTACGCTTTCTGGTCTGCGATTTAGATTTGACATCCCGGTTTCTTCTGTGTTAACAAAAGTGAATGATTATTTTATATCCAGCGGTAACGTTTATACAACCGGAATTAACAATTTAATTAGATTAAATACTGGCAAATTTTGCAATAACTCTTCGCAACTTTATATGAATGGACTCAGGCAATTAATAGATTATGATTATATTGAGATTTCAAAATTTGATATTTTAACTGGATCCCCGGTTGTGCAAAGTTTAAATCATCAACTTTCTTACTCTTCTTCAACAGGTTTCTGGAACATCTAATTATATTTGATATTAAATATTTAAATTTTAAAATAAGACTATGGCTATAGAACAAATTCCACAAATTTCCGCTTCATTTTCTTCAAATGGATTTGTTTACTCTATAGATTTTAAAAAAACTTTTTCAAGTGAGCCGTCTAAGGTTACTTACAAGGTAATAAATAAAACTGGACAGTATATTGAGCCAACTATAGAAGCCGACGCGTCAATAAATTTTTCAAATTTTAATTTCAATGGTTATGTCTATTCGTATGATATAGAAGAGTCTAATTCTGGAAATATTTTAACTGTTACACTTGTGGATAAAAGTGTTATTTTAGATAAACTTTATGTTACTGTTTTTAGACCTGGTATATTTGGAAAAAATGGCACTTCTAAAACTGTGAGTCTTGACGTGGTATTTGATCCTGAAGATGAATTTTACACTATTGCAAACAACGGTCAGGGCTATAAGATTGTTAAAAATAAATATACGAATGGCAAGGTGAATAGAAAGGTAAGAAATTTTAATGGAAAAAGTGGAGATATTATAATTGTTGGTTCGGAGGAGCCTGCGGAAACAAATTGCGAGCTGCCAGCGTGCTCTTATACATTTAATGATTTGAAAGATATTACCAGCGTATCTGGTTTTAGTAGTTGCCCAATAAAAGACTCAGTCATTAGGCAGACATATGAGGGGTCATTAAGGTCGGTTTTAAATAGTTGGTGTCAGGATTTTGGATATTCTTTTTACTGGAATTATTCCTCTAATTCTTTGGTTTTCTTCGATGTAAAAAATAAAGTATTTTCTATACCTAAGTCTGTAACAAGCAGTAGGATTGTTTCAAAAAGATACTCCAAGTCGGCGGAGGGGAAATATAATCAAATTGCTACAAATTATTTTGCAAAGCCTTATACTCCAAAAACAGCAACTGCCGATGCTGGCTCAACTTATTACGGAACTTATAGTTTAAATCCATATAATATTGAATTCTTTATAGATAGAACGCTTGTTGAAAATCAAACCACAATATATGGAGGAGGTAGAACAAAAGATGAATTTATAGCGAGCGCTGCGCTTGGGTATGTCTCGCCGTCCTTGAGGAAAATATACAATTATTCATGGATAACGGCGTGGGGCAGTCAGGCTGGGTTTTCTGGAAAAACATTAAAATATCTTGCTGTTTCTAAGCTTGCTGTCGCAATGGATAGTGGCGGTATGAAGGATGATGTAAAGGATTTAATAGCTTTTTCTGGCAGCTCAATAGAAAATTTGGATTCTTCGTATGTGGCGATTATGTCTAATTATGATGCTGGGCTCGAAGACAGGTGGACGTCGATGGAACAGGATATATTCACAGCTAAAATAGGTAATTTTTACAGGTGTCCTCCAATGAAATCTGGAAGCTCTGTGTTTTGTAGTAAAAATATGATAGTAAATACGTCTATTACCCTAGAGCCGGAGGGGTCTATTTTAGAAGATCAAGATAATAAGGATAAAGGATCTGCTGATTTTAATGGAAGACTAGTGTTTTCTAGGGGGGCGCCCGGACCTCAAATTACAAGCATGGAGGCTTTGGAGTCTCTTGGAGTTAAGGAAGATGCTTCTAAAAATTTAGACAAACTGCTTCCATTGCAGATACCTATACTCTCTGACTCAAAATTGGCAAAGAGCCTGGTGTCCTACCAATTGGCTTCGGTGGCGGAATTATCCGAACATAATACCATCCTTATAATTCCAAGAGTCGAATTGGTTTCAAGCAAATTAAAATTTTCAACTAGTTATACAACTGGGTCGAATAATAGAGAAGTTACTTATATTGATATACAAAACAATAAAGATCCAGACCCTCCAAAATGCTCTCTCGAAGATCAAAATGCTAAAAAGTGCCTGTCTGGAAAGGAGGAGCTTTCAAAAAAGCAAGAGGATGCAAAAAAACCAACAGAATTTCAGCCAAAAAAATTAACATCTGGATTAGTTTCTAAGGGTCAATGTGTTGGCGCTAATATTTCTATAAATTCAAAAACTGTTAAAATTCTTTCTTCGTCTGCGTCTCAATATAGAGGGACAATTGAATATACCACTTCGGTCAATATGATTGAAGACGCAACAGCTCAAGAGAGTATTGTTTTTAGTTTGGATGGAAATTTGTCTCCATCTGATAAAATTATAGAAACAAGACTTATAGTGGAAAATAGGACAACTTCTGAGAATTTGTCTAAGAAAAAACCCACTCCTCAAGAACTATCAACAAGAGAGGGTTATTTACAAAATAATAATATTGAAAAAGTTACGTATACTTGCGCGGGGTTTGTTAGTACTCTTCCATTAGGTGTAACTTCTGGTCTTGAAAGTTTGGACATGTCGATTTCTGATTCTGGGTTTTCAGCGTCTTATTCTTATTCAACTAGACCAGCAGTTTTCCCATCTCAAGATTCCTCTGTTATCAAGAATTCTTCAAGCCCATCTCGACCAGCTAACCAAATAAGATAATTATGTTTTTAACCAGTGGATCAATGTTTAAAAGTTTTGCAGAGCAGTCTTGTTTTTCTTTTTCTTCAGACCTTAAAATTTTTAATTCTTCGGGAAGATCTGCCATTGCCATATCTGGAGAGTTTGGCGCTTTTAATTTATTTTCTTTTAATAGTGGAAAAATTTTTGATTGTAAAAGTAGATTTGTAAATTCATATTCTCCGAATGAAGCCTTTAATATTTCTGGAGATTTTTGTAGCGGGAGTTTCGGATATTTCATAAATAACAAATGCATTTCTTTAAATTCTAACGTATGCCCGTCTAATTTTTCTTTTGACAATTTATTTTTTTCAACAACGGGCGCGGCTCTAGATTTTTCTGTTGATATTTGGGGAAATAGGATTCCTTCATGCTCTCTTTCTTTTAACGGGCAATTTATTACCGGTTCAAGAGTGACTGGTTATTTAAAAAACAACTCTCAATATTCTTCGCAAAGTTTTAAAATTTTTTCTGCTGATACTTATTTTCCGAATGGCGATGATTACTATTTGTCATCTAATTTAACTGGATTAAAAATAAAACAAAATAATTCCGGACAAGTTCTTTTGAATTTTGGCGGAAATTCCGCTTTTGAAACTGATCAATACAAGCAGGCTTTTCCTATTAGTGGAGACTTATTATTAGAAACCAATTTTGGAAGCCTCTTACTACCTGTTTATGTTGATTTAAAAGCCGCTAATGAATATAATATAAATCTTGATTTGGTATCTTCTGGTTATACTGCTACTGGTAATTTTTGGACATATTCTTTAGAAAGGCAGGCTTGTAGTGGAACAAGGTTTGAGTTTCAACTGCGCGAGCAAGTTTGGAATGATCCATTTTATCAATTTTCTGAAAGTTTTATAATAAATAGCGGATATGATAATGGGAATTATTCTGGATCTTTAATCCCATATAATATATCTAAATCTGCATATATTGGGACTGGTTATTTGTCTGGCGCTGGATGTTCTGGCTCTGATATTTTTAATACTAAATTTGATATTTTATACGAAAATCCGAGCGGCATTAGCTATAACAGGATGAAGTATATAATTAGCGGTATAGATGAGTCATTTTTATTTGATGGGGTTTTAACAAATTAACATTATGTCTTTAAAATTTTCAAGCGGCGGTTCAAGTATAACGAATAGATTCGCAAGAAGCGCATCAGCAGAAAACAAGCTAAGGCACCCTTGGGAAATATTTTTATCCCCAGATGGAAAAAGGTTTGGAGTAGAATATAAGAGTGACGTTTATGATGGTTATGGTTATGATAAATTTAATGGAATTACTGGATTAGTTGAAAAGGCGGATGATGAAAATGATCCGGGTTGGACAACTCCTAGGGAGGGTTATATATTTTTATGGGGTAAAGTAACTGACGGAGAGATTGAATCTATAACCATTAAAAATGATCAAAATAGTTTGGACTATATTTATCGGGCATATTTTGATTCAGAGGGAAAACAAATTAATTTTGCCCATGTTCTTGGATATATTTGGAACTCTGGCACGGCGGACTCTCCGGATTGGCAAATAAGACAATCTGCGTGGAGAGATATTACGTTGCTATATGTTGCGGTAAATGGTGCGATTGCTAAGGCGACATTTGAAATGTAATTTTTTTATAAATTTCCTTGTATTTTTTCGCACCAACCCTTGGATTCCGAGTAGGGCCAAACTACCCAATAAGAGGGCTTTTCTTCGGTATTGAATTCTCTCCAAATTTTGCAATATTTATCCGAGTCGTTCATCAATCTGTTTATTTCGTTTTTGTCAGCATCTTTTCTGTATAGCTCCTTACCATCAGCAGAATGAAATGCGACGACCCAGAAATCATAATCTTTTTCTTGGACTTGGGCGTAAGAGATGTCTATACAATGTTTGAATATTCTTAAAAATGATAAGTTAAATTCTTCTTCCGAGTCGTACTGGGTGTTTGGTGGGTTTTTGTGATCTATTGTTTCTTTTTGAACTGCTCTTTTCTCAAAAGATATACCAGCATACTTTTCGTAATCTAATAATGTTCTTTCTTTTCCAAATCCATAAATTTCAAAATCTACATCTTGAGCCTCTCCATCCATTCCGAATAATTTGCGATTACGCCTGTGGCAGTTTTCATTTTTTTGACCCCAGGTTTTATCGTCGTCCCAATGCTTTGTTCTGCCTTTTCTAGTATATTCGTGCCATGCAATAATTTTATGAGGATGAAATAGGTCGTATCCCCAAGTAAATGCTCTTACACCTATAGAAATTTCTTCGCCATGAAAGTAATATTCTGGGTCATGCGGAACCTCTTTGCAAAAAACGCCATCAGTAAAACAAAAGTGCGCAGAATAAAAGCGCGCAGGAATTGGTTTTTGTAATTTTTGAAAATCTGGAATTGATGATGGTAAAAAGAAAATTGCGCCCTCTGGGATAAATCTATCAAAATCCATCTTCCACGGTACATTCAATCTGCCAGCTGGATCGTTGTCTGGATCGAAACTAGAAATATAACTTGTGAGCAGCGGCTTCTTGTATCCTTCCGCTCTAAGCCCTTCCAGCATATTTATTAATTCTTCATCCCAGTTTTGGATGAACCTATGGTGGCTGTCTAGTTGAAGAGTATATTTTTCCCCGCCGTACTCTTGTTGGATTTTGTTTCTAGCCCAACAAGCTCCTTTTGAATCTTGATATGGTATATCAATTATTCTGAATCTGGCATCGTCTTTGTACTTGTCTATATTTTCCTCTTGCCCGTGCTGCCACGCGATTCCAAATCTTAAATTTTCTGGATGCTTTGCATTTTTAATACAATCATCAAGGGTTGGAATTAGTTGCGGATCTTTATAAGAAGCTATCTGGATAAAAATTGTAGACATTCTATATTTTATTTATTCTTGTGCTTTTTTCCAAGAATCTTGAGAGGGTCTATCTTGGGAGCCTGGCTTGGCGGACTTGTAATTTTTGCCCATTCTTTTCTTTTTGTCTCTGATATTGTCCCATAATCCTCTTCTTTTTTGCTGCCTCAGCCTCTTCCATCTGCTCGTCTGGGTCTTGACTAAACATTACATAATTATGAATAGTTGTAACATAGTCTTCTGCTAAAGATGTCATTTGTTGCAAAAATGGTTCTGACAAGTTTTCCATAACGGATTCATTCGACAGATTATTTAATATATTTTCAGAAAGTGATTTGACAGCTCCTAGTGATCTGATCACCATTTCCGAAAGATCTTCTTTTAAATCCATTAGTTCTTGCTCTGGAGTCTCATCTTCTGATGATTTGACAATATTTTCTTTTTTATTGAAAGACACTATAAATGTGTCAATTCCATTTTCTTTTGTTTTTGAAAAGTTCTTTTTCATAATTTTATTACGTTTTGATTTTACCAGCTTTTGCAGGCCCAGTATCTTGGAGTTGTTTTGTCCGTTGCTTGATCGCATTTGTGTCTGGCGCGAAAACTTTTTCTTCTTGCTGGAATATTTTTCTTAATCGACATATTTGGGTCACCAAATCTTACAATAACAACTTTTCCGCTTTGATTTTTTACATAAACAGCAGATTTTTTGGGACCATCTGGAGTTCTAAACGGTTTATTTAATGTTACTTTTCTACCCTGATACTCTGCAGCATTTGCAACTTCAATATTAAAATATTCATCTATGCTTAGTTCGGCAAGCTCAGATTGATCAAAATCGATTTCTTCGGTGTTTAGATATTCGTTCTTATTTGGAATATATAAATTTTCCAACGTAAGCTCTTCTTCGGCTGCTTCAACCGTCTCGTCGCATTCTAGACATTCTGATTCTAGAAAAACTAGAAACTCATCATTGTTCAACTCTATAGACGCAGAAGCCTCTTTCTTTGCCTTGTCCCATTGCGAGTAACAAACGGCAATTCTTTGCTTTTGATCTGGAAAATCCTTGCCGCTTTGAGTGTCTCCAATGCAGCGCGATACAAATTCGCTCTTTTTTTCTTTATTTTTTGGTTTTACAAGGGGCATACTTTTACTTTTTTATCTTTATTTGTTTCAATATGTTACACTTTTTATTTAAAAACCGATCTTTTAATTAGGAAAAGAGCATAAAATACTATAACTGAAATTAAAAAACTTGGCATGATAAGCATTATGCTTTTTGTAATCAATAATCCAGCCCAAAATGAAAGAAAGCAATTCAAGCATAGAAAGCAAGTCACGAGTCTTGAAGCGAACCCTACTATATTTTTTTTGACACCACAAACTGCACCCATAAACATTATGTAGTTTTCAAAGCTGTTTGAGTTTTCGTACTGGTCAAATTTTAAAAACGCTGAAACTCTCTTTAGATTCAGAACCTTAAGAAGCATCGAGAAGTATTCATATACAAAATCAGTTTGCTGTACTAAAAATACAATGCATCCTATTGATATAGATAAAAATAACTGGAATATATAAAATTCTTGCATATATGTTGTATGATATTATACTCCCTATTTTCTATTTATTAAAAAAATATCTTGACTCTGGCCCCAAAATCAAGTAGAATAACGTCATTCCCCGTGCCTAACGGCTACCATTTAAATTGAATTTTTAAAAAGTAAACTAGCAAGCGAAGCGCAGCTCGGATTTTTAATACACCGAGTTTTGTGACTAGGTATAACAAAAATACGAACGCTAGTTTCCCTCTAGTGCCAATTAGAAACGCAAAAACACAGTATACGCCACAGCATGGCCCTCAATAAATTAAGATCTGTAATTGTATTGACATCTAGTAAAAAATCTGATTATATAAGATTCATAATCTATGGTAGGTTCAGAAAACAAAAAACTAGTTATAGGAATATCCGGATATGCCAGATCGGGCAAGGACACTCTTGCTAATATCCTGAAGTCGTCTTTTACTGAAAACAAAATGAAAGCAAAAATATTCTCTTTTGCTTTCGCTCTAAAAAACGACATAGATAGCTTTTGCCTATCAAAAATAGGGATATCTGCGTTTACTGAAGACACAGATCAAAAATCAAAAATTAGACCAATGTTGATTTCTTATGGTCAAGTTCAAAGAGGCGCGTCAAGCGGAACTTACTGGCTTAAAAAGTTGAAACCAGAAATTGATCAATTTTTTGAAAATGGTGGAGATGTTGCTGTAGTCTCTGATTTGAGATTTAAAGAATTTGAATTCGACGAAACTGATTTTATTAAATCTTATAAAAATAACGCCATAGTTACCATTTCAAGAATAATGGAAAATGGTATGTTAAATGTTGCCGCCCACGAATCAGAACTTGAAAACTTGCCAAGAATTTCCAAAATCGCAGATTTCGAGCTAACATGGAATACAAACAACAATAAAAACGAATTGACCTCACAAAGTAAAAATTGTTTAGATTTTTTGTATTCTAAAATTCTATAAAAAATATGCAAGATAACAATCAACCTGAAGAACTAAATATTATAAATTTGGCAAAAAATGGAGACAACGACTCTATCAAAACCCTTATTGACAAGCATAGTGGCATATGCGTAGATGTTTACAAAAAATATATAAACTTACCAAATGTATCTGGTTTTATATCTGACGATATAATCTCTAGTAAGAATTATATAATTTACAACTCTGTAAAAACCTTCGACCCATCGAAGGGCAGCAAGTTTTCAACTTGGCTGGCAAACCAAACAAGATATTTTTGTTTAAATTCCATTAATAAAGCTAACAAATTGATTCCAGTAGAGACAGAATCTTTAAATAAGCTGATTGAAAACAACGTTCAAGAATTTAAAAATGAAGAAAAAACAATTGAGGTCCGCGACTCCATCCTTGAAGTCATAAAGGAGACCTTAAATTCATTATCAAATAAAAAAATAAAAAAATGTATAGAAATCAAATACTTCTCTGAAGAAGAAAATACAAAAAGTTACACAGAAGTTGCCGACAAAATGAATGTAACAGTTCAAACCGTCATAAATTGGCATAATAAATTTATAAAAATAGTAAGACAAAAATGCAAAAATAGAAAAATAATATTTGACTTGGCTTAAAAAACCAATATAGTAAAATCCTAACACATATAAAAAATGAATACAGATACACAAACGAGCAACACACAGTCAGTAAAAAATTCACGCGACTCCGAAAGGGGTGCTCTCTGGCTTAAAAAGTCTAAGGCTGGCGCGGATTTTCTTTCTGGATACGTCCTTGACGAAAGTAAAAACAAAATCAATGTAGTTGTTTTTAAGAACAATTATAAGAAGCCGGGCGAAAGCTCCCCCGATTACAGAATTTACCTTTCAGAGTCTCCAGCGTCATCCAATCAGACCCTCCCAACAAATGCATTAAAGTCAACAAATGATGATGTTCAAGAATCTCATTCTGACGATATTCCATTTTAATCTAAATGCAAAAAATTAATCTAGAAATTCCGGTAAATAGTCTATCTTTTGGGAATTGTTCTGTCAATATTCTAAAAGAACTTTACAAAAAAAACTTAGACCCAACTATTTTCCTTATTGGTGAAAAGGCGGATCTGTCTTCTTTTGAAGGAACTTTAACTCCGGAATTTTTAGATTGGTTTAAAAATTGCTTCTCCAATTCTCAGAGAAGACACAGCAGAGACACGCCAATTCTTAAATTATGGCATCTGAATGGATCTTTAAATTCTTTTTCTAAAGATCAATTTTTATTTACATTCTACGAACTTGATAAACCAACTCAAACAGAGTTGAATATTATTAATAATCAAAAAAAAGTAATAGTATCTTCGTCTTATTCAAAAGAAATCTTCAACCAAAACGGTTGTGGTGATGTAGAGCATTGCCCTTTAGGATTTGATTCTTCGTCTTTTTTTAAGAAAGAAGTTAAAAGCAATGAAGATAAAATAATTTTTGGATTGGCTGGAAAACTCGAAAAAAGAAAACAGCACCATAAGGTTCTTTCAACTTGGGCAAAGAAATATGGAAATAATCCAAAGTATATGCTTAACTGTGCTATAAGAAACCCTTTCTTGACTCCGGAACAAGAGGCTAATGCCATCAATGGAGTGTTGGGAGGAAAGACTTATTTTAATATTAATTTTCTAAACTTTATGCCGACTAATCATCTGTATAATGATTTTCTCAATAGTAATGACATAATTATAGCAATGTCTGCCGGAGAAGGGTGGGGGCTTCCAGAATTCCAAAGCCTTTGCCTTGGAAAGCATGCGGTAGTATTAAACGCTCACTCGTACAAGGATTGGGCTAATAAAGACAATTCTGTTTTGGTAAATCCCATTGGTAAAATTCCATGCTATGACGGTGTATTTTTCAATGAGGGTAGTGATTTTAACCAAGGCGATTATTTTGATTGGGATAATGACGAATTTATTTCAGCTTGCGAAGTAGCAGAAGAAAGATTTAGAAAAAATAAAAACAATGAAGCTGGAGAGCAACTTTCCAAAATTTTCACTTGGAGCAAAACAACAGATAAATTGTTAGAAATTTTAACTAATTAAAATGCCAATATACACTTTTGAAAATCCAAATAGCGGCAAAATAGTCGAAGTCTTTCAAGCAATGAATGATAAGCATATCTATATTGACGAATCCGGATTAGAGTATAGAAGACTGTACTCCTCCCCTAATATGGCTATTGACTCTCAGTTTGATGCTTTTTCCTCCAAAGACTTTGCTGAAAAAACAAGAAGTAAAAAGGGGACAATAGGCGACTTAATCAATAAAAGCAAAGAATTAAGCGAAAAAAGAGGTGGAAATGTAAATGATCCGGTTCTTAAAAATTTTTATTCCTCTTATCAAAAAGATAACGGAGTAAAACACTCTAGCGAAATTAAATCAGAAAAATTAGAAAAAGCCAATAATAAATTAAAAAAATTTGGAATATCTCTTTCCGATTAGCTTTCTATACACTTGTTTTTCGCCTAAATTTTATTTGCTTTGGTCTAATATTTTTTCTTTAATCTACCGGAAAAAATACTGTATTATCATATACACCAATAATGAATATGACAAAAAATAATGTAAGAATTTTCGACGAAGTTATCCCTCTCAAACCAAATTTCTACCCATGGACAAAAGATTTTATTCTTGCCATGCATAATGGGTTTTGGACTGACGCAGAGTTTAATTTTCAAAGCGATTTGCAGGACTTTAGGGTAAAACTCTCTGAACAAGAGAGGGAGATTATTATCCGCTCGCTTTCTACAATTGGTCAACTTGAAATTTCTGTTAAAAAGTTTTGGGCAAAACTTGGAGACAATTTGCCTCATCCAGCCCTAAATGATTTAGGCTATGTGATGGCAAATATAGAAGTTATCCATGGAGATGCATATTCGCGACTTTTAGAGGTTCTTGGCATCGAGGATTCTTTTGACAGAATCCTTAAAGAACCAATTATCAAAGGGCGCGTAAATTATCTTCGCAAACATCTTCGCAAATTTCACGAAGATAACAAGAAGCAATTTGTTTATTCTTTAATTCTTTTTACACTGTTTGTAGAAAATTTAGCCCTCTTCTCACAGTTTTATACAATAAGTTATTTCGGTAAATTTAAAAATCTGCTCAAAGATACAAACAAACAAGTTGAATATACTTCAAGAGAAGAAGACCTTCACGCTAAGGTAGGAATGAAAATAGTTAATGTTATCCGCGAGGAATATCCAGAATTTTTCGACGAAGAACTTGAAAACAAAATAATTTCAGAAGCAACAGAAGCCATTGAACATGAGTGCAAAATTATTGAATGGATTGTAAACGGCTATAAAAATGATAATTTAAACTCCCCAGTTCTTAAAGAATTTATTAAAAACAGAATGAATGAAGCCCTTAAAGAAATTGGATTTAAAAAAATCTTTAATATTGATCAAGAGATGCTAAATAAAACCATTTGGTTTGATGAGCAACTTCTAGCAAATTCAAAACAAGATTTTTTCGCAGGTCGACCCGTAGAGTACAGCAAAAACTCTCAGTCATTTGACGAGAGCGATTTGTTTTAAAATGAAAAATTCTGAATTAGAGGGTTTTAAAAAAAGTGCCCTCAAAATACACGGAAATAAATTTGATTATTCCAAAGCATTTTATATTAATTCCAAGACCCCGCTGACAATTATATGCCCCACACATGGAGAATATTCACAAATTCCGCAAGTTCATTTAAAAACACACGGATGCCCAAAATGTGGAAGACACCATACAGAAAAATCACACATTCATGATTTTGATACGTTTTTAAACAAATGTAATAAAAAATTCAAAAGTAAATACACATATATATATAACGGCAATTGTTTTGTGGCTCAAAAAAGTTTATTGAATATAACCTGCCAGTGCGGTAATTCTTTCGAAATGAAAGCGCGAAATCATTTGTTTTCTAAATCCGGCGGGTGCAAGAGATGTCAATATTCTTCAAATTCTGAAAAATCCAGCAAGCCACTAGAATATGTGAAATCGTTACTGAAAAAACATTTTCCAGCCTTAACATTAGTCGATTCTGATTACGCTAATATGTCAACTGAATGTGGCGTAGAATGTTCAAAACATGGCTTTTATAAAACCAGACCATATAATTTTCAATATGGGCACGGCGGTTGCCCAAATTGCGCCTACCCATCCAGTTTAGAAAAAATATTACAGGACTTTTTTGAAAGTAAAAACATAGAATTTAAAAAAAATGATAGAACTATTATAAAGCCGAATGAAATTGATTTTTTGATTGGAAATCTGGGAATAGAGACATGCGGTTTATACTGGCATAGCGATGAAATAGTTGATAGTCAATATCATTATAAAAAATATCTAAAATGTTTAGAAAAAAAAGTAAAATTATTACAATTCTTTGAAGATGAAATACTAGAAAAAAGCAAAATAATATTCTCTATGATTTCGAATCGTTTAGGCAAATCCGAAAAAATATATGCAAGAAATTGTACAGTTTTAAAAATATCGAATAAAGAAAAGAAAAACTTCTTAATTGAAAATCATCTTCAGGGGGATTGTGTCTCTAGTTTTAATCTAGGATTAAAAATAAACAATGAACTGGTATCAGTGATGACATTTAGCAAGCCTAGAATAAATTTGGGCAGGAGGTCTCCAACCGAAGACGAATACGAGCTGATTAGATTCGCAAATAAACTCAATATAACAGTTGTGGGAGGCGCAAGTAAATTATTTTCATTTTTTATTAAAAATAATAAACCAAAAAAAATTATAAGCTATTGCGACTTAAGACACAGCACCGGAGAATTGTATGCAAAATTGGGCTTTATAAAAGGGAAAACTTCAAAACCTAATTATTTTTACTACAAATCGGGACACGGTATAAAAAGACATAACAGATTTTCTTTTAGAAAATCAGTATTAACCAAACTTTTGAGCGATTTTGATGCAAGCAAAACTGAAAAACAAAACATGAAAGATCACGGTTTTTTAAGAATCTATGACTGCGGCAGTACAAAATTCGAATGGAGCGAAAAAAACTTTAATTTTGATTGATATTTTTAAAAAAAATTGATAGACTAGTATTCAATAATTTATGAGTAACAACACACAAAATCAAGAAAAGTACTATTGGCTAAACAAAGACTCAAGAAAGTTTTTAGAAGGCGGATATTTAGAAGTCGGAGTAACCCCTGAACAGAGGGTTAGACAAATTGCGAAAAACGCAGAGAAGATTCTAAACATTAAAGGGTTCGCTGACAAGTTTGAAGATTATGTCTCTAGGGGATTTTTTTCCCTGTCAACTCCGGTTTGGACAAACTTCGGAAACAAAAGAGGGCTGCCCGTTTCTTGCTTTGGTTCTTATTGCGATGATAAAATGGAAAGCATTTTAAGCAAAGTCGCAGAGGTTGGTACTATGTCAAAAATGGGAGGTGGAACTTCTGGATATTTTGGAGATCTGCGCGAAAGGGGCGCTAAAATTTCTGTTGGCGGAGAGTCCAGTGGACCTGTGCATTTTATGGAACTTTTCAGCACTATTGCCGATGTTATTTCCCAAGGTTCCGCCAGAAGAGGATCATTCGCCGCTTACCTTCCTGTTGAGCATCCTGATATTGAAGAATTTTTACAAATTCGCTCCGCCGGCCACGCTATTCAAAACATGAGTATTGGTGTTACCATTACTGACAAATGGATGCAAGAAATGATAGACGGTGACAAATTAAATAGAAAAATTTGGGGCTTGATTATTAAAAAAAGATTCGAAACAGGTTATCCTTATATTCAGTTTGCTGACACAGTAAACAATAATGCCCCGAAGGTTTATAAAGATAAAGGATTAAAGATTAACAACAGCAATCTTTGTTCAGAAATTGAACTTTCTAATTCAGCGGACGAATCATTTGTTTGCGTTCTTTCTTCTATTAATCTTCTTCATTGGGATGAAATTAAAGAAACTGATGCGGTAGAAACAATGGTATATTTTCTTGATGCGGTAAATGAAGAATTTCTTAGAAAAACAGATGGTGTAAAATTCATGGAAGCTTCTCATAAATTCGCAAAGAATCAAAGAGCCCTCGGAGTTGGGGTTCTCGGTTGGCACTCGTATCTACAATCCAAAATGATTGCATTTGAATCAATGGAAGCAAAATTTCTCAATAATTCAATTTTTAAAACAATTAAAGAAAAATCAGATAAAGCAACTGAAGAACTTGCAAAAGTTCTTGGAGAGCCGGATCTGCTTAAGGGTTATGCTCGTAGAAATGTAACAACGCTAGCCGTAGCTCCAACAACGTCTTCATCATTTATTCTCGGTCAAGTTAGTCAATCAATTGAGCCGCTTAATAGCAATTATTTTGTCAATAAACTTGCAAAAGGTTCTTTTACCTACAAAAATCCTTACCTTAAAGACCTACTCAAAGAAAAAGGAAAGCACAATGATGAAGTATGGAAGAGTATTCTTGTTAAAGGGGGCAGCGTACAACATTTAGATTTTTTAACCCAAGAGGAAAAAGACGTATTCAAAACATTCGGAGAGCTTTCTCAAAAAGAAATTGTCATTCAAGCATCCGCTAGACAAAAATATATAGATCAATCACAATCTCTGAACATTATGGTTCCGCCAAGTACTCCAGCAAAAGATGTAAGCACTCTTCTTATTGATGGTTGGAAGATGGGAGTTAAAACCTTTTATTACCAAAGATCCAGTTCACCAAGCCAAGAGCTTTCTCGCTCAATTCTAGCTTGTAAAAGCTGCGAGTCATAATTAATTTTATTTAAAAAATGAATATAAACATTAAACTGCTTAATATAAATTCAAAAACTCCATCGAAATCGTCACTTGATGATGCTGGATACGATCTTTATTCATGCGAAGAGGTTGTAATAAAACCAATGGAAAGAAAACTTGTTAAAACCGGCATCGCAATGAGTATTCCGTCAGGTTATTATGGTCATATTTTAGACAGAAGCGGAATGGCTTTCAAAAAAGGCGCGCATTGTCTTGGTAAAATCGTCGATGCATCTTACAGGGGCGACATAGGTGTTATTATCTTAAATACAGATATGTACGAGCCAATTAAAATTCAAAAAAATGACAGAATTGCACAAATAATTTTTAAAAAATATGAAAATGTAAATTTTATTGCTGAAAACCTTCTAGACGAAACCGAAAGAGGATCTTCTGGATACGGCAGTTCTGGAAATTAAAAAATTTTCAGATATAGATAAAGTGTAATATAAAATACATGGAATCAAATGAAAAAAAATTCACTGCCAACGATTTCTCCATAGAGGAATTGAAAAAAAATCTCTACGAAGGTAATGAAATATTGTTTGAAAATTTAAAAAGTAGATTCACGCAGGAACTATTGGCCAGCATGGTCTTTTTTATTTTTAATGAAGTATGTAAAAATAAAGATGAATACACTAACAATAGCAACTTTTTAGATCAAAAAGGAAGCCCTACTGCAAAAATGTTTTTTTCAGCGTGGCTCAGTCACACGAAAAAACAATCTAAAAAAGAAATCCTAGAAATAAATAATCAACTTAAAACTGAAAAAATGAATTTTCTAAGCGCTATTTCTAACTTTTCGCTCCCGAGCACTGAAGATTACCAACATGTTTACGATACAGCAATTAGCGATATTCAGAATCTATTTGAAAAAAATACATCATACAAATAACAGGTTTTAATAAATTTTGATTTATATTTTATAGACCATATAATACCTCATGATAAAGGTAAAAGTTTCTAGTTTTTCCATAGATGAAAGTAGCATAGGGGCTTCCGCAGAACTTGAGTTAAAATCTTTTGTTATAAACAGTAGCAAAGATGATCAAACATTTTCTGAAAACTCAATAAAAGATGGATATACCATAATAATGTCAGAATCGGAATACAAAGAAAAATTAATCTCTAAATCTACAAGAAGGTCAAATCCACTGCTTGTTAATTTTGAGGAGTATGATCAATGATAACATATGGAATAACAGTAGCAGATGAGTTTTTTGAATTTAAAAGATTAGTTGACAATATTCAAGCATATATTCATGAAGACGAAGAAATAGTTATACTTGCCGATGCAAACAAAGTAACGAATGAAATAGTCACATATGCCGATTTGTGCAAATTAAAGGTAAACTATTTCAACTTTCAAAATAATTTTTCTGATTTTAAAAACGAACTATTCAATATAAGTTCAAAAGATTATTTATTTCAAATAGATGCTGACGAACAAATTCCACCAAGTTTAATTTATCTCCTCAGGTCAGTTGCTCAAAATAAAGAAATTGACTTATTGTGGATACCAAGAATAAACTTAATCCGAGGAATGTCTGAGGAAGATATACAAAATTTTAACTGGATGATCAACAGTCTTGGATGGGAGGGTTTTCCAGATTATCAGGCTAGATTCGTAAAGACAAAGTCCGAAATTAAATGGAGCGGAGAGGTCCACGAGCTACTACGCGGAGCAAAAAATTCCAAAATGATACAGCAGGAACCAGTGGACATGTATTCAATCTTGCATGTAAAAAACATTGAAAAACAAAAGAAGCAAAATTCCCTTTACAAACAAATAGAAAAAAAATGAATTTTAAAAATGGAATTTCTATAATAATACCATCTTGGAAAAACTTCAAATATTTAGAAGGTTGTGTAAATTCTATAATTGCAAATTCCTCATACAATCACGAAATAATTGTTCATCTCAATGAGCATGACCGTGATTCATTAAAGCTTGTTATAGATAAAAAAATAAAATATACGCTTTCAAGTGAAAATTTAGGCGTATGCAGATCTCTAAATATCGCATATAAAAATTGCACAAAAGATATAATTGGATACTTCAATGATGACATGTTCGCGCTTCCTAAATGGGATTTAGAATTACAAGAGTTTTCCGAAAAAAACAAATGCGACGAATCTTACATCCTCGCATCTACAATGATAGAACCATTTGGCAGCAATCCATGCTGCGTAGCCCCAATGAATTTTGGGACCGATATAGAAAATTTCCAATATCATGAAGCCCTCTCAAAGTTAGAAGGAATAAGATCTTCAAGACACAATATTAAAGGATCGACCTGGCCTCCAAATTTTATTTCTAAAAAATTATGGGATAACATAGGCGGATATTCAGAAGAATATGGGATTGGATTTGGAAGCGATCCAGATTTAATAGCTAAAGCATACTCAGTAGGATGTAGAAATTTTATAGGTGTCGGAAAAAGCTTAGTATACCACTTTCAATGCAAAACAACTGGAAAAATAAAATCAACCCAACTCGAAGCCGAGCAAATTTTTAAAAACAAGTTTGGAATAGAAATGAATGATTTCATTTTCAATATTCTCGACAGAGGGGCAAGATACTGAAAAAATATGATAACACTAGTAAGATCATCGAATCATGTAAACCAATTAGGGAAAGCAGGCCACACTGAAAGACCCTTTGTGAAAAGCAAAGAAGAATGTATTGTTTTATCGCTATTGTCTCTGATGGAGTCTTCAAAAAAACTTGGCTCATCAAGAATAATTGTTGCTGGTAGCGGATACTCGGAAAGATTAAAAAATTTTATTCATAAAAACAATATCGAATTCATCGAGGCTGATCGTGGAGACACTGAGTCGATGATATTTTGTTTGAAATACATAAAAGAACTGATAAGTGAAAATTACAATGGTAATATCTATCTGACCGAAGATGACTATTATTATCATGAAGATTTTTTAAGTTTTTCTGAAAAAGTATTAAATAGAGAAGTTCAAGAGCTAAATGAATACAAACAGCTTGCAGTAACTCCATTTGCCCCATTTGGAAGATTTTTTGAAAATGATATATTTTCTTTATATTATTGCAGTTTTGTTAACTTTGCCATGAATAATAAGCTTTGGCAAAAGCATATAGATGATATGATAATTAATTCTTCTAATTTATTTTTAGAAAGTTACATGAGAACCCTCTGGGTTCAAGAAAACCATATGCAGTCAGATAATTCAATAACACTAGTTAGCACGCCATTTTATGGAGCAGCTCATCTTCAGCAACCAGATTTTGAAAATTTTAAAAATTATATTAAAATTAATGAAGATTTGCTAAACAAACTTCAACACTGCTAACGATCATCAATAAACCGTTCTAATATTAGTTAAAAAATAAATTATGAAAATACTAGTAGCAATAGCCGATTATGGAGGCAGGCTTTCATTAAAATTTGTAAAAAAATGTTTTGAAAATTCAATTTTTTAGATTTAAAAAATCTAATCTCAAGTTATAATATTTAGATATGACAACAATACAAGAAAAATATGCGGAGAAATGCTCGACCACATCGGACATAAATGAATTGCTCCCAATTTTAAATAGGTATGCGAAAGAATGCAAAAGTATAACAGAAATGGGGGTTAGGGCGGTTGTTTCGACGTGGGCTTTTTTAGAAACTAATCCTGAAAAATTCACATGTTACGATATAGAAGACCATCCCAACATACACGAAGCCGAAACCATTGCAAAACAAAACGGCATAGATTTTGTATTTAATTTGGAAAGCTCACTAGATTGCGTAATACAAAAAACAGACCTGCTATTTATTGATACATGGCACTCGTATAATCAATTATATGCAGAGCTGAATAAACATCATGATAATGTTAACAAGTACATTATTATGCACGATACTACCGATTGCGAATTTAGAAATGAAAACTTTGTAGTAGAAAATCAAAATGGACTTTATCCAGCAATTTTAAATTTCATACTAACTAATCGAAACTGGATCATTCATGAAAAATTTGCTAATAACAACGGCTTGACAATATTAAAAAGAATTGCATAAATTTTTTTTTAAAATCATAAAATGAATAAAAATATACAAGAGACATACGTCGGTAAAAAAATAGACAATGTGAACGTTTTAAATATTACGGACGCGGCCAATTTACTAGAGGGTAAAAGGATTTGCATCGTTACGGGCGTAACAGGACAAGACGGAAGCTACATGGTTGATTATCTTCTTGAAAATACTGACCTATTTATAATTGGGGGAGTAAGAAGACTGAGTGTTTATAACCATATTAATATTAATCATGTCAATAACCCTAGATTTGTATTGTTGAATTTTGATTTAACAGATTCTCACTCTATTGCAAGAATTGTTGAAAAACTTCAGCCTGAATATTTCATAAATTTAGCAGCTCAAAGTTTTGTAGCCAGTAGCTGGGATTTTGCAAAGCAAACATGGCAAACTAATTCAACAGCTGTTTTAGATATATTGGAAGCGATTAGATTGTACAAACCAAGCTGTAGATTCTATCAAGCCGGATCCAGCGAGGAGTTTGGAAACGTTTCATACTCACCGCAAGATGAAAAGCACCCTCTTAAGCCAAGAAGCCCATATGGAGCAAGTAAAGCGGCAGCCAGGCAATTAGTAAAAGTATACAGGGATTCATATAATTTATACGCAATTCAAGGATGGCTTTTCAACCACGAATCTCAAAGAAGAGGGCCCGAATTTGTTACTAGAAAAATTACAACAAATATTGCAAGGATAAGAAATGCTATTAAAATAGGATCGCCATTTTCACCATTAGAATTGGGGAATATTGATGCGAAAAGAGACTGGAGCCATGCTGCGGACTTCGTTGAAGGAATATGGCTAATGTTGAACCAAGAAAACCCAAAAGAATACGTTTTATCATCAAACGAAACTCACACAGTCAGAGAATTTGTTGAAAAAGCATTTAAATTTGCAGGGATTGATGGATTATGGGTCGGAGAAGGAATCAATGAGAAATATGTATTAAGTAATAAACCAGATATAATTTTAATGCAAATTAATGAAAAATTCTACAGACCCGCCGAAGTAGAGCTTTTACTTGGCGATTCAACCTTAGCAAGAAAAGAATTGAATTGGACGCCAAAAATTCCATTTGACGAATTAGTAAAAAGAATGGTAGAAAATGATTTGAAATTACAAAATTAAAGTGTAATATATTATATGAGTGGACAAGAAAAATTTGATTCGTGCAGACATAGACCAGATGAACAAATAGAAATATTTGATGGATGTCCTTGTAAAAAAATAAAAAAACTTGTTTACAAATGCGACAAGCGTAATATAGTAGACCTCAAGTCGGTAGTTTGTGAAGCTTGCGATCTATATGAGCAGAAATAGCTTGACCCGCTTTTAAAAACAATAGAACATGCCTCCTCAGGCATGGCTAAATTTAAATACAAAAAAGAATATACTGAAAAAAATTTCAGGTCGGAATTCATAATTTCCTGTCTTCAAGTCGTCCCCTCACAGCATAGAAATATAGCGTGGGCTAAAGAAATGAAGATTATGAACGACCTTGTTAAAAAATGCGAAGATCCCGTATTCTGGTTTCATGCCAGAACGGATTTTGCGATACCCTCCCTAGCCTGGTTTTTAACAGAAGGCGGCAGAAAATATTTGAATGATAAATATCATAAATTTAAGCTGGAGCTTAAAAATCAACCGCGAGTTTACGAAATTTTAGAGGAAAAACAAGGGGAAGATCAAGTCCATATACCCAAAAAAATAAAAACAATCATGGACTTTATTAAAAAAAAATAATATAGTGTTACAAGTATGAAATCAAAAGAATTATTGTCAAGCTATCTCAAGAGTAATAAAAATGAACATTACAACTATGTCCAAGATAAAGATTATCTTATCTCTACGGGAAGTTTAATTTTTGACATTGAGGTTGGGGGAGGCTTGCATCCATCTATTCTTAGATTTAGTGGGGTGTCTGGAGGCGGTAAAACAAGTTGTAGTCTTTCCATTATGAAAAGCTTCCTTTCTGCCGGAAAGGGGAGAAAGGCTCTATATATCAAAGCCGAAGGAAGACTCTCTAAAAATATAGTTGAGAGGTCTGGTATTAAATTTGTAGAAGATGCCGAGCAATGGGAAGATGGAACTTGCTTTATATTCAAAACAAATATTTATGAAACGGCTGCTAATTTGATTCATAAACTTGTGCAAAACAACGAGGAAGAAACTGCTTATTTTTTCATCATTGATAGCATGGACGCCCTTATTCCAAAAGGAGACAAGGACAAAACCTTTGAAGATGCCGTCAAAGTTAGTGGTGGTGCGGCGATTTCTTCACATTTTCTAAAAAAGATGGCGCTACCATTTTCAGTTGGTGGACACATATGCGCTATGATCAGTCAAGTAAGAAGCGAAGTCAAAATAAATCAATATGCTAAAACCGACCCGCGACTGACGAATGCTTCCGGCGGATCAGCGCTACTTCACTATTCTGATTGGATTTTTGAATTCGGCACAAGATACAAGTCTGATTATATTACTGCGACTATAAATGGAAAAGAAGAGAACATAGGTCATTGGGCTAAAATTACATTTAAAAAATCTACAAACGAGAAGGATGGAAAAGAAATCAGATACCCAATCAAACACAGCCAAAATGGAGGCAATTCGGTTTGGATTGAATATGAAATTGCTGATTTAATGATCATGTGGGAATTTGCTAAGAAAGCAGGAGCATGGATTAAAATTGAGCCCTCATTGATTGAGGAATTAAAATCAAATAATATTATGTTTCCAGAAACGATTCAGGGAATCGATAATCTTAGACTGGCTTTATCGAACAACGAAGAAGCCACAAAGTATCTCTTTAATAAATTCAAAGAAATCTGCATAAGCTAATGATTCTATTAGATATAAGGGGAAGAGAAAGAAAAATATCTCCTTCGAAATACAGAATAGAATGGGAGAAAGAGAGAGCTAGCGTTCCTCAGTATAGGACAAAACAATTTTTGAAAGAATTTTGGCTAGGAGATACTGTATGCGAAGAATTTATAATTCCTGGGAGTAGATTACGAATAGATTTGATAAATTTTTCTAAAATGATTGCTGTTGAAGTCTCCGGACAACAGCACGAATCTTTTAGTAAATTTTTTCATAAGACAAGAATAGGTTTTATCAAGTCAATAAAAAGAGATTTTCAAAAAATCAAATGGCTTGAGATCAATAATATTAAATTAGTAGAAATCTATGATTGCGAGACTCTAGGTTTAAATAAAAAAGAAATAGAAAAAAAATTCGACATTGCGTTATGAATGATAAATACAATCACATGTTTGAACTTCCAGAATCAATCTTATCTCAAATGGAGGAGATGAGTGGAGGCGGATATATTATTTTTATTTTAGATGAAAATAGTAGACCGTCAGTATATGAAAGCTTCGATGGAATTGGTCAAGAATCTCAAGTAAAGGGATTTGCACTTGATTGGCTTGACGCGGAAAGAGAAGTTAGAAAAGAAAAATTTAAACACGACATCTGGAACGCTTATAGCGTTCAAGATGACAACGAAGACGAGGACGAGGAAGAGTAGTTGACACATTTATAAAAAAACAATACTCTGCATGAACAATGATTTATTCACTACCCGTAGAAAAACACGTTATAGCTGGTTGCCTAAAATACCCAAAGCAATTTTTTGAGATTGACATCTTTGTAAGCGAGAAAGATTTTTATCATGATATCCATTCTGTTATTTTCTCTGTAATAAAGTCCTCAATTGGTCAAAATGAAGATGTTGATAACGTTCTGATAAGTGAGAAGATTAAAAATCTAGGAATTACATTCAAAAATACTGTAAATATCTTCGAATATTTGCAGAGTCTCAGTTTGATTAGCCTTTCTGAAAAAGCCTTTATTGAATCGGCAAAAGCGCTAAAGACCCTAACTATTCGCAGGGAAATTTTTGAGACGGCGGAGAAACTTAAAAGCAAAATGTCAGCAAAGGAAGAAATGAGCGCCGATCAAATCATTTCTGCCGCAGACGCTATTTATAATGAAAAAATTAGCGCTTATGATCTTTTCGAAGAGCCTGTCAATATTTTTGAAGATGCTCAGTTCCAGATTGAGGAAATTGGAAATAACCCAGTGGATGATTCTGGCTTCTTAACACCATTTACTGATTTTAATAGGCTTTTTGGCGGACTTAGACCAAAGAATCTTTACGCATTTGTAGCTAGACCAAAATCTGGAAAAACCACCATGCTTTGTGATTTGAATTATAAAATTTGTAATAATGTTTACAACGGTCAAGTTTCCTGTTTGTATCTTGATACAGAAATGGAAACCCTGGATGTTCAAAAAAGACTTATCGCCTCAATTTCAGGAATACCATTTTGGTATATTGACACGGGAAACTGGAGAAAAAATCCAGAAATGACACAAAAAATTCGAGAGACGTGGGTAAAAATTAAAAATTTTAAATTTCATCATCTTAAAGTTGGAAATAAAAGTACTAGCGAAATACTTTCTATCGCTAGAAGATGGTATTATTCTAAAGTTGGCAGAGGGGGAAAAGCAATTATTACTTACGATTACTTGAAAATGACCGGAGAAGGTGTTTCAGAGTCTTGGAAGGAATACCAAGTAATTGGTGACAAAACAGATAAACTTAAAAAACTTGGAGAAGAACTTAACTGTGTTGTCCTAACTTCAACCCAAATGAACAGAAGCGGAGAAAGTCAAAATAAAAAAGTTGGCAGCTTCTCAGATGACTCTTCCGCAATCGCTCTCTCAGACCGACTACAATGGTTCGCCTCTTATGTTGGTATCTTTCGTAGGAAAACAATTGAAGAAATTGCCGAAGACGGCGAGGACTGGGGAACTCATAAACTTGTTACTACAGCAAGCCGCTTTCAGGGCAAGGAAGCCGCTGGACATGTCGATTTAGTAGAAAGAAATATAGACGGAGAAAAAAAATTCGTTAGCAACTATATATCTTTTGATGTTAAAAATTTCAATGTCGAAGAAAAAGGTAGTCTCGACGCTCTGGTAAAAAAAGGTGGATTGAAATATCAAATCTTTGATAAAAATGGAAAAGCCGTTGACAAGAATGAAAATGACGACCTCTTATAATCAAGAAGACATAAAGCAAATATTAGAGCAGTTAGGATATAAATTAAATGATAGGGGGAGAGAATGGCGCTCTAAACCGCTCTACAGAGACTCTGGAAATGACACGTCTTTAAAAATTAATAAAAATGACGGCAAGTGGATTGACTTTGCAAGAAATGAATTTGGGAATATCGAGCAACTTATAGAAAAAACTCTCGGTATCAATTTTGCTGCTGCAAAAAAGTGGATAAAAAAAAACGGAATAGAGCTTACAAATTCAACAGAAAATAAGGAGGAGATCAACTTGGACTATATAAAATTTTTCGATCCAGAATTACTAAAGAAGCTTGTTAAAAATTACAAATACTGGAATGATAGAGGGGTAAAAAATGAAACGCTTGACTATTTTGAAGGCGGATCATGCTCTACTGGAAAAATGGCGGGTAGATATGTTTTTCCTATTTTTGACGAGGATAAAAAAATAAGAGGATTTGCAGGAAGATCAGTATATGCAAATAATGATATAAAATGGAAGCTAATAGGCAAAAGAAGCGACTGGAATTACCCGCTCTTCCTAACCAAAGAGCATATTAATAAAGAAAACGAATGCATTATTGTTGAAAGTATTGGCGATGCGCTTAGCCTGTGGCAGGCAGGTATTAAAAACTTTATTATTTCTTTTGGATTAAATTCCCTAGAACATATTTGCTATACTCTTGTAAAGCTAGATCCAGCTAAAATTATAATAGCATTCAATAATGATACTGTTAATAATAAAAAAACAGGAGCAGGAAATATTGCGGCTACAAATTTTAAAAAAAACTTAGAGACTTTTTTTTCAAAAGATCAGATAATAATTAAACTTCCAGAATATAACGATTTTGGATCAATGACTGAAGAACAAATAATAAAATGGAAGAACAATTAAAAGAAAAGCCTCTTTATCTTAGCGCGTCTAAGATAAAAACATTCACCTCATGCTCGTGGCAATATTTTGCGTCTTATAATTTAAAAGTTCCTCAAAGCGGAAATAGTGGAGCCTCAAGAGGAACAGTTGTTCATAACTTGTTTGAACTTATCGCAAAGCCAAAGCACAATCATTATATCAAAAAAATATGGCTGGCGGGCGGTCCCGAAAAAATTCCAGCAATTAAAAAATTTCTTGAAAAACAGTTCTCGTATGAGAAGTTGAATAAGTCTGAAGAAGTGAAACCCATCAAAGTTAAATATGGTGTTAAAAATAATTGGGAAAGCGTATGCGAAATGGTTATGGTGACGCTAAAATTTGAATTTATTGACACCAGTAATCATAAGGTAATTCATTCGGAGTATGAATTTGACATAGTGAACGATAGCCCGAAATACGCAGTTAGAGGTTTTATCGACAGGCTCTCGGAAGAGAATGATGGAAAAACTCTTAAAATCCTAGACTATAAAAGCTCTTCAAAGAAATTCAAAGGAGAAGACGAAGATTCAAATATTCAAGCAATGATTTATTCATTAGTTGCTAGAAAAATTTGGAAAAATTATGATCAGTACAAGGCTAGTTTTTTCTTCATGAGGTTCCCAGAGGATCCGTATCAACATAGCGAATTCTCAGAAAACGAATTGGACGGACTCGAGCATTACTTGGAGTACATAACTGATGTTCTTAAAAATCTAAACGAAGAAACAGCCAAAAGTAATATGGCTTCAAAAGACAAGGAGAAGTCATGGCTTTGCGGCAGAGGAAAATGGGTTTGCCCATATAGGGATAAATTAAAATTCTTTAAAATTAAAGATCTTACTAAAGAAGGAAAAGATTCAGAAATATCTTCACACCTCAAAAAAGAAGACGCAGAAGAAAAAATTAAAAAAAATAAAAACTGGAGTATTGAGGAAGCCTACTACGCGGGATGTCCATCATTTAAAGCTGGCGACTCATTCTTTCCTTGAAACAGTATTAAAAAAAACGTATTGTTACCCTACGATGATTATTCCAGCGTTCAAATCTCACTATTCTCTAAATAAGAGCGTCCTTACTTTAGAAAAAGATCACACTAATTCTGGTCCAAAGTCAATCTTAAAATTGATAAAAGATCATAATTTAGAAAACTCCTTCCTTATTGAGGACAATATGAGCAGCTTTTTAGAGGCTTATTACAACTCTAAGGATTGCGGCGTAAAATTAAATTTCGGACTAAGACTTACTTTTTGCGCCGACATGGACGATAAAAGTGAATCCTCTATAAAAACTGAATCAAAATATATAATTTTTTTAACTGAGTCTGGCGGATATGAAGCCTTGAGCAGGATATTTTCTGTAGCAGCATCTCGGGGGTTTTATTACTTGCCAAGAATGGATTTTAAAACGTTAAAGCAAGAATGGAATGACTCATTGGATATTGGCGTTCCGTTTTATGATAGTTTTCTTTTCAATAATCATATGAAAATGTACAACTGTCTTCCTCCGGATTTCTGGAGCTGCCCAACATTTTTTTGGGAAGATAATTTCACCCCTTTTGATAAAATTTATAAATCAGTGCTGTCAAAGCATATGGACAAAAATTATGGAGAGGGCGAGCTGCTAAGAGCCCAATCTATTTATTATGAAATGAAGGATGATTTTCTTGCCTATTTAACAATGAGATGCATTGGTAAAAAATCCTCATTGCAAAAACCAAATCTTGATCATATGTGCAGTGATGAATTCTGCATGGAATCCTATCTTGAAAAAATTGAGGAATAAAAATGGAAGAAAATCTTATTAGGTTCAACAAGAAGATAAAACTTCTTTTCATTGACTTTGAAACTGCAAATCTATGTCTTAATTATAGATTTAATTTACCATGGCAAATGGCATTAATAAATACTGTTGGTGGAGAACCTATTGACGCAGGAAAGGATGTTCTTATCAATTGGGGCGACGATTTTAAGTTTTCTAAAGGCGCGGAAGCAATGGCGCACTCTTACTCTCAAGAAAGAATGGACAGAGAGGGGTTGAAGCCGATAGATGCATTGAAAATATTGTCTGAAAATTTAAACAGTTGCGATGGGATCGTTGGGCACAATATTCTTGGCTTTGATATTTATTTAATTAAATGCATGTACAATAAACTTGGAAGACCCTATCCAGATATTCTTTCAAAGAAACCGATATTTGATACCTTTGCGATGGCTAAGGGTTATTTCAATAATATCCCATACCAGAAAGGCAATGACTTTGCTTTTTATCAATATAAAGTATTAAATCAAATTATCAAAGGGTCAAAAAATTCACTATCAAAGGTTGCATCTAATTTCAATATAGATTATGATGAATCAAAGCTGCACGACGCGCTTTACGATCTTGGTCTAAATGTCCAAGTTTGGAATAAGTTAAAATTTCAAGTAGATATCTAAATTATGTTTTTAGAAAAATTCAAATCAATTACTCTGCCGTTGCATGGCGTAAGATGTCCCTCAATAACTCTTGACCCAAAGGACAGAGAAGAGTATGGAATTAAAAACGACGCTACAAATCTTGAAATTTTGCAAACATTATGCAATCAAGGATTCAAGAAAATGCTTCCCAGTTGGAAGGGAAGCGGTGGAAATATAGAAGAGTATAAGAGCCGAGTCAAATTTGAAGTTGAAACACTATCCAAATTAGATTTTGTTGATTATATATTGATCATATGGGACGTATTTAATTTTTGTAACAAAAATAATATCCCAACTGGACTTGGGAGAGGAAGTGCAGCTGGAAGCCTTGTCTTGTATCTGCTTGGAGTAACAGGAATTGACCCAGTTAAATATGGACTATTCTTTCAAAGATTTGTTTCTGAGGTTAGGGCTAAAAAACAAGTTGTTGACGGTATAACTTACTTGGATGGCAAAATGATTGCCGATATTGATAGTGATATTTGTTATTATCGACGCAAGGAAGTGGTGAAGTATTTGGAAGAAAAATATCCAAATAGAACTTCTAAAATGTTGACAGTATCAACTTTGTCTGGGAAAGCTCTGATTAAAGATGCTGGTAAAATTATTGGTGAAAAAGAAGAAGCAGAGATGAATAAAATAACATCTCTTTTTACATCTAAATACGGTAAAGTCGCAGAGCCAGAAGAAATGTATGAAACAAGTGAAGAGTTTAAAGACTGGTGCGATGAAAATAAATTAATTTATGATACTGCTCTAAAGCTGAAAAATCTTATTAGAAATAAGGGTGTTCATGCTTCTGGAATTGTTGTCAGCTATGAAGATTTAAACAAAACGACGCCAACTGAATTGACAGCCGACAAAGAAACCGTTTCATCTTTTACGATGGATTGGGCTACAAAGATCAATATCAAGCTGGATCTGCTTGGCTTGAAAAGCGTATCTGTTATTCATGAGGTATCAAAATTGGTTGGAGTTGACTATAAAAACATCGACTTAGAAAGCTATGAAAACATTTATGCGCACCTTCAGGAACTTAAAAATCCCAAAGGATTGTTTCAAATTGAAGCTGATACTAATTACAAAGTTTGTAAAAAAGTTCAGCCCAAAAATTTGGACCAGCTTAGTGCGGTTGTAGCTCTTGCAAGACCAGGAGCGCTGGATTACGTTGATGAATATGCGAAAAATATAGACTCCGCAGAACCTTTCTTTACAAAAGAATTAAAAGAAATTTTATCTACGACAAGGTATGTTCCGCTTTATCAGGAACAAATGCTCCAAATATGTCATGAGGTTTTTAAATTTACATTAGATGAAGCCGAAATCCTGAGAAGAATTGTTGGAAAAAAAGAAGCGAAAGAGATGCCAGCGTGGAAAGGCAAATTAGAGCAAAGGGGCGAAGAAATTGGTCTTTCAAAAGAGGTTGTTGATTTTTATTGGAAAATCCTGAACGACAGCGCGAATTATTCTTTTAATAAGTGTCTCGATTTAGAAACGGAAGTAGAAACGGAATCCGGCTCTAAAAAAGCACTGCAAGACGTCGTGATTGGAGATAAGATAAAATCTTATGACAAATCCAATAACAAAGATATCTTTGTATCTGTTGAAGATGTAATAGACGGAGAAAGAGAACTTTTTGAAATTACCTTAGAAAACGGTCAAACAATAACATGCTCAATGGAACATAGATTTCTTTGCGAAGATGGCAGCATGAAACCTGCAAAAGACATTCTATCCCTCGGACTCGGTATAGCTTCTGCCTTTTAATATATTGTCCTTAGCCCATAGTGGCTGTAAATTTTTATAATTGAAGCAAATTCTTTGAGCCTCTTGAGAGGAAAGATCAAATAAACAGCATGGCTTTATGTGATCAATGTGCCATTCACCATAATTTTCCCAAGTCATGCCTTCTGAAAATTTTGACTCCATGTATTTTTTAAAATGCTCTATTGAGCATCCAAGAAGTTCGACACAGCTGCTTTTTTTAAATTCCTTTTTAATAGCCAACTTTAATCTGTTTCTTAACGAACCCCTTATTTTAAAATTTAAATCAGTAGATCTTCTTTTTTTAGAATACTCCCTATTGTAGCTTTTAACTTTTTCTGAATTATTTTCATTCCACCTTCTTTTTTCCTCAGTTCTCCTCTTTTTTACATCTGGATTTTTTAAATATTTAGAATACCTTTCTTTTAAAATGTTTTTTCAGGTCGATGCTTCTTTAAAAAATCATCTACCCTTTTCTTGTCTGGAATAAGAAGTGAAAAATTTAATCCATTAAAATTAGTAGAGGAACATCTATACTCCAAAATAGAAGAAAAGCCGTGAATTTTTTTTAAATCAGGAAAGTAGTGTCTCATTGATGAAGCGGCTACAACATTATATATTACCCCATTATTGTCAATAATTTTCGTCACCAATTCTTCACAAGCCTACTTATGTCTACGTACCTAGATTCAGTAAATTTACAATTTAAAATTTTTAAAGCTCTCCACCCATGATATGACATTTTTTTAAAGTCTTCTTCGCTTATTTTTGTTTCCTTGACAATGTCGTAAATTTCCATCATAATACATTATATAAATAAATAACACAAGTTTATGCATTTTTTTAAAATAAAATCTACCAAAAGAGTGGGAACAAAACCAACGCGTGATCTTTCAGTAGATCACCGTGATCATAATTTTTACGCCAACAACTTGGTTACTTCAAATAGTCACTCAATTAGCTATGGCGCGATGGCGGCTTTGACTGTTTACTTCAAATTCAATCATTCTAAAGAATTCTTCTTAGCTCTTTTAAGAATGGCTAGAAACGAACAAGATAGCCTTAGTGAGATCAGCACTATCAGCCAAGAAATGAAACATTTTGGAATTAAATTACTACCACCAGACTTGGCTAAAAGTCAAGAAGATTTTGAAATTGAAGGTAGTAATATCAGATATGGATTGTCCGCTATTAAAGGAATTAGCAAAAAAGTAATTGAAAAAATGATAAACTTTAGGGGGACTTATAATTCTAAAATAGATTTATTTGTTGCGGCGAAACAAGCAAAAATTTCCATTGGTGTTCTTTCTGCGCTGATACAGGCTGGCGCACTGGAAAGTTTAAATACCAAAACTCGTAGTCGGTTGGTTTTGGAAGCTCAAACATGGAATATATTAAAAGACAAGGAGAAAGTTCTAGTAAAGCAACTCATTGAGCAAAAGAAATTTGAAGATGTATTAACGGCGGTTAAAGCGCTGAATACAGAAATCAAAGATGATAAAGGAAAGTTAATTATTAAAGATTCAAGATTCTCAACAATCAAAAGAGATTACGAGAAATTTAAAACAATTTACCTACTTAATAGTCGAAATGAAAATTTGGCAAACTTCTTTTACGAAAAAGAGTTACTTGGAATGCCATATAGCCAAAGTCTTAGTAAAATTTTTCAACAAAAAAATGAGAATATCCAAAGCATTGAGCAATGCAATGAGGCAAAAGAAAAAAGCTCTTTGTTTTTTGCTGGAATAGTTACAGATGTTATAAAAAGAACTTCTAAAAATGGAAACCCATATGTTAAATACGAGCTTTCAGATGAGGGCGGCAAGATAGAATGTTTCGTCTTCAGTAGTGAAAAAAGAGACAAGTTGGAAGAGGTGAAGCAAAATAATGGCGGAAAACTTCCAGAAGAGGGCGATGTACTTATAGTAAAGGCTAATAAGAAAGATGGTAATGCTTGTTATGCCGAAAAAATAGGCATACAAAGCGCAAAAATATATATGGCTCTAAGAGATCTAAAAGATCAAGATTTAATTGAAGAAGAAGTGGTCTAAATTATAATATTAAGATTTAAAAAAAACAAACCATGAATCTTAATAATATTCAATTCTATAAGCCTAATGCTTCTAACAAAGGCGTTGCTGTTTCAGTATCTTTTAACCCCGCTGACGGCGGGATTTACGTGTCATTTATAAAACAATTTAGCTGGGACGCCGCCAAGAGAATTGGATCCTTTAAAGGCAACAAAGACAACCCAAAAGCAAAAAAAAATATTAAATTCAACGACATCGAAGTTGCTGGAATTATTAGAGCAATAGAGAAGGAAGAAAAATGGTCCACCTTTCATAAATTTAACAATGACTCCGGAGTATCTATTTCATTTGCCCCGTATATCAAAGATAACGTAATGGCTGGATTTGGATTGAGAGTATCAGAATCGAAAGACAAAGAAAATATTTTTTCGGTTGGTTTTACAAACGACGAATCAATTAAATTGAGGGAATGGCTGAAACTCAGCCTAGAAGAATCTTTCAAAGTTATTACATCTTCAAATTTAGATTAATATAGCAAATGAGAAAAAAAAGGATCGTTTTCCACTCGGATTTTTCACTAGCCAAAACGGGATTTGGAAGAGTGATGAAAACCACATTGTCTCATCTTTATAAAACAAATAAATATGAGATACACCATATTTGTTGTGGAATGCAGCAAAACTCAACCGAGTTAGAACAAACTCCATGGAAAAGTTATGGGGCGATTACCTCAAATCAAAAAAAATTAAATGAAGCGTCAAGGGATCCATCTATAGCAAGATCAATTGGATACGGCGCGCAAACGATAGACGATTATATAAAAGAAATCAAACCTGATATTTATATTGGCGCTCAAGATTTTTGGGGCGTTGACTTCTCTATAGACAAGAATTGGTTTAATAAAATTACAAGCTGCATCTGGACAACACTAGACTCCCTACCTCTTCTTCCATCGGCAGTTAAGAAGGCTTCTGAAATTAAAAATTATTGGGTTTGGAGCAATTTCGCTGAAAAAGAGTTTGCAAGAATTGGATATAATCATGTAAAAACAGTACATGGACCGATTGAATCTAAGCATTTCTATAGACTCAGAGACAGCGAAAGAAAACAAATTAGAATTAAAAACAATATTCCAGAAGGCGCCACTATTATTGGATTTGTATTTAGAAATCAATTAAGAAAGCTCGTGCCAAACTTGATGGAGGGCTATAAAATTTGGAAAAATAATAACCCTCAAATTAAAAATACATATCTCTTGCTCCATACCAGTCTTTCAGAGGGTTGGAATATTAGATCCCAAGCTCACCAACACGGAATAGACCCAAAAGAAATACTGATTACATACATTTGTTCCAAATGTAAAGAATATGAGGCAAAATCATTTGATGACCGAGATCAAAAATTTGAAGTTGACGACAAAGGGATTTTTAAATTGGATAAAAATTTTCAAAAAATTGAGAAGCCCATCTCGCTAGAGGGCAAAACATGCCCATTTTGCAAAACACAAAATTCTCAAAACAGCACCTCAGTTGGTTTAGGAGTCACAGAGTCTCAACTCAATGAGGTTTATAATTTAATGGATGTTTATGTGCATGCGTTTACAAGTGGCGGACAAGAAATACCAATTCAGGAAGCCAAATTAACAGAATTAGTAACACTTGTCACAGATTATAGCTGCGGACAAGAATGCTGCGAAGACGGAGCGTATTCTCTCCCATTAAAATGGAATAAATATCTTGAACATGGTACTGAATTTATAAAAGCGTCCACTTCTCCAGCTTCCATTGCGGAACAATTAGATGTTTTTTTTAAAATGTCTAAAAAAGAAAAAGAAAAATGGGGGAAAGGTGCCAGAAAATGGGCTTTACAAAATTTTTCTATTGAAAAAGTCGGCGCAAAAATAGAAAATTTCATCGACTCTGCTGCTTATGTAAATGAAGACGATGAGTCCAATTTTATTCAATCAGTCGCATCAAATCCAAATCCTAGCGGGGAAATTAATGAGCAGCTGCAAGACAAAGAATGGGTAAAATCCCTTTACAAGATAATTCTAGACCGCGTGGTAGAAGATGACGACGAAGGCTTACTTTATTGGATGAGCGAATTGGCAAAAAATACTTCTCGGCAGCAAATTGAAAATTATTTCAGACATGTCTCTCAGAAAGATTTAAACGAATTAAATCAAAAAAATAATAAATCACCAATAGACGATCTAATTTTAAAAAATAACAAGAAAAAATTATTGTATGTAATGCCTAGGTCGATTGGCGATTGTTTTCTTTCAACGGCAATATTGTCAAGTTTGCGCGAAACTTATGAGCGCGAAAATTGGGACATATATGTTTCAACAGAGCCGCAATTCGCATCGATTTTTGATGGAAATGAAAATATCACCGCCTGGATTCCATACTCTCAAGAAATGGAAGATCACATGAAGATGGAGGGGATTGGAGAACACCATGGCTGGTTTGACGTATGTTTTACTCCACACATCTCAACGCAGAGATCAATGAACTATATCCATAATGGAATAAATAAATTACTACTCTAATAAAATGCACTTAATAGAAAAATACAGCTTAAATTGCGGAATAAGTCCTAAAAAATTAGGTAAACCTTATATTTATACATCATATTATCCAATTCAATTTGATAAATATATTGTGATTCATGCTAGCAGCGGAATGAATGCTAAAAATTACTCATACTATCAAGACGTAATCGATTTCTTATTTGAAAAAGTAAATGCGGCAGGATATGGCATTGTTCAAATTGGTGGGAAGGGCGATCCAAGATTGGGAAACTGTTTAAATCTTCAAGGGATAACAAACATCCATCAGACAGCATTCATATTAAAAAATGCAAGCCTACTTATTGCAAACGACAGTTTTTCAACGCACATGTGCTCAAGCTTCGGAATCCCATGTGTTAGTTTATATTCAGTTATACAACCAGAAGTAGCTGGTCCATATTGGAATAATGCAAAACAATTTACAATCATGGCTCCGTTAAATGGAAAAAAACCAAAATATTCAAATGAAGATCCAGAAATGGTAATAAATAGAATAAAACCAGAGCAAATTATTAAAAATATACACTCTGCCCTGCCTGATTTAAATCTTTCGAGCGAGTTGAAAATTGAATCATTATTTTTTGGAAAAAATTATTCAAAAATAGCAATAGAATTTGTTCCAGATCAATTGATTTCAATTCAAGATTTAAAAGAAACACCTCTTAATATAAGATTTGATTATTTAAAATCTAGCGAGATAAAACAGGAAAATATAAATTCCGCTATAATGAATCTTTCAATTAGGAAATGCTCCGTCATAACCTCAACGCCATTTGACATTGATCAATTGAAGAATTTAAAGCAAAATGTATCTTCAGTTATATTTCACATTGAGAAAAAACATTTGTCAAAAATAGATGAAACAATCAAATTCATTGAAAAAACGGTTAAAGATGGATTCAATGTGGCGGTCGCGCTGATAAAGAATGATTTCTCAGAACAGGAAATAAACGATTTAAAATTTAAATTTTTAGATATCAAAAATATAAATATGCTTGACCAAACGTCATGGTCAAAAAATTTATCAGAAGAGTCACTGAGTAAAATTAATGACTTGACAATAATGAAAAGTTCTCGTATTATTATTTCGAATGGTAGTAAATTTTTAACAAAAACCGCCCTATTGGAAAATAAACCATGCTCGAATATTGAGCAAAAAATCTCTCTTATCAAAGATAGAGAGAGTTTAGGGAAAGAATTAGAGAATTGCTACATTTACAATCCTTAAATATATGCCAAAAATTAAAAAAAACGAAGAAGACTTAGAAACCATCAAGACTTTAGATGAATCGCAAGTTATTGACGAAAGTACTAAATATAAATCCACATTTAAGAGAGACGAGTTCGGCTTACTAGATGGAAAATCTTACGAATTTACAGAAGATGGTCTTGTCAATTGGAGGAAGATGATTGATACAAAATATCTTGTTCCCAACTTATCAAAATTTCCTTCTGGAACTGAAAATAAAAATTTAAATGTGCAGGATCTGGAGGATTCGCAGCTTTTAATTTTGTTGGGAGGCATAAAAGATCTAGCAAATATCAGAGGGTATTCAAAAGTTCAATATAATATATTTAATTGTACTCAAAATCATGTCGCAGTATCGTGTAAAATTACCTGGATGCCAAATTTTGAAACAAGTGGTCAAGAAGTGGAGTTTGAATCACTTGCTGACGCGCACCTTGATAACACTAAAAGTTTTGCCAAAGATTTCTTGATGGCAATCGCTGAAAATCGCGCCTTTGTAAGGTCAGTTAGAAATTTTTTGAGAATTAATATTCTAGGTAGCGACGAGCTTGGAGATTCTAAAAATCAAACCGTAATCCATACCGAGTCAGGAACTGAAACGCAAGTCTCAGCGAGCCACCCATCAAATGTGTTGAAAGATTTAATGGCAAGAGCCAACATATCATTTGATACAATCAAAGAAACCCTTGTAAAAGAAGGTATCTCAGAAGCTCCTAACTGGACTTCTATTTCAGAAATTCCTCATAAAACAATCTTTACACTAATTCAAAGAATTAAAAAGAAAATTAATTAATTTGGATGAATATACTGGCTTATTGCTACGGACCAACTTGCGAAGAAAAGGAACTCTTTTGCAAGGAGTTCACTGAGGAGAATAAAGATTATCAAATATTTTCATCTTCTAAAATCAGACAGCAAATTTCTGGAGACATCTTTGTAAAAAACAAAGAAACAGAAGAAAAAGTTATAGAGCAGCTAATTGAGGAATGCGTAAAAACTTTTACTAAAAATAAAAAGCGGAAGAACATTTTAATAAATGGGCTTTTCTTAAATCAGGAAAGCAGATTAAAATTAATAAATTTACTAGAGTTAAATATAACTTCTTCTTTTAAAAAAGTCGCTATCGCTTTTTTGCCAAAAAGTTCCATTTCAACTTACGAAAGTTTAAAAAATAAAAAAGAATTTAAAAATTTAGATTTTGATTACATCAAGAGACAGTTTTTAAATTTCAAGTATGCTGAAAGCAAAGAAGAAGCCGACTTAATTATTGAAAGGATACAGAATTACAATGGAAAATTTAACCTAGAATGCTGCGTCTGGAAAAAACAGGAAGTTGTAGAATGCGATAGCTTCAATAAAATTGCAGAATTTGTAAAACATATTAATAGTTTCTAAAAAATAAACATATAATAAATAAAATACTATGGTAACAGCAACATGGACATCACTAAAGTCATCACCAATGATGGCTGAAATTAGGCAAGCACTCAAAAAGAAGGCAAAAAAGGGTGAGCCGCCAATTCCCAACAAAGAGGCAAATAGAACCTGGCGGGAAGACATTCTTGGAATTCTTTCTGAAGATCAAAAAAAGGAAAGAAAAAAAATAAGACAGAAGAAAAATAGTAAAAACTTTAGAGAAGCCGAAGAGGAATAAGAATTAAAAATGGCGGCATATAATGCATTAATAATAACCGAATCTTTTTTGGATTCTAATTCCAACGCTTACTTCGTATTTGGTGATAATTTAGAAAGGCGTGGAACCGGTGGGGCAGCAAGGCTAAGATTTCACAAAAGAGCAATAGGATTTATTACAAAAAAATTTCCAGACAATAGAGATGAATCGTTCTATAAACCAGAAGAGTATTCTTCCGTATTCTTTGAGGAATTAGAGAAATTAGAAAAAACAATTAAAAATTCACCCAATAATATCTTCTATGTATCCCAGCTTGGAGCTGGGCTGGCTAACAGATACAGAATATGGGAAAAATTAATAAACCATAATTTGGTTAAAAAATTGGAAAACATTGATAATGTAGTTTTTTGCTGGGAGTAAAAAATATGGATGATAATAAAGAAAATAATGCTATGCCCGAAGCGCCCGAAGCAACAGAAGTTCAAAAAAATTGGACTAAAATAAGAGGGCAGGGATTTAACAATGAACATTTAATAGTGAGGAGAGTCTCCAGGAAAGATAAAAATAAATAATAAGTGTATTAAACATCATGCCAACAGAAAAATTCATATTAAAGGTTGATGGAAAACTTAAAGTCGATGGTAAACTTAAAGTTTTAAACTATAGTGCGCCAGAGCCAGTTGTAAATTACAATTTTAGAGGTGACTTTACTGGGATCCAATACAGTCTGAATGATGCCGTAGTGACACTCGGCAGAAATTTTGAAACAAATATGAGTTCGCGCGCTCTTTATGTATTTAAAAATATAACATGCGCAATTGGATCCTCGCCATACTCACAACAATATGCCCATTGCTGGGAATTGATTACAAATTTGCCAGATTTTAATCCAGCCGATCCTCTCGCTGATTTGCCAGATAATGAAGCTGGCGTGAAAATGGATGGTTGGTATATTGGCGTAGTTCCAGTTGGCGGACAATCTTGGAGAATTTTAAATCCAACATCTTTATCAAACGGCAGACCAGCTTACACTTACGGAGATGAAACCTTACTGTGGAATGGCTCGAATTGGGAATATAATAATACCGGATATGGCACATTGTCAACCGGAACCGGAAATGCACCATACCCATGGCAAGCCGTTTGGACCAATGGATTCACTTCAGAAAAAAGTGTGGTAAGAAGTTAAGTTTTTTCTTGACTAAATTGAAAATAAGCCGTACCTTAAAAAGTATGAAACTTGCGTCAATCGAAGTAGTAAAAAACCTCAAAAAGCATCCCAATGCTGATTCGCTGGAAATTTTAGAAATTTTAGGCTGGCAAACTATTGTCAAAAGCGGAATTCACAAAGACGGGGATAAAGTAGTTTTTATTACTATTGATACCATTGTGCCGCGTTATAATTGGTCCGAGTTCTTGGTTGATCAAAAAAATCCAGATAAAGCGATTAGAATCAAAAACATTAAACTTCGTGGAGAGTTTTCTAGCGGCTTGATTATTCCTCTGAGCGAATTTCCGGATAATTTCAAAGAATACGAAGAAGGATATGACTTAACCGAATTGCTCGGCGTTACAAAATATATAAAAGAAATTCCAGCCAATCTCTCTGGAGAAACTTTAGGGGATTTTCCTACTCATATTGCTTCTAAAACTGATGAAGACAATGGTTTGAATGACCCAACATTAGTCGAAAAGGTTCTTAATCATGATTCTCATATAACAGTGACAAGCAAATTAGATGGTTCAAGTTGCACTTTAATTGTTGAAAGCGGCGTACTCACACAAGTTTGCACAAGAAATTTTTCAAAAAAAGAAACTGAAAATAATACCTTCTGGAAAGCGGCAAAAAAACTTACCATTCCAGAAAATTGGACTGGAGTAATTGCTGGTGAACTTTGTGGAAACGGAATTCAGCGCAATCAACTTAAACTGGAAGATATTAAGATTTTTGTATTTCAAATTAGTGAAAATAAAAAATACATGACATATGAAGAAATGAAAGATTTTTGTGAAAACTCTTTACATTGCGATGTCGTGCCGCTGGTATGCAAACTTGAGCTTGAGGCTACTATCAAACTTTGGACAAACCCTTTGCAGAAACTTCAAGAATTGGCTGACAAACAAAAATATCAAAGCGGATTAGATGGAGAAGGAATAGTGGTAAGACCATGTTCCTATCCTCGTGGATATTCTTCTCGTCGCCCGCTTGGATTTAAATTAATTAATAGAAATTATAAAGATTAATGAATAGCACATATTCACAAATGGTCGAGGTTTCAGAAATTATTGATCAAATAAAAGAAATGAAAGATAAGACATTGGATCATTACAATGAAGATACAGATAGAGCAAAAAAACTTCTTGTTGGGCTGAATGATCTTGAAGATGATGCCAATAAATTGATTAAAGACTTTAAATCACTAATATAGTGTATATATTTATGCTAGGCTCGATTAGGCAGAGTTAAAAAGCAACTTTCGTCCAGCGGGTTAAAAACCCGGCAGCCAATGAAAAGCTTTCTAGCAATTGTTCTTTGAAATTACGGGGGCGTACTGGTTTCGATTTATAGTCGAAATTTAAAAGTGCATGCAGAGGTTAATCGATGGCCTCTTTAAAAATCGATTAAAAAACTAAATGCAGAAGACAATACTTCTGATCTTTTAGCCGAAGCCGAATACATATTCAACAATGCCGACGAGTTTCTCGCTGGCTTTGAAGAAGAGTCCTACGCTCTCGCCGCCTAAGAGCCTAACGGTAATCCTCTAAATCCGTTTTGAATTGCAGAGGTTTTGATGAACTGTTAGAGATCATAGAAAAACTTATACAGAGGTAATACGAGACCTTGCGCTCGTGTAGGCAGACTTTAAAAGATGGTCAATGAGCCAAGACAGCCTTTAGTCAAAAAATGTCAAATTCATTAAAGCATGTAGCACCTTTTAGATGATATTATAAAGACAGAGGTTCGACCCCTCTCGCCTCCAGTTTTTTAAATCATATTGACATTTACTAAAAAATAAATCAATATGCTCACTGATATGAAATATACTATTCGAAAAAGAGAAAACGTGACGCTGTACTTAGCAAGTGAGGCGGTAGAACTAGACGACGACGACTTCAAAAATTTAGAGGAAAATCCATATACAGGCAATAGTGAAGAGGAATTTGTGAAATATATTTCAGAATTTAATCTTTATGATGGTCCACCTTGGGATTTAGATTCTGATTGCGCATTGGAATTGGAAAAACTTGGCTTCGACGTGGAAATGAAAGAATTTGATAATTCCGCGCAAAAATATGCAGATGTTTGGTTTGAATCCGGACAAGTAGACGAAAAATATTCAAGGTATGGAGGATTCAACTTCTCATATTCAACAAAAGATTAAAAATGAAAAAGAAAAAAACAGAATCTAAAAAAGTATTAATAGAGTTTGATGAAAAACATCTCGCCACTCTAGTAACGGCGCTTGAAGTTTATAGCCGCCTACGATCTGGTCAAATTGCAATGGCTATGTCCACCGCCTTTATTGACAAGGATTGCTTAAATTATATTGACACTCATGTAATTGAAAGCGTTGTTAGGACATTGGCATTTAGAAATGAAGATATTTGCACAAATCCGA
>Ga0247843_1001529_pt1 | contig 46434 bp, 55 predicted proteins | sample LaCruzMarch2017__FD_192420 | JGI IMG/M metagenome (GOLD analysis project Ga0247843, IMG submission 192420) | Freshwater microbial communities from meromictic Lake La Cruz, Castile-La Mancha, Spain - LaCruzMarch2017_8m | ecosystem: Environmental > Aquatic > Freshwater > Lake | place: Spain...
TTACCGTCATAAATGTATTTTAACATTCACACTTGCATGCAAGACGGTATTGTACTTAGACATCTAAGTACATGAGAGTTAGCGTTTCATCCACTAAAGGATCAGTCACACTAAAGTGATCGTACTATGCTTGTTCTCTACGAGAACTATAGACACATATTCTTATATACTATTTTCTAAAAAGTAGTGTCCCAAAATATTTGACCTTGGCTGTATGTGATGATGAATGGGGTGTGCTTGGTTGTGGACAAGAGGTAGATCCTAATATAAACATTGCTAAATTATTCGTCACGTTCCGCTCGTTCCCTAATACTCTTGTAAAACAAGTAATTGACAGATGCAAAAATTAAAACATATGTACCAATTGCTTGCCCAAACACACGCGACCACTCGATGACATCATGCTGCAAATATGCAACGGTATATATAGGCACAACGGAAAAGGCACCTCGGTTTGTAGGTGTCAAGACCAAGACGAGAGGGTTGTGCACGTGGATAATGCACATGCTGTATGGACGTTGTTCTGAAATTCAACATGGTTTTCTATTAATATTTATATTTTCATGTTGTTTATACCATTTTAGCACGTTAAAAGGCAACACTGTATTTACAATGTACTAATTGGTTTTGATCAATGTTAGATTCAAGTGCCAACAAAAACCCATGTTGTCCGCCAATTAGTTTGTAATAAGTATATGCGAGTCGATCGTGTGTGATAAAAACATAACCAGATTCTACCGCAATATCAGCCTTGAATGCATCACGTAGAAAATTCAAATGCCACAGGTCTTTATTCTTTGGATTATTTTTCACATGATTAAAAAAGTTGGCTTTGTTATGTGGAAAGGTTATAGCAGATTGTTGCGATTGTAGCGACTGTTGTTGTTGTGGAACTATATTATATGTATTATTTCTAAATGTTACATTTGTTTTTTCAACTATAACATTTGCACCTGGAAATAAATTATTGAAATATTTGGGTATTTTTATATTAGAAAACAAAGAATATGCTTTTACACTTGTATTTAAATGAGTTAATCGTGCGATTGATTTACAAAAGAGCGAGAGAAACCTTGACACATAATTCCCATCAATAAACATAAAAAATCCATCGACAAATGTAATATTTTGGTGTCCGATCAACATATTTAATCGTTTCATATTAGCTAGTAATACAATCAGGTATGCACACCCAATTAATTGTAAAGTCCCTTGTGATTGAGGACCGCCTCCTCCTTGTACAAAACTTGTAACAAAGTTGTCGAGAACAAAAGTCATGTTTGTCCATGTTGAAATCGATGATGCAAGAGCAAAATCATAGGTTTTCTTACTTTTATTGTCAAAATATGTATTGTTCATAGTTATATTTGCTTTCCCTTGAATATAATGTGCAGCATCACGTGTAAATGAATATTGTGATTTTAAGAATGACTGTTTCAATTCGGCGGGTATATCCATTTCTTTTTTGAAAATGTCATATATCAATACAGGTTCGGTATCCAAGAGATCGTGCATTGTGTCGAGTATAAGAAGTTCTTCTATAATAGTATTATTTCTGCCACCATTTTTTACACTCGAGTCTTTTTGCTTATTCTTCTTTCTTTTAGGCTTACTTGGAAAAAGTGTTGAAAGTGGCAAATGAATACTATACGTTTTTAAAAGTGCCTTGGCATTTTTAAGCGTTGGTTTTTCACAAAATAGCATAATATCAGGATAAATAAGAGCAGATGGTTCAACACCTATATCAGTAAAGTTTTCTAAAATTACATCATCAGGAATGATTCTCGGTGTAGGGTTTGATGAACTGGCAAACATGTATTATGTACTTTGTGTATATTTTTACAAATGTAAAACCAACACGAATACAAATACAAAGCCATGTCCCACACACAATAGGTGCATCGCCTAAACCCTGCCAAGTTCAAATACAAAAGATCCAGGACCAACTCAAAAACTCTTAAAAAGCAAAGACGTGTTCATAACAACAAGGCGACATTTGTTGCAAATAAAACTGGGCTTTTTCTATGAGCATTGCATCCCCACATTACACCAATACTAAATGTACCCATGTGCAATGCAGTAATCTGTAATGTCTTGGTATAAATGCTGTTTTATATATTTTTATTCAAAAACTTGATTTGTTTGGCCAACTTTCTAGCATTTTTCTGCTGTTGCGTCACCTTGATACCTCCTTTCATCATATACGAGTCAACTAAAGAGGCAGTCGATCCATTTTCGACCATGGCGTCACGGAATGTATTAACAAGTGCAAACTCGATCTCGGCCCGTTTTTCAGCCCTCTTGAGATCTGTCTCGGTACAACCGCATTCAAACCCATGCATCGCCTTGGTTTCAGAGTGAATATCTGCGGTCCCATTGGTATAGTCAAATGTCAGTTCATCGCCAGCCTTGACCGATTTGATAGTCCAAGCTCCATAAATGTAGTCATCATTGACGCGATCGGCGGTGGTTAGGAAGCAATTAGGGCGACACGCATGATTAAACTTGGTAATCTTGTCCCCAATGACGAGGTCGCCATTAAAGGAAAAGACATTAAAGTTGATCTTGATCTCGTTAGATGAATCGGCGTCACGTGGATAAAGGGATGTGCGCAAGCCCTCGTCGAGCATTAATGCACCATGCATGTCCTTTCGTTTTCCATATACAACATGCTCCAAGAGCACAAGTGTTCCCGCGCGAATATCTACTTTTGCCCTGACAGAATAAGAGTCTGTTTCGGACAGTTGGAACTCGACATTTGGAGACTGGTAGACAATACCTGTTACCACAGGCATTTAGTATTAAATATCATGATGGCTTTATATGTAGTTGTGAATACAACGTGTGAATGTATTGGTATTAGGATTAGCCATACAAGTCATACAAGTCATACAAATTATATGTAAATGTAAACTATATAAATAATGCCAAAAATCTCGTGCCATTCAAGAAAGGAAAAGAAATGTAAACTTGCACCAAAAACATGTAATTGGGACGATCAAGCACAAAAGTGTTCAAAAATTATAAAAGCTGGTCAAGATGTGGTCAAGAAAATAAATGTACCCAAAAAGTCAAGCGGACTTTTGACATTTCAACATTAACAACAGTGTCGAGTGTTTTAAAATATACGTGTCTATTCATGTTTACAGAGAAACGAAAAGAACATGTCAAAGTACTTGTCAATCGTACATACTTTATCGATACAAATCAGCCATTGCATGTAGATATGAACACTGTATATACAGTTGATGTGTATGATTCCCACCATGTTCAATTGGAACCATATTCTAGTATGGTAAGAAAACAACTCGCTGAAATTGAAAATGCAATAGATATAAAGAGCTATATTGCACCATTTCATACGAAAATAACAATGTTAGAGTGCTATTATTTTAGTGAAATGCTAAATATTCATGAAATACTTCATTATGGTTACACTGTGTTTATAGATGATGCAAAACATGGTGTTGTATTCAAAGGATCAAGTAATTGGCCAATTACATGGGAATTTAAGATTGTGAAAATCCCAATGATGCATCCTCATCGAAGAATGGAAGCTCTAGGATACCATCTTTTTATACCAATGTCTGTAACAAATATTCGTCACGGAAACTATAGACCAAAACCCGATATCCGTATCGCATACGTAAGCAAAACGAGTAGCAAAGAACTCAACTTGTCAATGCGCCTAAGGGCGTTACTATTTATTTATTTATTTATTTATTTATCAATGCATCTCATGTTGTATGAAAACGAAAGGTTGCACAAGGACATACAAGAACGTATTATACACTTGTTGAACGAGTTCAAAATGTTATCAACACGAACCGACTTGTTCAACACCTCGTATATTGTATATCATGGTACGACACAAGTAATACATAACACTCGACAATTTATAACAACTTCATTCTTATCAACAACTCGTTCTTTCCTGATAGCAAAAGGTTATGGAAACACAAATTATGCCATTACAATTCCAAAACAGTTTCCAGCAATCAACCTGTATGATCATCTTGATCAAATTATTTTACCAATCGGTACAACAATCAAGATTGATGATACAATACCTAACATGTCGAGCAATATTATTGGGTGTCATGTAACAAATGATCCCGTCATCTTGGACACATTCATCAATATATTTGAAAACCCGTGTACAAATGACAATAATGTAACTTTAAATTATCTAAAACAACCATCACCGCTTTTGGAGAAATTTCCAAACGGACAAGAGTTCAAGCCAGATACAAAAATTACCACTGTGGGATCATCTATATTTTTCACTGCAACAGTAGCAAAAACGGTTTTTATAATAAAAGATATTGTCAAACGCAATAATCCAGTACGTGTCTTGGCAAGTGACAATCAAGTTTTCAAACGAGTTCTGAATGAAGTGATTGCGTCACGTATATATAGTCAAGTATACGGTCTTTCTACGATGAAATATACAATGTAGGAGTATGTGATGAAAGTATTATAAGAACAGACGTAGGTGGAGCTTTAGTTTTTAGAGGTCGCGGTGATGAAAATCGTAGTTTTAATGTTGGTGTAGAACCAATAGCGCACACTCTTATTTATAATCAGCATTCATTCGGTAATGTTGATAACAATCAACTATATGGCGCAGTATCTTATTTACAAACAATTACATCATCTACAGTAAAAACACAACTTGCACTTGTCAAGTCGGATTTCAAAAAACTTATAGACGCAGTGAACGAAAAAGACTTGTGCAAGAATTACCACGCCCTTTTAGATCGTATAATAAATACTGTAATATATCGAGATGAATGGTATAGGACCAATTATGCAAATGTCATGAAAGACTTGTTTTTAATAAGAGGGGACTAAGAAGAGGACTTTCTAGCGGTAAAGAAAAGAATGTTTCTAACAACCCTCCAACTTTGGACATTGACGCAGCCGTCCCTTGGGCATTTGCGGCATCACCTGGAGAGTTGAAAAGACTGATTGCGCGCCATCAAACATGCAAAAAACATTGATGGTCTTGACGCAACAAGCACATGGGATATTTGTGCAATAGGTAAATGTATTTAAACATGATTTCATCTATTTACAAATATACCTTTTACATTTTCCTTTGATGAATACAGCATCGATCGATATTCCTGAAGATGTATGGGAATATTGGAAATCTACAAGATGTATGCATCAGGTTTTATCAGAGGATGGCTTGCAAGAAATAATACGAATGGTCACGACAAGTAACGCGGATGAATTTACAAGGCGTTCTATAATAATGTCACTCTTGGTTATGCCATTGCCTATTTTATTAACACTATCGGATTACAAACTAAATATATCTCATATTACAAGTGAACCTGGCACGCATAGCTATTCAAGTAATAATTACTGATAATAGTTATATGTTTAGAGCAAAAAACAAAAAACATCTAACACAAGTAATACTCGAAATTATACGTCATGTATTCCTTGATACATGGACACCTCTTGGATGCTTGAAGCCACTCGGCAATGTATTTGCGACGACTCCTACGTGTACGTCCACATAGTCGCTTTAAAATAAAGCCATCTGGCATTGGTGACACGGGTATATTGTACTTGTTGCCATCCTCGAACATTTCATCGACAATGAGCCGTTGAATATCCAAGGGCATGTCGGGCATACAGGCTTCCACTTTTTCCATGTTGACGACGTTGGCAAAAATCCTGTCCACGAGCTTGGCGACCTCGATCGTCTTTTTGGAATTTGGAGAGATGTAATTGAACTCGGATATTGTACTTCTACCACCATACTCATCATCCACATCTTCCAAGATATCATATTCCAATGAAACTATAAAATTCACAATAATGTCCTTTATCGCATCATGAACTGGCTCAGGCACATTATCATATACAATCATGAATCCAACAGTTGGTTCACATAAAACAATATTGTCTCGCTCATAATCTAATCGAATAGCAGCTTTGACAAATGCCTCTTTACCTCGAACTTCTCTGTCAAACTCAAGTTCACGTTCATAGCTCGAAAATACTGTCCTTAGATAGTGAACATCGCCATTTGTTGATGATGGTTCTATAGTCGCGACACAATACCAGTTGTTATGCCCAGTAGATAGGGTTTTAAGTAATTTCATTTTGAGAGTGGGTGTACAAGTCTAGTTGGTATTTAGAACACGTCACAATCAAGATGTATTGACGTGACAAACACTTTTGGAAATAAAAATGTGAAATTTGTATTTACAAGTATAAGGACAAAACATGTGCTACATATAAAAAGCAATTTCAAAATGTCCAATCGGTATTTCAAAGTCCAGTTCTTCCGTGGACCGCATATACAATGTTATTGTATCAATACCGATACATGTTATGTACCACCCATTATAATCAATTATTTCGACCAGATTGATGGAACAAAAGTAAAAGAGCAAATGTTGGACAAGATCATGTGGTGGCTCAACGTACATGCATCAACTGGCACCATCAAGTGTATGTGGGGTAACATGCCTAGGTTGAATGATGGATACGTTACCAAGCTCTGGTCTGTAGACTTGGCCTAGGTGTTAATTATTTTTGTCTTGTTTGTCTTGTTTGTTTTGTTTGTCTGTATACTTCATCTTGTCATATATCAAAATGAATTTGCTTATTGGCATGACAATGGTCTCTCTTATGATCAATTCATATGTGCTTTGGTATATTTTTAATCTAGAAAAGAATAATTGCAACTGTTCAATCACAGCGCATAGTAAATTTATCAAGTATTATGCATACGTTTCTATTGCGTGCAATGTGGCGCTTCTTCTTTTGTTTTTCAACGACTCACAGCACTATTTGCGGTACGAAACAATATATTTGGCGATTTTTGTTCCGTCGAGTATAATTCACGCATATGTAGTTTACAAATATGTCAAAGAATCAGAACATGAAGTGTGTGAATGTACTTCACAAGTCGAGAGGTCGCTTTTGTACATATTGGCAATATTCATATCGATCATTTATTCTTTCGGCGGAATCTTTCTAGTCCTTGGAACAATGGGTTATCTAGTTGCGATCTCTAAAAAGCGATAGAATGGGATATTGTGAATGTTAAAACGCACAAGGGTTTTGATCCGTTTATTTTTTTATCTCTGCTTATATTATAAACACGAATGTCTGGTGGACTTATGCAGCTCGTCGCCTACGGTGCTCAGGATATTTACCTGACCGGTAACCCGCAAATCACCTCGAATTAAACAAAGGGGGTTGAAAAGCAGTCGGGGTACAGAGAAGCAAGATATCTGTATCGTAAAGTCCGTTAGTGGTCTTGTCAGAGCCACAGCTGCTAGTGGTGATTTGTCTCTTTTGACAAATTGCTGCAACACTATCAAATTGCGGGAACTCCCTAAAGCCAAGACTACCAAGGTTTTGTCGAAAGACGATACTGGTCTAGATAAACAAACTAGAGCAAGGTAAAAAGGTCTTGGATGAAATTGACGATTTCTTACGTCGATCGAAATGGAAAATCCGCAGCCAATTCCTAAGTTATAAAAAAATCGATTTGATCTATATAAAAGCCACATATACACATATAGTACAACAATATGAAAGCTATAGCAGTAGCCAAGGCCAAGCCTAAAGAGTTTGGTCATACCCTGATCAACCCATATGATGCACACGAGATCTATACAATCGTCAACACGGTGACTGGAAAAATGTACGTCGGACAGACTAGCTGCTACATCAAGAGCACGCGCGATGGCTTTGTGAAGGCCGGCTGGGAGAAGCGTTGGCTATCTCATAAACAGGCGGCAGCAAGGGACGATCACAAGTCTTGCATTGTCTTCTACAATGCTATTGCCAAGTACGGTGTCGACGCCTTTGTGTGCACTCCATATCTGACATGCGCTGCTGCCGACATTGATGATTGGGAGGAGCGCCTCATCGCCGAGTTCAACACGGTCAAGCCCCACGGCTACAACCTTAAGCTCGGCGGAGATGCGCACAGGCACCACGATGACACCAAGGTGAGAATCGGGCTGGCCAACACTGGCAAGGTGCGCGCACGGAGGAGATGAAGGAGGTGCAGCGCGCACTCAAGCCCAAGGATGATCCCAAGCTGAAGCCAACCAAGTTCAAGTATATCTACCAATATACCGATAACAACAGGCAGGTGTTTGGGTACCATACTATGAAGTGCAAGGCGTATCCCGACAGGAAGTTTGTGGGTGGCTCAAGGACGATGGAGCAGAAGCTGCAGGATGCACTCGACTACTTGGCCGGGAAGGATGTCCCGATATACCTTGTGTCGTACGACCACGGCGATGAGTGGAGGGCCACGCTCGCTGCATCCAAGGCGTATTCAGCGACTCTGCCAAAGTACATCAGTCCTTCCACGTGTATCTCAAGAAACGAGATTGGATTCAATGTCACATGCCACCCGTTTTTGCCCAATAAGACCTTTGGTGGTAAGAAGTTGTCGGTGGAGGAGAAGCTGCAAAATGCCATCGACTACATTGCAAGCGCATCCACCTTTTCCAAGGAGGAACAAGTCGAGATGAGGGAGGTCAAGTTGGCCATGATCGCGGCGAAAAAAGCTGCTGCCAAGGCCAAGCCCAAGACAACAAGTCGCGCAAACGGTCTCCCGGATTACATCAAGGGTCTCAAGACGCCGCCAGGATATAAGGTATATAACCACCCTGTCAAGAACGACAAGTCTTTCCAGAAGACCATGCTGACGATGGAACAAAAGTTACAACTGGCTATAGATTATATCAATTCTCCATAATATGGAACAGGTTCAGAGACTTAATGGTAGTGGGTGTGAATGGTGATTGTGTTATTTTTATACTTTCTATTTCACAAGTGTAAAATAACGATAATCCCCATTTATGCTTAAGATAAAGTCCCCCCAGAAATTAGTGTTTCTGGAACAACGGTCTTTAAGGTAATTTATCGCCGATATACTAATTTTGCTCTTGAATCTATTGAGCAGACCTTCAATGGTACCGCTGATTTCGGTAAGAAGGTTACATGCACCATTTCTCGTAATGGTGATCTGATCCACCGCACGTACCTCCAGGTCAAGATCCCCGATGTCAACCTGCCGGTCGGTGCCGCTCCCTCGAGCGGTGTTGCTGGTTTCCGTTGGCTGAACTGGCTGGGTCACATTCTGGTTTCCAGTGTCGAGCTGGAGATCGGTGGCCAGCGCATTGACAAGCACTACTCCACTTGGCTCCACATTTGGAACGAGCTCACCCAGAGCGCGGGCCACTCTGTCGGATATGCCAACATGGTCGGCAACACCCCCGATCTCACTGCCCTGGCGAGCGTTAGGGCGGTTGACACCACTGGCGTTGTTGTCAAGGGCAAGACCCTGTACATTCCTCTGCAGTTCTGGTTCTGCAGCAACCCCGGTCTTGCCCTCCCCCTGATCGCCCTCCAGTACCACGAGGTCAAGATCAACATCGAGTTCGCCAAGGCCACCGATTGCTACTGGATCGGCACTGCCGCCTCCGCCACTCCCCTCTCTTGGACCACCGTCACTTCCCTGGGCGGCGGCTTCAGCGTGCCCACCATCCCGTCCGCATCTCTGTATGTGGACTACATCTACCTCGATACTGAGGAGCGCAGGCGATTTGCCCAGGTCTCTCACGAATACCTGATCACGCAACTTCAATATACTGGCCCCGAAACTACCACGAGTGCAAACTACAAGGTGAAGCTGAACTTTAACCATCCTTGCAAAGAGCTGATCTGGGCGGTCCAGCCGCTATCTTTCGTGGATCAGACTTCTCCCCCCGTGTTCGGCAAGCAGTGGTTCAACTTCTCTGATTCTGCCGCGACTCATCCCGATGGACAGGACGGAACCTCTTGGGAGTACCTGCTCGCGGGTGCTGCCGGTGGCGCCAGCGGAATCCGCTCGTCCATTCTCATGGATGTCGGTGAGAACCCCGTCGTCACTGCCAAGCTGCAGCTCAATGGCCACGATAGGATGTCCACTCGCGAGGGATCCTATTTCAACATGGTCCAGCCTTACCAGCATCACACCAACATCCCCGCCATGGGCATCAACGTTTACTCGTTCGCCCTACTCCCCGAGGAGCACCAGCCGTCGGGCACTTGCAATATGTCGCGTATTGACAATGCCACTCTGCAGCTGCAACTGACTTCGAGGTCCGTGGCAGGGTCGGGCGTCACCATCTACGTATTTTCGGTGAATTATAATGTCCTTCGTATCATGTCAGGAATGGGTGGCTTAAACTCGTTATGAAACGAAATTGCTGAGCCTAAAAACAGTCGGCCACAAGTATATGGGTATCTTGTGGAAAACTCCGTTGCGCACCCTTTGGCACCGTATCCCCATACGGAACAATGCCAATGCCAACTGTTAGTAGTGAGAAATCACTGCGACACGTCCAAATTGCGGGAAGTCCCTTATAGCCCTTGGTACCAAATCGCGTCGGAAACTTCGCGGTGGCAGACAGGTGTAGTCTGGTATGGTAAAAATCCAAGGGATTGGGTAATCCGCAGCCAAGCTCCTAAACTCGAAATGACAAGAGTATGGAGAAGGTTCAGAGACTAAATGGAAGTGGGTCAGAGGAACCTAGTCAGTTCCGGTGAAGACCTAAGATATAGTCCACCCTCTATGGGAAACCTAGAGGATTCGAGGGCATACTCGAACTAGATGTAACACTTGGCCGTTTCCACATGTTGCCACCATTAGCGAATATTAGGTGTATTTCTTGATTTTTCTTCTTTGAAAAATCAAGAATGGTGTGGCTGAGCTGCTTCTATTCAACAGCAAGCTTATTAGCTTTGAGATTTTCAAGTGGATCAAGTCAGAGATCAATGCTATCCGCAAAGAGATTGAAACTCTCTCGGACGATGACCAAGACAAGGCCACTACAGCCAAGGTGAATAAATATGGCCCCAAAGTTCAACTGTATGATCCAAGTGACTTGACCAAGGTGGCGCGCGTTTTCCCAAGTATTACCGAGGCAGTGAGGGGAATGGAAAACAGCAGCTATACCAGTATCAAGATTGCATCAATGAACAAGCAGGTATATATGGGGTATCGATGGAAGCTAATTGAGTCGACATGCGACCCGATGAAAGTCCAAGATATCGGAGAAACAGTTGACAAGCAAACGCGCACAATCGACTACATCATCATGTTGAATCTGGAGGGAACCGAGATTCTAAAAGTGTTTGGCAAGCAAAAGGAGGCAGCCGAGCATGTTGATCAATGTGCATCGGTCATCTGCACCGCGATCAAGCACAATCGCCCAATGGCCAACTACATGTGGACAACTATGAGCAACGTGGATAAGAAGCTGATGAGTGTGTGGCTCAAGACCAATTCATTACCAACTGTAGTTCCGCAAACACGTGGAACGCGGGTGGAGCAGATTGATCCCAACACAGACAAGGTCATCAAGGTGCACCCTTCAATGGCAGATGTGATCAAGGAGTTTCAGATGACCAGCGCAACCATCAAGGCATATGCAAAGAGCGGCCAGGTGTACAAGATGTTCAAGTGGAAGATATTGGTCTAGAAACATAGATTGTGTTTAAGCGGATAGTCTCCAGTCTAGTAGTTTGTTAAATGTCAGTATTTTGTATCTTCCTTTTGTAAGTTGCATTAACAATTGTCACTTGTAAAAGCAAAACAAAAAAATGACCAACTCAATATAAAGAAACCAATCACCACACAAGGTTATAAACATGGACTGTTCTCTACTCAGCCCTGGTACCCTTGTCGAACAAGGCAAATATGCAGGTAAAACCATCAACAAGTCGATCAAAGTCGATAACAAGTACGTTGTCATGACGTGCGGCAAGAAGCAAGACTCGGTCACTGTGTTTGACCTCGACATGTACGAGGAGATTCGATTGGACAAGTGGTCTTTGATGCTGATAGGTTACGTGAATTCTTCGTCCAACACCTATTTGCACTCGGTCATGTGCCCCAATCTCAACAACTTGTCGGTCGACCACATCAATGGAATCAAGACTGACAACCGTCGCGAGAACCTCCGTTTGGCGTCTCAGTCTGAGCAGAATTCCAATCGTGGACCGAGGTCAGACAAGATCCCTGCTGTTGACGAGTTGATCCAAGCCGGCATCCCATTTTTGCCCAGAGGAATCCGCAAGGACAATACCATGGGACGTTACACGTGCGATGGTCATTCGGCTTGCAAGAAGCTCGGAAATAGCCGCAGTTTTGTAGGCACTCGTCACAAGGATGCCAACGAGATTGTGCGCTTCAAGGACTGCCTCGATATCTATATTGATGTGTTGAGCAACGACCCAGAGCACAGTGCTACAAGCGAGTTTGCGTGCAAGCGCATTCGACTTGCGACCGAGTACAATGACATTCTCAAGGCAGCACACGAGTTTGACAAGAAAATGCCCGTGCCGTATGTTGACACTCACGTCTTACAAGAGGACGACCTCACGATTGCCAAGAATTTCATGGAGATTCTAAGCAACGTCGAGGTGGTCAAGGGAGGAACCACTCTCGATATTCAAGAGAACGAGGTGGTCAAGGGAGCAATCAGTCGCGTCAAGGGCACAACCATGACCTTTTATGACGCGTGCTTTGCCAACGAGCTCGAGATCCTGAACTGGGAGATTGACGGAGGTGCCCCAAGGATCAAGATTCCTAAGATGTACAAGGACAAGTATCCCAACTTTAGTGTTGGATCCCTTGCCAGTTTCATATGGACACAGTTGCTAAAGCGCGACATCCCCGAAGGTTGGATTGTCTCGACGGTTTCATGCCAGAGCTTTGATGTCCGCGAGGCCAACTTGAAGCTCTTGAACAGAACCATGGCATATCGCGTCACTCATGACGAGTGGGTTGTGCCCGATGAGATCAAGGAGACCTTTCGGTTCCAGTTCTTACCAAGGGGCATCACTATCAACAAGGGAAAGGTCATGTTGAACCAGGCTGCTGAGCTTCGCCCTGACGAGCATGGGGCCAACGCCAAGGGACTGTGGAATAAAAGTCCCGGTCCCACATGCCCCCTTGTCAAAGCAATCGATATGGCAATCAATATCCTCGAGGCGACACACGGCAAAAAGGAATTCAAAAAGATGAATGACTTGTACCAGGAGCTTACCAAGTCGTACTTGGTAGCATGTGCTCAAGCGTTATAGGTGTAGACGTGGATGGATTATATTTACTTGCTTTGATAATGAATATTTATCTTGTATTTATAGTGTCATCAAGCGTTTTGTATTCATTTACAAAACATAAATATCTGCCAAATAATTTGGAGAATATCCGCCGTCAAGTCCGAAAACTTGGTATAAGCTACCATCACAATGCACAAGCTTCACTTTCATTAAACTTATAAATCCATAATACATTTCCTTTTATCATCTACATACAACACACTTGGTCTAAACAACATAAAATTGTCCATTTTCATTAGCCATCATGAGTTATTTGTTTTGATGATTATTCACAGTAAAATGGACTTGGATACTACTGTGTAGTATTATAACAGGCAAGGGTGGGAATTAGCACTTTTAGTTACGACATCTGTTCTTCAGAAGGTGCTGCAGCACACCGTCCCATTTGATGCACTTGTCCTCTAATATTTTCCAAAGAACTGTTTGAATATCGTACAACTTGATCGCTTTCAACATCTTTGACCTCCCGAGCATTCTCCTCTACAACAGGCACCTTGAATAAGTCGCCCGGTATTTCATCTGTATCGTTTAAAATAATGTCCAATTCTTTTTCAACATCTCGAATAAACTTGAGGAATTCAGTAGGGTCCATCCGCACTGCCATGCTCTCTACCAAGACCATTGTCGTCTCAACCTTTCTAGCAAGGCGCGCATACGATTTGGCAACATGTTTGGCAACTTCTGCACGTTCCGCATACCTTGTGAATCTCTGGATAGCAACCAGACAAGCACTCGAAACTCCTAGAGCCACCATGGCGTCTGCCAAGGAAGACGTTGGCGATTGTTGAAGCGTCACTGATGTGAGACCGGTCGCACTCGATAGGATGAGCAGTGGTATAGAAATGATTCTATCTTTTAGTCTCAGTGTCTTTTCCAAAGCCCAAAAAGCTCGAGAGTTCTTTTTACAATTCAATGCAATAGACCAAATATAGTATTGGAGACTGTCTTTATTGTGACGCTTCTTTAAAGAATCGATATCAATCACGAATGCATTGTCGGCTGATTGCATTTGCATTTTATTCTTTACATGACGACCTTTTTAAAAAAGCATATAAAAACATGCCTATACAACATGGTATTATACAAGAGCCCAAGCAAGAGTCCAACATGTTGGATCAACTACCTGGCCTGTGTCTTGTAAATATTGCAGAACAATTGTATAATTTGTACGGTCGTACATCAGATACTTTGCACGCATCCATCGCCCTCGGCAGAGCTTCATCAGATTGTGCCGAGATGGCATCCCACATTTACAACTTGTTGGATCCTGATTGCGTCGACATCCTGGACAAGAAAAGGATTAAACGTGATCAAGACGTGGCCACGCTACAAGCCGACGCACTCGCCGGCAACAACATGGATTATTCCAAGCTTTCTCTTGCCGAGCTCCGCGAGGAATGTGTCCTTTACAAGTGTCCCAAGACGGGAACCAAGGCCAAGTTGATTGAGAACCTTGTTGCGGAGAACAAGATGCGTGCCCACCTGGCCCAAGGAGTATTATCCAAGTTGAAAGCTATTCCGGCCAAGAAGAATCCGTTACGGTCAAACGTGCGCAACTTTCTGTGTGGATCTTCAAAGTTAATTACCGTAACAACAGCCAAGTCGCTCGGCGCAGATGAACAAATGCTGCAAAGGCTCCACTGCGAATACCGCAAGAATCCACATGATAGGCGCGGTTTTCGCCTAATGAGGTTGTATGTCAGGTCTGAAGTCTTGCGACAACTCTTGGATCACAATGGACCAGGCGACGACGGTATTCAAGATGCGACCGACATGCTCTTGGAACTAGCCAAGCATGAAAAGAAAGAGTTGGCCAAGGCTAAAAAGGCCAAACTCGATGCCGAAAAGCTGGAAGCTCGCCAAGTACAGCTCGACCAGTTCTTGTCCGAGTACAACGTATCTAGCCAAGATTTTAAAAAAGTCTTTGATGCGTCGCCTTTTCTCAACGGTACCATGCCTCTCGACCAGTTCAAAACCTCTGTTAGGCACAGGGTCGTAAGGATGAGCGAGCTCGTTTTGAAATTGGCCAATCACGGATGCGCGTTGCGTTCAGACTCGAGGTTGTGCAACATGTTCATCCGAGACGGTCATGGTGATGTTGACGAGATTGCAATTGTCATGTGTGAGATGAAGTTTTACTATGACCATACCACATATTCGACTATTCTGTCCAACATGTATGCGGACTGGCGCGACCGACGCCGGGGCATGCAGCGACGAGGGACATGGGACGATTATTCAGATGACTCGTATGACTCGTATGACTCGGATGACTCGGATGACTCGGATGACTCCTATGACTCTTATTCCGAGCACGATGACTGTGATGTGTCGAGCGAAGACGCAAAAGCCATTGCACTCGATGCATATATCGCGTCTTTTCCCACGGTCACCTTGGCCATTGCATCACCCGCAGTACCTTGTTCGATCAGGACAAAATGCATCGCGGATGAGTTGAACAAGCAAGTGGTCGAAATCATAAACTCGTCGACAAAATATGGAAAACAAATGACGGCTGCCATTACCAGGGCATGCGCAAAAATGACCACTTCATACAAGACCATCGAGTCATTTGACCGAACCGTGATTGACGAGTACCTGGCTAAAATTCAGAATAAATACAACGAGCTACAAGAAGAGGTCCCTCTTCATATCGAGTTTGACCAAGAAGCTTTTCAGATCTTGTTTGGTGGAAAAGATAAATCATCACTAAAGAATGCAGTCAATCGGCACGACTTGGATAATACGCTCAAAGAGTTTGGCCTGGTACAAATCCTGTGCAATTCATGGAAGCACTTGCTCGGTATGGAATATAACAAGCAGGCTCTCGAATTGAGGCGCTTGTATACCAAGTATAAAATAGAGAGTGTCATGGGAGACCAATATGTTTTACCAACAAACATGCCAGAATTGATCGAGTCTCTCAAGGTGGTTGTGGAAAATGACCACGTATATGTCAAACCAGTGTATACATGTAAAATCTCATTGGACAAGTTTGTTCAGAATCAAGACATGTTACGTCGTGCAAAAAAGCGAAATGCGGCACGAAAAGCCGGCAATGGATTCCTGAAATGTTATATTTGCAACAACGCAAGACTGTTTTGCGCAATTGGACTCGCGTCTCATACGGCTGCAGTACATGCCAGACATGCACGTATTTAGTATTTAGTGGTTGATCAGTTGGTTGTCTCTTATTTTTCCTTGAATTTTACAAAAGCAAAAGCTCCCGTCCTCGGATGTGATTTAAAGAAATTTGTAATTGTTATTCATAACAAACACAATGGGAATGGTATTTTTGATAATTTATAGTGGTATAAATATTAATCAATTTTGATTTTGATGCAGCAATAAGATCAATGATGACATCATCGTTGTCCTTGATCCATTTTAATAATGCGGATTTACATGAGCTTTGTGAAATCCATTTTAACCGATGATGTGTATATATTACTTTATATGCTTGTGTGAAAGTGGCTGCTATACTATTTAAAAACACGGTTATATTTACAAGGTGAAAAGACATGTACACTTTTAAAGAAGCTTGCCTTGCTCGCCTATCCGCTACAATCGGTGATGAAGAATTCTTGTTGAACACAGAAAGTCACAAGGCATCTGATACATTCAAAGAAATGGCCAAGTACGGGTTACTTACTACTGATTCTCAAGAAGGTCGAGTTTTAAAAGTAAAAAGATAAACCCGTTGATCTCAACTTGTATTACAGAATTGCCTCGGAAAAAGATCCAGGTACTGACATCAGATCCGAGTACGAGAATCATGGTGGAATTTTCGATGATGGAACCGAATATGAGAAAGCATATTTGCACGGTCTCATGTTGCACAATGATGCAAAAACTGTTGTCGACACGTTCAACATGTTGTCCAACAAGATTGCAATGGTAGTGAATGCGGTCGACACTTGGCAAGAAGACGAGTATTCTATTCCCGTGACATTTACTCGCTTTAAATCTGGAATACTTTCGCGCAAGACAAGAGCTTGGGCATGGGAGACTTTAGAAATGCACGAATTTGATGTGAAATGCCAGAATATTATTACATCAGATATGTCCGATATATCTCACATCGTGTTCATTGATCCGTGTCCGGGAAGAAAAGCTAGAAGCAAAAAGGGTCTTTATCCGGATGTTTTACAAGCATTAAAATACCAAAGCAAGAAGCTTTGAAATAATAAACTCTCGACAACACTGTATGACCCTACTATTTCACCATGAATGTTTTATTTCTCCACTGGTAAAAGTCGCTCTGTCCCGGACCAAGTTTGCACAAGACCTCGTGTGTAGTGTCCAAAAACTCGTTAATGTCATTTTTGATCGACACGTGTGCTTCATGATCATGTGAACATAGCAAAAGCAAAAAGCATTTACGTCCAAGGCACAAGCGAAAAAGCAAGCATGTCGATATCAACAAGTCGCCTTGTTTCCAACTTGGAAACACTCCTATACATGTAAAAGTCCGGTGGCTCTGAATCCCATTTGTCCTGACTTTTATCCAGTATTCCGGACCCATCGAAATCAAACACTTTCCAACACTTGTCCGTGTGACTATACCCAAAATTGTCAAATTTAAAGTCTACATATACGACGTTGATCGAGTGCAATTGTTCCATTGCTAAATATACATCATGTTTCATATTAGATTTGTCGGCATGATTTACGTCTAATAATTCCATGTCAATATATCCGGGTGTCACATTATACACGGCAACAACATTCGGCAACTTGGTTTTTATCAAGAGGGTCGCAATTCGCTTCTCTACCACTGACCCAATGTCACACATTTTTCGAAACAAGACCTTGTCGCTTACTAGGTGTTGTACTTGGCCTTGAAGCGTATACATTTGCGACATTTTGTTTTTGAATATAGATATTACTGTACTTTTTATACCAAAGTAAGAAGATAAACACACAAATATACAAGCATACCTACTCTTTCTTGTAAACAAATCCCCAATCATCATCAATTGTGTTTCTCAACTCCCACCCACCAGCCTTGAGCTCTTTTAAATATGCGATAAACCCCTCGAGCTTTTGAACCGCCTCGTCCAGAGTTGTCGCGCCATCCATTTGCCACTTGGCCCTGATGACCATGTCATCTTCCTCTTCCTCGTGATCGTCTGACTCGGAATCCGACTCGACATCAATTGGGTGATTTGGAACAGCTACAACTGCTGCTGGCTGGTCCTCTTTTATACACAGACACATTTTAAAAGTTATATTGCTATTTTTATTGAATCATTTTTTTATATAGCAAGTAGCGAATAAATCCCACAAGTCATACAAACCATACAAAATCATACCAGTCGCGTGTTGACATTTCTTTCGAAATATGCCTGTCCCTCTTGCTCTGATGGCATGCGTCCGTGCTTGACCATGAAATCCTGGATAAACACCGCAATGATCGAGTTGATAGCTGGCTGCGCGGCAGTCGCCCTGGCAACCCTCTGGTCCGCAGACCAAACCTCGATCACGTGCTTTTGCCGAAAGATGACGAGATCGTCCATGTTGTAAGCATGTCCGGGTGTCACGAGCATGTTGCTCACCCTTCCGACAATGTCGCCATTTCCCTTGACGCGAACCACATCCACGTAGAATCGCTCGACTCCGTTGCTAATCTTGACCATGGAGCCCTGCATCGCTTTTGGAAGCTGCGTAAAAGTTACGAGCCAGTTGTCACGGTGAATCATGGAGGATGTGTACCAAGAGACAAAATGATGAATTCACTTTTTTTACCGTACAAAGCGAGCAATGGTAGCGTACATGGCAATGTACAAAGCATCATACAGTTTTGAAGATTATCCATGTTTTGATATCGTTAAATCTATAACTTTATATGTAATCAATTGTTGCGTGCTGTCGGATTCGAACCGACGATGGTTACCCACTGCATCTTGAGAGCAGCACCTTTGTCCACTCGGTCAAACACGCAAGAACTGATTAAAAAATTAGAGGTTGCACGAGTTCCATGCTCTGCAAGATGTGTTGTATTTTTGTCCTTATACCCGTTTTGTCTTGTCTTGTCTACATGTGTTTGCTTTTGCCTTTTGCCTTTTGCTCAATACTCGTGTATAAAAGGACTGTGCTATAGACTTTCAAACCATTCAATCAGACAAACATTCAATCATCCAATCATCCAACATGTCAAATACCAAGTTTGCGACAAGTGCCAAGCGCGTCAACGAAGCCGCTGCCAAGATCAAGGCTGCAAGACGCACTACCATCATGATTGACAAGCGCGAGCCCACAAAGCATACACCCTCTGCCAAGAACAAGAACAAGTCATCTGGCCGGCTCATCACCCAGACCGTCACGATCAACGGAAAAGTGCACGAGCGCAAGCTATTCGTTCCCAACAAGACACCAAATCAAGAGTTTATTGCCAAGATGAATATGAATTTGAAAAAGTAGTGTTGTATTGACCGAGTTTGTATTGGTATGCTAAAGCAAACATGGAACTAAAGCAATGTATATAAATGGTTATGTTGGCTTTAATTTCACTTTAATAATAATGTGCATAGCACCTCCTATACTACCTACCGCCCGGTTGTGGTGTAAACATGGCATTTTTAATAGCCAATATGTCACTTGTAAGTTCTTTAATATCCACATGCCCCTTGAATTGTTGAGAAAATATATTCCACCCATGACTCTCTGATAATTTAGCAGCCAGTCGTTTTGCAACCTTGAAATCCAAATGGTCCAAAAGATGGCACACCATGGTATGCAAGGTAGCACTCGTGTCGACATGTGCAGGTATATTTGTCAAGTAGGCAAGCGTTGATTTAAAAAGCATGGATGCTGTAATATAGTCTTCATACTCGACAATTATCGATTCTTCTTGACACTTGTATATTGTAAATCTACCCACTTGCATAGGAGGCATAGGAGGCATAGGAGGCATAGGAGGCATATGAGGCACACGTGTCGTTACAAATACATGATTGTTCGCTTTGAAAGCAGCCACCATTTCGAGTGCATTCCTAGCAATCAACTCTTGCATCAAATCAGGCATGGCATAGTGCCAAGCCGACATTGGAAATCTAGCCCATATACGACGAACCTCGTCAATATCATTTAAAAGTACAATTGTTTTGAAACGATGGCGCAATGTCTCACTCGTCTCGCCGTGTTTATACATGTTGTACAATTCGTCCATGTCTTACTATGCATTTCTTTTTTTAAATATGTAGTGATCAAAGGTTGGCAAATGCATCATCATCTTTGCCTATTTGACTGAGACGAGGTAGATGCAACATACTCTTGGTAGATTATTAGCAACCGGTGTATTCATATTTTTATATAGAACAAACAAATGCTCGAATATTCGCGATAGTGTCGCCCTTGACCTTGCCCTTTTTGATTTGTAACATGTCGCATAGTTCGGTCAATTGCTTGATCGTGTACTTGTTAAACGGTACAGCAGCAACAACATCTTCCTTGACTAGTTTTGCTTTAACAGCTTTAGTTGCAGCAGGTTTGACTGTTTTAGCTGCCTTCTTGGTCTTGACTACCTTTACTGTCTTTACTGGTGTTGTGTTTTTAGGTTCCTTTAGCAACCAAGCATATTTAGTAGATTTAAGAAACTCGTCGTCATTAAAAAATTGCTCTTGAAAGTCCCTAACATGTCCAATATCAGTTGCAACGAATTTTGCATCATTGCGATGATGACATTTCTCGTGGATCAATGCAGCATCAGGGTGTTCCTCGAGAAACTCGTACGTATAAATTTCGACTTTTCCATCTTTTGCTTTATTGATATTGTGACCGATAAATTGACTTGCAATATCTGCAGGTAAAGTTCCCTTGACATCGAATGCACCATAGTCTCCCTTTGAATGTAATTTGGCGGAATGATTCTTGTAAGTTAACAAGGCATCGTTTAGCCACTCTGTAGAAATATGTGATTCAATAGGGCGAAATGGAAGACCACATACAGAACAATACGAATCAAAGCTACCTCCGGCCGACTGACCACCACCTCCTCCTGACATGGGCAAGTCACAAGACGTACACGACATTTAATTGTATGTAATATTTATTTTATCACAAAATAAACCCATATAAAAATGAATGTTTATATTTTGTGAATAGTTGTAGTCTATAAAAATGGACATTGGAAATCTAGCCCATATACGATGTTAGTGATCAAAGGAAGAATACAAAATCTAGCACATCATGTTGACTCGCATCAGCGCGTGTATGTGATCCATCACGTTCTTGTCATTCGATACGAATCCAACCTCGAGGCACGCCCTCGTATATGACCCAGTGTTGATGAACCGCTGAGCCAAATAGTTCATGACCACATTGCCCATGCTCAAAAGCTTGGTCACGTCCAGAATATCCGAGTGCAGCTTTACCGCGTGAAACCAAGTGGTGCACAAGATGTTGCCATTGTAGTAGCCCTTGCACAACTCGCTCTCGGCGTCCGACACCTCTAAGAAGAGACGAAGAATGTCCTGACTAGAGATGCCAAGGGCGCCAATGTTGTGAACAATGCACACTTCGGATCCCACGGTTGCGTCATCGCATGCCTTGGATAAACGCTCGGCCATTTCAAAGATATCCATGGTGTGTTATAACCCCACCCAATCCTCGGTGCTCCTATGCAAATTGATAAAATCACATTTTCTTTTGTTTTTGTAAATGTAAATGCTTATTTTTCTTGTACAAATCATCTTGTTTTGTCTTGAACAAATTCACATGTATAAAGAGAAGCAACAAGGAAAAACAACCCACGCAATGGCACCAACAATCGTCCTCGCAATTCGCGTTGCTAACAAGGTGGTTCGGCACACGTTTACGAGCTCTTCGGCCAAGTTCCAAAAGACAGTGAAAACAGTCAAGACAACAAAACCTACAAAACAAATCAAGACAAAACGCTCCCCTGTTGCAAAAATGTGGGCCAAGAAGTTTGGGCTATAATGTCTTGGCCATGTAGCCGCTCTCTCCAACCAACTCGTATCCCAATTTTCTGTAATACCCTCGTGTTCCAATCGCTGCAATCACGGCCACTCGTTCATATCCATTTGTACGAGCCACCTGTTCTGCGCGACGCATCAAGGTAGTTCCGATTCCGCGGTGTTGAACGGATCCTTTATTCGCCTTGCCAATGGAAGCCGCATCCGAGTACACGTGTAATTCTCTTACGAGAGCGCAACCTCTAAGTTCAGGAAACACCATAACCTGGCTCATGCTCCTGGGTAAGCGTAACCGCACTTGACCATACGTCGTCCGGAAATTCGCACTCTCGGCACCGATTGCGCACTCGTAGGCACCAGATGCAAAGTACTTGCGTAAAATAAGAATGTACGACGGATCGAATACGCCCCTCTTGACCTCGCGGCATCGAATACAGGCACAATGCCAATTGTCCTTGGCCAAAATGTCTGTTAACAACGACCGGATACCCAGGTTGCTTCCCGAGATACTGTACGTATTATTCGTGTAAAAGTCTCGAGCAATTCGATTGATGCGCACCCAAGGAAAGACAAGCGATTTAAACTTGACCAGCACGTCGATGAGTTCGGCTTCACTATAGGGCACATAGGATCCGTTCTTGAACCACTCGAGAATCTCTGTATGGACCGTGACGGCAGTCGGGTATATCTTGAGCTGATCACATTGTACATTCGGATTCTTTAAAAAGTACTCTTCATGAACTTCCGGACGGATGCTGGGCTTTATACAAGCATATTCTCGCTTTACCGGCCTTGTTGTACCCGCGAGATCACCTACCAACATTGCTTCATCTAGCGCTGGTGTGCTTCCTGGCAAATTCGGCATAAAGTGAGCATCAATCTTGAACGCACAGTCTTTGAGCATCTTGATCGCCGCATACGTTCTCGCAGTACTACATTTGCGGTTCAACTTGTTTAGCACCTCGTCATCCAAATGCTGGATACCCAATTGGATCCGTGTGACGCCCAGCCTTCTCAGAAACACCAATTCTTCAGATGTGACCGAGTCTGGGCGTATCTCGACCGCGATCAAAACAATGCGGCAGTCTGCCAGCTCGTTGAAATCTTGTTCTTCTTTCAAGGAGAGTCTGGGTCTAAAGTGACGATGACCAAAGATATTGGCTGCATAAATCAAATCTCTGACAAACTCATATCGGTATTCGTCAGGATACGATGAAAATGTGCCACCTATCACATTGATCTCAATCTTGTTTACCAATCCGCCTTGCTTGACCAAGTCCATCATGCGTCCATGCATTTGGGCAAACGCATCAAAATCGTTATTTAAAGCGCGTTGTGTTGCCGGTTCCAAAGACAAATAGCTCCGTGGCTGTGTAGGATTACCAAACCCGTCGACCTCTTTCGGACAGAATGAGCAATTGTGCGCACAAGTGAAATCCTGTGTTACATGCACGCCATTCTTCATAAACGTGGGTCTCGGTGATGTGACCACGGTGATTGGCGCCACACCGGATACACCCTTTTTACCTAGGTCGAGAGCCAGTGCGACCTTGGCCAGTTTGCTAAAATCATTATTTAACACGGTCATTAGCATGCGATACACTGTCAACTTGTTCTTGCTCACCTTGTGTCTTCTCGCCAAGGAACAAAAGTCAATCGGCTCGTCACAATTCTCTATAATTTCCATGATTTCCACGAGCAAAGGCATACATCGCTCAATTTCATTTTCCGTGGGTTCAGGACGTTTAATAGTCCCTAGTAACTTGGAGTGTCTATCCAATTCCTCGATATCCGGCAAGCTGCGCCCATTTAGACCATATGCATCAATAGTACACATTGTACACAGATGTAACAAACAGGCAAGTGCTTATATAGCTTTTAAAAACGTCAATGCATTCTTGATCCACCAATCACATTTGAAATCGGGTGATACGAATCCCACGTGTCCTCCATGCGATGTCGCAATAACTGTAATTTTAGGGTTTGTCTTGACCATTTCTGAATAAAACTCATCCTTGTGATTCAACAAGATGTCGTCATCGCTATATATACATAGACATGGAACGGCCACATTTGCCAATTCAGTTATAGAGCTGCTTGCAGAATAATAGGTCGACATGTCTGATAGTCCGAGTGCCTTGCCCTCGAGATCGCTAAACGATTTGATCTTGGTACAAATAGTATTACCATCTTGAACATTACACAATATTTCACGTGTAAATGACATGAACAATTTATTATTCAAGGGCACCACCTTGGAAACTTCGACGCCGGCATGTAGATCAAAGCCGTTACTCACGCTAACAATCTTTTTAAATGGGCAACTTGATCCTTTTATACCAGCATATCTAGCCAACAAGTTTCCTCCCATTGAGCAACCAACTCCGTACAAGTTGGCATCGGGATACGCATTCTTGATCCAATCAATGACATTTTCTAAATCGTCTTGATCATAATGAACCGGATATGTGGGTGAATGGGATTCGGGAACATGAGCTCGTCTATTGTAAACAATAGTAGTATATCCATTAGCTTTTGCAAGGTGCGCAACATGTGAACAATAAGGGGATTCGACGGATCCGCCAAAACCATGACAAAGCAAAATAATATTGTTCGTCACAGCCGGCTCGGGACAAATATCCAATCGACAAACCACACCATCGTCAAATAATGTGAGCACCTTTGTCCACTCGACCCTCGGGATCCACAAGACACGGCTCAAGAGCATTTGTTGAATAGGATACGGTGCCCACGATGTCGGAACAAATGACGTAAATGCCCCTTCAGCATTGTTGAAAAATCGAGTTGTAATGTTCCGCCTCGTACAAACAAAGTATTCGGAAACTGCCGAGTACAATAGCGATAGCATCATTTTGTTTTGATTATATTTGTTTTTGACATGTATCCTTATATAAAGAAACAAGACCACGTATATTCATAACTAAAAGCCATCATGAAGATCAACAGCCTTTTCTCAATCATCAACGCGAATGTGGGTGCCGACGTCAAGAAGCCGCTCTATACCATTATCCGCACAATTCTCAAGAGTCGAAAGGAGCTCAAGCTGAAGAACGACGTATCTGATCTCTATGTCAACATGGACTTGGTCACGGAAAAGCTGAGTGCAATCAAGGATATCGACCTGTACCTTGACCTCATCTTTACTTTTCCCGAGGTGCAAGAGTATTTGCACGATACTGGCATGTTGAGCGAGGACGAGGGAGATGAAGAGTCAGATGAAGAGGACGACGAGGAAGATGAGACATCTGATGACGATTCAGAGTCAGACACTTCCGACAAGGAGATTGCCCTCGCCGAAAACATTACAGTAAATGTGCACATGCCCTTTTCGTGGGTGCTCGCCATCACCATGGTGGCGTCCGTGACTAACTGCATCCTACTGGTCACACAGACGGTCAATTCGATTCAAGGCAAGTCCTAGAACCAATCGATATATGTAATAGTGACATTGTCTGATCCGTGTGTTGTTGCTATGTTCATGATGATGTCGAGTGCCTCGTCAACATTAGAATTTGCCTTGAATACTTCATGAATTGTGCTCTTGTTAAACACATCCCATACCCCATCCGAAGCGAGTATTATATACTTGATATCCTTGAATGTTTGTGCTCGCGATATGCTTCTAATATAGGGTTCTGATATCACATATTTCTTCATATGAAAGTCCCCGATGGATCGGGACACGTTTAATGTTTGTTCTACACGCGCACACCCATCGTCATACGTGATCCGGCCCCCACTAATCTCGATTCGACCTTTTTCATTTTCTACCTTGTGTTCAAATGACATGAGCTCTAACGCTCCCGACTCGTATGCCACCATTGCCATGCTGTCTCCAGCGTTCGCAAACCAGACCGAGGTGGGCGTCACCAACACGACGACTGCGGTGCTTCCAACAAACGGCATGTTGCACTGGCCGACCAACTCGTCCATTATGGAAAACGTGTGCTTCAGGACCTGACCAATGTCTGTGCTGCCTATCAATCCTTGACGTATAATCATAGGAAAGTTGGTCTCGCATATTTCTGCCACTTTTGATCCACCGTGTCCGTCAAATATCCCAATCAGCCTAGCGTTTTTAGCAACAACTTGATCACAATCTCTATCTTCCATGTATGGTCGCCTTCCTTGGGCACGTTTTGTTATGACACGAATGTTGGCCATGTTGGAGTTTGTTGTTGTCATTATTATATATCTCTGTATATTCAATTTGCAAACGAACTACCAAGTCGTTTATTTTAAAATAATTCAGCTCTATTTACCCTTGTCCTGCCTTGGATAAACATGCGGTCCGATCAAAACTAATATACACGAATGTTGTACAAATGATATACCTGTCGACGATATACAAGTCATGCAATTCAGTCGTAGAGCTGCACACTAACGGATCAAAATCCTATATTGTGAAGAAAGAAAAGTCCGGACGCAGCCTCAGATTACAAAATGAAGTCAGGATGCTTAAACAAATCAGTCACCCCAATATAATAAAACTGTACAGGTGTGATACAGTGGGCAGTTTATGCACGTTAACATTCAAGTATTATATGAATGGCGACTTGTTCGATGCAATTTACTCTTGGGGAATCCCCAGTAATAAAAGAAAAATCGTGTATCAGCTACTAGATGCCATTACGTATTTGCATGATGTACTACATATTGCACACATGGACATTAAACCCGAAAATATCGTGTTTGACAAGCACTATAATCTGGTCTTGATCGATTTTGACAGGGCGTGTGATATTGGTGACTATAAGGGCGAACAGATTGGGACCAAGGACTATTTGCCCCCCGAGAGCAAGACACATCATTTGAAACATAAACGATGCCCGCAAAAACAAGACGTGTGGTGTATTGGTCTCGTCATTCATGAAATGTATTTTAAAAGTACAAAGGTGGACATGGCACTAGTCGCAAAATGCCCAGATCAAATCCTTAAAAAAATCATGACGAGAGCATTGGAAGAGGACCCCTGCGATAGACCAACCGCTCAAGAACTCATGGCACTACTACCTCGCATCTAGCCTGCTAGTAATGGTGTTTATGCTCTGTTGCTGAGAAGTATCGACCGAAAACTCTTGTCGGTTGACAGTATTGATATCCTTGATCATGCTTCCGATTTTAGACTTGATCTCCAGTATACTTGTATTGGTCGTGGCGACGGATTTAAACGTATAAGCGTACAAATAAATGAGAGCGGCACTTGTTCCGAGTGTAATAACGAATGCGATCAATGCAATGACTCCTAGAAAATCAAACTCCATTTTTGTTTACTATTTACGCGATTTTATTTTGACTGTAAAATCGCTCAATCGTTTGCATAGCCATCTGATATTGATCGGGAGAAACATGAATGGGTTGTTCTTCTCGTTGTTCTACTTTTTTGGTCTTGAATATCTGCGGCAAGACGTTGAACCTGCTGTTTTCATTCAAGAGTCCTTCCAAAAAGACGACGAAAGCAAAGGTCAAAATGGTAGACGTAATGATGTCTCGTGTAGCCACAAAAAACATGCAAAATATGACTACTTTTTTCATGAGTTCATTTGACAAGAGCTTTTCGTGTGTCTTGCCCACGTCCATGATGACAAACCTAGAACCGATATTCGTTATTAAAATGGCGAATCCGATAAAGAACTTGTTTGCGGCGAGAACTGTCAAAGCATCCATTTATACACATACAACATGTTTGAAAAACCGTTTTATTTTCTCGACAATTTGTAAATATATCTAATGACGTCGGATTTTGCGTATCTTTCGGAAGTTTGGGGAGGATCCTCTGCACCCTCTCCCCCTTCCTCCTCACCCATTCCCTGCGGAAGGAAGAATATTGAAAACATCATGGATGCATACATGGCGGTTGACGATTGCAAGTATGACGACCCCTATTTGAAAATGCAAACAAGAGGTGACCACGAGAAGACTGTCGACAATCTCGAGGGCTACAATTCAAACAATCCCTTGTATACACAATCATTTTCATATGATTCGTATTATACAGATGAAATACGCAACGACCCTATAGCATTGGACAACAAGATGATATCAAAGCCAAAGGTGTCGACGACGGTACAAGAAGAGGCTAGGTCGCTTACACGTGAAGAGATTTACAAGGACATAATTGAAAAATACGCAGCCTCATCAGCCTCGTCAATTCCTGCAAAGTCTTTACTTGAACAAAAAGAGTATATCGAGTTGATTATTTATATTCTATCTGGAATCTTTTTAATCTTCATCATGGAGCAAATCTTGCAAGTCGGGAGCATGTTGAAAAAGTAGGCTAGGACAAGTCTAGAACAATCTTTCCGGAAGGCTTGACACGACCACGGCCAACGCCTGCGCCCGACCCAGTCTTTTGAACAAATACTTTTTTACCCGGCGTTGCAACTGTTCGTGTCTTTTTCGCAGGATCTTGAACATAGACGGAATGATTCGTATGATTTTGATGATTTTGATTTGTTGGCTGTTGATTCATTGGTTGTTGGTTCGATACTGGCATCGGCAACGTCATTGTGTTCTTGGGTAGCCACGATACCATTAAAACACGTGGAAACATGTATTGCACAGTGAATCCCTTGCTATTTAGAATGTTGACAACATATCCGATGCACTCGTTCAGATCATACAATGGATATCCTATTAAAAATTCCGGAACTTCAAAAAAACAACTGTAAACGTTTCGTGTCACTTGGACACACTTTTCAATCCTTTTATAACAGCTCGCGACAATGTGCTCGAATGCTTCAAATCGCTTGTTCTGTCTCGTAGTTTGTTGCTTTAAAATATCCGCAGCGGACAGGTACTTCATCTTTCTCTACATTATATAAGAAAACGTTGCGTTGCCACAATACTAGTAATCATGACGCAATCTTCGTACAAGAGCATCGTCTTGTCCGGCGGTTCGTTCAAGGCATCCGCATTCATCGGATGTTACAAGTACCTGGAAGAGAACAACTTGTCGTCGACGATTGTCAATGTGATTGGGTCATCGGCCGGATCCATTGTAGGGCTGTTCATATGCCTGGGCTACACGTGGAAGGAAATGCGCGAGTTTGCTGCCGTTGAAGCAGCCGCTTTCGCCGCTCGTGAAGTGGACATTGAAAACCTGTTTGATATATTCGACACCCTGGGAATAGAGGATGGCGTCGATATATGCAAGGTGTTTGAGAGGGCTATTGCTAAAAAGAAATATCCGGCCAACATCACATTTGCCGATTTCGCCAAACTCACTGGAAAAAACCTCGTCGTATGTGGCTCAAACGTGACCAAGGCATCGATCGAGTACTTTTGTGTGGACAAGACTCCGCAGATGGAAGTAGTGCAAGCGATTCGGATCAGTGTAGCACTTCCTCTTGTCGTCAGGCCAGTGTTTTTAAACGACATGTTGTATGTGGATGCGAGCCTTTTCAACAATTTCCCCATTGAATACTTTCATGACAATGAAAAGCCATTCACAGACACGATTGCGCTACTCGTTTCATCGGGCGACATGGCCAATACGACGTCTAGCGACATCAACTTGCTCTCCTACCTGTCCTTGATATTGGACTCGGTATTCGAGCGCCTAAACAAAAAGGAACCTAAATTGGTCCATGATAACACATCCAATAAAGTTGTTAAAATTCTATTGGAAGACGGAAAAAGCATGTTTGATTTAAACACTTTTAAATTGCACATGGACACGGCTATTCTAGACGACTATATCGAGAGGGGCTACGAGGTCTGCAAGGAGAATCATCGACCCCTAACCCCAACATCATCTGACGACGACGATGAAGAACCTATAGAACCCGTTATTCCAATCGCTTTTCAAGCAGAAGCAGAAGCAGAAGCAGTCGACGTCGTGACAAAAGATTTTAGAGCAGCAAGGCTGACATTACCAGTTTGAGAGTTGACAAGAGAGGATCCATTCATGATGAGCACCGTAGGGAATGCGCTAACATAACCTAGATAGGGAGACGCCTCGGGCATGCTCTTTTCATAGGACAAGACTTGCACAGCCTTTGAACCTTGCATGGTCTGAGCGAATGCATTAAAGGTCGGCGTAAACTGGGTACAGTAGCCGCACGACGTGCTATAAATGTACACGACCTTGTACTTGGACCCTCCAGCCCCTCCAGCCTCTTCAAACGTCTCCTTGGCCGCCTTTTGGATATTGATAATATACATGACTGCAAACCCCAGGAGGACGGCGAGTGCCACGATCAAAACATAGCGCATGATGCCACTGTCTGGCATAGAAGGCATATTAGGCAAATGTTGTCCGATTTTCTTCAGTCCCTTCATTTTTATAAATTATACGACATTTTTATTTCACGAGATGTATACTTTAAAGGCTCACTACTAGATGAATTCCGTGTTCTTGAGCTAGCGCACACAAGACTCCGATCACCGAGTCGTCAAGGCAAAACAAGACTGTCGTCTCGCCCTTAATAAAGTGCTCATCTACAAGCTGATCATACGTGACTACTAGGATGCGTACATTGTCAACGTCATTATCGTACGTGTCAGAGCAAGGATAGTGTCGCTCACTTAATATAGGAAGCATGAGTTCTACATCACGTAGGGTCTCGCACACCATAATGGCTCGATGAATATTCATGTCTTCATAAATCCGGTCAATCTTGTCAAGTACCGAGTCCATTTTTAAAGCTTGTATGATGATACAAGGGACGGATTCTTTATATGTGTATTAAGAGAGCAAGTAGAAGATTGAAACAAAACACAAATCAAAACTCAAAACTCAAACTGATGCGCCTGCTCCTACTCTTATTCCTGTTTCCGGGTGGCCATACACTTGCATAAACACATCGTCCACCGTGCAGTTGTACATTTTTTTCACATTGGCGAGTGCCGTCTTGGTGTAGCCCATGATGTTGTCAAACTTGATCTTGAACTCGCGGAGCTTGATCGGCTTGTTCTTGTGCGGCAAAGTAGTCATCACGACGAGAATGTCGATGGTTGCCTCGGAAAAGGCCAAGAGGATTTGTCGCACCTCGCGCTTCTTGTTGACCGCTTTCTCGCGGATCTGGACCATTGACTTTAACTTGTCGACAGTCAGGTCGTTCCTCAAGTAGCGAATGCGCAGATCCAGGTTCTTGTCAAAAAGAGTCGGTGGATCTACCTCTTGGTGCATGTTCTTGTAGTGATTGACCGTCCTGTAGACGCTGTACACAAACTCCTTTTCCACCTTGGACATGTCTTTGATAAATTCATTGACAATGTTGAATGTGATCCGGTTTGCACCACACTGGCCTGCAGCCTGAGGAGCAGCAGCAGCGACCGCCTGCCTTCCCCCGTTTGCCACGAGCCAGTCGTAGTAGTGGGGGTTGTGCATCGCGTTCTCATTCTGCTCGACGCGGCCAGTGTTCCAGTCCCAGACGGACTTGCACTCGGTGCAAAACATCTGAGAGCACCCCGAGATGCGAAAGATCAGCGTGGCACACGTGGGGCACGGCTTGGTATCGGACTTGATCAGCTTGTAGGTCTGAATGTCCTCTTCCTTGCACTTGTGCCTCTCCTCCTCCTCCTGACCCTCCTCACGTTCCTCATGCTCTTCCTCCTCGCCCTTGGGTACCGGCACAAAGCACTTTTTGCAGTACCCCGTGTTGCACAGTCCGCACGAGAACGAGGCCGACGAAATGAACCCGAGGCAGTCTGCTTGCGAGCAGCGCCCCACGTACTCGGACTTGGATACAACAGTTCGCGACGCCATTCCAAAGTACCTTGTAGCGTCCAGCTCCTCGGTCTTGAGCATGATTGCGGTCGAAATCTTGTTCCTCTCTAGCTTGAGAGCTTCAATCTCCTCGGTCAAACGCTCCTTGTTCAAGATGTTCTCCACGTGTGGCTGCGTCGCCTGAAGCATTGCAACCTCGCGATCGTACAAGATGACCTCGCGGTGCTTCTTATAAGGTCCCGTCATAAAGGTCTTGGGCATGACCGAGTAGAGGTAATCTACCGTCCAGCCGTGCTTGCAATCCGTGTTCATGCACTTGGGATCCGAATACGAGGTCACCAGGTACTGCTCCATGCACGGCACACATGCCACAAAGTCGCAATAATGGCACTTGCACTCTTTGACCTTTTTAGACCAAGTCTCGCAGCATATAGGACACGACATTGATTACACAGCTTATCAATGCTATTTAGACACTTCACTTTTTTATACACGAACAAGTATTACACATATAAAGACATTTGTTCTGGCTACAATATAAGCATAGATAGCCATCATGGACACTTTGATTATTGAACATGAATTGTTTCTTGCTTATAAACCAAAAGACTGCTTGAAAAAGCTCCAGGGGGAAAAGATCACTGCCATTTTTCTGCTGGACTGTTTCAACGAGACCAAGCAGTTTGTACCAAAGGCGTTTCATGCATCTCATGCATCTCATCCATCTCATGCAAATGCCGTCAAGCCTCGATACAACAACCGAGGAGAAAGAGGTGGTCAGGAGCACCACATCAAGGCTCCACGCTCTCGCATTGGTGTTCAAAGCTATCAAGAAAAGTTCTTGCGCGAGATCACGAGCATCTTGAACAAGGTCAACGCATCCAACATAGATGTCATGGCCAAGAAGATCTTGAAAATAATGGATGCCAACAATTTAGACCAAGTTGTCAACATCATATTGACCAAGGCAGTAACAAATGGAACATATATGCAGCACTTTGTATCATTACTAGACAATATCAAGATTCCCGAGATGAATGCACTCGTCAATACATTTGTCCAATCATATCTATCAGGATTACAAGACGTGTTCAAAACCCAAATGGCAGCGTACAATTACGAAGACTATGACCAGTTTTGTCAATTCTTAAAACAAAAGAATACAATCCTAAGCACCAACAATCTGGCCCTCTTGTACATGTCTCGAGATGGTGTTATCGATGCATGCCCTGATGTGTATTTCGACAAGATACTTTCAATGATCGATTCTGACCTGCCTGTGCACTTGCAAGACATGTTGATCAAAATGATTGCCGACTTTTTCAAAACAAAACATGCATCCACGATCACCTATGGTACGTTGAACGAGGTGTATCACACGTCATTAGAGTCGTTCTTGTCTAGCAAGTCCAAATTCCAGGTTCAAGATGTGATGGCAGCGTACAGCCGCCGCAACATATTTGTGTGTAAAGCCCGTACCAATCGCAAATAGTTACTAGGTATTCAACCTCTTGGTCCTTACAAAGTGCGAAATAATCCTCCTTCCGGGCAAGCAATACTCGATACTAAATCCCTTGTCAATAAATTCCAGATTACCATCAAATTGCCTGCTCGTTGTATCATTCACAAAGATGGTCAAGTCATCGATTAGTTTTTTAGCTCTTGGATCACTGGTCAGATTCAATTGCTCCAGACCTTTTATAACTTCGGTAGAAATAATAAGACGGCTGGCGCTGTCACGAAAGCGATTCGAATTGTTTTGCTTCACCATGATATTAATGTTGGAGACTTGGTTTTAAGTACAAATCGACTATTACATATTTTTTATATAAAAGTCGATTTGTACTTAAAACCTAAATCTTTTAAATCCTAAAATGCAACAATACACGGTACGCAACTTGTCAGAACAAGACACTGCAGACTTTCTAGCTTTCCTTCCTAGCTTGTCCGACGATATTCAAGAGATCAACATCTTGGCTTGTCGGCATTTTTTTGATTGGCCCCTGGGTTGTAAATTACCATTATATTTGAATACGTTACGTATTGTTGGTACGTGCATGCAAACGGTTCCAATATTATCTGATTTGATTCATTTAGAAACTGTCGATTTCCGCGATAATCATATTGGATCAATTATACAGCCGTGGCTACCCCCTCAAGTCGCCATGGTGGATTTGAGTTTCAACAAGATTTACCACTTGGATTGGACTATTTTTCCAAAAAGGGCATCAACAATAGACGTCTCGCATAATTTCCTAACTCAAGGACCGCCACGACCAGGTTTTATATACCATCACAACAACATGAGTGTGTATACGTATTGCTCTAGTATATTAAAACTTGATATACAAGCACCAAGTCATATTTATACGGATAAACAAAATGTTCATAATCCCGCGGTTCAATCAGGTGCTCGTGATGCAATAAATAAACTAAAAACCATGGTAGATCCACTATATATTTTGCCAAGATCAAAACTGGTCCAAGATGTTAGAAACAAGTTGTACACGAAATCATATTTGTGTTCATGTTGTTGCTCATCTCAAGATGGTGCTTGTATAGCAGATTGGTGTAAAGATGAAACAACGCTTTATGCGGGAACTATTACATATCCTCAGCTCCTAGGATTAGTTTGGGCAGTAATTGAACATGGGCAACACAAGATTAGTCTTAGGATGCGGCTCAAGGAAGAGTTGGAAGACGGGATCGGTATGTGTTTTACGGGTAGAGCTACACGGTTGTTAAATTCGTTACAAGGAATAATCGAGGGCATACACATTGGAGTCTCGGAAAGAGAAGCTCTTCAGGCCAGGATTGCTACTATTATTCAAAGATCAAGAGGATCCAAAAGATCGTGTGTTCTGCGCCAAGAACTTGAAGACACACTTGTTACATCTTGCAACCTCATGGAGGGTGAGCGAGAGGCTTGGTTGGATGCATTTGACGAAATAGCAAGTACATAAAACTACCACTTTTTTTACTCATCAATCAACTTGTCATACGACCTTTTCAAATAGTAGGCTCCGAGCGTCGTATGTGGATTGAATGTATACGCCATGCGAGCCTTCCATCCGCGAAAGTACTTTTGAATGATTATCGAAGCTGCCTTTCTGTTCACTTTGAACAGACCAGTGGTCCTTCCCCATGGTCCGCGCCTGTAGAACTCGAAGTCTTTGCCGAATCCTTTTCCCTTGTCAAAGACCTCGTCATCAACCCTCGGAACAGTCATGGGTAACGGTAACAACTTCCAACCGAGTCCGAAAAAACAGAGTATGGCCGTCTCGAGCGAAAAGACACTGGAGTATTCCAAATTCTTCTTGTAACACGAGAGGCCGCCTTCTCCTGTAACAGGTCCTCCCATTACTTCTGGCCACATGTTTTCATTCTTGCAAAACAGCTTCTTGATCGAAATGGTGTGAGCATCGGAATTGACGAGCAGCTCCGTCACAAGGTCGAAATTGTAATAGTCGAAATTTCCCGAAATGTGCAACAAGCTTTCCAAAGGATGGAAATGGATTGAAATGATGTCGTCACCACAGTGATTGCAATATTTGAATATTGCGTCTAGTTGACCCCGACTGATCCAGTCACCGTAAGGCGTCTTGGACTTTTCGGTTTGATGCCAGCGATCGCGAACAAACGTTTTTGCAGAATACGAGATTGAATACGACATTTTGCCAATACACACGTACAAGCAATTTTATATATTTTCACTTTTTATATACAGGCAAGTATTGTTATATAAAATCACGTCTTGTTTTGTTTTGTTTTGATCTTTAGCAAAAATCATGTTTAATATCAAACAAATCCATCAAATCCATGCACTCGCATAAAAAAATGAAACTCTATATATATAGTACTGTATGGTCAAGCTAGCCAAGAGAAAAGTCATGAACGATATATTGATTAACAAGTTGAAAGAGATGAGGGATGTCGAAAAAGCAGCCAAGCAACCTTTCAAGGTGCGAGCCTACAACATCGTGATCAAGCAGCTCGAGACCTACGAGTTGCCCATATACTCGTTACAAGATGTAGATGCAGCCAAGTTCACAGGTATTGGCACTGGTATCAAGACCAAGCTCGAGGAGATTTTCAAGACGGGAACCATCAAGTTGGTCGAGGACAAGCGGACTCTGATGCAGGCCGTCAGAGACTTGAGCACGGTCCATGGAATCGGCGCAGTCAAGGCGAACGAGCTTGTCAAGAAACACGGTATTACCACTGTGGAGCAGCTCGCTGATCACAAGGACCTCTTGAACGATGTCCAGCTCAAGGGGCTCAAGTACCATGGAGATTTGCAAAAACGGATCCCTAGGGACGAGATGGACAAACACCTGGCCTATTTGAAAAAGCACATTTCGACCGATTTCGAGATTGCGGGAAGCTACAGGCGAGGAGCTGCGGATTCTGGCGATATCGACATGATCATGAGGGAGTGCGACATCAGCCCCTCGTGTTATGAGCAAGCTGTTCGGGACCTGACCAAGTCAAAGTACATTGTCGATATTCTCGCATACGGCGACCACAAGTTCATGGGCATTTGCAAGTTGCCACGCCATAAGACATTTAGGCGCATCGACATCATGATCATGGACGCGACCAGGTACCCGTTTGCCCTGTTGTATTTCACGGGCTCTCAGGATCACAACATCTGGATGCGCAACAAGGCGCTAGGCCAAGGCTATTCGCTCAACGAGTATGGACTGTCCAAGGGCAAAAAGCTGGTTGACATGAAAGACTCGATCAAGACGGAAAACGATATTTACAAGTTTCTAAAGTTGGAATATATTGAACCCATCAACAGGTAGTTTTAAAAGTCTTTGAAAAAAGAGACGAGTTGTGCTTGTCTATCGTCGTATCCTAGTGTAGGGTATATTGTTGCGAAATACACGAGTTGTTTGTACTTTTCTGGATTATTCTTCCTCAGCTTTTCTAAAAGTGTAAAATGTGGAACTAGAATGGAAACCGTCGACACACTTCCTTTTCCTGCCATTGCGTCGCTGTATTCCCTCATCTTTAAAGCGATTTCCGTGGCCATATCCCGAGTCTTTTGATAAACAGTTTCAGGAATATTATGTTTGCGCGCATACACGAGAACTTGATCAATGTATTTCTTATAAATACTTGTAGCATTTTGAGCGGCTGATCCATAGCCATTGGTTGCTGCTGCTGTTTCATTTCCTGCATTTCCTGTACGTGTGTCTTCCATTATGATCCTTCACACATTGTTTGTGTATACAATAGACCGCGAATCGAGTTGACCGAATCTGTAATATTGGCAAGACTCTTTTCAATAGCGAGCAGGTCGAGGGGCTTTTTAGTAGCCGCCTCTTGAACAACGGCTACGGTTACGGCTACAGGCAAAGGTGCCGGCGTAACAGTCGGGGAAAACGACTCGACTGCCTCACTGGTAACTGCGGATGTAGATGCCACGGATGCAGATGTCACAGATGCAGGACCCGATGATGCAATTGGCGCTGTAACCACATTGAAATCCGCAAGAACGGCGACCAACATGTCTTGCTCGTTTGTGATGGCAGCATACTTGTTGATCTCTTCCGGAACAGGCTTTCGATGAAGAACAGTGTCAAACACCTTCATGACGGTCATCCTTGCCTGGTAATCCGAAAGATCTTCGGTATTTGTAAAGTGTTCCCTGATGAAATAAGTCTTGTACACGACCCAAACGAGGTAGGCAAGAGCAATCGCAAAAAACACGGCCAGTATTACATTTTCTTTAGAAAAGCTAATCTTCATTTATCTTTTATTAGAAAATAGTTTCACTTTGAAACCAACTATCTACATTAACATCCTGGTACCAAATGGCTCAAACGACTTGTTTAAATTAAAGTGGTCCGAGTTCGAGTCGATAAACTGTAAAAGCTCAGTGGACGGTGGCTCGGAACCTGTTGGCGTACTCTTCTTGGTTGTGATGTTGAATGACCATGTCCTAGGAAGTTGGTACATGTGACAAGGGTCCATTTGTCTAATAATTAGATTCCAGCTCTTGCAGTCGCTGTAAAGCTCAATATAGTGGTAATCAGTAATGAGCGAGTCTTGGTCACTCGACCTGACATTCTTCTTTTGTTCCGCTGATAAATTATTCCACATTTTGAAACCCATGCTACTTTCCAAGATGTTCTCGAGTTGTGACATGGATACCATTTGATAGGGTAGTGGTAGTGGCTTTTATACACGAGTTTTGTAGTTAGCTGCTTTTGTATATAAAAAAGTGAAATCAATAACATCTACAACTAGGTAAAATGGCATCGTATCGTAATGTCTTGATGGCCAAGGTAGAGCAAAAACAAAAGCAAGATCTCGATCATGCCAAGCAGTTGCTGGTCAACATGATGGAAATAAAAAAGACGTTGAACCGAGACAACGTGAAAGACGTGCTCGGGCTAGCTCACACGCTTTATAACCAAGCTTTATCCGTGCTTCCGGATTGGAAGGAGATTTCGCTCGAGGAAAACGGAGTATTGTGCGACATGATTTATATATTAAACGACATTTCTGGTCAGAACTATTAGTGCCATATTTTAATTTGTTCTTTCATTTCTATATAAAAAGTGAATTCAATAATAACAATCGTAGCCAGCAAAAATGGCCATTGAATTGGTCATATCCCTCAAAAGCGAATGCAGTAAGAACGTGTACATGCCTCTTGGAGTTGGTGTGAGTCAGCCATTTAGTTTTGATATTGTGGTCGACGTGTTTGGTCACAAGCTTATGCCTTGTCGCACGGTGGAGCTGACACCTCTTTTGCAGCCGGTCGAAAAAGGAAACAAGACGGGCCAACAGCGGTCTGTCAAGGCAACCTTTCCTGGTGGTAATGCGAGTGTCACGTTTGCTTGGCGCGAGAGCAACACGACATGGAGGCAGGTGAATGGAGTGCTCATCACCTATGACTTGACCAAAGATACACAAAACCCAGTGGCTCAAAAGGGAGCACAGTTGTACGAGATGGCAAAGAAGACGCCGGATCAAAAGCGTATTGATATTGCAACCAAGGCGATAAAGGCGGCACACGAGATCACCGACAGCTTTGATGCCGAGATCGTCTTGGTCAAAAACCAGCTGACCGACCTGGAAGATTGGCGCGACAAGCACATGTCAACTATTGGGAAGACGATCAAGGACCGCGACGACTTGCAAGCCATGTTTGACGAGACTGAGAAGCACATCTTGGCCACCCTGGCCACTTTTTAAGTGATCATGTGATCATGTGATCATGTGATCATGTCATTATTTGTACATCTTGCTTTGCACAATCATTTCGACCACTTTTACCAGTGCATTATATACAATTTTATCCATTGTGCTTTTCCGTATAACCAATGTAGACTGTAATATACATATCGCTTTATTATAATTGTCCACGGTAGCTTTTAGTAAAAGAGTCGTCGTGTGATCCTGACTTGATCTAACTTTTACAATATTTACTCGACAAGATAATTCTGATATTTTGCATTGTATCCGTTCAATAGCCACCTTTTCCATATTGTACGTTTGCAATTCCATTATTCATCTTGTCGTGGGCACTTTTTTAAATACTTGTTGTATAAACCTTGGTCATGTACAATTCATGATTCGCAATTTGCAAGTCTCGAAACACCTTGTCAATCGAGAAATAGTCCTCTTGCAAATCTGCTAGAGCCTTGTCCTGTATGACACCGTTGACTACCAGGTCGGGATCCTTGTTTTTCAAGTAATAGTCCTTGTCGACCAGTTGTTCTACTGGATCTTTTCCGGCAGCATCCTTCATCCCCTTCATAATATTGATATATTGGTTCATTTCAGTCACGATGATGTTTTTAATGTCGTCGGGTAACGCAATGTATTTGCTAAATATCCCAGAAAACTTGGCATCGCAAGACATGGCTATTATATTATAATTACCCGACAAGTATACCAAGTACGCAATAAACGCGACCAGTGTCAAGAGGAATTGCAAGTCAAACACCGCGACATTGTCAAAATCAAGAACAACATATATGACCAGTGTTATAAAACATAAAAAGTAGAATATTTGGGATAAAGGACATGGTGTACTAGATCCGATTAGCTTGGTTACGAGGTCCAACATATTCTCTCTTTTTTTTATTTAAATTCACTTTGAACAATTTTTTCACGCCATACATGTAATGAAGCCTATTTGTGTATTTCTAGATATAGATGGGACGGTGATCGGTGATATCGGTCCTCAAGTGTGGGAGTGGGAGTTTCTTGTTGCTTACGAACCCGGTAAAATCCAACAGTTTAAAAAAAACTTGTGCATACAACTTCAAGCCGGGCTGTTGCGACCCGGACTTGCCAATTTTATAGACTATTTAAAGTCGAGGTACTCTGACAATATCGAGTTCTTTATATACACTGCTTCTGATTCCAAATGGGCTCAGTTCCTCGTTCCTTGCATCGAAACGGTCACGGGTATTAAATTCAACAGACCTCTATTTACAAGACAACACTGTACAATACAACATGGAGCTTATAGGAAATCACTTGTATCTGTGCTACCAGCCGTCTTGAAAAAACTAAAGCAGAATCACAAGGGCGAGGAAATAGAACTATTCATGAGCAATTGTATTCTAATAGATAATAATCAAGTTTTAATAAAGGGCGAAGAGGCCAGGCTGATCCTGTGTCCAACATATAATTACATTGATACGTATGACGTGTTGCGTTTATTGTCGGAAGACGTACTGAGAACCAACTATAATGTAATGCGAAAAAGGTTGGCGATTGTCGGTGTCTTTCCTGACGTCGGAGAAGATGTTGGTTTTCCTGTCTTTAAAAGTTTATACTATACATCGCTGGGAAAGTATGTCAAGGACAATCTCAAGGATGAAAAATTAGGACACAAGGATCAATTCTGGAACAAACTAGGTAATTTAATCAGCAACAGTAGTGGTAGTAGCAACAGTAACAGCTTTAAAGACTCGGCTATAAAATCGATCAATAAAGGCTTAAAGTAACAGCGTCGGCATCGTTTTGCTTGAAAATACTTCCAATCTCGGCCTGTGTAAATGCATAATCGCGCATCTTGGCATATACGAGGGACGGAATGCTCTTGTTAAACCAGAGCTTGTACATCTTGTTGACATCTGCCTTGAGCATTTTTTTAAACTCCATATTGATATCGATGCGACCATGGCGAAGGAGCGCAGGATCGAGCGCCTTTGGGAAATTTGTCATGAAGATCATTATTCGCCCATTCATTTCAATGAATCCATCAAGGGTCTCGAGAATGTCACCGAGAGTAATCGGCTCGTTATCGGTAAACTTGTGATCCTTTCCTTGATCCTTGCCTTCCCTGTTACTATTGATTACTTCCTTGATTGTATTGGCCAGTTCAGTATGGGTAGTGTCAATAGTAGTTACTTGCTCTGTCCTTGGCTTGATTACATCCTTCCACCCCTTGCACTCGAAATCGTCAAATATGAATAATTTCTTATTGATAGGAATGTTCAAGTGGTTTGTGTATTTTTCTAAAAACAGGTTTGAAAACTGCCGCGCAGTCTTGATCTTGCTCAAACTGACCAAGATGACGTGTCGTTTTGTGTATTCGGCAATCGACTTTGCGCAGCTTGTTTTACCGGTGCCAGTGACCCCATGAAATAAAAAGGCTTGTGTATAAGGAATTCCCAGTTTTACATAGGTTTCGCGATTGTTTATAAAGTATTCGAGTTGCGCCAAGAGGGTGTCCTTGTTTTCAAAGTACATGTTGTCAAACGTCTTGGTCGATGTATAGGGAAATATATTATAGGTGGGCATTGCATCTTTGCCCATGAAACCATTCAATGAACATATTTGCTGTGGTAATTCATCCAGTTGAACCATGTCGTATTCCTCTACACACGCGCCTATGAATGAAATAACATTGGCAAATATGCCACTCTTGTCAGTAATCTCAAACTTGTACGTGTGATAATCAAACTCTTCCTTTTCGGATCGCTCAGTGTGTAACAAGTGTTTGATCATGATACCGGGAGATATCTCGTACTTGTCATTGATGCAAACAAACTTGACGACTTGTCCATTGATCTTGTGCTCATCGATCGTATAGTCTTGGGAAGATTGTCCGTCTGCGATAATAATATTGTATAATTTGGTTTGAATTGCACAATAATGTGGAGAGACGTCAGAATCGTACACGACATTGTTTTTGAACGACAATCTTGCCTTGAGTATATATGCCTTTTCTTTCCTTGTAAACCAACTGGAAAACCAGTGTTTGGGTCCATACAGGTGTGGTTTCTCGGAAAGCATCTTGAGTGCGAATGAAACAAACATGACGAGAAAGGTAATCCCGAGGCGTGTAAACGAGCTGGACGATTCAGAAGACATCATCATGAACATCGGTGTCAACATCGACATGTCCATTGCCAAGTGCCAAGTGCTCGAGCTCTTGTTACATCATCTAGACCTGATCTCTTTATATATAGGTGACCGATGGGTCATTTAAAAACTTGCATTAAACTAGCAATAACATACATGTCCAGCTATAATATAAAAGACTTGGCAAATTATAAAAAAGACAAATTGCAAAACATCCTAGTGACTCTCAAGGCTCCCAAGACTGGAAACAAGGCTGAATTGCAAAAGAGAATCGCGGATATTCTCAAAGAACCGACAAACGTTTGCAAGGGAAACTCGTGTAAAAGTACTCATAAACTTATAAAAGCACCCACTGGAACTTTTGGGTCGTACTTTAAAGCGATTCCAGTTCACGTCATCAGCTTTTTCAACAATATAACATGTAGAACAAAAAACGATTCATTTTCATCATTAGAAGAATTGACAAATTGGATGAAGAAGGAAAACGTGGGTGTCAAGATGATCAAGTCGGTATATGAAAGGGAAAAGGAAAAGAAAATGATTGCACGACTCGTACACATATTTGGTAAAAACGATCTAGACATTATTCGAGATTACACGTGTGTTTATGTTTCAAAAAAACACAATGTTTACAACGAGTTCTTGACATTTCCAGGAATACTATACAAGAACTTTACAGGAGATTTGAGAAGCATGTCTTCTACATTCGCAAAATGGTCCCAAGATAAAAAGGATGCCTTGTTAGAAACTGTAATAAACAATGTGGCCTTTTTTATAACCAGCCTTCACGAAAACCATACGTATTACGGTGATTTAAAATGTCTCAATATTTTGTACGATGAGAAAACAGAACAAGTTGCAGTAGGCGACATTGGATCTATGCGCTATTTTGATTCTCCTACAAATGACCCCATGGTGGACAAGTATATATATACCTTTAAACCACCCTCTTTGGAAGGTTTTGTAGAGGCATGGACGAGTGATCAATATGATTTTGTAAGCTTGTTAAATGAACCAGGTCAAATATTTTCAAAAGAAAACATTAAAAAAGTCCAACAAAATTGGGACAATGCGATACCTGATTTTAGACAAGACATTGATCCAAATTTAAACCCCAAGACAAAGGCCAGACTTGGAAACATCATGTTGCTCACCTATTTTGCAGAATCCAATGACTGGTTTGCATACGGTATAGCCATGATTGAGTTTATTTATTATTTAAATGATGGATCATTTCCGGATCACGTAATCAGTATTGTCGAAGACTTGTTTGAAAACAATTGTGCCAACCCGTAAAAGACAAACTATATAAGCATTCACCATGTAAAAAACACAATACAAAATGACGATATCAATTCTCAGTTTCGACATTGGCATTACAAATCTAGCATTTTGTGAAATCACGGTACCATCTCTAGAGACTGGCCTAGGGCCATCGCATGTTGTCAAGAGTACTATTAAAACATGGGAAGTCATCGAGGTGAGGACCAAGGGTGAAAAGATTTCCTTTGACGAGACGATGAAGAGGCTCCTTGTGCAGCTGGAAAAGCGTTGGCCCAGGGATGGACCGATGCCCGAACACATTCTCTTGGAAAATCAGCCATGTATGAAGAATCCGACCATGAAGTCGATCCAAGTGTACATTTATGCATACTTTCACATATCAGGTGCTTTTCCAAGACTCGCATCCGCAACCAATAAGCTCAAGGTGAAGCGCAACTTGGAGCCTCCTAAAAAGACGAGCTATGGTGAAAAGAAGAAATTGGCAGTTTGTATTACACGCCTTTATATTTACGATGCGTGGCTCGCATTCTTTGAAAAGCAAAAGAAAAAGGACGATTACAGCGACTCGTTCTTACAGGCGATTCACTTTATAGAAAACGTATAACGCTAACGCTTAGCTAATCATGTTCATCCCCGCCACCTGTTCAACGGCAGTCTTCTTGAAGATCTTTAAGAATACGTCATTGTACTTGTTGATGCGGTCATCGCTTTCAAATGCGACGTTGAACGTAACGATTACATTTCCGTAGACTTCTTTTTTATAAATCGGGAGTCCAGCATTGCTCAGACAAACCGGCTTGTTGCATCCAAAGTATCCCTTGCTACCCATCACAATATCCTTGCCGTAAAAGTTGACCGTCCTACTGAATCCGCACAAGAGGTCGTCGAGTTTAATGTCCATTTTGATATAAATGTCTCCGTTTTCAATCTTACTGATCGATTTTGGTATATTATACGTAAAGACAACGATCAAGTCATTATACCCTTTGACCTCTCTGTTGTAGTTGCCCTTGTTCAAGAGCTTGAAATCAAACTTGTTTGGAATTCCTTTGGGGACCTCGATCTTGACAGACTTTTTATACGTCGCAAACTTGTTGCCCTTGCAGTTCGAGCATGCGCGGTTCGTCTTGATGGTCGTACAGTTTCCTTGACAAGCAGGGCATGTGGTTTGAATGATCATGGGTCCCATTTGTTGCACAACAATTCCCTTGCCACCGCACTGGATACACTTGATGACATCGTTGGGATCAATGGCACCTACCCCGGCGCACGTCTGACAAGGACCTGTTATATCGTATTCAATCTTTTTACACGTGCCATTGTATACCTCGTCCAAGTTGATATCACAATGCAAAACATCTTGTTGATGCTGCTGTTGTTGCTGATGATGTTGGTGTCCAAACATGCGCTCAAAGGGGTTTCCTCCCATTTGCCCTCCGCCACTAAATATGTTTTGAAATAGGTCACTCATATCGGGCATGTTGCCCATGTTGCCCATGTTGCCCATGCCCCCCATCTGGTCCATTCCATCAACGGTACCAAACCTGTCATAGTGACTCCTTTTATCCTCGTCGCTCAGCACCGTGTACGCCTCGGTAATCTTTTTAAACCGCTCCTGAGATGTCGCCTTTTCGCTCTCTTGTACCTTGTCCGGATGATGTATGAGGGCGAGTTTCCTAAACGCCTTTTTGATCTCGTCGGCCGACGCAGACCGATCCACACCTAGTTCCTTGTACAAGCCCATTATATGCCGAGTGTCTGTTTTTCTTATATGAATATAGCCGCGCTAATATCTCGAATATTTTACACTATATATAGTTACAATCAAATGGACCCATACAAGGTTATGCAAGTCGGTAAAAACTACACAATGGAACAACTACGCACCAACTTTAAACGCTTGGTGCTCGAGTACCATCCGGATCGTAACGCCGACGTGTCCAAGAGTCAGATATTTTTAACGTTGAAATTTAGTTATGATTACTTGATCAACGAGCTCAAGACTAGAGAGTTGGACAAGGACCATATTACGTTGAAACAACAACAGCAGCAGCATCAACAAGATGGTAGTATTAGCAATGCTCAAAATATTAAATTTTCCAAGGACAAGTTTGACCTGACCAAGTTTAACCAAATGTTTTCAGAATCTAGAATTCAAGAAGTATACGACGACGGATATGGAAACTGGGTCGAGGACACTCCAAAAGGCGACAAGGCAATCATCACCTATAAAGAGCCGGAAGCCATGCTCGGTTCAAAGTTTGCAGGCGCTTATGAACTAGGAGCTAGCAAGATTGACGACTATAGCAATGACAATGTTGGACGAGGTCTCAAATACATGGACTTTAAACTGGCACACACGACATCCCTTCTCGTGGATCAGAATCATGTGGAAAGCAGGGACGAGTTTAAATCCATCGACGACCTCAAAAAACACCGCGGCAACGTCAAGTTTGAGCAATCACCCGAAGATGTCAGACGGCGTCAGCTAGAACAAATTGAAAATGATAAAAAGGAAGCGGATCGTCTTGTTGCACTTAGGAACAAAGATTCGTTAATTTCTCAGCTATATGGCAAGACTCATAAGCTCATGTTGTCGGCTTTTTCTTGAAATTTCATATTCGAACTCGACTGTATTATTTCCGTTTTTTGCGCAAAGCCGCTATCAATTCGGCTTTATTTAATTTACTATATCCGCGAATCTGCTTTCGTTTAGCTTGTTCTTTTAGTAGAGTCACCGTGAGGCTGTCGTAAGATCGGCGACCACCATTGACGACTGGGTCGACATTTCGTAGATTCTCTAATAATGTTCTGAAATCTGTGAAATGCTGGGACCATATGTTGTGCTCTGATTTGTCCATGTCATCCTTATATAATTCTTTTTGTCCATAGGGTCGGTAGAATATAAATGTAAAGCATATTCAGTAATAGTTTGTATTTTTTACAAAGAAACACATACTTAAATATGTGTGTTATTTTGGAGTGATGAATTGTATGATGTATAGTAGTTAGTAA
>Ga0247843_1001531_pt1 | contig 46421 bp, 42 predicted proteins | sample LaCruzMarch2017__FD_192420 | JGI IMG/M metagenome (GOLD analysis project Ga0247843, IMG submission 192420) | Freshwater microbial communities from meromictic Lake La Cruz, Castile-La Mancha, Spain - LaCruzMarch2017_8m | ecosystem: Environmental > Aquatic > Freshwater > Lake | place: Spain...
GACGGGGACCGCTATAGCGGCCGTACGGAGCCAGCGCAGGTCAGCGGAGCTCATGGTGACGGTGAGGCGGCGTCGCCTCATTTTTGTGTGTGTTTTGTGGGTTGTGCCCTCCAAAGCAAAATTTTTATACCTCAAGCATCGATCAGTCTTACGATATTGGCCATGACTATGCGGCTAATGGTCCGATTTACACAATCTGAGGAGACGAATCGATAGCCAAGAAGATAGATCAGGTTTGTATACTAGATTATTAAAATCGGACTAAAATTGACGGAGATATTAACTGTCAAAGTAGGAATCTGTACCAAAACTGTACCAAGTTAAAGAATCTCGTGCGTGTCCGCTTCTTTTTTGTGTGGGTGCAAAATCGTTGGCGCCACATTTGCCTTCGTCTTGTGTGTTTGCCTTCGTCATTGCTTTTGAGCTAGCAAGATGGACGTCAAACCACGTAGTATCAAAGCCGAGCCACGACCATGGCCGTACGGCAATGCGGAAAGTAATAAATCCACGCTTTCTGATGATTATTTGTCGACGTCGAACAACAATAGCCTCTTCGGACTTGCCGATTTCATTTCCCCAATGGTTGTCCAATACCTCGGCGTCCGGAGCCTCATCTCGTTCGGTGCTACGAGTAAATCCCAACAGACGACGATGGCGCATGAGGTGGAGCGTAGGAAGGCGTGCATTGCCGATATTGAGGTGGAGGTGACGAGGCTAATGGCCTCGGCGAAACAGTCCACGAAACTACCTCCTTCCTCCTCCTCCCACTGTTACAACTCTTTATCCGCCTATATCAATGGATCTCTGAAAGGATTTTGTGAGGGAGGCATACAAGATGGATGGCCTCCAGAATTCGAAGAAACGGATTTGAGACTAGATGAAAACGAGGAGCTCGAAGTCAGCAATCTCTCCTACCATAATTTCGTAGAGGCTAAGATATTGGTGTACAAAGCAATGCGTTTGATCGATGATGAGATTGGTATTTTCCACAAAACCTTGGTGTGCGACGATGAGGGGACAGAGTATTACAATATCTGGGAGGATGTTCGATACACCTGTATGCCGCGTCACACTATTGAGTTGCGGCTCAGCACTATTCCATCTTCCGAGGAGGTGGAGATGGGTATCTCTTTGTTGTGCGAGCCTGGTGATAAAATTGGACTCTTCTTCGAGGAAAGACGGAAGTTCTTTTCCTATGTGCAACATTTCAGGCTATACCGATCCCGCCTTATGCTAGCATTCAGCGAGGATAAGTGTCCAGTCGGGTCCCTCTTTCTTTTGCCAGCATGCTTTTATTTCTCTCCAGAAGGGGAGTCAAACAGGATGTCTTCGGAAGCTATACAAAGAGCCATTAACAGGGTTGAGAGGTTTGTGGGAAATTACACATATGTGCTTGCTCATGATAGTAAGAATGACGAAGCCTTCAATAACTTTATCAAACAAGAAATTCGCGCTATTTTGTATGAAGATAATATTGATGCCGTTCGTATAGTGTCGAGAGAATTTCTGTACAATCACGGTTGTGGATTTATGAAAGCTTTACTCTGGAAGATGATAAAGTTGGTTGATAATATCAGCTCTTCGACTGCCAATGATGAGACTTTCAACTGCTCATATGTTACGGACTACTATTGATCAGGCGCATTTAGAACCAGTTTGTCTCGTAAGTATTTACATTGTTGGGATGAAGATAGTAATGGTAGATACTGCAGAATCACATCACGTGGGGTATCTGTGTGCGAGAGCAAACACCTTTGTAGCAAACATTTTCTGCTCAAATTCAGTATAAAAACATTATTCATAGATCAAGCATAATCCTGCCCCCAACTTTTGTTCCAATAAGTTACCAACAAAATGCATTCAGCTCAACCAATGAATTAATGCCCCCACAATTAATGGTATCAATAAATTATCGTCCACAAGAAATATTCCAATGACAGGAATATTTCTCTTTCCGGCCATAGCCTCTGTTACTGCGGTGAGTAGTCCAACAACTAAACGCGAGCCAAGTGATAGACAGATTACTCTGTCTTTCGCCACTACCATAGTCGACGATGGCAGTGTCATTGAGACAAGTGAATTAGAAGTAGGAATGTAGACATAGGTGCATAAGATGGTTGTGAGAGCACATGCAATGGATCCAATGACTGATGGTCCTCCATCGGCAACAAAATTGCAATTGCCCCGTTGTGTACGTAGCAACTGCTCCCAGCTAACACTCCAGCCTGGTAGGTGTATCCTAAACCATGATCCAACAAGTCCCGCGGCGGGATCAGCTATCGACAGTACCAACAATGCCGTGCGTGCTACGATTGTATTGTAAAGGAGGGTGGAAAGTGTTGTACCAAGAAGGAAGTAGTATGCGCCAGGTAGATTGGGTTCTGTCTTCCTTCGTCGTCTTATTGTATTTACAGTACCATTCGATACAGCTGTCTTTCTTAACGTGTTATTGTCATTGTGTACTGTTTCTTCTATTTCTTCCCACGCACCCCTCTCATGATCACGAAGCAATGTGCCAAATTGTTGCAAATACCAACTATCCCACACTTCATCATGTACTCTCCGCAAATGTACAGCATAAAATGCCACCGTTGCAATAGACAGTAGTGCAACCCCGATAGGATACGCTGGGATGATATATGATATTGCAAGTAATATAAGTCCTGTCACGGCATGTTGGATCCGTCGTGACAAATGCAGACTACTACTGTTGTTATTATTGGGAGGAACGCTACTACTACTGGTCATAGTAGTCCTCTTCGCGAAGTTCTAAGTTCCACAGCCACTGTACTGAGCTGAATGAGTGGAAGGTTAATCGGGGGTTAATTGGATTGGAGAGCCACACACGCCTCTCAAGCAACAATGGGCGTCGATGTTCCCAGCGTCCACAACCAATAGCAGCATCCGCTACTGCAGTGCTCATCGTCGTCGTATTTGCCAATGCATGTCTCTCTTAGTGGCAGCGACAACAATCAGTAGAAAACAGCCACAACGAATAATCGTCGGTGTATCTTCCTTCGTCTTTCGTCCGGTGGTGGGACGGGCAGTAACGACGACGCGGCATTTCGATAGCAACAACAATAGCAATATGAATACCAATAGCAAAGTTGAATATTTAAACCAACAAAACGATGAATTATTGACCACTAACGTCGTGGCAAAATTCGTTTCGGCAACACAAACTTCTCTAAATGAATGTGGCGAACGTTTACGCTCTGGAAAATTAGTATCCTTCCCCACTGAAACAGTATACGGACTAGGGTGTCATGCATTAGATCCAATTGCCGTCCAAAGAGTATTTACAGCCAAGGAACGTCCATTGAGTGATCCATTAATTGTACATGTCAATAATGCTGAGGATGCATTAAACATGTGGGCATCATCTACGTCCTTATCGTACGATAGTAGCAAGAATTCTTCAAATAGTTTTGTTACCGATATTGAAGGATTGGCATTGGCCGCATTATCCGAAGCATACTTCCCAGGACCATTAACTATAGTTGCAAAAGCATGTCAAAATATGCCACAGATACTCATGGCTGGGACGGGATATGTGGCATGTCGATCTCCGTCACATTCGGTTGCACGTGCATTAATTGATGCGGCACGTGTACCCATCGCTGCACCAAGTGCTAATAAATTTGGTCATGTTAGTCCGACGTGTGCACAACATGTTATGGATGATTTAGGAAAGGAGGATGTTTGGATTATTGATCCTAGTCTTGGTATAATGATGATGGATGAGAAGGAAGATACCGTTGGGGAGAAGGGTGGCGATTATAATGACGGAAAAATAGATAAAGAAACAGATTCAGCAGGTGTATGCCAAGTGGGAGTAGAAAGCACAGTGGTCAAAGTGGAGATGTCATCATCATTATCATTATCATCTGATGAAGAAATTTTGGGGAATATTACAATCCTTCGACATGGAGCCATCTCTGTCGAATCAATACGTAAAACCATGAACAATGCGGGCCTGTCGCGATATTTTCATATCGCCGAAAAAATGAAGTTCACATCAGAGGCATCACATAATGTCGCTCCAGGACAGATGATTAAACATTATTCGCCTAACGTACCAACGTTTATGATTGGGCGATCACGACAACGAATTGTACTGCAAGAAGCAGCAGTCGACGAGGTACAGAATGGCATTACGCTAGAGGATGAGGAGAAATCTATCCTTTCTAAATCAGTAATAATCGATTACGGGGGTAGACTCGTACATTACCAGCCGTATGCATTGGTCTATCGTGATTTGAGCCCTGATTGTGATCCAGCAATGGCAGCGTCGATATTATTTGAGACGCTTCGCTGGTCCGAGACAATTGATGGTGCTATAAGAGTATTCGTTCCTGAACTTGTGTTGGAAGGCGAAGGTGCTTATCCGTTGGTATTGGCGGTCAAGGATAAACTGACGAGGGCAGCAAGTGCAGTTATCGTTGAACGCTTTCAATAAACTTCAATTGTAATAGATTTACTTTACACAATATTACGTGTACAATCATTTTCCACCTCTGTTAAATATTGTTCGATGATACCGCTTCTTCTCTATCGATAAGGTATTCATCGATCCATTTACAGATTCTTGTTCCTTACCGAGTGCGATATTTGTTCGGTATATGTTAATGAACTCGCTAAAAGACACATACTTCTCTTGCGAATCATTAGCGCATTGATCATCTAGCGAGTCACATCCCAAAAGGTCCGCAACCTGTTGATCTCCAACGATCATATCCGATGATCGGAGAAGCTGTTGGACCAATTCCGACAGCTTTACCTTACCATCTTCAGGTCGGGTTGACATGGATGTTGAGAAAAGTCTAAATAATTTACGAGTCTCTTCTCGGTCACCATCGGTGTCTATTTCTTCGGCAAGTCCAGAAAGTTCTTGAATGTTCTTCTCCTTCGGCATTACGGGATATAATGGTGCAGCCACGTTGTTAAAGGCGATGGCGGCACCGAATCCATTCGAGTATGGAAGCAACTCAGTATTTCTTTTTATTCCTAATCGTTCCCCTAGCCCCGAAGCGACAGTACCTGTTGATACAATAACTTCAGTAGCGCCAGCTAATATGAGTTTCTTAGTTTTGCTCAATTCGTCAGAGCGGACGAAGATGGGAGTATCAGGAAAGGCATCTCTTAAACATTCTGTGGCCTTCAGGCATCTGTCGGGCTCGGCGTACGTGATTGCAATCGCTGTAGGCTCTTGCACACCGGCAGCACGGATGAGAGCTCCAGATGTCCCGTCGCCATACACGACGCGTGCACCATCCACAATGCTTGCTGATATCTGTTCAGTCTTCCTGGCGAATGCAACATAGGGGATACCAGCAATGTTAGCCTTGTCCAAGAGGGAACACAATTGCTGACCAACCTCATTGTATCCACAAACAACAACCGCACGACGAAGGGATTCCTGACTCATAGCTGATCGACGTTTTGCCATCCATAGTTGAGCAAACTCCTCATACTGAAGATTTCCATCACTATTGTCATCGAACCGACGAATTATGCTTTTCACTTGATCGAGCGATAAGAACCTACCTTCCCCATCCGTCTCACCGATGGTGGTAAATATGTTCTGTAATTCCTCTGCAGTTATCACGCCATTGCCATCCTTATCGAAGCGAGAGAATGCTTCTCTTATTTTCGACTCATCAATTATGCCCACATCGTATGCGATACTACTACCATCCTCTCCCCCAAACCACTGTTCCTTCGCCTCGACGGCTTCCTGTACGTCAAGCGTATTGCCAACATACTCAGCAAGTTCACCAAGGAGTGGCGTCAAAGCCATGGATATGATAACGGACGCGGTTAGGAGCTGTCCAAGTGATTCAGGAAACATATTGTTCTGCTGGGCGAGATTGAATATGACGAATGCAAATTCTCCCCCACCGGCAAGGAGTAAACCTACTCGTGCAGCATCAGCCCTAGACAGACCAAGAGCGCCACCACCGGAATATATAACACCAAACTTTATGAGTAGGAATGACGAAATACCAACGAGCAACGTCGGCCAGCAATCTATGACGGTTTGTGGGTCAAGTGCCGAACCCGCAGTGATGAAGAAAACACCCAGCAAAATCCCCTCAAAGGGCTGAATGTCTGCCTCAATTTGGGCTCGATATCCCGACTCCGCCAGAAGGACTCCGGCAGCGAAAGCACCTGTTGTGGAACTCAGTCCAAGGAAGTCAGATACAACTCCCATCCCCACAGCAACAAGTAAACTCGCTGCAACGAATGATTGACTCGATCTGCTACTAGCAACAACCTGGAATACTCGTCGAAGTGCCACACTTGCTAATGCAAGTACTGCACCAAAGACAACTGTGGCCTTGAATGCGAGTATTCCAAGCACAATGGGATCAGCACCTCCTCCACTATCTCCCGTGGCACTAACTCCTCCCTCCACATTGGCAATTAGTGGTAATATCACTAGTAGTGGTGCCACGGCTAAATCCTGAAGTAGCAATATTGACAATGCCGCAATGCCATCTGGTCGATCCTCCCATCCCTTCTCTTTCAATATTGGTAATACGAATGCACTTGATGACAATGCTCCGGCGGCAGCTATTGCAAATGCCACAACAGGCTGTTCTAATAACTGAACTAGTAGTGGATCGATGGGGACATTGGGATTACTAACAACCTGGAATAATAGTGGACCACCCAAGAACAAACCAAAGAAGATGACACCCACACTCAATAATAGCTGTGTCGCGCCTAAACTAAAGAATGACCCTAATTCACGCAATCGTTCAGGACTTAGATTCAACCCTTCCACGAATAGTAAGAACAATATACCAATGTCGCCCAATTCAAACCCCACCTCTTCATTGCCCCGAAGTATGCCCATCCCATGCGGACCAGAGACTAGTCCAAATGCTAGGTACAGTAATACGGGTGATATGTTCAATGCTGTGCTAAGTGGTGCAGCCACGACACATATAGTTAAGAAAATGATTAGATCATGTCCCACGGCATTTAGACTTGCCTTTTGCATTTCCGGCGTAACGAGCGGGCCATTCGTATTGGCTAGCTTGGCACCTTCTTCTATCAATTCTTCACGTAATTCCTTTTGTACCTCATTGGCCACTTCGACTATGTCACGTCGGAATTCATTCACTGTCATGTGCGGTACATGATGAGTTGGCGTTGGCAATGATGTTGCGGTGATCGAGGAGACGTCCGAGAGCAGTGCTGATGATGATGATGTTATAATTGAATGATGAGTATGCAAATAATCGACACCATCTCCAGCACTGGCGGCATGTTGGAATGATGGGAAATCACCCAATGAGCTAAGAAAAGATGGAATATGATGAACCATCGTCATTGATGAGTCCATAATTTGCAGTGTCAACGGGAGCGCATATAATGGCTCGTGCTGCTTTTGTTGGTGCATTGTTCTACCCCTGTCTCTTCTGCCTCGACTGTTCGGCATTGTTGTTTCCGAACAAGGAGCGCTTCGAAAGGCCGTCACTCCTTTTATCATCATACTGCTGCTATAGAATTCTAGCATATTCAATGCTAGTAACGCATTCATCGTCCGTCGCCGTCGACCATGTGCCGCCATGAGATTCCACCGAGCGCGAGCAGGGTGGGGGGAAGAAGATGACGAGACTCGCGCTTGAGGCGGGAACAAGCTTCAACATGGAACCTTCATGATGGATAATGAGGGATTCGTTGGTGGTAATGAGCGCGTGATTTTGTAGATGAAGATGCGCTCACCGATGAGGACGACGATGATGCGCTCCCTGATGATGATCACGATGATGAAGATGAAATCAGGGGGCGTAGGGAATATCGGGAGGAAGTTATACGCCAAGTTAGGGACAATGAACCCTCGCTGTGGGATACTTGGATAGGGGATGAAGACGAAGACGGTCAGGTATATCCGAACGATGGAGATTGGGAAAGATTTGGAGCTAGCATGGGAAGAAACACGCACATCAAATGAAGTCACCATCTCTTTTAACACAACAACAATGGGGGTGCAAGCGGTGCACTTATCCAGGGGCTTGCCATGAATCGAAGCATTGTTGAGTTGCATGTGACTGATGTCCAAAGCAGTGACATTTTTCGTCTTCTTGTTCCATTTTTCGTGAACAATAACTCTTTTAAGACTCTTCGTGTAACATGCAAGAAAGGGGGCGATGAATGTATTTCAAAGATTGCATTTGCGCTAGGGCAATTCAATTCTTTGACGGACTTCACTCTTTTTTATGCTTCTGCTTACTACGAGGGAGGTGCATCGTGCGAGGTTATTGAGGCATTGGCAGGACATTCCGGGTTGAAATGCCTTTCTCTCAATAATTTTCCAATAGGGCGAGATGCGTGTACAGGCTCTAGCTGATTTACTTCGAAACCCTCGTGTAAGTCTTGAGTCACTGAATCTATTTCGCACTGAAATTTATGACAAAGGTGCTGATATTCTGTCGGCTGGTCTATTGGGAAACAATTCGCTCACAAATCTTTACATAAATGGCTTTAGTGAGATTGGGTGGCTTGCCATCTTTGCTATGCTGAAGAATCCGCAGTGCAGATTGAGCTGCCTTGATCTAATGCATTCTAATTTCAATGATGCAGTTGCACGATCTCTTGCCAACGCCCTCCGCTACAACAGCACCCTTAAAATGTTGTTCTTGAAAGATATTCATGGTATCACCAACTCAGGCTGGAGGGATTTGTTCATGGGTATTCTTGATGGCCCGCATTGTATACTGGAAAAGCTAGACCTACGTGATAGCCGGGGGGATGATCCTGATAGTATGATAGAATCACTTACAAGTGCGTTGGCTGGGAATGTCAATCTGAAAGAATTGCACCTTTTCACATGTGGATCCGCTACTCCTGTCGGATGGCAAACTCTTGCAAGTATTCTGCGTAATCCTAGCTCGGTATTGGAGATACTTGATCTGGAGGATAATTCAATCAACGACGATATCATGTCTGAATTTGCCATGGCTCTGGCCAACAATACCAAGTTGAAGATATTCTTTATTGTAAACATTAGAGGCGTCACGTCCATCAGCCATGATGCCCTTTCACGTTTGTTGTGTGACACATCCTCAATTCTCAACACCTTCAATTCCAATCATACTCTTGAGAGCATTGGTTTTGTACTTCGTGAGGATTTTTCTGCACTTCATAGAATCAACAGAAACAATAGTATCCGCCAAGCTGCACGCATCAAAATCCTCAATTCTCATTTCAGTGGAAGTGACATTAATACACAAGTCTTCACTGACATGAAATTAAATATTCTTCCAACTGCTATGTCTTGGATGGGCCACGACAATGGAAGTAATGGAGGTAGAAATCTAATGTTTGAATTCCTGAGGAGAGTACCATTGATATGTGATACAAAAAGCGTGAGTAAGAAGAGGAAGGCAAGTATTGATCTCAAATCTTTCACATCCGAAAGGCACAAGTGAAAGGAAAAAGAGGTTGGCATGTATTGATCACAAATCTCACAAATCTTATTGCTCGATGTTTAAGATTCTATCTTTGTATTATTGATATCTTTTGTGTGAGAAAATCCATTACCTAATGCATGACCTAATTTACCGACATTCTCCGGTTCCATTAGAGGTCCGCTTTTTTTCAGGTTCTCACTCAACGTCAACCTCTCTCAAGCACGGACTCTCTCAACCCCTCTTACCTAGGAACTGTTGGAAAGTATGTATCAAATGGTTGTTTATTCAGTGTAACAAGCAGCTTTAATAATAATATGGTTGTTCATCATTTTCTCATGTTCCATCTGAGACCTGTACTGGCAAGTCGAACTTCTCGATCATCTCTCAATGCATCTTCAGCTTTCGCCGATCGCTGCGTACTAATCCACTTTCCAAGAGCCTTACCACAAGGAGTCTTGTAGCTCGTTGGTACATTCCCATCCCAGATCCATGCGGCCTTTTGATCCTCATTCATGTGCCTGGTTGCCATCTCACGGATTTCCTCGATATACCTCACAAGACATTCGAACATATCCTCCCACTGTTGTTCATTCTGTTTTTTGAGTTAAGTGCAGATGAAAGGACAGAAGGATTCCGATACTACAGTCTCCAGATCAATTGTCTCCGTTTTTTTGTTGGGAAATATCCCACTGTGCGTGGGAAATATCCCCATTTCGTCCTGATGGTCGCCGTGGTGGAGTTTGACGGCTGTATGACATACTGGCGGAAAGACCATTGTCTTACGCTTCTTTTGGTACCCCACTTTTGTCTGTAGCACGCGTGTGTGCGGAGATATGGCCATTCTCCTGTCGTGAAAATGGTAGAAATGGGTGCGTTTCGGGGTAGCGGTGGAGTGAGTTGCGTTAATTGCTGTTGGTCGCCATTTCGTCCCGATCGAGTTCGGTGCGTGTATGCCTCCCTACTGTTTGATCATGTCGGATAGTGATAGGTGGAACGTGCAGCAATGCTTGCGTTGAATGAGATTGCGCACCTTGAGGAAAGTTAAGGAAAGTAGGAGTCGTTCGAGTAGAATAATCAATATAATTTGGTATAAACAACTACTTAAACAACATTATAACATTGTTATATTACTCTATTATGATTATGGTGCCACCGTACGCCATCCACTTGCGTTACAACAACCGCTACCCCAAAACGCACCCATTTCTACCATTTTCACGACAGGAGAATGGCTGTATCTCCGCACACACGCGTGCTACAGACAAAAGTGGGGTACCAAAAGAAGCGCAAGACAATGGTCTTTCCGCCAGTATGTCATACAGCCGTCAAACTCCACCACGGCGACCATCAGGACGAAATGGGGATATTTCCCACGCACAGTGGGATATTTCCCGACAAAAAAACGGAGACAATTGATCTGGAGACTGTAGTAGGGGCCTCGCATTTCGCATTACTCGTGAGGTGATAATATCACCTGGCCATGAGACGACATGAGGACGAAATCATTGGCGAACCAAGCTTACCTGAACACTCTCCTCTTTCTTCTCTCCTTTTATTGCTGCGTTCATTTCTCGTCGTCCTTTGATCCACAGCGGCGACGTTGGCGAAATCAGTATCATCTCTCAACTTCATCTACACTGTCCGCTACTATAGTCAACATCAACGACGATAAAATGATGCCATCGTCATCGTCATCATCATCTGTGCGGAGCTTTCCCAATTGGCGCGTCGTTAACGTTCGTAATAACGAGCATGATTCGCTTCGACGTTCGCCATTCAGCCATGTTCTATCTGATGACAACAATAATGACGCTTTGGCTGTGGCATCATGGTCGGAATCGGCATACCGGTCATCACTAGATCTGTATGATAGAATGATGCGCATGACTGATGATGAAGGCGAAGCACACAACAACAAAGATGATGGCAGTCAAAGTAAAAGAGAAGGCATTGCCTCCATGACCAAGCGAGCATTGGATGACGTCACATCAATCTACCGTCTGTATGGTCCACAGTGCACGATTGGGAGTTATAATGGTGGTAAAGATGCAGTCGTTGTATTACATCTCATGAGAGCGGCACATGCCAACTATTGTCGAACCATCATGCTGGATAGCAACAGCAGCAACAGCAACAGTAATGGCAACAATGGCAATTATCCACGACCGAGAGTGATTTATTTTCAACACAACGGTGAATTCCCTGAGGTATTGTCATTACTACATGATACGGTAACAAAATTTGATTTAGACATGCTTGCATTCGAAGAGGGGGTAGGATATGTCGATGGATTGACATATCTTGTCAAGAACAATATAATAAGTACTACAACTACTACATCATCATCATTGTCATCGTCTTCGTCGGTGACACCCCATCCGTTGGCATTTGTACTAGGGACACGAAAAGATGATCCCAATGCAGCTGGACAGGGCGTGTATGTTCCAAGCTCATCTTACATGCCACCATTTATGAGATGTAATCCAATTATTGATTGGGATTATGGTAAGGTATGGGAATTTTTACGTCATACCGAGTGGCGAATGGATGTACCATATTGCTCCTTGTATGATATGGGATATACCTCGCTTGGGACTGTAAAGGATACGTTGCCATGTCCGGCATTATTAAAGAAAAAGGATTGCAAGAACGAAGAAGAAGAAGAAGAAGAAGAAGAAAAAGAAGGGAACGCAGACTATTGGCCTGCATACATGCTTACAGATTGGTCCATGGAGAGGGCAGGGCGGATTGATAAGAAGCAGACTAATGACTTGGCGACGGAAGAAGTGCATTCCACACAACCATTATCCTTGTTGAGTAGCCAGACAGAGAAACATGCATCATCGTCGACGACTTCACGAAGACGTCTAACTGTCGGATTGATTGTTATAGGAGATGAAATACTAAAGGGTATGACACCAGACTCAAACATCGTTGCTGCTGCCAAGGCATTGCGTTCGAATGGTATATCACTATCACGTGTATCCGTGGTATCTGATGATCCTCAAGATATTGTAAACGAAATACAACGCTTTGTGAAAATTGACAAGGACAATAATGCTCTTGTGGATATTGTAATAACAAGTGGTGGTGTTGGGCCCACTCATGACGATGTAACGATAAAGTCCGTCGCACAGGCATTGAATCTGGGTATGGAAATTAATCACGAAATGGCAGAATTACTTTTAGAAAAGATGGGATCCAACGTCGTGGAGGAGGTTTGTGACAGTAACGTTGGTGGAGATCGGAGGGAAGCACTCGTCCGTAGGCTTTCAGAAGGTCAAAGAAAAATGAGTATGCTCCCGACTTCGTCTGTATTACAATATCTTGGTGGAAAGAACAATGATGATATCCAAAATAATGATACAACATCAAAACAGTGGCCACTGCTTCAATGCAAGAACATTTTCATTCTGCCCGGTGTTCCCTTATACTTTGAGAAAAAGATTCAGCAATTGGCGGCTTATTTACCGAGCTTGGAATCGACGACAGCATCGCCATTGCCTCGCAGCGAAACACATCGTATCGTCCTTGCACTGCCGGAAGATACTATCGTTAAGGCGCTTAACGCTGCAGTTGCTGCACACCCCCAAGTAAGCTTCGGGAGTTACCCCATCGTCCGTACATCGAGTGATGAAGCACCTAAAACAATCATCACTCTTGAGGGGAAGGTTCAACACGAGTCATTGTTCTTAACCAAGGCTGACATTGATAGGAACGTAGATATAGCGAAGGAAGACCTGTTATCGAGTTTGCCAAAAGAAGGAATCGTATGCGTTGATGCTTTCGATGACCTTAACATAAAGTAGCCTTCTGTATCTTAAATGTTCACAGAGTTATGTCATAAGAATGCTTAAAAGAATGAGAATGCTTCGTACGGTTCAGGTTTGATTATAATAGCTCTAGTTGTGTTCCTACTTAGAATCGACCTCGACCGCCCCAGTTACCCCTTCCTCCATTGAAGCCGCCTCCTCTTCCTTGTTGGCCAAAGTCTCGCGGACCAAAGCCTCGACCACCAGGATGTCGTCCGCCTCCGTTGAAATCTCCTCCTCTCCCTTGTTGCTGACCAAAGTCTCTAGGACCGCCGCCCCTACCACCCCAGCCTCCTCCTTGTTGATGGTTCGGCATTCCTAGATCCGGATGTGGTCCATTCATACCATCATGAGGACGTTTTCTACTATTCCGGTCGTTTCCATTATTGTTGCTATCTCCCTAGAGAGGCAATTATTTGACGCAACATCATAGTGACGAAATGAGAAGAGAGAGAAAGAGAGGTGAACAAGAATGTATGAATGAACTACTTGTAGATGAAGCATGAAATACGATTAACTAGGTTTGGCATTGATTCTAGATGCCAAGTATTTTCTGCATAGAGAGGAACAAGAGAAGGAACAAGAGAAAGGACAACTGCACTCACCCATTGTTGATTGAAGCCACCACCGCGACCATTCGGAGGCATATCATGCCCTCCTCTCCCTCCACCATTGTGCAGAGGGTAAGGTGGAGGTTGCTGTGGATGATAAAAGTGAGGCTGCTGCTGCTGCTGATGATTAGGGTGAAACCGTCCACCGTCTCTGCCTCCAAATTGATTGGAAGGGAAACGTCCACCAGTTCCACCTCTTCCTCTGCCCATGTCACCCTGAAATGGCGCTGGACCACCACCAGCCCTAGCCAATAGTGGTGGCGGGGGTGGAGGAGGAGGAAGAGGAAACTGCGGTATCATATTGGGGGGAGGGGTGTTTATAATGCCACCACCTGCCGGTCCAAGTACGTAGCCAGCTGGAGGGCCACGACGCTTCGGCACGTCTTTCCGACGTGCAACCGAGGATGTCAGCGATGCTACATCGTCACCATTCTTAGATGTGTCCCTCGTTGCTGACGAAATATCATCATCTTCACCAGGATGATCACTTTTATGAACATTATTTTCGTTATTTGTTTGTTCATTGACATTAGCTCCGTCGTAGCCCCGTCCATCCTTTGTAGGTCCCGTCATTTCAGTTTTAGCGTTATCATCTATGGCCATGGTACCGGTACCAGTAACAGTCTCGTCTAAGTCCTCAGCTGCTTCCTCGTCATCTTCGTCAACTGTGACATCGAAAACGTCTCCACCAAAATCATCGTCCCCACCTAGCAGTAAATCATTGTTATCGCTCTTACGTTTCTTGTTAACACCCTTCCCCCGTTTTCCGCCCATCATGATCCCATCTTTGTCATCGTCAAAGTCGTTACCGCTCACAAGCTTCCCTCGTTCGGCCACTGCCGCGATACGTTTTCTCTCCTCTACCTCCTGCTCTGCCTCAATCTGCTTCTCTATAGCATCCATTTTCCCCATGACATCCTTCACGAATGCATCAACGGCCTTTCGTAATCCAACATTAGGAAAGAGATCATCAGGACTTACCCCCTCTTGTCCGGTGAGAGGACAAGTAAATCCATTCCTCATCAATCCATCCCGAATACAAGATTCATGTACCGGACGACCCTCCGGATCCCAAGGTACGAGCATGGCATTCGTAACAATCTTACTACATATACCACATTGTAAATGTTCAGGAACGGAGGTGGCAGTGAGTTTGAGAGCATAGTCTAAGTCACGCCGTCCTGACGTAGACGACAACGATTGTCCTCCCCCCATCTTCACAAGTGCCTGAAAGGCCTGTGCCGATGGTTGAAGCTTACCATCGAGACTACCCTTTATTTCCTCCCCCTCACCACCGCCCTCTCCTCCCACTGCATCCCCCCCTTCTGTGTTATTTGTGTTACCAAGCGTCAAGAAGGTCCGGGGTATTCCCGTGGCACGTTTCTTGACCTGTGCCCCACCCGCTCCCATTGCCATTAACATCTCCTGTTGACGTAATTCTGGATCAGCGTTTGGTCGATTAGCGAAAGTATTAAATTTCGGTGGAGGTTTGGCAAATTGTGGTGGCATGCCCTGTCCAGCTAGTCGAGGATCGCGTGGACGATTCATCCCCCCCGTACTTGATGTCATGGATGCTGCAGACTGATTAGTTACGGCCATGAGTGCCTCTAATTCTTTCGTTTCATCAACTTCACTATTAGTCGCGGGAGGAGGTGGATACACAGCAGATGGAGCAGGGACGGCAGCATTGGTGTCGAGAAATTCGTCTTCCTCTTCGCGATCATTGCTTCGAATGGTGTAGAAGCCATCCTTGGCAGCAGCTCCTCCAATCCCTGCCGCTGCACCACCCCTACCACCCATGTTGTTTCCACCGCCCATGCCTTGACTGGCAATACGACTTAGTATCCCCCGTCCTCGTTCGGCCGCAACGCGTCGGACCACGATCCGCGTTCCACGGGGTAATATCATCTGTTCATCATCATAAACTTCATTCGTCGTGGCATTTTCTATCGATAAATCAAATTCCATTGACCCACCCGTCCCCCCATCAAGACCTTTCGCCTTGACGATGGCACGCTTTATATCAAATAGACGCGCGGATGTGCCCGGGAGGGGTAGTGGCTCGAAGGATGTACCCGAACGGAATTTGTAGAGAATTGTGGATGCCATTGTGTAAAATACCGCCGATTAAAATATCGTTTGTTTAGTCAGCGGATAGAGGGTGCCCACTCGCTCGATCACAGACCGGAACACAGTGACAAAGCAAGTCGTGCTGGTCGGGTGGTTACTGGTGTCCCTCCTCACCGCCACGCCACGGTATGGGTTGTAAATTTGAGCGGGATGTCATGAAGGGGTTGAAATAGATAGGAATGAGGCGCTCTATCATCCTAGCTGGTCGTCGGTGCGTCGGTCGTCCAAGTGCTGCCGCTATCGCTTCTTCATCGTCGACTACTTCATTCCATTCTTCGACCGTCATCTGCTCCGGTGGTAGGGGCAGTTCGCCTCCTCGTCGAGATCGAGTTGGATCCGACAATCGATATAATGGTCCAAACAACGTGGATAATACTACTACTACTATGCGCGATGTTATTCGAGACGGTGGCGTTGGACGACAAGGACGTCGTCTTCCATACGAAAATGATCTCCATCGTCGCAAGGGTGATCCTCTCCCACCATCCTACATTGCCGAATTGACAACACGTGTCCAGGAACACGTTAAGGAATTTCCAGATGCTGGGTTCGATAGTAACGATAGTAACGACGGGGCAGAACTGTCACAGTGGTATGTAACCGCCGTGGAACTCATAATGCTAACCTCGAAGCTTTGGGGCAGGGGACATGATCATCGGTCAGAAGATCCACGACAATTCGTTGAGGTCGTATCATTAGCGAATGACTTGCTCGACAGGATCCTAACGATGAACAAAAATGAGATCGATACCATTCTCCTTCAGCAGAAGTCACTGGCGAATGCGAACAATGGCATATGTAACGACGTTATTACGAACCAATCATTTCACCGTCATCACTCCCAGAAAGAGCGCTTGAGTACAGAAATCCTATGTCAGACTGTTACATTGGGATGGTCAAGATGTGAACCGACGATCGCAATCGATGCGGCTCGTAATTCACAAACGATACTCGAATGCTTGGAAGATATATGTCGGAAGAGACGACAATGGCGTGGTGACAATGCTTCCGTAACCTATAATGTGCGTGATGTCACTCCGACCAAATATCTGTATAATCATGTGCTCAGTTGTTGGTCTCGTTCGTTAGATCCTGATGCAAAATTGCAAGCGAGGAGGTTGTTAGATCGTATGATCGAGTCTAAAAATGGCATCACTGATAATTCAGCATTCTCACAACCTGATACATTTTCCTTCAACAACTTGTTGAATCTACATGCCTCGAAGGGTGACGTGAGCGCCGCCGAGACCTTGCTACGGCATATGGAAGATGGAATGGCCGATGGCGTACAGCCAGACGTTTACTCATACACAATTACCATGAACGCATTCCAGAAACGGTTTACATCCAGCACATATGACAATCGAAAGATGAATGACCTTGAACGTGCCGAGGATATATTATCCCGCCTGGCATCTCAGTATGAAAAATCGGGATTCCGAGATATCAAACTCCGCCCGACGAATGTTACCTTTGGTACGGTAATATCCATGTATGCTCAGTTCGATCGGATGCTCAAGCAGGATGATAGATATGGTCATAGAACAAGGAAATGGAAGAGTGATCAAAAGTTAGCAAATAATGCCGATGAGAGCAAGAATGTAGGCTGGGGTGCCGCGAATGCCGAGCGTGTGTTAGATTGGATGGTCGGACTGTGCGAACGCGAGCGCCACATCAAGGATGTTATGACGAATTCAAGTTGCATGGGTAATGAGAGTGACAATGTCAAACATGGTGGATTCAATTACGATACTGAGCTTATACGTCCTACTGCACATACCTTTGTGACAGTGATGGATGCTTGGGCAAAAGCTGGAAAGGGTGTTGAGGGTGCCGAACATTGTCAAAGACTTCTTGATCGACTTGTTTCATTGTATGACAAGTTTGGTTATATTGAGCTCCGGCCTAACCCCAAATGTTTTGGTACCGTAATAGATGCATGGTCCAAGGCCGACGACAGGTATCAAACTGCCGAAAGTGCAGAGCTGGTTCTTAATCGAATGGAAGAATTATTTCTTCATAGTAATTCTGGAAATCCGAAAGAGATGCTAAGTAACGTGGCATACAATTCAGTGATTGATGCTTGGTCGCGTAGGACGGGGACAGATACAGCAGAGCGTGCGGAGATCATATTACGTCGCCTAGTGAAGAATTATCAATTGACAAGCAATAGATTCCTTATGCCCGATGTCATTACATATACAGGAGTAATTAAGGCATACGTGAATCGACCAGATGGCGGAAAGAAGGCACTAGAGATCCTCGATGAGATGAATGGCCAATATAAAGATGGGAACAACAAAGCTAGACCGGACATACAAGCTCTTGCAGTAGCAATGGATGCGTGTGCAAAGAGTGGTCTTACTTCAGAGGCAGATCGCATCTTAGATGGTATTGATGACTCGATGAAGAGCGAAGTGTTGTTTAACACTATCATATCGGGATACAAGAAGGAGGGACGGGGAAACGAAGCAGAGTCCATATTACGAAAGATGATAAGGTTGGAAAAGGATGGATATGATCGGTGTCGTCCCGATATGATAACATACGCTCAGGTCATCGAAGCTGTGAGTATTATTTTTCAAGTTGATTACCTTTAGTCCTGTTTTACTTTTACATGCCCCTGTGAAAACAGCTGAACATGTTTCTACTCACAATTATTCAGTGGGGTAATAGCGCGAGTAAGGATCGAGTTGCACGAGCCAAACTTTTGTTAGACGAATCGATACAACGTTACAAGGACGGGGACATACGATGCAAACCATCCAATGTCACGTTTAATGTCGCTGCAGAAAGTATCGCCAGTAGCAATGACGAAGACAGCGAAACGAAGGTCCTTGCTTTGTATAAAACAATGGAAGAGATCGGTTGTGAACCGAACTTGATTTCATTCAATATACAGTGAGTATATTGCAATGCATGATCGCGATAGCGTCTATTAATTTTCCTCACACTCATCTTATTCGATGTGTTTACAGGATAAAGATATGTGCGAATGCTACCGGTAGTGGAGAGAAAAAGTTGAACGCGTTGCGAATTGCTATTTCGGCTTTCAATTCTTTATCTTCGGTAGGTTTAAAGGCTGATAGCATCACGTACACAGGAATGATACATGCTTTGTTGAATCTCATGGACGATTCTCCCGAGAGGTCAAAAGCAATCTCTGGAATCTTTCAAAAATGCCGTGAGGACGGATATCTCAATCCGCACATATTGAATGTATTAGCAGCGTCAATTTCAGAGGACAAGTACCTCACTATCACTGGCATTACTCCGAAGACGGAGTTTGCTAGTCTTCCAGTTGAATGGAGTCGAAAATCATCACAAGATACCATGTCAAATTGACCATTAAATAATTAAGTGTAAAAATATTCCCACATTCATTGTGATTCCTTCATTGCATCTCTGTCCCTCGTGAGAATGAACATTGAACCCTTATTTCCCCTTCCAATTCTCATGTTTTTAGATATGTACGTGGTTTCTAACCATCCGGCCTCCTTTGTTCCCTTTATCAATCCTCTTATATCAAATAGGAAACTAATATCTATCGTCGGTCCAAGGTTTAATTCAATCTTGGCTGTATCAAATGCGATAATGGCACGCAATGGTACAGTGGTACTTTGACGAAACGTGCCCCCCACGGTTACCTTTCCTATTCCGGTCGTGATGACATTTTTCACTCTCAATTTGTCAATATCAAATGCCTGCAGTGCCAAGGTATTCGAAGCATCCACTGGAATGCCACCCCCACTGACCTGTCCAGCCCCCTTGAATTTCCGAGTTGAGATTTTAGATTCACCCTCGGATCCCTCGATGGCCTCCCACTTATCACCATCTTTGGCAATCGTCACATCGTCTATTTCACTAGGTGCCGTGTATTGAAGGAACCATTCACCGTCCAACAATGATTTTGCAGCCGGATCGTTTGCCACAGCATCCGAAAGCAAGGTCGGACTTGGTCCGGCCCTAGTCTCTAACAGTCTCACTATGGTAAGTACACTTGCTTGAGTTTCAATGTTGGCATCTTTGCCGTTCCCCGTGTTGCTTATCTTTCGCAGTAATTGCAATTCTTCATCCACGAGGTCTACCTTACTTGAGCTCGCTGGTACTTTGCCGATTGTTGGCGGCTTGAATATATTCTGAAGATTGAAACCGTTGGCATGGCCAATCAGCGCCAGAGCTGTGACAATGATGTTCGTCATGGGGGGATGTATCGACGGAGAGATGGGGTCTTTACGGAGAGATACGTATGTAGGGTCTTCCGCGGAAGGAAAAAAAAGCCTCCGGTGCTTGCTGTTACACAGATGACAGTCACGGCGAAGGACGCATTTGCCGGAAGGAAAAGACCCAAGATACAAGGACAAGGGTAGTTCGATGATGATCACGATCACCAATGGCATGTCCGCTACTACACTTTTGTTGGTGCTGCTCTTTTCCGTCGTCACCTGTGAGGAAAGGGAATTAGTAGAAGTAGACTCGAAGAAGATCGCTATTGGAGCGAGTATCCCACAGTATTCATGGGGTCATGACGAGGAGAATGATGTGCGGAGTACATTCTCGTTGCGTAACCTACAAGGGTCTTCAGGCGCTCCAACCACGGACTACCCGACTTGGTCTCCCACACTCACCCCTCCTACACGCTCGCCTGCGTATGTTTGCAACTTGCAACGCCGATCCTGAGAACTGTGGATGCCCGGACGTAATCCAGGCCGATTATCGGGGAACTGTAAATATCACATACAATGGCAAACCTTGTGTTATGTGGAACAATGTAAATTTGAATAAGTGGTGGGATACATATGTGAATGTAGAAGATGGATTAGACCTCGCTGAAACCTATCCCTTAACTGGCATCGGTGGGGCACATAATTATTGCCGTAATCCCGACAACAAGCCTTATGGTACATGGTGCTTCGTTGAAGTACAGGTGAATGAATATCGCGGAAGTTGGGTGGCCGAACTTTGTCAGGTCCCATCGTGTGATTACCCTCCGACTTATTCTCCAACTGTATCGGCAATCCCATCATCTTCGTCAAGTCCAACAGTATTGAACTTGCCTTCATCCCATCCAGTAACGGACGCAGGCCAGAAGTAGAGATGACAAATATCATCTTGAGCAAATTGGTAAAGGCTCTGTGTACCAGTTCTTTGCTGGAAAAAGTTTGTCAGGCTGGTGCATAGTTATATTTACCGTAGGTGTGCAATTTTGGCTACTGTCCTTTTTTGTTAAAGGCAGTGAAATTGATTTATCTGATGATAAGGTAGATGTTGTATACACCTGGAAGTGCCCTCGAGATTATGAGGAATGCTTTTCCACGAAGGCTTTAGATGCGCCAGGTTGGATTGGATTTGCTGTCTTGGTAGGTGCACATGTACTCGCAGATGTGATTAATAGTGGAAGGATGATTGTTTTATCTGCCAAAGAACGGCACAGCTTTTATTTCCGTGCAAGATTTTTCATTGGAGGCACAACGCTGTGTTCAGTCTCCCTCTTTACTTTCTTTGTATCGACCCTCATGATTTCATCTACCACATCCTCGTTGTCACCAACTAGTACATGCCGTATTGCAGACAAGTCGACATGCGGATGTGATAATGCTCAGAAATCAGACTATCGAGGGACAATCAATACGACCAATGAAGGCGCGGTATGTGCACAATGGGATGCCGATTGGATGAGCTTTGATGGAGAAGCCTATCAAGAGAATTATTGTCGCAACCCCCTCAATGATGTTGAGGGTCCAGGATGTTACACGTCAGTGAATTTGTTTGGCAATGATGGTCTGCCTAAATTTTCAAGATGTAATATACCCGCATGTGACCCTTGTTCATGTACGCTCACTTGCGAACAACCGAATCTATCCAAAATGCAGTTGCCCCAGTGTTTTGCAAGCTGAAGAGTGTTGCACCAGCAGCAATGACCCATTATGTAAATGCCGCTACTTGAAAGATGCATGTCGTATTAGTCTTGAAAATGGTGGCACTGATTTCTGTGACGATGCCGAGGTTCAATGCTGCAGTGATAAGACTGATCCAAGTTGCAAATGCACTCTATATGAGGATGTGTGCTTTGATTTTCCAAACAAGTTTACTTGCGAACTTGCGGCGACTAGTTGCTGCGGTGAGCCTACGAAGGAATTGATGTTAAATGTTGTTACCGAAACATGTTACTGTGATTTTTACACCGCCATTCAAACTATTAAAGGTTATGTCAGCGAGCACCGTATAGGCAATTGCACTAAAGCGACAGACATTGATGGTGGTGTTAATCCAATCGAGGAAGAGAAAAAACAACTTACTAATATGTACAAAAGCATGGGAGGAGATGATTGGTCCAACAGCGAGGGATGGGACAACAGAATGACACCTCATTGTCAATTGTATGGCATAACATGCAACGAAAATGGACGCGTCACAAGGATAAGTTTGAGAGGCAACAATGTTGTTGGACCAGGATGGTATGTGTTTTACCATCTCCTTGGTGATTTCACAGAGCTCAAAGTGTTGGATTTGGCCAAAACACACTCACCGGCACCTTACCAAGCAATTTTGGCCAAGCCTTCTTGAAGCTAGAGCGTATGGATTTATCAGGCAATTCTATTGCTGGACATGCAGATCTTCTATTCCCAGTTTCCACGTCATATGTCAACTTGAGCCACAATCAATTCACGAGTGCCGGTTTTAAGAGATTCAATGCTGCCTAGAGACGCTGGAAGCTGTTGATCTGAGTAATAATAACATCAGCCAAGTGGCAATGAACATATTTCACAATATTCCTCCCAACCTTCACGAGCTGTTCCTTTCGAATAATGTCATCCATGGCAAATTACCAGATGCATTCAAGTTCGAAGAATTAACCCACTTTGCTATGGCCAACAACCGCATTAATGGTTATTTGCCTGACTTTCCAAACGATGTCCCCTTGCTTAGGGAATTAGACTTGTCGAATCAAAAAGGTGTAGCAAATGTGGATGGATTGAGTGGGACAATATCATCAGACGTTTTTAAACTTGTCGACCTTCACGCACTAAACTTGGCTGGTAATAGCTTGACAGGAGAAATTCCACGTTCCATTGGTAATCTTGACAATCTGAAGTTGTTGAATCTATCATCCAATAAGCTAATCAAAGCGATTCCTTCAGAACTTGGGAGACTTATTGGTACGTACTTACTTAAAATTATTGACAGCTTGTTCTTATTATGGCAATCTTATCTTTAATTACCTGCTTGTGTGACTACTTACAACGAAAAGATGTCCTTGAGATTCTCGATCTGTCTTACAACAGCTTGACTGGGATTATTCCATCAGACTTGGGTGATTTCGACGATACTATTATTCACTTGAAGAATAATTCGTTTGATATGTAAGACTATTCACTGAGAGCATTTTTCTATTTCACATAATATCATGAAAACACGTGTAACTAATCATTCTTGGCAACATATTCTTCTTACTATCAAATTAATTATCCAGCGCCATTGAAACTATGCTTCATGCAAGGTTTTGACCAAACAAATGATCTCTCATTGTGTCCAATCAAACGAAATGCTTTGAAAGAATTCTACGACTCTGCTAAGGGAGGAGAATGGACATTGAGTACTAATTGGACAGATCCGCATATTGGACACTGTTACTGGTACGGAGTAAAGTGTCGCGATGGGTCTACTATCAAGTTGGAGCTGCCAAACAATGGCTTGTCAGGAACATTGACTCTGAACATTAAAATATTAAGAGCCCTTGAGGTGTTTGACTTGAATAACAACAACATCAAGGTACGTCGTATATTAGAACAGCCTCTAATAATCTATTCCTTTAATTCTAACCGACCCTTAATACTGTTGCAGGGCTCAATTCCATCAGAGATTGGTGTACTTTCCAATCTCACTCGTATCCATTTATCCTACAATGAATTTACGGGAAATGAGACGAATTTTGCTGAACTGCGAAAACTAAAGCATATTCACTTGCACGACAATAGGCTATCAGGCACTATCCATTCAAGCAATGGGGCATTTGACAAGGAATCGTCATTTATTTCAGATTGTGGTAATCCGTCCGACTTTAGAAAGTCACTCCGTTGTGAAAATTGTACCATGTGCTGTGAGTATAATCTAAACACATGCAAACTTGATACTTACTACTTGTAATGATGTATACTGATTTTTCTTGTTTTATCATTGTGTATGTTACCTTTATCTAGGCAATTCCCTTTCATATTGCGAACCGCAGGGAAACACACAGATTCAGGAGACAGGATTCAATGATTATAAGCATTTATCATTGTTGTTTATTCTAATCATTATTCTTGTGTGTTTTGTCATGGCACTGGGATCATATGTGTATGATAAACACAGGAACTATCAGAATAGTTCACGAAATATTCGGACGCAGGCCAGAAGTAGAGATGACAAATATCATCTTGAGCAAATTGGTAAAGGCTCTGTGTACCAGTTCTTTGCTGGAAAAAGTTTGTCAGGCTGGTGCATAGTTATATTTACCGTAGGTGTGCAATTTTGGCTACTGTCCTTTTTTGTTAAAGGCAGTGAAATTGATTTATCTGATGATAAGGTAGATGTTGTATACACCTGGAAGTGCCCTCGAGATTATGAGGAATGCTTTTCCACGAAGGCTTTAGATGCACCAGGTTGGATTGGATTTGCTGTCTTGGTAGGTGCACATGTACTCGCAGATGTGATTAATAGTGGAAGGATGATTGTTTTATCTGCCAAAGAACGGCACAGCTTTTATTTCCGTGTGAGATTTTTCATTGGAGGCACAACGCTGTGTTCAGTCTCCCTCTTTACTTTCTTTGTATCGACCATATTCAACAAGGCAATTGCAACCAGTAAGTACTGTTTGTTTGATGAAATAAATGCTTGGGGGTATACATTCTCATTGTACTACGCTCACATTTATCCGTGTAACTACTAGGCAACACTGAGGTCCTTTATAATTCTATCCTCATCCTTGTTATTACTCAAATTGATGAGCTTTTTCTTGGTGTGTTAACAACCATAAGCCCCACCTGGGTAAAAAGCATGGTCCCAGACACACCCAATCCCAAAGAAGGGCAAGCTTTTGAATTAAGTCCATTGGTTGAACAACCTCAATCACCAAACGGACATCCTTCTTTGCAACCAGCCCAGTATCAACGTAAAGAAAATCCCGTCATGGTACTAGTGAGATTACAGTACAGCATTTGCAACCATCCCTGTATGAACGTAACGAAAATACCACTGATGGTAACAGCACGAAAAGCTTTGATTGTGCATCTGTGTCTGTGGCATAGTATGTGAGATGAAAATGTGAATCAATTTAGCAATTTAGGTTTAAGTAGAAGCTTCGAGTAATTATCATGATACGTTGAAGAAGAATATATTTTGTTTGGTAGTTGAGTATTGTTACTCCGACATGTGTGTTTAGCCCGTTTGACGGAAGATATTGTAATGTGTATGGTGAATAGAGAATAGAAACCCCCTGGAGGTTAATTAGTAGAAATTATTATTATTATCTTTTATTGCTGCAGTCTGGGTTTGCCGCGCTGTTGGGTGGGCGTGATGGTTATTAGGTGTGAGTATTCTTATGTTTCAGGTAGAGGCGACAACCCCAAAGGTGATTACTTAGTTTATGATTATCAAAGTGTCATTGTCCTTTCATGACAGCTATGACTGGGTCGCTTATTGCACGCTGTCCTTTGTCTTCATTCAAATCTAAATACCGCTCTGCCTGATCCACAACTTCTCTATATATTGTCCCCCACGATCCTCCCTTTTCCTCCCAGCAAATCTGTTTGGCATGAGGAGAATCCAGCGCAACTTGTTTGTGAGGAGCAAAGTCTGGTGGAAAAGCTTTATTGAAGTCGATTCGACCATCTCCGGGTACTGCCCGACCATTCACATAATCGTATTCATATGGATTCAATTGAGGTCGTCCTTTCCTAGTCAATGCAGTATAAGTCGTTAGTTTTCGCCTTCGTCGAAGAATCTGGTTGATTGTGGGGACAGCATTTGAAGCCATTGCTACAATAGGTGGGATATTCAAAGAATCGTCATCAACAATCTCTCTTCCTTCTCCAAGTATCGTTCGTCTCCATTCCTTCGCAGCAAGCATTTGTTTTCGCATATGTTCCTTGTAAAGAAGACGCTGTTCGTCAGTTAGGACGTCATCGTACTCAGGACCGAACACGCCAATATCCAATCTTTCCCATTCGTCTGGATCATAGAATTCGAAGTAGGCATTCTCGCCTTCGACTTTGGGCTGAAACTCTGCCTTCTTGCCAATTCCAGATTTGCCGGGATCAAATTTAACATCACTACCCGTAACGTCAACGAATCTATCCTCCAGCCTGTCTTTTGTTGTAGGGAAAAAGCTCCAGTGACTTGACATTGTAAACTGCTTGTCCGGTGTGAACTGCCTGCATCTATCTAACTCTGTAAAATAACCTTTGTGCAAATCCTGAAAGTATTGAATGCCTGTCTCGAACGGTACACCCACCAACACGGCACCTGGAGAGTACTTCGCCGGATGTTCTCGCATTGCCGCAAATGCCATCAAACCACCAAGCGAATGAGCAACGACCTGAACAGGTTGGTTAGGAAATGTTTCCTCGCAAAATCTATGAAGTTCCGTACATAATTCAGGCAGTGGGCGGCGCCAATCGTAAGCAAATACAGCAGTTGGTCGGCAATGCACCGTCAAATGATGTTGCTGTCGTTTCTTCACTATTGCTGTGACGTTATTCCATGACGCCCAGCTAATCACGCGCTTTAATATCCCCTCCGTCTTTCCGTTATCTTCGTCAGAATCGTTGGCATCTCGTATATTTGTTGATTTCTTGTCGTCGCGGAGTCGCGAATAATACGCATTGTCTATATCTCTAAGCATCCTCGTCGCGTGACCGTAAAATGGCAAGAAATTCAAGTCACCTAAAATGTTGGCAGTGTAGTTGCTTAGTTCTACAATGTGATCGACAATCCCATCTGGTACGAGGCTTCCACGATGCTGTCTGGGGTAGTGGGATGCGTAATAATACTTATCATTTTCCGTCAATGGTTCACTATCGTACGTCAATGGTAGACTCAAATCCCTGAATGGATAGTCATCAGGGCGTCGGGGAAAGTTCAAAAGATTGCCGAGCGTGAGCCACGCACGTTGGCGTTTTTTCCATTTCTTCATCTTTCCCAACACTTCTCTGGAAGATGCACCATCATCACTTTCGTCATTATCATTGGCGAATGCGAGATGCGATCCCTTCATTCCAGGTACAAAAACAAGTGGTACATGCACGACTTTCGTTTCACAAGTGTCCAGCGATGATGGAGTGTATGATGCCGAAGAAGCAGAAGTCGCATAACAACACGTGTGGTGGTGCACTTTGCTTCTTCGATGTAGTCGTAGCGAGCCACGTGACCACTCCATCGACACTGATGATACGCCAGTCCTCCTCGAGACGAGAAGAAGTGCTGCTTCTACAGGCGGCATCACAATAAACGCCATTATCAATACTGCTATCCTACTCATGGGCCACGACGAGGGACTGTTCTAGCTGAGACTGATGCTCAGCGCCATACTAATGACTAACCTACAGCACTAAGGCGGGAAGGAACGCCGCAGAGCCACGACACTACCACCTAGCTGGATGGAATGACGGCGAAGGAAAAAGGTCAGCGGCGACACACAGTACTCCAAACGGAACCTTCCACCACTACCGCTGTCGAATCGGCACTCGGAGCAGCGGCAGTCCTAATATTCGTTGGGTCATGGCTGACATCGTTATCATCTCCCCTCACACTAATTCTAGCGTTGATTCATGGATATCGCTTAATCGCTGGGACCATCATATGCATAACAATAATCGCCTACGTTCCATGGGAGCATGGGTTCATATCAAAATGTCTTCAGAATTTCTTGAATAGGTACCATCCACTGTATTACGGTGGTGGCGTGTCAATAGTATACGAAGGATCTGTCGAAGATAACATCGATACGGCAACAACAACAACAACAACAACAACAACAAAGAGCAGTTTACGGCAAACTATGTACGCAGTCCACCCCCATGGTGCATTCTGCATCGGATGGGCTTTGCTATACCATAATAAGTCTATGATCGCCAACAAAGTGCGATTCTGCTTCGCGCCGGGACTGTACGCCTCCCCCGTATTCCGTTTGTTCGCGAGGTTGGCCAACAAACCTGGATCGGCATCCCGTCGTGCCATGGATGGTTACCTCCGCAGTGGCGAGGATGTAGCATTGCCTCCTGGTGGCTTTGAGGAGGCAACACTCACGGACACGTCGATGGATAGAGTTTACATCAAGAAACGATATGGCTTCGTTCGACTATGCTTGATGCATGGCGTGTCAATACGACCAACCTACGTGTTTGGTGAGGGTCAATTGTATAGCAACGTTCAGGGCGCGTGGAGTATACGACTAGCAATGAATAGCTGTAACATACCCACAATATTGCCATGGGGTCTTTGGTTCCTCCCACTTGTACCGAAGAGGAACGTACGTCTATTCATAGTCGTCGGTCGACCGATGATACTACCAAAATTGATTAACCCAACGAAGATGGAGGTTGCGATGTGGCATGATAATTATGTCCGTGAATTGAAGAGGATTTATGATGAGTACAAGGAGGAAGCGTATGGTAGCGAGGGAGGAAAGGTGTCGAAGCTTGAGGTGTGGTAGTCAGTTGCAAAAATGTAAAATGAATTGTATATTTTTTTTAGTAGTGTATTTCGAGATTCCCCACTTCAAATTAACTCCCCATCAATGTTGTAATGACAAACACATCGAAGGAAAAAGTAATTTTTGTCATAGCCTCAAAGTGGACAGCTTGTTCTATCCTCTAACCCACATTATTTCCGTAGAAGCTCTCCTTCATTTCAACACAAATGACAATATCAAAATGTGACGGTCCCTCATCACGCTTCTCCTACAATTTTTTTGTTTCCCCCTTTTGCATCTGCAATCACCCATATTACAATCCAAACCGTGAACAGACCCTCAATTTTCACCAGCACCACCACGAAGCTGAAGGACCATGTGTATCGTCGCACCAGCATTGATTGTGTACGACTCTAATGTCCTATCATCTGACAATTGCTTCCCCGAGAAAATGAGTCGTATCTGATCAACCTGTATACCCTCCTTCTCTTGCAATGCCTGCTTTACGGCCAGGACTTGATTCTCTGGCTCAAAGTTGAATGCCTGCTTCCGTCCCGTGAGTGTTTTAATGAAGATCTGTTTTATACCGATTAATATGGTGGGTTGCACGCATTGAAGAAATGATTATCCCGATATAAGCAATACATGACGCGTAATGATAAATAGTGCGAGGGTGGAATAGTGGGAGCGGAAGAGAGAGAGAGAGAGAATTAAGAGGCGTGAGTAGAGAAAATATAAGACGCTTCGTTGTTCGTAGTACCGGGCAATGCTGATAATAGACACGTCCTCTCATCAGTCTCATTGCAAGTGGAAAAGGAAGACAACGTCACAGTCAGCCCTTCCCCCGCACACACAACGAGCGAATCAGAAGATAACTAGGAATGACACACCTGCATTGTTCACCCAGGAAGAGAATCGACGAGCAAGGTAGGGCGACCTTTCCTGGCTTTGGGCGGGATGGGACTTAAAAAGAGACAAAAGAGGAGGTGGCACGACGTGAGATACCTACGTTGTCGAACGTCTCCCTTCTCGTGGTTAATACTTAGGCGTCATAGTTCCGCTGGATTAAAGTAGCTGCCACCACACCACCAACAATCGCCGCCCTTTATTTGACATCATAATGATGAAAGTAGAGAGACCATGCTTCGAAAAAACGTATGCCTCGCTGGCCAAATCACTTCTCAATGACATTGTTACTGCAACCGATCCGTCGTCCGAACTTGCCGTGGACATCCTTGACGCGCTGCGTACAGAAGCAAACAACCGACATCCACGTCATCCCATGATTATATCAATGTTGGAAAGGACAGATTTAACAAAGGTGCTGACGAAGACAGTCCAAGTGTGCAAGCGACAAATGAGACGAACTCGGGATAATGGTCGGAATAATAGTAAGTCATTTGACGAGTTTGGCGAATGGGACAAGGCAATGCAGTCTGCAGAGATCTTGCTTTCTTTCTTCAAAGAAGCAGCTGACAATCAAGTTAGGGGAGAAATTGATAAATATGATACCAATGCTGCATCAGAAGTGCTCCATTCTGAAATTAAGCCACGCCAAACGGTCTGTACCGAAGTGGAACTAGCAACCGAGCAATTGCAAGGCATGTATACATCAATCAAATATGGTGGCAACAGAGGAAATGATAGACATTTTGTTTCACCTACTCCAACAACACTATCTATCCTACTTGGTGACGATGGAAAATGCTCGGATTCGTCTCCTCCTGAAGACACATCTTCTGATATTATGGACAGCGCCAAATACTCTCCAAAGGATGACAATGAATCAATTGCATGTGATAGCGAGGATGATTGTGCCGAAGAATCAAATTATCAATGCAGTGTTATTGACGACGACCAAATTCTTAATACCACCATCAAGGCCACGATTTACAATGAAGATACTCTACCCGAGTCTCGGTACAAGGTCACTCAGCGTGTCTACGCCAAAGATGATTCGACGGGTCTGCTATATCCGGCCTTTGTTCGTAAAGTTATGTGGGGACCAAAGGTGGACAACACGAAACTTATTGTCAACGATCAATCAGTAGTTGAGAATGATGATGAAGATGATGATGAGGATGAGGATGTCCGTCGATGGAGTCCAAAGCATAACACCTTTCATTACTACGTCCATTTTTATGGCTGGGCAGTAACATGGGATCGGTGGGTACATCAGGAGTACTTGTATGAAGACTCCGAATTTACAATATCTCTATCCAAGCTCTTGACAAGCGAATATAAGAAAGTGCAACCGAAGAAGGGTCAGAGGATGAGTCTAATACAAATGGCTACATGGATGAAGAGGATAGTCGAGCTAGAGGCTGAGCTTAAAATGACTGAGAACGAGGTAAGCACGGGAGAGAATGATGAAGGGAAGTGCAACATTACTACCGACAATATGGAGAGTAAGGTCGAAGTGGAGTGTGCAAATGGCAAATCTGTTCATGACAACAAAACGATGGATTACACCAGTGCTACAGTTAAGAAGGTAACAGAAGATGATAAATGCTGCATTACAGTTCGGGTGAAGGTCGACACATCTGAACCCTTCGACAATCTAGCATTAGATATAGACTCTGTCATGGAGGTCGTGGTGGATGAGCCAACACTTCCAATAACCACGGCAATGTTACAAAAGCAAGCACAGCTTCATGAAAGTGGACTTAAGTTGAAGCATAAGAAACTCCTCTCGGATCAACTAACACTGCCATTCAATCTAAAGAAAATCCTCGTGGAAGAATGGGAGGTGATTACTCAATGCAATATGCTACATAATCTACCATGCAACACATCTGTTCGGAAGGCATTGAATGTTTACTTGGAGAGCAAACTGGAGCCACTGAGAACAGTGCGTGCAAATGAGAGTGATGACGGAGAGATTGACACCTGCGGTTCTAATACTGGAGATAAAGGAGGACGCACTGGAACGAAAATGACAGAAGATAATGTAGGGAAAGAGTGGATTGACATGGTGGAAGGCATCGCTCTCTTTTTCGATCAGGCTTTACCTGCACATCTGCTCTTCACTGAAGAGCGTGGGCAATACGACTCCCTTCTCAGACAAATCCGTACACAGCGTCGAAATTTTTCCATGGCTGCAAGGGCTGCCTCTATTACTCTGGAGGGTGATGGCTTATCATCGGCTCCCTCTGGGTCATCGACGGTGATGGCTATTCCCAGCGATGGCGATGGCAAGTCGCCTTCAAATAACAATATCCTACCTGAGCGGATGTCTGACATTTACGGCTGTGAGCACCTCGTGCGTCTCTTTCTGCGTTTGCCCGGTGTCATTGCCGAGTCTCCCACGATAACGGGGATGGATGCTCGTCGAATCTTTGCCAAGGTTGGCGATTTAGTTCGCTTTTTGCAGAAGAATCAATCGTTGTTCGAGTCTTCATTTAGGAAACCGTTGGCTGGAGAAATGCGTCGCGGTGGTAGTACAACAGGAGTGGGTGGGAAGAGGAATAGTCGCAGGACGAAGTAAAGGCTGTGGAGCACACTATCACTTGTCTTGAACTGCCAATAACGAGTTTCATATTATTTCATCAGATGTTGTTTGGTGAGGTCAACATTTGATCATACATCAAAACTAGTAATGGTTAGCAGCATAACTAAATTGTAGTTAAGTTTCTACATGGAACGGTCTTCTATAAACCTAGCATCTTCCTCCAACCCCGCATTTCTATATATTGTCGCGACATCACTCCTAATTTCGCCATATTTTTGCCCCATCAAGCAAGCTTTATCCAAGATGTAATCAGCATCCTCGATAGCCTTCTGTTGGGGTGTCTTGTCATCCGGCTTTTCGTCTTTATTCTCGTGATGTCGTATTTTCTCATACATGACAAGCATCTTTGTCAGCGCGACATCACCGTCATCATCAGTCGTGGCATACCCCGTCATCCGTGCTACGTCGACATAATCTTTCTTCGTTAGTCCCATCGTCGATAGTGACATACGTAGTGTCATCCGTGCTGCATCTCGACTCTCCTCCTCTCTTTGTTGACTGGCAAGGAGCTTCGCGTAAAATACAAATGACGATCCAAATCGTCCACTAAACTTACCATTCGATGCTTCTGCCGCAATCAATGACGATTTAATATCATTCTTTGTTAGGTGTATATTACTCATTGTTTCATATAGGTCTGGGAAAGGTCCGACGCGTAAGAGTACGTACTTGTCAAGACCATGCCCTAGCTTCGTGACACTTCCCCGAACATATGGTTCGTCCATTGACTTTTCTATAAGTCGTCCATTGCCCAATCCTTCATTGTATATCTCTACCACGTCATCACCACCATTATTTGCATCGGCATCCGCGGCGATACGTCGCATGAGGTGCTCACTGTTGAGCGACAGGAGACGCATCCCCGGCATACCGACGGCACTTTCAACAATTGGCCATGGTCGGGCCAGTAACGACGGCGTATTGAAGGTTTCACTCTCATCGGCATACCATCGACGCAAGGCACACACTAAATGACCGGACGACTTGCTTTTGGCAAGAGGTAATAGGTGCGGATGTAGATTGTGATACTCGGAGCTTGAGGAGGAGGAATGTGACACCGGCACAAGATCACCGTCCCCCATGATACAGCCGATACTGCCAGGAGCGCCTCTCATTGTGAGGAGAGCTTGTAACGTTGATAATCGAGAGACGTTGATAACTCGCTCTTCGGTCTTCTCCTCATCCGACGATGATGATGAGAAGTAGGATTGACCATGTCTTTGGCGCAGCCGAAAGGATGACGATGAAGAAGTACCAAACGATTTGGAGGAGGAGCGCCACTGGAATGAGACGACCGATGACACGACGCAGGATGACGACGCGGAGACTCTAGGAATAGAAGCCAATAGCATTGCAGCGACCTTCATGCGACGTTAGAATGACGAGTACACTGACAAGTTGAAGTTTGCTGAGTGTGCCCAAACATACCGTCTTAGTGATGGGAGTTATCCGCTCCTGCCTAACGCTGGCGGCCCTTACGGCGTCCTCTGCTGCGTTCCAATGCCATCAAACGATCCCTGCTCCTCGTCTCGCTCCGCTTCATTCATCAGCGGTCAAGCCACCACCTGACGTCCCCACTGATTCCACAACTAATAATGATGCAATAATAAAGATCAAACCCAAGGCCATGTCACGCTTAATGGAATTAAAACAAAAACGAGATACGCCGGATGATCCACTCATACTAAGAATGGGTGTAAGGAATGGTGGATGCTCGGGCTTGTCATACGTGATGGACTTTTCAACCGTCGATGCTATAACTGTTGATGATGAGGTTGATGAATACAATGCGGAGGGGATACGATGTGTCGTGGATGCCAAGAGTGTACTGTACTTGTACGGGCTGGAATTGGATTATAGTGATGAATTAATCGGTGGGGGATTCAAATTCTACAATCCTAATGCAGAGGAATCTTGTGGATGTGGTAGTAGCTTCGGCGTGTAGATTTAAAGAGACGCAAAGAGATGGAGATGGAGTGTGTGAGGATGATGGGAGGGGAATATATAAATTAGAGTCATGCTCGAATACGAATTAATGATTTCTTCAACACATAATCTATTTAGTCCATTAATGACTTTGCCCATTCGATTTCGTCCATGGTCGCATCTCGAAACTCACCCACCGGTAAATCGCCCAACTCGACCATCCCATGTCGCAATCTCCTTAACTCTACGACAGGATGACCACAATTGGCAAGCATTCTACGTACCATACGATATTTACCCTCACTCACGACGAGTCTCACATCCGAGTATGGCCCCGTGTAGTCTATGTCAAACCTAGGTCCATCATTAATAGCATCATCCTCAGTCAGCATTGTTCTTGCTCCTCCTTTTTCATTCTCCAATTCTCCATCGTCTGCGTGTCGAGGTCCATTCGAGGAGGAGACGGATAGTAATTTGGCCTTGTGCACTCCTTCAGTTGTTGTTACACCATCCGACAATTGTCGTGTCAATTTCTCCTCATTTACAATACCTTGGACTGTGGCTACATACTCTTTCTCGACACCTCGACGTGGGTGCAACAGTCGTTGTGTTAATTGACCATCTAATGAAAATAATATCAATCCTGTCGTATCATAGTCCAGACGTCCCACGGGATGCATCCCACTCTTTGCATAGCGATCCTCAAGTATCTGTCCCAGATGACGTCGACGTTGATCTTGATATTTGATATCATCCTCCATTGTTGACAATACATACTTGGGTTTATGATACACAAGCAGCAATGGCGGTGGACCAGGAAGTAATGTCCCATCAAGGAATAGAGAGGCATCGTATGGGACCTTCTCCTTCGGTCCGCGTATCCGCGTTCGTTCGTCGTGTGTTGCATTAGGGTGAGTGGCATAGGCCACACGCCGTGCCTTGGCCAATTCAAATGTTTCAGATCGTGTCCCCACTCCTCTATGAGCAAGGAGTTTATCAATCCTTTGTAGATTTAATTCCTCAGTTTGTCGTCGACGTTGTTTCCGTGATGCTTTCTTCCGTCGTTCTTCGTCGTCGTCATCATCATCATCGTCTTCATCAGTCGTTGTTGCATAGCGGTGAGAAGAATTCAGTGTCCGCAACTGGAACGAGTTGGAGTAGTGAATGCCACCACCACCAACAGCAGACGTCCTCCGCAGTGGCCTGATGATGCAGTTGGTGTATGATGCAGCGCGTTTGCTTACAGCGGCAGCAATAATGAGGAGTACCGTCATTTTCATTCCACAACATCAGTGCTCCCGCCCACACCACAACCGCTCATTTTTTTGTTACAATTGGGCATGAACTAAATGCGTCTCCACGACTGTACCATCGTCGTCCTTCTCTTCTTGTCGTCTTCGTCTTCGTCGTCGTTGGCATTTATCTCACCTAATACCATGCAGGTCATCAAGGGAGGCAACGGCGTGTCGACAATGACGAATACGATGGATCATTTGTCCTCTGCATCTTCATCTACCCGTGCTGGTATTGACCCACTTAACGTTTCCTTTAGCAGCGGTGGCCGTCCAAATACTACCTCCATGCCTGCATCTGAGATATGTCCGCCTGGTGTGACATCTCCGAATGGCTCACTTAATCCATGGGAGGTACATAAATTTGGCGGTGCATCGTTGGCCGATGCCACCCTCTATCGGACCGTGGGTGACCTACTCGTTCGCGAGAGTGCTGGACGATTAGGTGAGTTTGCATTCTGCATGCTTCCTCCTGGGAGAATCGAACAATGACATTTGTTTGTCGCTGTCATTTCTTATTATTCATGTTATTTGTTGTTCAATTTTGGGAATACATATTGCAGTAGTCGAAGGAGAACGAGTAGGAGTGGATGGCAAAGCAGAGGAATGGGGCACACAATCCGGCCCTATCCCCACCATGGCCATCGTTTCGGCACGTGCAGGCATGACGGATATGCTCGTGAGTGTCGTGGATGCAGCACTTGTAGATATTGATCGGGCCGAGTCGGTACTAAATAATGCAATTGAGGGACAGATTGATATACTAAAACAATTAGCCCCACCATCCATTACGACAGAGATTGAAGATGCATTAAGGAATGATGCACGAGACATATTAAGCGTCGTACGATCTTTACGTATGATACGATCTGTACCACCCAGTGTTATGGAGGTTGTGACTGGCTTTGGTGAAATATGGAGTGCACGAACATTATATGCCTACCTAAAGAGTATTGGCACAAATACTGCCTGGCTTGATGCACGTGACGTACTTGTCGTAAAAGGTGGGGCTAGCACAGGTCTTGGGGAAAAGGGTAGCACAAGTACTGGTGGCGTCGTGCCATTGTGGGCCGATACTGCACGTCGAATGGAAGGATGGTGGGAGACTGTTGGTCGAGCCGAGGGGGTCAACTGCTCCGGAGGAGGAGCTGCTGGCGAAGATGATGATGCTTTGGCAGTTATAACGGACAATAAACCTCCAATTGTTATAGTTACTGGATTTGTTGCCACGACTTCTGATGGTGTCCCGACCACACTCAAACGATCTGGGAGTGACTACTCAGCAACGATATTTGCTAAATTAGTAGCCTCATCTCGCGTTACCATGTGGAAGAAGTGAGTTTATCATATTGTGAATTACATTGATTCTCGACCTGGAAGAAGATGCTCACCAAGTTCTTCGTCGTCTTGTGTTTGCTAGTACCGATGGAGTTTACACAGCAGATCCACGACGAGTGCCCGAGGCATTCAGTATAGCCTCACTTAAGTACGATGAGGCGATGGAGCTTGCATATTTTGGTGCTCAAGTTCTACATCCTTCTGCGATGGTCCCGTGCATCGACTCGAATATCCCTGTGTACGTCAGAAATATCTTTAACCCGTCTTTTGCTGGTACTGTCATACAGGGCCGATGTGCCAGTTTGTCCGATGCCAATCAGGATGGACGAGTTGTGAACTGGCGTAGTCGGAAGGGTGAGATCCCTATTAAGGGTATCACCTCGGTTGATCGTGTGTCACTCTTAACTCTCGAGGGTGCAAGTGTTATTGGTGGTGCCGAAGTTGCTGAACGTTTCATGGGAGCCATGGCATCTGCATGCATTGACGTTCTGATAATAACGCAGGCGAGTTCAGAGTCGAGCATTACCGTCGTTGTGCCTGAGAGTCAGGGTGGGTTGGCGTTAGCGGCCCTACGGTCGAAGTTTGAGCTTGAGCTATCTCGTTCTAATGTCAACTCCATTTGTCTCAGTGATAAACAAATGTCAATCGTCGCTATCGTAGGAGAGGGAATGGCGATGCGGTCAGGCGTCTCGGCGAGCTTTATGAGCTCATTGGCGAAAGCAAATGTCAACATACGTGTAATTGCGCAGGGATCGTCTGAGCGACAGGTCGCAGTCGTCGTGGAGGCTAGAGATGTGTCAAGGGCTTTACGTGCAGCTCACCAGGTATTTACCTTGTCCCAGACGATGGTTAGTGTATCAATCCTCGGAGGAACGGGAAAGGAGGGATCGGCGCTGATTAAGCAACTTACCGCACAGAAGGAAAGCCTCACGAAGAATTTGGATTTTGGTCTAGCTATCAACGCCATTGCTTCTTCCTCAAAGGTGATTATGGGCAAGAATGGCATGTGTTTAGGAGACTACAATGATGTTAACAGGCTGCTGGAGAGCGACGATGCACAAGCGCTTGACATGGACGCATTCACTGAATCTCTTGAGGCCGATGTGAATCCCCACCGTGTCGTCATCGACTGCACGAATGACAGTGGTGTGGCCGATCTGTATGAGCGGTGGATGTCATCGGGTGTCAACATTATCAGTTCTGGAATGACGGCCGCGGCAGGAGGACTAAGTAGATTTCGTGCCATTCAGAGAGCTCAGAGAGCTAACACTGTGGACTGGCAGTACGATAGCAGCGTCGCGTCGGGATTGCCAATTTTGGCCACACTTCGAGACCTGGTCCAGACCGGAGATGAGGTTCATTTGCTCAGGGGTTGTCTAAGTGGTACTATGGCGTACATATTCAATAAGATGAGTGAGGACATTCCGTTCTCTGAAAGCGTCCGCCAAGCGATTGAACTAAACTTTACCGAAATTGACGTCCGAGATGATTTAAGTGGTCTGGACGTCAGTCGCAAGATTGTAATCCTAGCTCGAGATTTAGGTTTGGATGTGTCCGTGGAGGATGTGAAAGTGGAGTCTCTAATCACGGATGAAATAAGGAATAAGAAATATGTTGGAACCAAGGAGGAAATCGATGCTGCCATCATCGACGATCTTAAATCCCTTGATGCATCCATGCTGGAACGCTACCGGGCGGCAAAGGAGAAAAATGAACTCCTTCGATACAAATTTTCGATTGATGTCGCTTCTGAAAAATACATATGCATCCTTGAGGGTGTGGATAGTACAGATACTCTATTTCGCCTGAGAGAGGACGAAAATCTGGTGGCCTTTCAAACCAAGAGGTATACATCATCGCCATTGATCATCAAAGGTTCCGCTGCTGGGCCAGACCTGACCGCATCTGGTATGTTTGCCGATTTTCTACGTTTAGGACGAGCCTTTGTGGGCTCGCAATCTTAAGTCGAAAATCCTTAATTGTTATTTCACTTGGCTTTCCTACGTTTCCATTCTCTTTCTAAGCTTGTCAATCTCCCACGGAGTAAATCACTCCACTCTAATATCTGTTTCTTTTCCGCAGGATCCTTAGTTTTAAAGTTAACAAGTGTCGTGAGAAGTGGGTTGTACGTCCGATGTTTGTTCCTTTGAAAATTGTACAGTTTCTTCTCTCTATCTCTGGTTCCCTTTTCTTTAGGTACTCCTTTATGTGGCCAGTCTTTCAGTTTCTGTAGTGATACCCTCTTAAGAATATTACAAAATACGAATTCTACTCCTTCAGTTTCCACACGTCTTGAAGAGAGGAGTTGTATCTATTCACGAAAAATAGACCAACGACAAGTATTGGCAGGAATGGAAAGTAGATTGCACTGACAAGTTCGTCTTGACCAAAAAAAGCACAGGCAGTAATCATACCGTCTGCGAGGACATCACTTAGCGCCCCAACCATAGATGCCATCAGACCCATGTTAATGAAAGATTTACTCAGCTCCTTTGGAGTTGTTTTAGACATGAGGCTCGTGTTGACAGCCTCCATTGATATTGATGACATAAAAAGTAGCGACATAGATACAACATAGAAGTAAACACCAGCTCCCCAGTCATACTGAAACCGAGAGATTATTGCAGGCTTGTGTCCAACAATATTGAATACAATCTCCTCGAAATTCAAGATGGTAATTACACTAATCATACAAGAGAAAATGGACCATTTCAATATGATTCTCTCGGAATATTCATGACTTGCTCGTTCAACTATAAAGTCAGCAGGTATCACCAACGCACCCAAAGCTGCGACTATCAGTCCAGCTGATCTCTCTTCCCATCCAAAGTATCGATCGACGATCATTGCACACGATGATCCGATAACTTCGGCGGCAAGACATATAAAGCAGTAGAGGTACATAGTCGTTGGAAATGCTCCGTTTTTGAAGATGACTCGGAAGTACCATGTGAAGTTGCTGACAAGTTTACCCAACTTCGTCGGTTTGCCTTGGTGCTTTTCGCCTTCACTAATGATAATTTCATCAGGATCGGCTACGTCAATATCATCAACACTGATATTTATCCGCTTCGGTTCGTCAAACAAGAAAAGAAGACTGATCAACTGAACTCCCCACAGGAAGAACATGAGAAATCCTGAGATTGTGGCATTATTCACAATGACGTTCGAGTCTGCTGAACTGCCCGGCAAATATATATTGATATTGAATTCGAAGCCACTACCAGCAACCGAATCAATCAGAGCTGCAATTAAAGGACCGATGCTCATCCCTAACGAGTTTGCCATTACAAACAAGGCGGATGCACGGGTCATGGTTTGTACAGATACACATCCTGCAATCAATTGTCTAACGGAAACCTCGGCGCTGCCAAAACCAATGAAAAATCTACCCAGCATTGCAAGCTTGAAAGATTTGTATGTCAGAGCAGAGACATACAATATATTCCCAATCAGCGGTAACAATGCCGAAAAAATCAGTGCTGATCGAAAGGTTGCTCGAGTATACCATGCCGAGTACAAGAGGGCCGAAAACATAGCTGTCAATGCAGAGGCTGCGGATAGAATACAATTTTAAGAGTTAGCATCGTAGATGGCAAATTCATCAATGGCCAACGTTACACATTCAACCTACCACCAATTAACGTGGCTCCAAACTCAGCTTTCGTTCCAAGCAGGACAGCATAGTGACTCGCCGAAGGACTGATGATGTAGTAGTTGATATTGTACAATAGTAACGACATTAAAGTTATGGTCATAGAGGGACGGTCACATCCACCCCAAAAGCGTCCCCTGTTGTCCATAACAAAAGGGTTGTCAACATCACTAATTTCTATTGTCATGGTTTTCTCGGTAGCTCGTTCACACCAGTCAAGCAATTGTTTTTCGGTCATTGAGAGTAAGAAACCAGGATCAAATAATACAAGTCTATCCAACGCTCTTTTATTGGCAGAACCCATATCACTTGAGTCCTTTCCTGTGTCGATCCTCGCCTTACGAGATAAATGCGTTTGGAACTCTTTGTTAATCTCCTTTGCAAATAGTTTGATAGAGTAATAAGACAACACAGTGCATTCTAAACGAAGCTGGGGTATATTGTAGTGTTCAATTTTTGAAGCCTTTTGCAAATAAGTAATTGCCTTTTCTTCTGAAAGGAAGAAGGGCTCGGCATGCTCACTCACACCCAATTTGTTCATGGCATATTTAGTGCTGAAGCTCGCTGACTTCATTTGGTCTAATTCGTATTCGGCAAGTGCATCTAGCAGTGATGCAAAAATGGCAGTGAATGACTGATTGTTTGTCAACTGAATCAGACGATCATAACTGCTATCCTCGTGAAGTTTTACCTGAGCAACTTTTTTTCCTTTTCCAAGAGGAAATTCCAAGAACATGTGTTCATATTTATTCACTATTTTGCGTACCCCTGCGGCATTTATGGTAGCAAATCTGACTAGATGAAGGAGTTCAACGCCTAATTCAGAGTAAACATGTACTTCCTCTGGGGACATTTGCCATCTACCTTTGGTCCGTTTCCCAGTTAATTTGAATAGCTTATCACTTGAAAAAAGATTTGCGGCGGGTTGATTTTTGTTGATGTTGTCACTTGATACTGAATTATAAGGTAGGAAATCATCCTCTTCGACTGTAATTAGAGAAGTAAGCTCATTTGGATCATATTTGTTCTTACTAGCTGCGATTCCGATCTCCAAATTCGGTATTGTTTCCATGGTTGTGCCTCTCACATGCATGTGTTGTATCGTCTCGTCATCGAATCGGAGCACTCCAAATGCACCTGCGAGATCTCCTAACTTTTCCAAACAGAATAGTGTTACTTTTTCTATTTCTAAATGCAACTTCATCTTGAATTGGAAGGAACATTGATGAATGCCACGGTCCAAAGATTCGGGTGAAGATTTCGTCGTATTCTTGGGCAAGAGCTTAGGACTGTGTTTCTCGACCAGCATCTCCTCGAGTCGTTGCCTGATCGTCTTCAAACCCTCGTAGTCCAAATAAGCATTCTCCCATCCCGGCCGGCGTGAGTCTTCTAGCGTCTTCACGAAGCCATTCGTCATGGTCGACTAAGGAGGGTTGGAGGGTGATTTTGCGGGAACGTGCATCGTCAAACACAACAAAGACACATGCTTGACTCGCATTCCGACGGCCATAGTCAGCAACAACAATGTCGTCAAGCCAAAACCACCCCGTAATCCAGCTGGAAGACGGTTGGAATAATGTGATTAAAAAAGGGGTGAGTTGTTCCGTTCGTCGTCCACCAGATCGGCGAGGGAATCATTGACGCTTTTTCTAAACATTATCAATTCCGTTCTCTCCCCCCCCACTGCTTCTATCAAGGCCATTGACGTATTGGAAAGAACACTTGATGATGGATTCGACACGTCATTTGAGCCTAAGGAGTATATCCGAATTTACACGTGAGTTGCGATCCCGATGTCATTGTTCATCCTGCATCGTGCCCACTTCCCTTTTCACCTCTGTAATTGTATTTTCTTTCTTCCACTCCCCCCACTCCTAACTTTGATAGAACATGCTACGACATGTGCACCCAGCGCTCCCCCTACAACTGGTCTCGTGACTTGTACACTCGCCACGGGGAGACCATCGAGGCCTACCTACGCAACACCGTCCTGCCCGCCCTTCAGGGCAAGACAGGACAAGGGGGGACAATTCTACTCACTGAGCTCAAGCATCGATGGAGCAATCATCAAATCATGAACAAGTGGCTCAAGAAGTTCTTTACCTACCTCGACAGGTACTACGTCAAGCATCACAGTTTGCCAACGCTGGAAATGGCAGGTCTACAACATTTCAAGACGGAGATATACCAAAATTGCAAGGAACAAACTACCACGGCTATCATCGCGCTCATCGACGAGGAACGTGAGGGGGGGATCATTGACAAAACATTAGTCAAGAGCATTGTCGAATTGTATGAGAGTATGGGCACTGGATCACTTGACTCGTACACACACGACCTTGAGACTACATTTCTCGAGTCTACACGCTCGTACTACGGACGCAAACGCGAGGATTGGATTGCGAAGGACTCGACGCCTGACTATCTCATTAAGGCCGAGAAAGCATTGGGGGAAGAAAAGACGCGTGTTATGGAATATTTGAACCCTACCACCGAGCCGAAGATACGTAAGGTCGTGGAAGATGAAATATTACAAAAAGTACAGCAGAACCTGCTCGAGAAGGAGGCCAGCGGATGTTGCGTCCTCCTTGATAATGACAAGACTGATGACTTACAGCGCATGTTCCAACTCTTCTCGCGTCTTGAGAATGGTCTACAGCCCATGGCCAACATTGTCGAGAAGTTCATTACGAGTCAAGGAAATTCACTTGTTGAAAAGCGACAGGGGAAACTCGATGGGGGGGAGAAGGAAAAGAATGACGATCCTGAATTTGTCAAGAGTCTAATTGATCTACACGAGAAGTACCTTGGTGTTATCCGTGAAACCTTTGCCTCACACCATCTCTTCCAGAAGGCACTCAAAAATTCTTTTGAGGAAATTGTTAACAATGACGTGGGGCAGTATTCCAATGCCGAACTCATGTCAACATTCTGTGATCGTATATTGAAGTCCGGGGGTGAAAAGCTTAGTGAGGCCGAGGTCGAACAGAGTTTAGATCGTATCGTTCAGCTGTTTTCATTCCTCACGGATAAGGATTTATTTGCGGAAATCTATCGCAATCAGCTTGCCAAACGTTTGTTGAATCAACGCTCGTCGAGTGACGATGGCGAGAAGGCCATGATTGCCAAGTTGAAGGTCCAATGTGGTACTCAGTTCACATCAAAGATGGAGGGGATGTTGAATGATTTGGCTGTGGGCAGTGAGCAAAAGAATGAATTTGATCAACGGATGGAACAAAAGGGTTCATCGAAGTTGTCGTTCGGTGTCCAGGTCCTTACCGTTGGGAATTGGCCAACGTACAAGGCACCCGAGGTCGCAATTCCAACCGAGATGTCAGAATGTATGAATGTGTTTAAGGAGTGGCACGATGCCAAGCATCAGAAACGTCGACTTACATGGGTTCATTCGTTAGGCAATGCCACCGTCCGTGCCACGTATGGGAAGAAATTTTACGACCTACAGGTAACGACGTTGCAGGCAGTGGTCTTGAATGCGTTCGACAATGGACAGGCATTTGTTTTCACCCAGCTGAAAGAAAAGCTCAATCTCGATGATATCACTCTCAAGCCCATCATGCATTCCCTCTCGTGTGGGAAACATAAGGTCTTACTCAAATCCCCCCCTGGTAACAAAATCAATTCCACTGACAGTTTTTCTCCCAATGCCAAGTTCACGTGCAACATGAGGAAGATACGCATCCCGGTGGCATCCGTCGAGTCCTCGCACGATAAGAATCGTGTCGAGGAGGATCGTTCGGTGACTATCGAGGCTGCAATTGTTCGTATTATGAAGGCACGGAAGACATTGTCGCATCAACAGCTTGTGGCCGAGGTTCTGTCTCAGCTTGCATTCTTCAAGCCACAGCCACGGGTTATCAAGAAACGCATCGAGGCATTGATTGATAGGGAGTACTTGGAACGCAGTTCGGAGAATAATCAACAATACAACTACCTTGCTTAGTGCGATAACTGATGAGGGGTAGGTTATCTAATTGCTCGATTTAGGAGAAGAAAACGCTGGGCTGTTTATCCTGATATTTCGACAGAAACAGCGCATGTTTCCCAAATATTCGTCTAATAATAATGTGGAGTATTAATGATGAAACAATTTATGCAACCCTTCTCCTTTGAATAACACGTTGAACTAACTATTTTTTACAGATTATTACCTTACAGTTATGATATCATAATTTTCCAATTAAGTATTCATGCTCTTTTCCTGCGAGCTACAACCTCCAAGACGTCAGTGGAATCCTTCAAGAAGAGAGTACTCGCAGCCTTAACCTCGTCCGACACATGAAATTCCTCCTTGGTCCAGATTGGTGCACCCTCTCCTCCCCTTGCAAGATTGTTCGACTTCTGAACAAGGACCTTGGATACCTTTTCACGTACTAACATTGGGTCCGCATCGATCTCTTGCTTGAGACCGAAATAGGGGAGTATCACCTCCAATACGGAATCGGTAATTATTGTTGGTAACAGCTCATGATCATAGCTAACCAACAGGCCTGTCCCACTTTCCTCATTGACCCGCGTGGCCATATCAAGAAGTGAACTTAGGTAGAGTGAACATACCTCAGTATTGGTCAAGCCTTCAAGATCAACATGATGTTCGGATGACTTGGTGGATAAAGCCATGGAGGGATTACGCCTTGATTTGATACATGCGCTACTACGTGTCCGTTCCGTCGTCTTGGCCAATGCATCTTCAGCATTACGATACACGAAGGACCATGCAGCATCAGGGTAGATATCAAGCATCATGGGGATGTACGCCGAGGAACCACTTGATAGCTTGAGGTAGAGATGTTTCGAGGAGGCATCGGTAGTGCGCGAAAGCAACATGACGATGTCCTCGATGAGTCTTCGCTGTGCAGTGGATGAGCAGTCCTCCACAAGGTAGCGATTACGTTCGACATCGCACGCATCGAGAGCATCACGTAATGCTGTATGCCAGGGGTGGTAGGTTACAATTAATTTTACCTAATTGCAAAATGAAAAATGAGTAATAATTGACCCTTACCTGTATGCTCCGCAACTACAAGGTTGGATTCAAATATTGCAAGAGCATTTGATATAAGCCCGGCACCGGAGTATCCCTCGTGAAAAATCAAACCGGAGACAGGAAGAGTTTTCATATTCTTATTCGTCCCCTCTGCTTGCTTGATGGCATTCATCACCTCGTGCAAAGGCAGTGTGTAGCGATGTTCGGCACAGTGTTCTGATTCATTCATGATTGCCGACGCCGTGGCGTAACCTGCTGGGTCCTTCCTATTAAGGATGGGATCATAGACACAAAATTCACCATGAACATCGTAGTAATCTCCATTGTGGATGGACTTGAAGCTGTGTGGAGAATAGCGCAAGCCCGATAGATTCAATTCACCATTGACGATCATCGAATAGTGATCCCGACCAGCGTACGGATCGTTTGAAAATTGCATGCCGATCAATGATTCCTGAGTAGCCCGATTCATAGACGGGGGGGCATCGATGAGGTTACCTTCCATGTCAAGATCCAGAGCGCCTTCCTGAGAGAGACGGCGGCCGTCGGTGGTCTGGGCCAGGAGGAGGAACGCCAGTGTCGAAGCGGCTTTCATCATATTGTGTGGCTGTTGTAATGATGATATTCAATATTCAATTCGGAAGTCTGAGGCGGATTTACTAATAAATACGAGTGACCTAAATGACTCTAAATGACCACAACAAGAGACTGAACGAGGACCCGATCCTTCCCGCCCACAAGTTCCCAATCCAACACTTACCTGGTTGAGGGTTTGGGAATCTTTAGTGAGAGCCTGCACCATGACGAATGGCTTCGTGAAGACGCTAGAGGACTCACGCCGGCCGGGATGGGAGAATGCTTATTTGGATTATGAGGGTTTGAAGACGATCAGGCAACGACTCGAGGAGATGCTGGTCGAACGACACAGCCCGAAACTCTTGCCCAAGAATACGACGAAATCTTCACCAGAATTCCTCGATCAGAGTATCAATCAATGCTCGTATCAGTTCAAATTAAAGCTGCATCGAGAAATCGAAAAAGTC
>Ga0247843_1001533_pt1 | contig 46406 bp, 44 predicted proteins | sample LaCruzMarch2017__FD_192420 | JGI IMG/M metagenome (GOLD analysis project Ga0247843, IMG submission 192420) | Freshwater microbial communities from meromictic Lake La Cruz, Castile-La Mancha, Spain - LaCruzMarch2017_8m | ecosystem: Environmental > Aquatic > Freshwater > Lake | place: Spain...
TGCACTGACAAAACTGTTCACTGAGCTACCGAAAGCCAAAAATGTTGAGGATTTTGAGCGCCTCGCCGAGATCATTTTAACACCGGAAAAAGCTGCTTAGCAAAAAGGTGAATTGGAGCGCTTACGACCATACAACAGCTGTTTAGAACCTCAAGAGTCAAAGAGTTGGTCACTCTTTGTGACGACTTTGGTCTGGTAAATAATAATTTTGAAAATTTCCAAATATTTTCCGATATGTCTTTGCGAAACTAAGAATTAGTTTCGCTTTTCAGCTATGGTGTGCGTGTGGCGGTTGGATCGTTGAGGCTAGATATAGGAGTAGGGTGGTTCGAGTGAAATCTACTGGGTGTTTTCTATTCGCTGTTTTTCTGTGTTCTTGGAATGCTTGTTTCGCGAAGAAGCTGACCTGTTTCCCGGATACCAGTTTTAATGAGAAGGGTCTAGTAGAAGAAATCACTTTCAAGAAGAATGGAACCCACCTAGTTGTCGAAGGTGATATGGCTTTACGTTGTGATTCTAAGGGATGCGATAAATACACTGCAGACAAAGTCGTGACTGATGGAAATGTAAAAATAAAAAAGATGTACTTTTTCAGCTCGCAAATGGACGTCCAAATTTATCCAGACGGAACCTATATCGAAAACATGGGTCGAGGCCTTATTTACTTCGGTAAGTGTAAGGGGAAGTGAGCGATGGCAAACATGAAACAGATTTTACGGACATTGGACAAGTTGTATATCTCGTTCGCGTTGGTGATATTTGTTGTTGCTGGGTTTGTCAGCTACGATGATTGGGTTGCTGGGGCTTCGAGAGGAAACGAGCGCCACGATCGGGCTCACGCCATCTACAATAGAATAAATAGCGACCTTAAGAAATCGAACAGCAGTTTGGATATGATTTTGGCGAATCAGCAAAAAAGAACCGAGCCATGTTTCAGTTACACCGGCGAGTTGCTCGAGATGAATCAGTACACGAGTTGCTATCAAACGATTCAGTCTTTCACTCGCAAGGTAGTCTTTATCGAATTCTTGAAGTTCGTTGGAATTATGGCCTCGATAGCAATAGGGGCCGTCTTGCTTCGTGTCTGGGGAATTTGGCTCTTTCGACATAAGGAAGATGTTTAAAACATCTAAGGGTAATTTGCTTGGAATAGCTGCGAAATTAGCTGTCGGTTTGCTCGTCCTGTTTATTGGTCTAAATGGCTTCGCTAGAGGCAGCCATGGTGGCCGCACACATTTCGGAAGTTACACCAAGAGCGACTGCACTCGCGCAAAGGCACACAACAGTAACAAGAAAAATGGGACTAAGAAGCGTGGCTGCTAATTTAATTTGATCACAGGTTGAATCGGTTTTCGACTTTCGTCGATGCACAAGGATGCAAAAAACGACGTTACAAAGCTGGCTGCCGGGGGCAAGCGCCATCGTCAAAATCCCTGGAAAGACAAGGCACTGTCGAAATTAACTTAGCGGCAATGTATTTAAATTTGAGAGTCTCAATAGCCGCAACATTTCCTAAATCAGAATCCAGAAGATTCCCTGATCAAGCTCGTCGATTAACTGAAGTTTCCTGTTCGAGCCAGTCGACGTAGTCATCCAAAACGTGCTCGATCAGCGAGCCAAGGGTCAATCCCTGCTTGTTCGCAGCCGTTTGAAGAACTTTCTTCGTTTTAACTTTGAGCCTCGCAGACACGGGAGTACGCTCTTCGTTGGTGGGCATTTCTTCCGGGAGTCTGAACTTGGGCTTCTTCATGTCAATAATTGTATCAAATACGTACTGAATACGATACGTATTGAAATCGTTGACGCAATATGACATTATGTAAACATGAGAGCACTTTGTTACGCCAGAGTATCGACAAGCCATCATGATCAAAAGCCTGAAGTCCAGATTGAGACTCTGCGAATCTTTTGTTTCGCTCGAGGTTGGGAGGTTTGTCAGGAAGTAGTCGATGAGGGCTTTAGTGGTGCTAACGATCGGCGGCCGGGGCTTTCTCAACTCCTTAAATATGCCAGAGCTCGGAAGGTCGATGTAATTGTTGTGACGAAGCTCGATCGTTTGGCGCGGTCAGTTCGCCATCTCGTTACAATACTTGATGAGTTGGTCTCCCTTAATGTCGACTTCGTATCCGTTGGTGATCAGATCGATATGACCTCTCCATCTGGGCGGTTAATGTTTCATATCGTCGGCGCGTTCGCAGAGTTTGAAAAGTCCCTCGTGAGTGAACGAACCAGATCTGGGTTGGAACATGCGAGACGGAAAGGCAAGATCTTAGGCCGGCCTAAAATTCGTGATGATCTTGCGATCTTGAAACTGAGGTCTCAAGGGCTTAGCTATTCGCAAATCGATCGCCACTTGAAGTGCGGTCGAAGCGCTATATATCGAGCTCTTAAGACTGTAGCGAAAACGTCTCCAATTACCCCGGTCCAAGGCTTTGAAATCACTGGACCTCGAAAGGCTTCAAAATGATGGGGCGAATACGAACGGTTTCGCCCCACGCAGTTCAACGATTGTTCGGACAGGACCCGATTAATCGGAATTCAATAAACAAATCCCGTGGATAACCGATTAGGCTCGCAATGAGAAAAAAGAAGAAATCCATCGGCATACCACCATTCGCAAAGACCCTTCGGTCGCTGATGACTGAAAAAGGAATTTCTGTTCGGCGTGCTGCGGAATCTGCCGGGGTCGCGACATCTACTGTCGATGATTGGCGAGCGGGGACGACACCTGCTGATTATCTGGCGGTTAAAAGGCTCGCTCGCGCACTGGGGGTTTCTTTCAGCTTTCTGCTGACTGGCGAAGATGAAGAAAATCGCGCGCCCACAACTGTGACAGAAGTCTTTTCAGATGGAGGAATTCTGTTCGATGGCTATGCAAAGATCAGCATTCAACGTTTAGTCCCTCGGAACGGAAGCGGGAAAGGCAGCCAAGAGTGAAGAAAGAAAACATCTTATTATGGAAGTGTTTCGCCGCGACCATTATCGTTTGTCTTTCAACATTCAGGGCTGACGCTGAATTGCCAGCAAATTTGGACCTTGAGAAATTAAAGGTCTACATGAAAAAGACTCCAGAAAAATGTATCATGGCATTCGGCAATCGAAGAGGTGAAGGCTCGAATGCTCCTGTTTACCCAGTCTACTGCATATGGGACGGGGTCTGGAATGAGGGATCGATACATGAGGCACGCGGCTGCATGCTTGGTAAGTTCGAGGCAGATACCGGCGCCTACAAAGGTCTTATTACTAAGCGGACTCTAAGCAAAGAGACCACAGGGAAAAATTGTGATAAAGAGACTGTGCAAAAAATTCTCAACGAAATTCCTCTCAATGCTTTCGGCTATTATGACTCTGGCGATGCTAGCATAGAGAAGATGTCCTTTGGCAAGATGATGAGAAAGTATAAATGCATACTTCTCCACGACAAATATGGTCTTTGGGAAAAGTCAGAGGATCAAGCGCTTCCAAAGGATCCGTTCGCAGGTTGGGCAAAAAATTCAGACGAAGGCTATCTATATCTCAAATTTGGAATGAAAGAGTCTGACGTTAAAAAATTCCCTGCTTGCAGAATGAACGTGGAACCTTTTTTTCGTGATGAAACTAAGAAAATTCGTGCCTATGTTTGCAATGGGTTGGTTTTCGAGGGGCGCCTCATCGATGGTGAGATTTTTTTCAGAGATGGAAGATTGGGAAGAATCGGTCTGCCGGTCGGACTTCGAGTTCCGGGTGGGCCTGAATCAAGAAAAGAAGATATCGATATCTACATCAAATACCTTACGAAAGAAAACGGAGCACCGGAATCTGCGGCGCAAAACGATCTGATTAAGGTTCTTGAAGGAAAGTCGAAATCGGCTGATATGATCTGGAAGAAAGGCCGAGCAAAATTGCGTGTTTTGTCTCAAGCTGATACTACGCCGATGCCATATATCCTATACTCCTCTGAAGAATATCTGAAATAAAAAGGGAACTATCTGAAGTTCATCAAACCGTAGTGTCCAGAAATTGGGGCGAACATTCTTTGATGCCCACCTCTTAGCCTATTGAGCGCCTGTGCCATCGCATCGACCATGTCGTCATGACGTCCAAGCGGGAAGCTTACGACCTCCTCGATGAAATCTTTCACCCAACTTGCAAGTAGTGGATCTGGAAGCCAAACGTTTCCGGCTTCAATTTCTGGTGAAACCGCGCAGGCCCTAGCCTCCTTGGATCCTTGGGGCTCCACTGCGATCAAGCCACTGATCTTCGCCTTTAAGGCTGAAATCACAGCAGGGCCATTTGCTTTGTCTTCTATCAATTTTGCATTAGCCTTGGGGTACTTTCGAGTTAGAGCTTCGATTGCTGCAATTGTAGTAGGAAAGTCCATTCGTGCTCGGACTTGATCAATGAGATATTTGTTTGCACCGAGCTTTCCCCAGATTTGAATCACGACGTAATCGGAATTTTTGGTATCCTTGAACGTCAGATCGGCGCTCATGATCACCTGGTCAAACTTCGCAGGAAGAAATTGATAAAACTTGAACCAGTCGCGTTTGATTATATTGCCTTCGTCTGAAGTTGGTCTCTGCTGGTAGAGCGAATCCCAAATTCTTGATCCGACACGAATGCGGGTATCTGCAAGGGTTAATTCATCATATCGTTCAGGACAGAGCGCTGCGCCGACCGGTCTACCCAGTGGATCATTTTCTTCTGCGAGCGCAGCCAACCGTACTTCGGTCCACCCGGTTTGCTCCCGCAGAAGGCGGCCGATGAGGTCGTCTTGGTGCCATCTCGTCATCATCACGATCATTGATGCGCCAGGTTCGAGGCGGGTCAGCATTACGGATGAGAACCACTCTTGCATTTTATCACGCTGAGTTTGGCTATTCGCCTCTTCAGCATTTTTGATGGGGTCATCGATTATAGCGAGCGATGCACCGCGCCCCGTGATTGAGCCTCCGGCGCCCGCTGTCACCATCGAACCACCTTCCAGGAGATGGAATCGATCTGATGCGGTCGAATCTGAAGCGAGTCGAATGCCAAGCTGATCGGAGTTTTCTTCGATGAAATTTCGAACACGTCGACCCCAGCTTGCAGCGAAGTTTGCTTCATACGAAGCAAGAATCACATTTCGTTTAGGATACAATGAAAGAAACCAAGCAGGGGTGTAAAACGAAGTCAGCAGACTTTTGCCCGATCTCGGGGGCATCGAGATAATCAGTCGAGCATTTCCGCGAGCAATTGCGGGAGCCAAAATTCGATCGAGATAATCAATATGATGATAGCGCTTAAAATCGCCGCCATCAAAGTGCTCCGCCATTCTTGCGGGAGACAATCTCCATAGGTCATTTAGAATCTTATTTGTTTTTTCCACGCAAATGCTCCTCGATTGATGCGACTGCAGCGAACGTTTCGGGATTTTCGAGCACTGCTTGGATACGTTTTCGGCGGTCTTCGATCTCGATCGGCCGACCTTCTGGTCCTGAGTGCTCGACCTGGAGTTTCCCTTGCCTTCCCCATTTTGAAGGGAACATTCTTTCAAGGCGCCAGGCTGCGGCTTGCCAGGCACCTCCCTCGGCGGCGCAATCGATAATATTTAGAAATCGAGTCTCGGCCTCGGCCATGGCCCTTTCTACTGCGTCCGACAATTCAATTGCTGCGATCGTCGGACTTTCACTCTTGGCTATCCTGAGCCAACGATAGAATGTATCCTTTGATATTCCGCAAAGGGCACAGGCCGTCTCAATATAGGCGCCTCGACCAATGTGGAGGCAGATTCGATTCGCAATTTCCGGAGTAAGTTCGGGAAGGGATCCCTTCGGGTATCTTGACACGCACACCTCCAACTAAGGTGTGGCGTCCTTACCTAGAATTCTGCGATACAATTGGACGATTTTCAATACTCGAATTAAGTTTGTTATCAGGCTGCCGATCGATCTTGTTTCGCCATTTTGGTGATTCTCATAGATAAGTGCAAGTGGCAAACCTAAGGGTAGGTGGCAATTTGGAAGCAAATGAGTTGAAAAGCCTTCTTACCGAAGGCAATTTCGTTGGATTTCTTGGAGCTGGTTACGCAATGAAGGCAGGCTATCCTAGCTGGCCAGCATTGTTAAGATCTGTCGCAGCTAAAGTCGATCCACAATCTCTGCAGTTGGTAGAAAAACAGTTAGAAGCGGGAAGATACTTGAAAGCTGCCGATATTGCAAAGGCAGCAGCCAGCGAGTACTCCGACTTTTATCGAATCGTAAGTGAAGCAATTAAGAGTACAAAGCCTAATCTTAAAGAAGTAGAGGCGGTTGCCTATCTACCTTTCTATAAAGTCATTACTACCAACTACGATAGACTTTATGAAAAGTCGGTCGCTATGAGTCGTGGTGGTGATATTGTGTGTTTTTCCTCTGGGGAAGCAGAGATGCAGGACTTTGCGTCGTCGACTGAGGAATGTGTCTTACATATTCATGGTGATGCCGATCGGCCCAAGTCGATAGTCATCGATTCAGATTCGTATAGGGAAAAAACTGAGACGGAATGGTATCAAACGTGTATCAGGAGTCTATTCCTGAGCCATCCGTTCCTCTTTCTTGGATTTTCGTTTAAAGATCCAGCCATTGATATGTTCGTGAATTTTTGCAAACGATATTTGAAGTTCTACCTTCAGCACAAATCATATGCCCTTGGGACCCCAGATACTTTTTCTAGCGAAGAGATTAAGAGATTAAAAGATGCGAATATTGAAGTGATCGTTTGCGCCAGTTACGATGAAATTTGGAAGTTCCTAGGAGCCGCACGGATTGAAGAGGATTCAATTCGATTGATTCGATCTCGACAACACGCTTCCGTTCCTGCGCTTCATATTCTTAAACAGAAACTAGGAGTTGCCTATGCTGCAGCGAGGCTCTATTTGGAAGGTAATGTTTTTGATTCTCAAAGTCGGATTGCCGGCGCCTTTATTCTCAATCATCTCATTCCAAATGAACCTACTTCCTTAGATGATTTAGCCAAGGAAATTGAAGAAACTTTTATTGTAAGCGGAGCTGTAGCTAACGGCCTTTGTAGTGGAGGTTTGAAACTTTTACTATCGCTCGGAAAAATTTCTGGGAACGAACGAGACGGATTTATTCGTACCGACGAGACTTTTGATGCGAGTAATTTCCAGCAAGGACTAGATCAGTTTATTGAGGAAACTGTTTCCCTATTTGAGGCCACGTATGCAAAAAGTTTTCCCGGAAACAGATTGAGATTGCTAGAATTCATCATTGAGGCCATCGAGGCCAATTGTTCTGGGTTAGCATCAGACGGAGGCGGTTCTGAAATCTTGAATGTATCTTATTTATTGGAGGGGTTTCTCACAATAGCCGAGAGAGGATTTAAGAAGGAATTTGAACAGGCTCTCCGTTTAGGAACTAAAAACATAAGCGCTGCCTCCGCCGGAACTTTGAGAAAACTTGCATTAGCCGCAAGTGCATTTCAGCTTTCTTTTTACAGTCCTCAGAAAGTCTTAGGACCGATTACAGAGGAAATCGACTCATTTCTTGTAGATGCGAATGTGCTGCTTCCAATCTTGGCCACCGCGAGTCCTGACCAATCATTTAATAGAAGAATTGTCGCTCAGCTTGCGAAAGGGATGAAGCCGCTTTTAGTGACTGATGGAGCAATTCAGGAAATTCAATCGCATCTTAAAAAGGCCGTAGAAGAATATGAAACCTGTGGCAAAGACGATGACACATTCACGAGCGGATTGCATCTGACGTCGCGGATTGATTCTAATGCTTTTCAAGTCGCATTTTCCGTTTTTCGAGAGACTGAAAGGGTTAGGTTCACCCAATACGTAGATCATCAGATCGGCTGGCGCACTGAGGAGGGATTGAAGAAAAAGCTCGTCCAGCTAGGTTTCAAGGTTCTGGATAAGAATAGAAAACGGGAAGAGCTTGAAAGAATTGCTTCTGCCCTAAGGGCAAATATTTCTCCTGAAAGTAAGAAAGTAAGAATCAAAATCTTATTAGATCATGATGCAGAATATGTTTATCTAATGCAGGCACAAAGAAGAACGGGCCTTTTAAGTTATGATGCTGAACTCACCCGCGCAATTCGGGCAACTAAAAGTCTTGGAGATCTCTATAGGAGAACTGTTAGTCCCGTGGCATTGGCGTCTTTTATGGATCTTGAGAGTTTGCCGGATATCGACTGTAAGGCATTTATTCGTCGGTTACTCCCCACCGGTCAGGGAACAATTCAGGATGTCGTGCAGACTCATTATCTATCAAAGGCGGTAATGGATGGTTACAAACTTTCGAAAGATGACCTCAACAAAGTTATGAGTGTTGTTCAAGATGCATTGGCAGAAGCAGCAAGCCGATCTGCTTTTGATGTTCATGCCCTTGGGGAAATTCCAATTGATCGAGCTACTCAGATTATGAACTATATCGAACCAAAGTTTATGGAGTTGGCGCAAGAATTGGATAGAAACAGCTGAGTTGTTTTTATTGCTGTGGTGACTCTATGGTGACTCTCAATAAAAAAGCCCCGGATTTCGGGGCTTTAACTTTTCATTTTTTCTCAGAGATTCTAATTGGATGGGGTGGCAGGACTCGAACCTGCGAATGACAGAATCAAAATCTGTTGACTTACCAGCTTGTCGACACCCCAACGGTTTGAACTAAAGGCTTTTAAACATAGGCAAAATTACGCCATCTGGCAAGACAGGGTCTTGGGAACTCAGTGCGGCAAGTTAGTAAGCTCGCGGGGTGTGCTGAAAAAGTAGACTGAAGCTCGAAAAGAAAAGGCTGCTCAGTCTTCGTAGTCGCCTTCATACTTTTGACGACGGACTTTTACGAGGGTCTCTCCCATAGATGTGAGCTCTGCTTCATAGGCATCGAACACAGCATCTTCGATCATATTGCGGGTTTCTTGGTTCAAAGGATGGGCGATGTCGCGAAACTGACCATCTTTGCGTTTCTTACTGGGCATGGCCACAAACAAGCCGTTCGTGCCTTGAATCACTTTCAAATCCCTCACGACGAAGCAGTTCTCAAGCGTGATGCTGACGTAGGCTTTAAGCCTGTCCTCATTCACCGGGAAAATTTTGACTTCGGTGATTTTCATAAGCTGCACTCCTTGTTGTACCCATCAAAATGCAAATCATCATTTGTGTGCCTTCCTCTATCTTATCGTCATGTTGCGTTCAGACTTAAGAAGGGACTTAAAAATTGTCTCATTTTTTTTAGTCCTTAACCTGAACTTACCTTTCGAATATCATTTTAAGACAAAGATGGGCTTTCTTCTCAGACAATGGACCAGGGTGAGACAACATGACTTCGAAAAAAAAACGGATGACGAGCGGTCGGCGGAGCTTGAAAAAAAATGTCGAAAATGATGGTGCGGCTTCACTAAAGTCGGTAGCGCCACAGACCGCTGAAAATATTTCGGCCACGCCCATTGAAGTCTCAACGGATTTCCTCAGCAAAGAAATTGGTTGGTTGAAATTCAATGGCCGGGTCCTGCATGAAGCCCTCGATTCAAGAAACCCATTGCTTGAAAGATTGAAGTTTCTCAGTATCAGCCAATCCAACCTCGACGAATTTTTTATGAAGCAAGTCGGAGGCCTCAAACGAAAGCAAGCCCTCGGGATACAGTCACGCTCAATCGATGGAAAGTCGCCGGCTCAGCTTTTGGGGGAAATTCGCACCCACGTAGTAGAAATGATCTCAGCGCAGGCTTTTATTTCCGAACAAAAACTGAAAGTCGCCCTCAAAGATGAACAGATTTTTCTTTTAAAATGGAAAGATCTAACCGCGGACGAAATCCTTTGGGCTGAGAAGTATTACACCCGAAATGTGTTCCCCGTCTTGACTCCATTGTCTGTGGACCCTGGTCACCCATTTCCATTTATTTCCAATTTGTCGACCTCCCTGGGCGTGCTGTTGAATCAACCTGGCAAAGACGAAAAACTTTTTGCCAGGGTGAAGGTGCCCCAGGTTTTGCCGCAATGGATTCGTCTGAACTTGGAGTCCAATCGCGGCAGCTATCGTTTTGTTTCTCTACTGGAAATGATCCGGGCTAATGTCTCGGATCTTTTTCCAGAAATGAAAGTACTCAACACCATGCCCTTTCGGCTGACTAGAAATGCCGACATCGTCCGCGACGAAGAGGAATCCGAAGATTTACTGGAAATGGTCGAAGAAGAATTACGCCTTCGCCGTTTTGCTGAGGTTGTCCGATTGGAGCATGCTCCTAATCCCGATCCTTGGATTCTTAATTTTCTGATGGATGAGTTGGAACTTTTAGATCAGGATGTTTACGAATTGTCTGACGAGTTGGACTACCGCGGCCTGAATGTCATTGCTGAAATCGACAAGCCAAGCCTCAAGTTTCCTTCGTGGACTCCGGTGGTACCGACTCCTTTCGAAGAAAAAGACGCGAACCATATTTTTGCGATGATTCGTAAAAGTGACCAATTACTGCATCATCCTTACGAAAGTTTTTCCGCAACTGTCGAGCGTTTGATTCGTGTTTCCGCAGAAGATCCAAAGGTTCTTGCGATCAAAATGACTCTTTATCGAACTGGCGATCACAGTGCCTTTGTCAGCGCCTTGATTCGTGCAGCCGAAGCCGGCAAGCAAGTGGTTTGTCTGGTGGAGCTTAAAGCCCGCTTTGATGAAGAAAGAAATATTCATTGGGCACAAGAACTAGAAGCTGCCGGAGTGCACGTAGTGTACGGAGTCGTCGGACTTAAAACCCATGGAAAGACCACCTTGATCGTTCGGCAGGAGCAGGACGGCATTCGTTGTTATGCGCACATCGGTACAGGAAATTACAATGCGACAACCTCAAGATTTTATACGGATCTGGGCCTCTTGACTTGCCGTGAAGAGATCACGAGTGAGCTGGTTGAGTTTTTTCATTATCTGACTGGGCGATCGATGAAAAGTGACTATGAACACTTGCTGGTTGCCCCGGTAAATATGAAAAAGCGTTTTTTGGAACTCATAAAGCGGGAAGCCGATCATGCAAAAGCGGGCCGACCCAACGGAATCTTCACGAAGGTCAATAATTTCGATGAAGTTGAAATCGGCAAAGCTCTCATTCATGCCTCTCAGGCTGGTGTTCCAATTGATTTGGTGATTCGCGGCTTTTCTTGTCTGCGTCCCGGAATCAAAGGAAAATCGGAAACCATACGAATTGTTTCGGTGATTGGTCGCTTCCTCGAACACTCTCGAGTTTTCTATTTCAGAAATGGCGCTGCTGATCCTATTGATGGAGATTTTTTCATAGGTTCCGCAGACTGGATGGGAAGAAATATGCATGTGCGCGTGGAGTGCATTGTGCCCATCATGGATCGAATTTTGCGTAAGCGCATTTGGGAAATCATTCAAATGTATCTTCAAGATCAACGTCAAACCTGGGAGATGACACCCAACGGACATTACGAGCAGCGCACCAAAGCCAGTGAGGGCGTGCAGTCGAAATTCATGTCGTTGGCTCGGCAGGGATCCCTTTCCAATGAGCATGACTGGAACAGGGACCTGCCATGAGGCTGCTTCTTTTTCGACATGGTCTTGCGATGGAGCGCGAAGAATCTGCTAAGCTTCAGATGGACGACAGCATGCGACCTTTGGTGAATAAGGGCCGAGAAAAAACGGCACGCATTGCAAAGATTCTTGCAGAAGAACATTCTAAAGTTCCCTTGTTAGTTAGTTCTCCGCTATTGCGAGCCCAGCAAACTGCGGACATTATTTCTGAACAGATTCGCTGCGAGCGCTATCTGGAATGTATGGAGCTAGTGCCGGAGGCTCCGCCACAAGCCTTTGCAAGGTGGCTCAAAGCAGAAGCGCAGCAATCCTCTGCAATCATCGCCGTAGGACACGAACCACAGCTCAGCACTTTTGCGAGTTGGTGTCTTTCCGGAGATCAGGAAAGTTACATTGATTTGAAAAAAAGCGGTGTGATTTGTTTGGACATTGAAAACTTCGAAGCCGTGGGACCAAAAGCTGCGGTGCTGAAATGGGTCTTGCACCCTAAATTTTTCTAGCTGGTGATCCTACTTGGTCGCGCCACCGAGTGGCGCTGCTACTACTTGGCAGCACCATTGAAGGGAGCTGCCATCGACCACAAAACTCCGTCTTTCAGGCCGACTCCGGGAATTACGATTTTATCCACGGCTGCCTGCCTCATCACTGCTTGCACGACCATGAGGGCGGGCAAAATGACGTCCGCACGGTCGGGTGCCATCTCCAATTTTTCAATTCGCTCTTTGTAAGTGAATTTTTTTAGCCTGAGTACGATTTCATCGATTTCTGAAAGCATCACTTCGCGCAGGTATTCCTTCTTCAGAAGCTGACCTTTCAGCTTTGAAAGTCTTTCAAGATTTCCACCCGTCCCAATCGCAAAGTTGATCTTGCCCGCATTGGTGTCTTGGTGAATGAAATTCGCTAGGGTTGGTAAGTATTCGCCGATGACAATATTCAGCTGAGCTTCGGTCAAATTACGCTTTTTTATCAGTTCCAATGTTCTGACCGTACCGAAAGGAAAACTTTGGCTGGAAACAATGCGGCCGCTATTTGCGAAAGTGAGCTCCACAGAACCACCACCGATATCGATGGAAAGGGATCGGTGCCCTTGTAAGGGGACTTCCCGTGCAATGGCCGCGTGAATCATTTGCGCTTCGACATCGCCTTGAATGATTTCCACCCGAATCGAGCTTTTTCGGCGCACCAGCTCAATAAAGGCTTCTTTATTTTTGCTTTCTCTCAGGGCGCTAGTGCCCACGGCTCGTATTTGTTTCACATCAAATTTGAGCGTCAGATCTTTAAATTTTCGAAATGTTCGCGCAGATTCCTTAATATTTTTTGGGCTGATCCGTCCCTTTTCGAAAACATCGGCTCCCAAGCGAATCGGAAAACGAAACTTTTTAAGAGTTTTAAATCCTAGGGGAGTGAGTTCAGCAATGACCATGCGAATGGCATTACTTCCAATGTCGATAGCAGCGACTCGATCTTTTAGTGTCATCAGACTCCAACTTTCACTGTCTTATCTGCCTAATTCATGTCAGGATTTTGTTAGATTTCCAAGTTGGATTTCAGAGGGAGCTGGGATTTTCCCGGAAATCAGGCGAACTTGGAGGAATGAGGAATTTTTTGGAACGTCAAGCTGATCATCAAATGGATTCGGTGAAAAAAAATGTACTTCTGATGGCGGGCTGTGTGGAGCAAGCTCTTGATTTGGCCATGCAGGGCCTCTCGCAATCTTCAGTTGAGGCCTTCAGTGCCGTCGCTGGGCTTGAGAAGCGAATCAATGAGACTCATATCCTTGTCGATGAGCTTTGTGCCCAGTATCTGGCCATGAAGCAGCCTGTAGCAAAGGATCTGCGCTTTGTGATTTCCTTCATCAAAATGAACACGGACCTGGAGCGCATGGGCGACCAATGCATGAATATCTCCTACACCGGCAAGGACTATCTGGCGCGGTCAGAAAAACTACCGCCATCCATTCAGCCTTTGAAGATAATACAAGAAATGGGTGTTCTCGTTCGCCAAATGGTCAAAGACAGCCTCGACGCTTTCGTCCGTGAGGATTTAGAAAAAGCGAAAACTGTCTTGATGACCGACGACGAAGTCGATAAGAGGAAGGAAAAGGTCTTTAAAGATTTTACGGGTTTGATCAAAGTGAATCCGGAAATCGTTGAAGCAGCGCTCGATGTGATCATGATCGCAAGAAGCTTAGAAAGGTTAGGGGACCATGCTACAAACATTGCCGAAGACGTCATTTACGTCTCCACAGGGAAAGACATCCGACACGGCCGAGGTTCTTAAGCAGGCGTCGACTTCGACTGCGAACGTGGCTCCCTCATCGGCGGCCGCTCAGATCTTGGTGGTCGAAGATGAAGTTGAGATTCGGGAACTTATTAGCCTGTTGCTGCTCAGGCAGGGGCACCGCGTGCAGCAATGTGGTTCCGCTTTGGATGCCATCGAGCTTCTAAAAAAAGAACAGTTTGATTTGATTGTGCTGGATTGGATGTTGCCTCAGATGAGCGGCATCGATTTTATGAAATATTTTCGCTCTCATCAAGGCGCAAGCCCAGTTCTTATGGTCACAGCCAAGGCCGAGCCCCAAGATATTTGCGAAGGTCTTGAAGCCGGTGCGGATGATTATGTGACTAAACCCTTTGAAAATGAGGTTCTGTCGGCGCGAGTGAAGGCACTTTTGCGAAGGTTCCAGCTGCAACGTTCGGACAAGCTGAATCAAGATGAACTGCGTGTGGGCGGTATTTATATGAATCAACACAGCTACGAAGTGCGCGTCAAAGACGAAGCTGTGCATTTGACTCCGAGTGAGTTTAAAATCCTTGCGCAGATGATGCTCAATCAAGGCAAAGTGTTGACTCGGGAGAATTTGATTGAAGTCGTTCAAGGCGAAGGAATTTCGGTCACGGGACGCACAATTGACACTCACGTATTCGGTCTGAGAAAAAAATTGGGTTCAGAGTCCGACTGGGTCGAAACCATTCGTGGAATTGGATACCGAGTTAAGACAGAACTGTGAGCTGATTGCCGAATGAATCGAAATTCAAGTGAATCGTAGATTTTTTCCGTGGCGGCTCTTTCGCCACTTTTTCCTTTTCGTTTTTGGTGCCATTGCCACGGCGACTTTGGCGACATTTTTGACCATTCTCTTTTTCAATCAAAGCTTTGGACTGGGTGAACAGAGCGGCCCTTTTGCCGGAGCTTTGGTTTGGCTTATGCCAGTTTTATTCCTGGCGTTCGGAGTCTTAGCTTCCCTTTGGCTTTCGTGGCGGTTTTCGTTGCCGGTGGAAAGGCTCATCGTAAAAGCAATCGCCTTATCTAGTAAAAAACAGGCTCGCGAACTTCTTATCGATTCCGATGAGGAGATTTTCCAAACGACCACCAATGAGTATTTAGAACTAGAACAAGCAGTCGATCGAATTGCTCGGAAGCTTTTAAAGCGTCGAGTGCAGCTGGCGCATGAACGGGAAGAAGCACAGGCCCTGATGAGTTTTATGAACGACGGGGTCCTCAGCGTGAATCGCGATGAGAAAATCGTTTATTTCAACTCCTATTTTGGAGTGCATTTTTTAGAGGCCTCCCAGCTTAAACAGTATAATGAAAGTCCGGGTCTGGATTTTTCAGATATTTTTCGGGATCCCGCCATCACTGAGGGTTTAAGAAAAGCTTTGGATCAAGCGGTGATTTCACAGTTTCAAAAAAAGCTGCAGACAAAGATGGATCCTGCCGGTCGCCATTTTTCAGTGACGGTGACCCCTTTGCGCGAAGAAAAAGGTGGCGCAAACGTCTACGGGGCCCTGCTGCTTCTGCATGACATCACGGATCTGAAAACGACTGAACTGATGAAGACAGAGTTTGTAGAAAATGCTTCTCATGAATTGAGGACGCCTTTGACAGTTCTAAAAGGCTATGTGGCTGCGGCAATCGAAGATGCCAATCAAGGTCGAATGGAACAAATTCCGCATTTCCTTGGTGTGGTTTCAAGAAACGTTCAGCGCTTGTCGGAATTGGTCAATGACCTCCTGACGCTGTCAGCATTGGAACATAAGACTTTGCTCAAAGTAGATCTAGTGAACCCAGCCGATCTCACCAATAGTGTGATCGATCAGATGTCGAAAGTGGGCTTGGATCGACGGATGATGTTCAAAGCCTACTTTGATTGCCCCTCATTTCGGGGTGATCCACTTCTTGTCGAAAGAGTCCTCGAAAATTTGATAGGCAACGCTGTCAAATACAGTCACGAAGGTGGAGTCATTGAAGTGCGCTGGGCAGAGGATCAACCCAACAAAGGAGTTCTATTGTCTGTGAAAGACAGTGGTCCTGGCATTGGTGAAGAGCATCTAGGACGCCTTTTCGAAAGATTCTACCGCATTGATAAAGGACGGTCTCGAGATGTGGGTGGCACGGGCTTGGGCCTAGCGATCGTAAAACACATTATGCAGAGCCATGGCGGAACCGTCGGCGTGAGATCGACAATTGGTCAGGGCGCTGAGTTTATTTGTTTTTTTCCACGTGGGCAGAATGACAATCAGAAATTTCCTGCAAAAGAGGCTGCAAAGAATCTTTCGTCAAGTGTGTGAGCCATTTTCCTTGGGGATAAATCACGGCAGCAATGCCTTTTTCACAGTATCCCAGGCAGCCAGAAGAATTCACGCGCAGATCTTTTCCATAAAGCTCAGTGCATTTTTCCTTCAGCTGCTTGCGAAGCTCTTCAGAGCCCTTGTGACCGCATTTACCTTGTTTGTCAGGACTGTTCGTACAAATGAAAACATGGGTTTTATAAGACATGCTTGATTGTGAAAACACTGTCGAAAGAATGCAACTTCCTTTCCTTATTACATGTCGGCGCAAAAAGTCTCCAAACATAGTGACGCAATGCGGCTAATGAGTTATATTCGGATCCACGGAAGCTATGGGTGGGGTTTAAAGAGAGTTTCCGCGATCGGTTTTGTCAGCCAACAGCTTGATCGGCTCTATCTGTTGCCTAGGATGGTGACAGGTAGGGCATTTTTTATTAGGCGGCAACTGTGAATCAAACTTTGCCGCCAGCTTTATTTAGTAATTTCTACAAAGAATTTTGGAAAGACCGCTGGGAGGGGCTCGAGGCCGCTCTTCAGCAGCCCGTTTTTCAAGTCGCACGCCAAAATCGTTTTGCTTTGGATTTGGCAGGCTCGGGGGAACAAAAGCATTTCGACAAGATCTCTCCAGCACAGCGAACATTGCTGAAGTCGATTCAACAAAGTTCAGTGCGTCCCATCGACGAAGCTTTGGCCGAGGCCTCCATTGCAAGAACGGCTGAGGGACAATTGCAGTATTACATTATGGATCCAGCTTCGATTTTTGCCGCTGAATCGCTTAGGGTTGCTAAAGACTCAGTGGTTCTTGATTTGTGTGCGGCTCCAGGGGGGAAGACCCTCATTTTGGCAGAAGGCTGTCTTTCAGAAAGCGCCTCAGCTGGCCAAAATAAATCTTCTGGCGAGCTCATCGCTAATGAATATTCTAAAGAACGCCGAGAGCGCCTCACTCAAGTTTTACAGCAATACATTCCGCGCAGGTTTCGAGATCGACTCTGGGTGAATGGCAAAGATGGTCTCAGTTTTGGGAATCGCCCATCAAAATTTTATGATCGTATTTTGGTGGATGCACCCTGCTCGGGGGAAAGATATCTTTTAGAAAGTTCGGAAGAACTTGCGAAGTGGGCGCCCTCAAGGTCACAGTCCCTCATGCGCAGGCAGTATGGACTTTTAACGGCGGCCTTTGAAAGCCTCGCTGAAGGTGGATATTTGGTTTATTCAACCTGCTCTTTGTCCCCACTTGAAAATGAAGAGGTCTTACGAAAGCTCTTAAAAAAACGGGAAGGTCGTTTTCGTTTTTGTTATCAGGAACTTTACAAAGAAGCTCGCACTGTGACAACTGCTAACCCGGTGACAGCGGCTAGCTCAGTAATCGAAGAGTGGGAGTTCGGTCTGCAGGTTCTACCGGATCGGACCGGCGCTGGGCCGATCCGCTGGACTGTGCTGCAAAAAACTTAAAAGCCCAAAGCTGGATTGAAAGTTTTTAAAAGTCCCAGGGTCAGATCGGCTGCAGATTCTCGGTCAGGGCTGAGGTCACCTTTGCCTGGTTCATTCTGCCTCATGAGTTCACAAATACTTTCCTTAAAGTCTGAAATGCTCATTTCACCTTTGAGCTCAAACTCAATTTCGTATTTTTCTTGGATAAACTTTTTACCAACATAATCTTTGGCCTGAGTGATGGAAACAGCCATTTTTCCATATCCAACATCTGTTTTAGCTTTCCATTTTTTCTTTACCGACGAGTGGGTCGCAACAAAAAGCCATTTGGGTGCAGTGATTGCCTTTTTAAGAACTTCGATTTTCGGTACGGGAAGCTTTGAAAGAAAGCCGTTAAAAGCCAGAGCTTGGTTTTTCAAAGCTTCGGAATCACCACTTTGAATCAATTCAAGCTGCTGAGTTACGCCTTCTACAAAACGTGATTCTTGTGAATCCGAAGCCGCAAGTTCACCAACTTCTTTTTCACGAACTTTAAACTTCCAGCCTTCTTCACAAGAGCCCGGATATACAGCGGCTTTTGTATTGGCTTGGATGGTGGATCCATCCTCTTCAACTTTAATTCGAAATTTAAATTTTCCAGGATGTGAATCGAGTAAAAACTGATTGCCGTCGTAAGCTTCGATATAATAATCCGTTCGACTTTCTTCTTTAAAATCATATTCTTTCAAAATTTTCTTGGCAAAGCTGGGAGTGATCTTAAAACCAGATTCGATTTCTTCTTTGACCTTTTGCGCGCTCGCGCTGAGGGCTCCAAAGATCAAGAGCAAGATCAAAAAAACTCTTGAACTGGTTTGGTGAATTCTGTGCATGGGCGATTCCCTTCCTATTTGGTTGAACCTTCAGCCGAATTGACAATATCCATTTGTCCGATCGGAAGAAAGGCTAAATAATTTTTTGTTGATAAATCGTCCGAGCTGCTATTTTTGCGCTCACCTGCAGCAACTAGAGAACTAAAGAAATCGTTGTCATTGGCGACGACCCATTCATTTTTTGAATTGGTCGTGAGGCCTTCTAGCTTTTCAAAAACCCTCAAACCCGCTGGCGAAAGATCCGCAGCAAGGGTCTTTTTGACTGCCATAAGATTCTGAGCAGGGAACTGGAAATTAATTCCATCTTTTGTGGCTTGCTCAAGCCAGTTCTTTGCGGACTCTAAATCAATAAAAAATATTTTTTGCCAAGCATCCGCACCAGTCTTTGAATTGTGTTCAAGCACCGCCACTTTGCCATCAGCCGTGAGGGTTGCGGCTCCAATTTTGCCTCCAAGTGGGTGCAAAGGATAGGCAAAGAGTCCGATCACTTTCTCTGCTTTTGGATCGAACTCTAAAATCAATGTGGAAACCATGGATTCAGATTCAGAAGGCTTGGCTTTGCTTGAGACTTTCTCTGTGTTTTCGAGTTCGCTTTGAAGGAAGGCGAGGAAAGTTCCTTTCGAAGTCCAGCTGAGAGCCTCTAATCCGCGATTGCCTTTTCGATGATTGAGGACCGCGGGAAGTGCTTCCAGCCCCGCCCGCATTGAATTTTTCTGGCCGAGGTTACCGCCGGAAAGAGGCAGCCATCTTTGCACGACTTGTCCCTTTCTATCCAATTTAAGAATTGAAGGGGCATATTCTTCAGAAATCCAAAAGCCTCCTGAGGGATCCAGCAAAAGACCTTCTGGGTCCAGGCCCCAAGGGTCAAAGCCCAATGCTTTGCCATCGATGTTCACAGGGATTTCATCAACCGAGAAAAACTCCGCAGCTTTTGTTTTGGCTTTTCTGGGATCCACATTTGGCAATCCAGAAAGGGCTCGGCCCTTCGGATTCTTTATCGAAAGCGTTTCAACCAAGGTTGCTGAGCCAGTCTTTCTCTCAACACGAATCTTCAGAATTTGAGGCGTGAATTCAGCGACCGGAAACTTTCTTTCTTTAAAGCCGTCTCCATCAAAATCTTTGGATTCACCATTCGGGCCACGGTCCGTTATCGCGTAATAGATTTCAACATCTGCCCCTGATGAAGCCTTATCAAAAACCAGATCCGAGACTCCGCCCAGATCCACAGTTTTATTGACAGACATTTTTCTGCGATCAAGGGATCGATAAAGGCTCTGAGAGGCTTTGATTTCTAAAAGTGAAGCGGAAGCCATGGGTTGGGCGTTCTGCTGAACTTTCTGTTGTTCTGTATGGGAGCAGCCGGTCCAGCTGCCAAATGCGAAGGCGGATAAAAAAACAACAAAAACCAAGGGCTTATTTTGGAGCTGGTCTTTCGAAATCATGTGAATTCCTTACCTTTCAGTCCAGGATAAGGCGATTGAACTTTGCACCCTAACCAATTCTGAAAACTATAGAGCTTTACATGCAAAGACCAATCGCGATAAGAGCAGTGCATGATTAAAATTTACACAATCCGCAGCTATATGCTTTTCTTTATTGGTATGGGTTTGATTGTTGGGCCAGTGGCCTGCACGCCGGTATTGGCCACGGAGAGTGGTGATGGCACGGCCTTGTCTGTGTCTGGACAATCTAAGATATCAAGTTCCGAGCAAAACATCGAAGCTCGAAGTCCTTGGAAGATCAAGGCGGAGATCGAGTCCCAAACGAACCGCGATAAAAAGGCTGAACTGGATGGTTATTCTTCAGAAGCAAAAATCCAACTGCGCCGTGATCTGAGTGAAAAAACGGACGGATTGTTCGGAATTAAGCTCAGCGACGAGCGAAGGCGAAATAAAGATTCTATCCAGAGCTTCGACGAAGCCTTCGTGGGAATAAAATATTCCGAAAATTTTCTTGGCTTGGACTGGAATTCGGATTGGACAGTTGGCTTGATTCCTGACAAGAAATTGCGAGAAAAAAATCAAAGATCTGGAAATTTAGAACTCGATCTGAAAACCACCCTCCTACGAACGACTTGGTCAAAAACTCGCCTCAGGGCCCAGTGGAAAGAATATTTGATTACAACGGACACTGCTTCCATCGAACGACGCAAGACTCGAATCGAGCTTTCTCCCTCGATCTACTCTGGCGCTTGGTCGCTGGGGATTCAAAATAAGTTGCAACATCGATTTGTAAAAAGTGAAGACTCAAGTACTTTTGATGTGGCGCCCTTCGTAAAATTCGAATCAAAGAATTTTGAGCCAATGTTCAAGGTGAGTTATCGCCCTTTTATTTCAGGTGATAATCGTTATTACGCTGTGGAATGGGACAGTCGCCCGACTTATTCTTTAGAAGTTGAAATTCGCTAAGAGAAAAATAAGCGCTTAAAGTAGATCGATAAGCAGTCGAGTGTTTTGCATTTCTTCCATTTTTTTCTGAACGGATTCAAGATCTTTTGAAATCGAAGATTGATCCATGATTTTTTCTTTCAATTTTTTCAGGACCTGCCGAAACTGAGCCTCTTGGTTTTCTTTGTCAGCAACCAAAGTTTCTATTTCGGCCTTCATGGCCGAACTATTTTGTTCGTTGGCTGCAAGCAGCTCGCTGAGTTGATTCATCCGTTCTTGAGCTTCTCGGTAGGCTCTCTGCAAAAGAGAATGCTTTCTAATAACTTCGCTCGCTTCGATTTTGAGTTGATTGCGTTCCTGCTCCTGATGTTTTCGTTGGTCCTCAAGGCCTAGGTGAGCCGACTTTAATGATTGGATAGCTGCTTCCAGCTGTGACTTTTGCTCGCTGGTTTCTTTGGTGAGAGATTTGAGTTCCGACTTTAGGATAGCGCTTTGAGCGGTTTCCTTTTTGTGCGCAACTTTCAGATCTTCGAACTGAGCAAGGACCATTGCCGAATTCTGTGTGAGAAGGGCAATTTGTTGTTCAAGGCCGAAGATTTTTTTGCGATAGGATTCTTCCACTTCCATGGTCGTACTCATCAGGTCATGATTTGTTTTTTGAGATTGAGTCTTTGCCGTGGTGAGCTCATTTTCCAAGGTTTCCTTCGTTTTTTTCAGATGGCTAACTTCCTCTTGAAATTTGGATTCGGTTGATTGCAGTCTTTGCGAAGTATTTAAGTGTTCGCGTTTTTCTGCCTCTAGCTTTCGGAGGCAGAGGTCCAGCTGTTTTCGCAGTTCTTGATTGTCCTGTCGCAGTTGGCTTTGCTCGGACTGCGTGTGAGTGAGTTCATTCTGCGTGTTTAAGAGGGTCGAGCGAAGCTGCTTGATAAAAGTCAGGGAAGAAATCATGGCATCTGCTGCGGCAAAAGGATCTTGAGTGTTGGTGCGTGAAATTGTGTTCTCAAGTTTTTTTTCTTGAGTAATCAAAGAGTGACCATCCATCTGAAAATCAAGATTCGTCCTGATGTATTGATTTTTGTCATTCATTACTTCGCTCCTCTGATTACGGTCTGCTGCTTTGTCGGTCGAAGTGTCTAAATTCTTTACTGCACGATGGTCTAAATTGAAGATTTTTGTTCTGAATTTTGTTCTTCGCGTTTGTAAAAACCCTGGAGCGCAAGCTCAGTGACTCCATCAATCAGAATTTTGCGATTGTCGGCAGAATTTGAAAAAGCAGGATCTAAGTTCTGATTGACTAACAGACTCGCCAGTCCATGGACCGTGGACCAGGCTGAGATTGCAAGAACCTCGGTGGAAGTCGTGGTGAATCTGCCCTGCATTTGATTCTGTTGAACACAATTCATCAAGATCTCAAAGGCTTTTCTTTCCTCGTGCTGGGGCTCTTGATGTTTCGAAGAGACACAAACATCGGGATGAAACATGACCCGAAAGTAATTTGGATTGTCTAAGGCGAACTGAATATAAGCTCTTCCTAACGCCGCCAAATTCAAGGGATCTTTCTGCAAAGAAGTTTCAAAGGCTTCGCTCAGCTTAACGAATCCCGTCTTAGCGAGCTCCAACAAAATTTCATGCTTGGACGTAAAGTGGCGATAGGCGGCCATGGGGGTGACATTCACCACACGAGCAAGCTCGCGCAGTGTGAAATTCACTTCGCCATTTTTTTTAATCGCGGCGAGCGCTGCCTGTAAGAGTGCTTCTTTGAGCGAGCCATGCTGATAAGAGCCTTTGGACTTGCGGGTGATTCTGCCCATGGAAATATAGTCATCGTGTTTTCTTGATTTTACAAGCCTTTAAGCAGGCTTTTTTTGGGCTAAAAATAAATGTATACAGCGTAAATATATATGTGTACCATGTAAACATAAGCTATGTTTACTAAGGAGTCCCCATGAACTCGACACGAGTGATTGCATTTCTTACGGTGATTCTCAGTCTTTTGGGCCTCATGGCCTTTTTCAAAATGCCTCGAGAGGAAGATCCTCGGATCAAAAGAAGGCAGGCTCTTGCGAGGGTGATTTGGCCGGGTGCCACTCCAGAAAAAATGGACCGACTCGTCGTGCGGCCCCTCGAGGACGAACTTCTCAAGGTTGAACAAATCAAAAAGCTTCTGGTCGAAACCCGTCTCAATGTAACGCTTTTTCAAATCGAGCTGATTGATTCGGTAAAAGATATTGATCTTGCGTGGCGCGAAGTCGAACGTGCGATTGAAAGTTCAAGAAAAAATTTGCCAGCCGATGTTTCAGTGCCTGTTTTGGATTTCGGAATATTGAGCATTGAATCAGTGGTGCTGGCAATCACAGGCTCTGAAAACTTACTTCAGTTGCTGGACTCAGCGGAAGTATTAAAAGATCGATTGCTCAAAAATCCCGATGTGGCGGAGGTAAGACTCTTCGGACATCCTCAGTCTGAAGTTCGCATCGATTTGGATCATCAAAAAATGCAGAGGCTGGGTATCCCTCTTTCCCAAGTTCTGCAGACGGTCTCGCGGAACAATCAGGCGCAGCACACTGGATACTTTGTGGACAAGGGATTCAGAAATGTTCTTGAAATGGACTCGGATGTGGCAACACCGGCAGCTCTAGAAGACCTCAGTTTTGAAACCCAGGGCTTTCGAAGGATCCGCTTAAAGGAATTTGGAAAAATGGATCGAGCGATTATGGATCCACCGCAGGCTTTATTTCGCTGGAATGGAAAGTCTGCAATCGGACTTGGAATTGTTGGCCGCGAAGGTTTGAATATTGAAAAGTTTGGCGAGGCCATCATTCAGGACTTGGTCGCACTGAAGGCACTCGCCTTGCCTCTGCAAATCGAAACTGTGGCCTATCAGCCCAGGCGCACCAGTGAAAGAATTCAAGATCTGCTGAGGTCTCTGATCTCAGGGATGCTGCTGATTGGAATTTTACTTTTAGTCTTGATGGGGCCTGCCGCAGCAGGAATCGTGACTTTGATGATTCCGGTGATTTCATTGATTGGACTCTTTGTCTATTTTTTGACAGGTGGTGTGCTTCACCAAATTTCAATTGCTGCCTTTATCATATCCATTGGTCAATTCATCGATAACATCATTGTCGTCGTGGACCAGGCTCAGACCCGTTTAAAGGCCAAAGAGGCCCCTGCAGAAATCGTCGCTCAGATTAGAAATGGGTTGAAGTGGCCATTGGCTTTTGCGACTTTGACAGCGGTGTGTGCATTTTTACCGATGTTGTCTGCTGAGGGCGCAACTGCAGACTTTGTAACAGCCTTACCTTTGGTGGCGATCATCACTCTTGTTTGCAGCTATTTTGTGACCTTGACTGCTGTTCCTTTGTTGGCAGTTCGATTTTTGGGTTCGGCAAGGCCACGAAAATCAGAAGCTATCTTCGGTTTTTTGGAAAGACTTTTTACAAAGCTTGCTTTGGGCCCGATTTGGCGAGTGGCTTTCCTACTCAGTCTCCTCATGGGGGTTTCTATCTGGAGCTTTCTGAAGATGCAGAAAGAGTTTTTTCCGGAAAGTGATCGCAATGAATTTATCTTTAACTTTGAACTTTCGCAAAGTGCGGACATTAGTCAGACCGATAAGGTTCTTCGTAAGATCGAGGCAGAGCTGAGCTCAGATCAGCGTGTGACTTCCATGGCGGCATTTGCTGGTGGTGATATCCCCCGATTTTACTACAATCTACCAAATTTTCAGAGGGCACCTCATGTAGGACAAGTGTTGATCACCACGCAGTCGAAGGCAGATAACAAACCGCTGGGCTTGGGATTAGAAGAAAAGCTCAGTCGGGAATTTCCAGAAGGCAAATTCACCAGTCTTTTTCTGCAACAGGGACCTCCAATCAACGCCAAAGTTGAGCTTAAGATCTTTGCAGATTCACAAGAACGAAGATCCCTGCTTACACAGAAGGTGGAAGAAACGCTCAATAAATATCCTTCTCTCAGGGCCATTCGAAGAGATCCTGACAAGGGCTTGATCGAACATCGAGCGGTCACGGATGAAGCGGAACTTGCCAGGCTTGGTCTTTCACGCGCCGAACTGAATATGATGCTGGCTTTTCACTCCACCGGAATTGTGGCAAGTCAGTTCAGACAGGCTCGAGAAATTATTCCCGTGAGGCTCAGGGCTCAAGAGGGCATTGAGAAATCAATCGGAGCTATCTCACAGCAACTGGCATTTCGCGGGCGCGATCAAGATTTTTTAATTAAAGACTTTGTGCGTTTTGAAAAGGTCGATGGCATCGCCATTGTACGAAGAAATAATGGAGAGACTTTTGCCCGTGTGCTGGCGGATCTAAAGCCCAATGAATCCTTTAGTTCCGTCATGGGCGGAATTGAGATGGATATCAAAGCTCTCGATTTGAAAATGGGTGAAAGAATTGATTTTGGCGGTGATGCCGAAGGTGCGGGCCAAGCGAATTCGGCGATTTTCAAAGTGGTGCCTTTGGCCTTTTCCCTATTGATTCTATTTTTGCTTTTAGAATTTCAGTCTTATCGAAAAGTTCTGATCGCAGTGCTTGCTTTGCCAGTGACTATTCTTGGAGTTTTTCCCGGGCTGTGGTTGGGCGAGGCTCCCTTTGGGTTTATGTCGCTTTTGGGACTTTTGGCTCTTGTGGGGATTTCAGTCAACAACATCATCTTGCTGCTGGAGGCTCTGAATGAAACCGGGTCTTTGGAGTTAGCGATTGGCTCTCGCATTCGGGCTATATTCTTGACGACAATACTAACGCTTGCAGGACTCCTCCCGCTGGCGATGGATGAATCAGCGCTTTGGCCTCCTTTGGCTTGGACAATGATTTCTGGTCTCATCACGGGAACGATTGGAACCCTTATCGTTGTACCGGTGCTTTATCGAATTTTCTTTGGCTTGAAGAAAGGCGAGCAGGCAGGAGCTGTTCCCTCTGCTGCGGCAGTTGTTCCAGTGCTCATCTTCTTGGGTCTTTGGATTGGCCCTTCGCTTGACGAAGTTCAGGCTGGCCAAGAATTTAGTTTTTCTGAGATCCTAAAAAAAGTTGAAAATACCTCTGAAGAAGCCATTGCAGTTTTGGAAGTCGAAAAGGCAAAGGAGCAAAATCAGTCGAGCTTTGGCCGTGCTTTCCTTCCCCAGCTAAGACTGGGAGGTGAGTATCTGCAAAGGGGAAGCGCCCTTAAAAATCGTTCGCCTTTTGGGGATCTCGAGGTCGAAGAAAAAAGTCGCCTCGATGGAAAGATCGAAATCAGTCAGAAAATTTTTGATGGTGGTGCGATGCTGGCTGGCCGAAAAGCTGCTCAGCTAAATGAAAAAGCTGTTCAGTTTGAAAGTGAAAGCAATCGATCTGAAGTGAGAAAGCAGTTTGTTGAAATGCTAGTAAGGCTTCAGCAAAGCGAGCGTGATCTTCAGTTTCTAGTGGAAGTGAAAAAGAATTTGAAAGGCCGAGGAAAAGATCTCGAATCACTGATCCAGAGGGGGCGGGGCTCCCGCACGGACCGGGCAAAGCTTGAAGTGCTGATTGAAAAGACCCAAAGCCAGCAGGGACAATTACAGATTCGTGTGGAAAGTCTGCGTGGATTTTTGGCCAAAGCATTGAATCTTCCTTCAGACTTTCGCATTCGTAGTGCTGAGGCTAGGAAGGGCGGCCCACGGAATGAAGAAAAAAATTCCTCTTCGGCCATGGAAAAAAGTTTAACCCTCAAAGCCGAGTCTTTGGCGGAGCAAGCGGACCGATTTCGCTGGGCTGGCTGGCCTTCCGCTGAAGTTTTTGGTCGCGTGGTTAAATCCACTGGAAGAAAATTGACCGAAGAAAATTGGCCCGAAGTTGGAGCCCGCATCCAGTGGGAAATCCCTCTGGATGGCGTAAGGTCCTCGGAGGCTCGCGAAGTTTTGCTGGCTAAACAGCAGCTGCAGTCTCGGCTAGATATTCTGAAGAGGCAGAACGAAGTGGAAAAAATTGCGCTGACTTCACAGCTTCAAGAAAAGCTGCGCTCTTTAAAGGAGCTTGAAAGGCTTAAAGAGAAAACTCGGCTTGCTAGATCCTTCGAGGAAGAAAGATATTTTTCAGGGCGGGGCAGCTTGCAGGAACTGATCGAAGCCGATCAGCTGCAGATCGAAGTACTGCGCGATCACGATATTCTGCAGATTGCGATGATCGTGGATTGTGTGCGACTGCAGATTCTGGCTGGGCAGGAAGTTCGCGCTAGTTGTGACTAGGCTTTAATAATTCAGATGAGGCCTAAGTCTATACAAAATCAGCTAAGGTAAGTTCAGGACTTCGCAAAACTTGAGAAAAGGAAGGACTCTCACTCCTTCGCTTTTTTCAAAATCATTGTTTCCAAGATGGACTTGATAGAACTTTGGTATAGGAGTCCTCTCTTTAAAGTACAATATCGACGGAGAGAGTTGTTTTTCACCGGTCTTACATTCGACGGCAAAAATTGGTTTCCGATCCTTCAGGACCACAAAATCAACTTCGCGTTTGTCAGTGTCTCGCAAAAAACGCAGCTCCATTTTGTGGCCTTCCGAATCTTCAAGGAAGTGACAGTACTTTAACAATTGGCTAGCAACTAGGTTTTCGAATCTAGCTCCCTCGGAGGGAAGTGTTGACCAGTCCCAAAGATAAAGTTTTTGTTCCTTCTTTACCGCTCGTATCCGAGGGCTTCCGTAGGGAGGAATTCGATAGCAGAAATAAAGCCTTTCTAAAATGCCAATCCATCTGTCCGTGGCCTCGTGGGAAACTTGCAAATCTTCTCGTAAGGATTGAATAGATAAAATCGATCCAACTCGAGAAGGTAGGGCTTCTGCAAGTTCTTCAATGAGGGAAATTTCTCGAACTTTTTCAAGATCTCTAAGATCGTCATAAACGACTCGATTGACTCGGTCGTTCTGCCAATGTCGAAGGTCTTTTTCGCTTTGCCGAAATAGGGGTTCCGGGAAGCCTCCAAACTTAAGCAAAACTTTCAAATCCGATGAACTTTTGAGTCCCAGTTCATTGACTGAATAGGGATGCAGCCTAAACATTCGAGACCGACCTTGGAGGGAATCACCACCTTTTCGGTAGTAATCGAGCCTCGCAGAACCAGTGACGATGAATGACTTTTTGTCTTTGAATCCGTCGTAAAAACCTTTTACTAAATTGCGCCACTTTGCATATTTATGGATTTCATCAAGAACTATGGTCTTGTGATTGGGGGGAAGCTCGCCAGCCAATATTTTTTTCCGACTCGAAAGAATATCCCAGTTGAGGTAGGCAGGTGATTCGGAATCCATTCGTTCAGATTGCAAATTTGCTAAAATATACTGGCTCAAGGTGGTTTTTCCGACCTGACGAGGACCACCGAGAAAAATAAGCTTCTTCTCTAAAACTTCGAGTATTGGGGCTAAAAGGTACCTGTCATGAGTAATTTCCACTACAGTCGATTTTACTCATGAGTAATTTCAGGTCAACCCTAAATTGCTCATGAAACGAGTTTCGCCTGGATTTTTCGAAAAGCCCAAAAGCCCAGGATCAAGGAAAAAGCCACGAGCATCAAAACATGGTAGGCGGCCTGGCCCGGATCCACTTTATTCCAAGCAGTCATCTGGACCAACCTGACGCCATGGAAAAAGGGTGAAATGTGCAGAATCCATCCAATGGAGGCCGGTAGGGATTGAATTGGAAAGAACACTCCAGATAGAAAATAAATTGGTGCGATCAAAAATGAATAGATGGACTGGAACTGATTGATATTGTGAACTGCAGCAGCGGAAATAAGACCGATGGCTCCGCAGGGAATTGCTAAAAAGCCTCCCAGCAAAGAAAAAATCGGTAAAAGCCAAGGGTCTACGAGGCCAAAGCAAAAGACCACGAAGGCAACCCCTAGAGCCATCATTGCGCCTTTCAGGAAAATCCAAAGAAACTGCCCAATAAGAATTTCTCGCGGGCCAGTTGGAGTGGTCAGCATGGCTTTATAAATATTTTCAAATGTCATGGTGACATAAAATCCATAGCTGCAATCAAAAAATGCTGTGAACAAAGCTGTGGACGCAATCAGTCCCGGAGCCAAAAACTGAGAATAAGTCAGTCCATCGATACTTCCGATATGGCCGCTGAGTCCAAAGCCCAAAGAAAATAGGACCAGCAGAGGATCGGCTACGGTCGGGGAAATGTTTGCGATGAAATCTTTTTTATAGACTACCCAATTGCGAACAACGACATGCCAACTCAGAGAGAGTGTTTCAAACATTCTTCGAAGATAGCTTAGGCTTCCATAGGGAGTAAAGCAGAGTTCTTGCTTTTGGGTCGAGCTTTTCTGGATTCTGACCAAATTTTCGTGGGCGCTAAAATAGTCATGACTTATTTTTCGCCATCGCTAAAAAAGTCAGCCTGTCACTCAAGTGCTTTTTGAGACTTAAGTCCTTTGGATCGGTCTGCGATCAGCTCACTGATCCGGGGTATGATTTTCGATCCAGGCAGCCTCATTTGAACGGCCCGCGCGACAGAATCTTTTTTCGTCAAAACTTCGGAATTCATTTTTCCGAGCCGTTGTAACCAAGTTCCTCGTTTGAGTCCGAGCTCATCTTCCAGCGCTTCGAATTGCTTTTTTCCGATTTCTTGAAAATTCTCGCGTCCACCGATCTTGAATGAAAAAGTTTTTTTGAGCTTTCCGTACAGAGCTGTGCAAAGAAGATCGTAAAAAGGCGCAAGCTGAATTTTTCCTTCGTGCAAAAGCAGGGAGATGTTTTTGGAGTGACTATCGTTGTTGCCGATCAAAAGATTGAAACAGATCCAGTCGATATAGCTATTTAAGCTTTCAGCGCGGCGCTGAATTTTCACATTTCCCAGAATCAGCTCGTAGTTGTCCTTCAGTGTAGGGCCGCCTTTTGCCTCGTACTTGTTTTCACTGGTAAATCCCTGGGCCTGGCAAAAATCCTGCTGGTGAAGGCGGCGCACGAGACCCGTTTTCCCATCGACAAAGCGGTCGTATCTTTCGATTACGAACAGCGGCGCATCCCCTTCGAAGATTTCGCACACAGGTACAGGCAGTCCCACTGCACGCGCAAGTTCCATGCAGTAAAACTCGTTGGCGATGGATTCTTTAACACCGGATCTCCAGATCGGGCTCTTTACGATGTGAGTGGTCGGTGCCCCTTGGGTGGGGACATAGAATTTCCCGTTCTTAAAAATTGCGGGAAACTTGTCCTGCGCGCCGGCAAGCGATAGGTAACCGGGACTGCGCTCCGCGATCACTTCGGCGACGGATTCATGATCGCGAATTGCCTCGTAGACTTTTGCCATGTCGATTTCTTGGAGCTGTCGGGGGTCTGAACTGAAACGGTAGTTTTTTCGCGCGGTGATGGTGATCGCTCCGGCGCAATCCTGTCCGAATTTTTTCAAGAACTCGAAAGGCTCGTGCACATGATGACTGCGCTCGAGACTTTCGCGGACTTCACCTTCCGGTAGCAGATTTTCAAAAAACGAAAGCGTGATTTTGTTACCGTAGGTCTTTTGCGCAAGCGGCATCACGAGACTTAAAGGAAAGGCCGCTGGACTTTTTTGCCAGGAATCCTCGTAGCTGAATTCTGAAACCAAGTCCTCGTTCTGCGAAAGGATTCCCACTAAACTGTTCTCGAAGTAAACTTGTAGTCGCTTCATCCTGTTTTACTCTTCCAGCTCGATTACGATTTTAAAGCCAAGCAGCTTGGACATTTTCAGGAGAGTCGAGAGCTTCACATCCGAATCCGCAACCTCAATTCGGCTGATACCGTTGTTAGAAAGATTGCAAAAAGCGGCGAGCTCTTTTTGCGTGATCTTCAGCTCTTTCCGTCTTTTTTTGAGCACTTCGGCTAGAGTCTTAGCATTGGTCACCGGGGCTTTTTTCATCTTGAAGTTCCCTCTGCAGTGAGAATATCACCGATTCTAAGGCCGATTTCAATAAATTCTCACTGGAGAGGGAATTTGGTCGAGACCGGCCACTTTGTGGTCAAATTCTCACTACAGAGGGAATTATCTCTTCGACTCCATGAGTTTTGAAAGCTCCTTGTGAATATCAAGGAACGAAACCCAGCGGCAATTCAAGCCATCCCGAAGGCCAGTCGAAGGATAGATCATCCAGCGATCAATAAATGTTAGCCCAGTTTTTTCTAAAAGTTTGAGTTGGTCCTCGGAAAAATTGGAAGGCGAAGATTTCACCTCGACAGCCAGCCATCGATTGTTCGGAAGACCCACAAGGAAATCGACTTCAACTTTTTCTTTCGACCGGAGAAATTGAATAGGTGGAGTGTCGCCTCGGTTGATAAAAAAACGAACAATCTCAATGAGGCCAAGATTCTCAATTAGATGTCCAAAGGAGGGACTAGTGAAAAGAGGTTGATATTCGTTCCATCCTTGAAATCGACTGGCGAGGCCTACATCCTCAAAATAAACTTTGGGTGACTTGATCAGCCTTTGATTTAAATTGGTATAGTAGGGATGTACCGTCCTTAAAATTGCATTTTGCTCTAGCTTGGCGACCCAAGAATGAATGGTGGAGGATTCGACTCCGACATTTGCAGCGATATCCGAGGCATTGAAAAGTTGACCAATTCGTCCCGCGATCAATCCAATCGTTTTCGTGAAGGCAGCCTTTCTTTCAATTCCGGCAGCCGCGACAATGTCTTTTTCGATGAAGGTCGAAATCAGATTATTTAAATACCGAACGGGATCCAGCTTCGAATCAATGGCAAGTTCAGGCCAGCCACCTCTCAGCATCAAAGATGGAAGATCCAAAGCTCCAAGTTCATGTATTGAGAGAGTGTTGAAATCAAAGTAGCTTGCACGGCCTGCTAAAGATTCCTGTACAGATTTTTCGAGCAAAGTCTGATTCGAGCCCGTAATCCAAATATCGAGTTCAGCTGAGGCTCTATTGGCTCGTCTGTCCCGTCGACTTTGATCCACGAGTCTTTTTATTTCCGGAAAAAGAGCCGGCGCAAGAGGAGCTTCATCCAGCAAGATGGGGCCTGAAAACTGTTCTAGAAATAATCTTGGATTATCTTCAGCTTGCTGCCGGAGTGAATGGTCATCCAAAGCGATGAGCTGATAGCTGCCAGCGTGTTCGATGATCGAGGTCTTGCCGACCTGCCTTGGGCCTTTGAGAACTTTTACCGGAAGGCTTTGATTTCCTTTGAGACTTTGTAAAAAAGTCTCAAAATCTCTTTTAATCCACATATTTGACCAGTTTAGTCTATGAAACTAATTTGGTCAAGGCGCCATTATACCCAAGGTTTTTACTATGCGTCCAGATTTCCACCCAGTTCATGCCCAGTGAGTTTCAGATAAACATCTTCTAAGTTGGAAGGTCGAAGAATCAGAAGTTTAAAGCCTTGATTGCTGAGGTTCAAAAGTGCCTGAAAATCTTTGGCGCGCACACAGGGCTGTTTGCCCATCTCAAAAACTTCGGCGGTTGAACCAAACTGATCACGTAGTTTTTGAAGGATGGCGTCCAGGTCGGAAAGTGAAGATTCGAGGACGGCTACATAGCCTGGGCTGTGCTGCTGAATGAGTTCGGCAGGTGTACCTTCAGCGACAGCTTTACCAAGATTCATAATTACAATGCGATCGCAGAGGACTTCGGCTTCGTGCATGTAGTGAGTGGTGACAAGAACTGTTTTTCCTTGGCGTTTAAATTCCCGAACTTTTTCCCAAAGCAAGTGGCGCACTCCGGGATCAAGGCCTGTGGTCGGTTCGTCAAGGATGAGGAGCTCCGGCGAGGCCAGCAAGGCCCGCACAAAAGCCAAACGGCGTTTCATTCCTCCGGACAGCATACGGATCATATTATTTTTTTTGCTACCGAGGGCCATGTACTCAAGCAGTTCATCGATGCGTTTCTCGCGCTGGTCAGTTGGTAGCCCCACAAAGCGCGCATAGATCTGCATGTTTTCGATGACCGTGAGACCTTCGTCGAGGGCGTTCTCTTGCGGGACGACACCGATGCGTTTTTTAATTTCCCGAGCCTGAGTGTCTGGATCCATTCCGAAAACTTTTAGCTCGCCGCTGGATCTTTTCACGACGCCGTAGAGGGAACTTATAAATGTCGATTTTCCCGCACCGTTGGGTCCAAGCAGGCCCAGACATTCGCCGGGCTGTACTGTGAGGTCGAGGCCTTTGATGGCCTCGAAGCTTCCGAAGGATTTTTTTAGGGCGGTGGCTTGAATAGGAAAGTTCATGCAGACTTAAACTAACTCACGCTCGATTCAAGTCAATATCAGTTGTGATTGGTATAGACTCAAAAAGTTGGTCATTGGGCGGGTTTTTGATCCAATTCAAGACAGCTCCGAATTGCCGTCCTTGTATCAATTTGATCTAGGATCACAAATAATCTCGAAATAGCACATGCCTTCGGCTACAATTTTTTGAGACACCGAATTTGAACTGTAGATACATGTCGTTAGTCTTTCGATGGAGGATGGATCAATGTATAGCTTAAAAAAGGGACTGGTTTTCTTTTTAGTTCCAATGAGTCTTTGTCTTAATCTCCACTCAAAGTCCACTGGGCCATCGAAAAGAGCGGTCGCAAATGAACCCAAGATCGCCAATGAAAAAGCATCGGCGCCAACAATGCCGATCTGTGAATTTTTAGCGAAAGAAATTGAGTTGGGAATGCGTTCGGCTGGCACCACCGGGAATTTTTTAGAAGGAATTATCACACCTGGGCCATTCACAGCGAAATTACTTTCTCGATTTGAACTCGGTTACGATGAACCAATTCCCAAATTTAAACTGGAAGGTACACGCTTTGAATTCATAGGTTCGAACGCCACCTTGGACCTTAAGGATTGCAAGAAGCAGATCTACTATATCAATGGTAAAAAAGTGGTGTTCAATCCTCTCGATGATTCTGAAAATATTGTAAACGTCGCCAAGGCTCTGGGTATAAAAGTTCCTAGGTTGGAAGGAATGGATTACAAAGCAAGAAATGGATTAATGGCTTTAGCGATTTTTTCCTTCTTTGGGGAAGAATCTGATGCGGCTTGGATGACAGTTGGGGCCTTAGGATCAGCAATTTGGGGAGGTCTTACTTATGCTGGCTCAGGTATTGCGGCATTCGGCGCATCTGCAGCAGCAGCAGTGGTGGCGGCTCCGGCTGCCTTGGTAGGCGGTGTAGCTGCAGCAACTACGGTTGCAGGCGGATATGCCTACAACACTTACAAGAAATCAAAATGTACGGACTATGCAGCTGAACTCCAAAACTGGCTTCAAGATTCGCAGAGGAATTCGAAGAGAAATGAATTTGCTCCACTTGGGATCGAAAAAGGATCGGCCAAGTGCGCGGAAGGTGTTGGAGGAGCTTTGTACAATTGGGCTTCGGGTGGTGAAACTCCCAGCGTAATTATTCAGGTAAAAAAGAATTTGGCGGCAAATGGTCTGGCGACGGTGCATTTTGATAGTGGAAGATTTTGGTTTACGGATCTGAGCGACCCGAAATTGAACCAAATGGCCTTAAGTTACGACAAAAGCGGAAACTTGAATATCTCAGACCTCAAGGGAGAAAAGCAAAATCCTGAGGGCGAAACCGCTGTAAAATTGAAGGCTATTGGTTCAAAATTTAGACCCATTATTCAGAAGATTCAATCAGATGGGACTTGTAGATACTGTAAACGCGCATTTGAATCTGGACAGTTTGACAAAAAAAGTCTCAAGGAGCAATTCAACACGGGTGCGGATATCGATAACGATGAGAGTTCTAAGTGAATCAGGCTTTACTGATCGAGGATCAGATCCGAAAAAGTACTGATGCAAAATCAGATTTTGGCCTTGCTTAGATCATCGTGCAAACTCATTGCAATCCATTTTGAATGTTGACATTGAGACCAGCCGAATATGAATCTCCAGTGGACAAAATTAGAGCTGAAGCTTTTCTGCTAACTCTAGTTTCAGGCGAATCCCGCAGGCACAGTTGCTCGTAACCGACAGGTTAAGCAAATGTCACCTGTCCAAATTGCCGTAGCGCCACTTGCGGTAAACTTTTTTGGCAAGTTTCCTTCTTCAGTCTATGAACGATTGAGTCGACTCAAAAAGGAGCTGCTCTGACTCCCGAGCCATGGGGCCTCCATTGGGAATAACCATGGACCAAAGTTTAGTTCTATTTTCGGTAACAGTAATTCTGAGGCAACCATCCGGCAGGATCTCAAAGTGAGATTTTTCTAACCCATTTTCGGTAACACTATTTGTGAGGCAATTCGAGACACGTCTAAAAATGAGACGACTCTCATCTCTTACTTTAAAATGCAGCAAACATTCGTGTATGATTCATTATGTGTCGTCTCGTGGACTATTTAGAGATTGCTTCAGTCAATTTCTCAAGAAAGAGAGGATTTCTTATGTTTGAGCGATCATATGTGCGATTAACGGAGATGGTTTTAAATTCGTTAGGTAGGGTCGGTTCCCAATTGAAATTTCTCTTGATCTTCATGGTTGCTTTGTTACCACTTGCCGAACTCTCTGCTGCAGAGCCTGCGAACAAAGTTCAATCGGAAGGTTCACAGAAAAAAACGATAAGCGCGAAGATGCCCGAGATAACAGATGATTTAGTAAAGCGAGTTGTAGAGTCATTGACAGACGAAGATCTCGTCGATGATGGCAGTTTCGACCATCATATTTTATTTAGATTAACAAGACATGTTACTCTCTGGGATGAGATGAACGGAAATCAGCAATCATCTTATTTGAATCAGTCAAAGTATAATTTGGCATTTTTATTACTCTCGCCAATTTTAATTAAGAATACATTTGCTAATATTGACAATACCAAAGACTGTAAGAAAACATCCAACTCGCTTTCGCTTTGTGCTGGCTATTCACTAGACAAATCAAACGGTGAAAAATGCAACAAGACGTGGTTAACAGCTAACAAAAAAGCGGAGATGGATTATTGTACATCGCAAGGTAAGCCAGGCTCTATTCGATGCAACCCTGACTGGTTCTGTCACACGCTTGCAAATGCACAAGCTCCCACGGCGGGACTGGATAATAAGAAATATTTTTGTGCAAAGATCAATGGTGCAGAGACAAAGTCCTGTATAAAGCAATTCGGTACAGAGACCGGGCAGAATTACGGAAATATAAAGGGTAGGAACACCCCTAAACCTAAGGCCACTGCGGAAGAAAAATGCAATCATCTTTTGCTCGAAGCAGCTGAAAAATTGGCTCCAAACCCCCAGCAAGGGGTGACAAAATCAAATTGGTTTTCATCATGGTCTAAAAAAGGATCTCAACATGTGGGGCGCTCCGACAATGATAAATACGGTGCAGCTTGTCTTGATCTTTCGATTAAATTTAAGGATCTCGGCTGTGATCAAATTCCTAAATTTAAGGACCAAAAAATCGAACATAGGGCTGGTACTATGTGGGGTCAGTACAAGCATTACTGTTATGATAACAAGCTTCCAAAGCCAGTCAATGACGGATGTCATGCGGGCTTAGACAAAGAAAAAATGTCTCGTGCGGCAGCCGCCTGTCAGTGCTCAAACTATGAAGGTTGTATTGCATATAGAGAAATGATTGTGAGACGTGCGGACCTTAAAGGTATTGACGTCAACAATCTAAAAATTGACGGAAAGGGCGAAGCTGTCTTTCAACCTCCGCGTCCAGCAACGCGATAGTATTTCAAGCTTGGTGCAACACAGGCCTTCATCTGAGTTGCAGGAGCGAAGATTCCAATCTTATTCTTCACAAAATTGATTCACATATGACATCTGCGTGTCTTCAGATTCTCGAACGCAAATAGTTGCTCTTTTGCTCTCAAGAGCTTGCTTACCTGCGCAAACAATTATGAAGTCATTCTCATTGTTGCTACCTGCATGCGCGGCGATACTAATCGTACCCCAGCCTCCAGCGCTCTCGGTATCAAAAGTAACCTGAGTACTTACTTTGGATGGATCCAGCGCTGGCAATCCGCCAGTCATGTCTTTGGAGGCGGCAGCAGCATTCTCTGCAAGAATACTATTTCTGCACGCCATCGCGATAGCTGTCTTTTCTGCAGAGTTTGCAGTCGCAAGAGTTCCTGTCAGCAAAGTGCCAACAAAGCTAGAAACTAGAATCAGGGATGATATAGCAGCTTTCTGCTTCATAAAAATGTCTCCTATGTTAAAGTAAATCTCAATGTGTGACTTGCATATCCTGGGCCAGACCAAAGATAGCAAAGTAAATAGTTCATGTCTCACGCACGGGGGGTCTCATAGGTAGACGTTTTTTTCAACCTCACAAGTTTATATGAAGATAAATCGAGAAATGCCCTTAAATTACAAGCGACACTAAAAATGATTTTAGAAGTCCTTCGGTGAAAGATGGATTTCCCAGAGAACATGCCGTCTAGGCGCTAAAAAACAGAAGCAACTTGGCAACAAATTAGTCATGACGCCAAAAAGCAGCCTTAACTCGCGCGCGCGCGTTTCTTCCGTTCAGAAGTTCGACGGTAGTCGCGAAGGCCTTGGGCTCCGTAGGTTTTCTTGCGGATGATGTCCCAGGATTCTTCGGAGAGGTCCTTTTCCAATTCATCAAGGAATCGGAAGGGGACATTGCCAGTCTCCATCAGATGGGCCATGTAGGCGGCCACAGCGTCGTGGATCAAGGCTTCCTCGGAAGCATAGGGCTTAGCGGTTGTTTCCAAGCGGCTTAAAATTTCGTGGAGCAAGCGGTCTCTTTTCACACCCATTTCTTCGGCGTTCTGAAAACGAACTCAAGGGATCTTAAGTCAAGATTTTGGGGTCCAGACGCAGATTTTTGGTGCTGGTAATTTTATTGCTATTCCGTAAAATTTACCGTAAATTTTACGGATATGCCGTATCAACGAGTGCTCGCGCCACCCAAGCAATCCTTCTTCCTCTTTGGCCCCCGGGGAACGGGCAAGTCGACTTGGCTGAGAGATGTATTTAAACCCCAGCTTCGAATCGACCTCTTGAACTCTCGCGAGTTTTTAAGCATCAGCAGTGATCCTTCTCTTCTTAAAAGTCGGGCCCTCGCCCTTCCAAAAAAATCGAAGATCGTTATTGATGAGATTCAGAAGTGTCCAGAACTTCTGGACGAGGTCCATGCCCTGATATTTGATTATCCCGATCATTTTCAATTTGCCCTGACTGGATCCAGCGCACGAAACCTTAAGAAAAAAAAGGCCAACCTATTAGCTGGTCGGGTCATACAGAAAAACTTTTTCACTCTGACCTACGCGGAAATGAAGGGTGATTTTGATCTGCAAAAAGTTTTGGAGTTTGGCGCCCTTCCTCAAGCATTGAACCCAGAATCGGCGGAAGAAAAGGCGGAATTTCTCTATTCCTATGTAGAAACCTATCTCAAGGAGGAAATTCAAGAAGAAGCTGCGGTTCGAAGCATTCCAAAATATCATCGATTTCTAAAGCATGCTGCAATTATGAACGGCCAGGTCTTGAATCTAAACACAATCTCTCGGGAAGCGGCTGTGGCCCGAGCTACTTTGGATGGGTATTTTTCCATTGTTGAGGACACGTTGCTCGGTAGTTTTGTTGAGCCTCTTCATCTCAAGGCCAAAGTGAAAGAAGTTTCCACACCAAAGTTTTATTTTTTTGACTGCGGCGTCGTGCGTGCAATCCGAAATGAAATCGGTGAGAAACTAGAATCTGATAAAGGCGCCCTCTTAGAAACTTTCATTCTGAACGAGCTGCGCGCCTATTCCAGCTACCATTCCAAGCACTGGGAAATAAATTATTGGGGAACACCCAGTGGTGGCGAAGTCGACTTTATCGTTTCGAAAGGAAAAAAACGACTGGCCATTGAAATCAAATCATCCAAGTCGTGGCAGAGTAGCTTTGATCGCTCCCTCAATGAGCTATTGGCTGCTAAAAAAGTAGATCGAGCAATCGGTGTCTATTTAGGGAAAGATGCATTGAAGCGCGGCTCCTTGGATATTTTTCCTCTGGAGCAATTTTGTAAGCATTTGAACGATGGCGCATTCTTGGAGTCATAGAATTTGGAATCTAATATGAAGACCCTCTCAAACCAACAGCTGAGCAATTACGCCGAGTGGCTGCGTCCTCGATTATTGGGAGCCCAGCTGCAAGAAGTTTGGCTGCATAAGGATCTTGTCTGTTTTGACTGTTACCTTGCAGGCGCCTTCACTTTCGTCGTGGATCTCAGTCCCAATCTTCCTGGAATCTTTTTGGTGGAGGAATTGGCCCTTCCCAAAACCCCTCCCAAACCAGTCATCGCTTTTATGAAATCCCACGCCCGCGGCAAAAGGATCAATGAAGTGGAGCATCTCACTGACAAGGGCCGCGTTCTGCTTTTGTCCATCGGTCCCTGCGAACTTGAGATTGAACTCATTCCAAGATCCCCCAATCTTTTCATTCGCGCTGAAACCGAAAAAGGAATGAAAACCATTTCCTGGGCAAAACCCAAAGTGCGGGGCCAGCAGCCCGCAGAATACCTTGGCGGCTTGGCCGGCGGCTCTAGTGGCTCGGCTATCGAATTCTCAGACTGGCAGATCCACCAAAATAATTGGTTGGTGCAACAACTGGGCGGCTCGAAGAACTCGAGAGATTCGAGAGATTCGAGTGTTGAGGGGCGACCTCAAACGGCGCTGGAAAAAGATCCTGCCGAAGCCGCTCGTGAAAAAGCCATGCAAAAGAAAATAAAAGCACTTGAGGTCATGGAAAATAATCTTCGAGACATTTTAAGTCCCGAAACCGCTGATGAGTTTAGAAAGAAGGGGCAGCAGCTACTGGTCGACATTTCCAGCGCAGACCGGAATTCGAAAACTCACAAAAATTTGCAACTAGAAGCTGAAGCGGCTTTTAATCAAGCGCGCCAAGTGGAGCGAAAGCGTGAAGGTGCCATCGAGCGCATCCAAGTTCTAAAAGCAGAAATCGAAAAATTGCAGAATTTCAATGCGTATCAAAATTCTCAAGGAGGAACAGGCCCTGCGCGCTCAGCCGGAAGTCAGGGGCAATCAGTGAAGCGGCAGGAGCGCCGACCAGAAAACAGACCAGAGACGCGGCAGCTCAAACTCGAATCGGGCGCGATCGCTTGGATTGGAAAGTCAGCTGCGGATAATCTGAAGCTGCTCAGGCAAGCCAGAGCCTGGGACTTCTGGCTCCATCTAAAAGATTCGCCAAGTGCCTATGCGATTGTCCGTCGGGAGAAAAATCAGAAAATTCCTCAGGCAGAGCTCGACAAAATTGGTGTCTGGCTTTTGAGTCAATCTCAATTGGCGAAGAAATCTCCATCAGCAGAATCGGACATCCTGGTCGTCGAATGCCGTTATGTGCGACCCATCAAAGGCGATAAACTGGGCCGAGTCACTTACGTGAATCCCCACTCTGTTTTCAAAGTCCGTCTTTAAAGACCGCCTTTAAGCTGCTCTTTCCGAATTTCGATTTTGAAATCTAGAATTTTGTGGATGGCTCAAATTGAGGCGATGTGGTTCAATATGAAATAGCAATATATTGCTATTTCATATTGAAGATGAAATCCCTAAGTTTTAGATCGACACTTTTAGACAAGATTTTGGGGGTGGACTAAATATGACATTATCGAAAAAGGAAATTGTTGAAAGAATTTCGCCGCGAAGCTATTTGCCCGAGGAAAGATCGACGGAGTTTCGAATTGCCTCGGCTATTTTTGCTGAAAATCTATCAATGCAGCGGAAGTTGAGAGGCTGGACTCAAAAAAAAGTTGCCGAAGAATCGGGACTTCCGCAGACGGTGATTTCGAACTTCGAATCGGGTTGGGCTAATCCCACACTTGAGAAGCTAGTCATCCTTTCGAAAGCATTTCAGCTGCCGCTGAAGAATTGGTTCGAGAAAATCAACTAGTCGCCTTTTTTGATTTCACGGACTAAAGCTTCCAAGTCGATTTCAACATCTGGAATTTCAATGCGGCCATCTTCCAAAATACGAGTCTGTTTGGTAGCAGATTTTCGGCTCTCGACCGTGACTTCTTCCGTGGACATTTGCTGATGCCTCAGCACGGGGGCTCGCTTCACTGGGCGAGACAAGCGATGATTGGGTAAATCGGCCAATCCTAATTTTTGCGCGAGTTCTTTTTGTTTTTTTAGCACGACGTCTTCGGCAACATCAGGCAAGACATCGACTGCTTGTTTGGAGGCGGAGGCAGTGGCGGAGGCGGCGACCTCAGCTGATCCGACGCCAAGGGCGCTGCCCTTGCCAGCAAGGCTGCGGCGGGAAGCTTTGAGTGCGCGCAAATCCACCGAAGGCAAAGCTTCACGCGGCCGGCTTTTCACAAGCCAATCATTGCGCTCACCAATCCAGTTTTCATAGCGTTCAAAGGTCATCATGCCTTCCGCAGCTCCGGTCTGTAGGACGCTGCCAAGTTTTGAGATTTCACCCTTGCGAATCAGATTTCTGACCGCATGATTCGCGAATAAAATTTCGCAGCAGGGGACCAGCATTTTAACATCTCGTAAGAAATGCAAACGCTGGCTAACCACACCAATGAGGCAGTCCGCGATCTGAGCCAAAATAGAATTCTGCTGTTCACCTTGAAAGGACATCATCAGGCGATAAAGCGCATCCATGGAATTCGATGAGTGCATTGTTGCCAGAACCAGGTGACCCGATTCTGCAGCGACCAGAGTCTTTCTCATGGTTTCGGGATCCCGCATTTCGCCAACGACTAAAACATCGGGATCTTCCCTGAGGGCATCCATCAAGCCTTGCTCAAAGTTGGGGGTGTGAAGTCCGACTTGTCTTTGGCGAATTAAAGATTTTTTGGAAGTGATTCGGTACTCGATGGGGCTTTCAATCGAAATAATATTTTTAGCAGCAGACAAATTAATTTCTTCAACCAGGGCGGCAAGGGTTGTCGACTTACCAGAACCAGTTGGTCCCGACACGATGACGAGTCCTGGGCCGCGCTCGATCAACTGGCCGATCACAGGATGCAAATTACAGTCACTCAGGCGCACGGAGGCATTGAGCAGGATGCGGATCGAAAAGCTGACTCCCAAATCAGTTTGAAAGGCATTGATCCGGCACTGAATATTTCCCAAATTCAAGCTAAGGTCCGCCGAGCCCTGATTCCAAAGTCTTTGAAGTTCATCGGGCGTGAGCAGTTCTTCCGCGAGTTCGGAAAGCTCTTCAGCGCTGACAAAATAAGAGCTACGAATGAGTTCGCGATTGGCGCGAAAAATTGCGGGCTGATCCGGTACCAGATGGATATCAGTGGCTCGTTTATCTAGTGCTGCCCTGAGTACTTCAAGAAAGTCCATGCACCACCTTTGAAACCTTAAGACCGATGGCGACACCGAAGCCCCAGAGGGCGTTCAAGATCAAGCCGCCAATCACAAGTTTAGCGCTGACTTCGATGCCTTTCATCGGAAAGACAATCAGCATTGCGACCAGAGTTGGAAAAATAGAGCCGAAAAGAGTGAGACCCAGCCAATAGAATGCGACAGGGCCTTTTTTTAAAATCCAACTTCCCAAGAAGAGGCAAGGGAAACCCCAAAGGCCTCCAAAAAAAGCGAGGGATAAGACCCGAGGCACTCCTAAGGGGGGCACCGGAGTCAGATCCCAAGGAAAGGCTGGCACGGCACCCAGGGCCCAAAGACCCAGAAGGCCACCTTGATGGAAAAGCAGAGTCGCAAGAAAACCCGAAGCAAAAGCAACCAAAAGTGATTTTATGTTCATCACCTGATGTTCCTCAGTCTTCATCTTAAATGCAAGATTTTGAAAATATTGATTGCGCGGTGGTCGAAAGCTAGCGAACACACTCTTGCGTCACTTGCTGGCCCTGCAACACTACTTTGTAAGTATAGATCGTTTTACCCTTCTGGCCTTTTCTCGAGGTGTAAGTACCAACTTCTTTGCCATTTTGGATAATAACTCCTTTCCCCAGCAAGACCTTGAAGTCTTCCGTTGGAATACTGCCTCTGTGCTCAAAACGCAAACTGGCTGAACATGGTTCCAATTTGTCAGCTTGCGCAGCGGATCCCAATAACATTACAAGTACGATTAGTTTTTTCATAAATTCTCCTTGGTTGGTTTGAGTTGCAAATGAGTTCAGAGCAACTAAAATGCCAGCTTTCAAGGTCAGACGACCATCGCGAATTTGAAAAATCTAAGTTCAACTCGAATAAAACTCAGCTCATAGTAAATTTCAAACTATTGAAAATATAGGATAAAATAGACCTGTTTCTGTATGTACTGGCAGCGCCAGAATCCGACGAAGAATGTTGCTCGAAGGCTTCTAGTGTTGCTGAGAACGAATGCCATGGACTCTTCAGGCAAAAATGCATTGGTGCGGAATTTGAATTGTCGGCAATCACACTTTAACCAGGAGGAATCCCTATGAAGAAAAAACGAGTACCTACTTATGCGATTGCTTTGGCAAGTCTTGCGCTGCTGTTAGGACAGAATGCAATGGCCGCTGGAACTTACGAATGTCAATATCTGTCGAGCGGAAAAAAAGACGCTCTGCAGATTCCTGGCAAGCATCGCGTGGCTCATGTCAATGATCAGTTAGAAGCAGAAAGGCAAATCTTTAAGCGTTTCCTTAAACGCTATCCCAGGTCCGAGTTCAAGAATTGGAATTGCACAGAAATTTATCCTTAAGAATGAAAATTAGATCTGTCTTTTAAAACCAAATTGAAAAAGGAGAACTTTATGAAAAAGTATATTTTAGTTGTATTGGCATTTGGACTCTGTGGTCCGTTGGCGCAGGCGCAACTAGGTCAGAGGATTGTTTGTAAGTATAAACCAGGCAAAGTTCCGGATGATGATCGAGGAAGACTCTGTGACGCCTATTTTTTTTGTAGAGCTCGGGGCAAAGTGGCATTTCGTTTCCTTGATGAAAATCAGGACCTTGCGAAATGTTGTGATGAGAGACAACTCAGATGTGACGCAATATAGAGCCAAACATATATAGTTTATCAAACTTTAAATTCCATTTTAAAAAGGAGATTTTATGACTGCACTTCAACGAATTGCTTTTAGTTCTGTCGTGTTATTTTCGGTCTTTGCCAATGCGGGTGTCTGCGAAATCGAGCTCATTCGTAGCGTCGACAATCAAGAGGTCTTAGGTAGAGCCTACTGTGTGGATATCGAAGATCCAAAGTCGACGCATCAAAAGGTTCTATCGGCTGCAATTTTGGCCTGTAAGAATGATTCAGCTTGCATCCGTGTCCAAGATGGAGCCTCGGGAAAAATCTATTTTAAGAAAAAGAAAAAGTAGCCACAGATGCAGAAGCTGATGATGCAAGTAGCTGTCGTCAGCTTAGTAAGTAATAACGATGATTCCCTGGCGTCCCGCAGTTGGGGCGCCGGGGGAGTTGATGCCCCAGCCAACTCCTCCGCCCCCGCTGCCGTAAGCGGTGGAACTACCACCGGCTGGGGTGCCGCCACTGTTGATGTTAGAAATTCCTCCACCGCCACCGCCACCACCACCGGGCCCGGCTTGCGCGCTGTCGGAAGATTGAATCCAGATCAGGTCTGAACCTCCTGCGCCAGCAATACAATAGCTGCCAGGGTAGGGGCCGTAATATGAGCCCCCGCCTCCGCCGCCGGAGCTTCCGGCGCCGCAGCCAAAGGTTCCGCCGCCAGCACCACTGCGACCGTTTCCACCGGCCCCTGGAGCACTGCCGTCGGAGCCTCCGTTGGCGCCGCCACCTCCGCCGCCATGGGAGACTCCGTTTCCACCAGAAGCCCCTTGGCCGTTAGGACCAGCCGCACCACCGCCGCCACCACCACCCGAATAGGCTGCTGTTGTGCCATTGCCGCCCTTGCCTCCGCTATACTTCAGCGAACCCACACCTGCGCTGGCGAGTCCACCGGCACCTCCGACATCGGTCGTAGATCCGCTGCCGCCTTTGGCGCCAACGACGACGGCTGAACCGCCAATCGAGCTGCAGTTGCTGGAGCTGTTGCAAAGATAGCTGTCTCCTCCGTCGGTGCCGATTGCTGATAGTCCCACGGCGTAAGTGATCGATGCACCGGCGGTCAAAACAACATTGGTTGACTTGGAGTAAGCCCCACCGCCGCCTGCGCCGCCCCCGGTGCCGCCACTGCCCCCGGCACCAATCACTTCGATCGTATTGGCACTCGAACACCAGTCTGCTGGGACAGTCCAAGACGTGCCTGCCGTCAAAAACACGATTCTGTTTCCTGACACGCAGGACGAAGTCCCCTGCGCAAAACTAAATAAACGGTTATCAAAACAATTCGCTTCCGGAATGCCTAGAGCCATCGCGGCGGCTAAAATGCAGAATTGCAGCCAGGTTACCAACCGGAGCTCCAGCCGATATAGACATCGGTGCCAGAGCGAAAAATCGAATAGATGGTATGGGAGCTTGCCGTTCGCGCCGCATTTGCAGGTTTGAATCGGTAGGCCACTGTATTTGCGTCGTCGCCGGTTGTAGACGTTGAGAAGCTGCAGCTTGTCGTGCCCGTACCGGTTACGACAAGAGTATAGGAACCCCCATCGCGAAGATGTGCGAAGGTGATCGGGGAGCCACAGTCAAAGGAAGTTTTAATCGTATTCCCTAAGCTGAAATCAATTGCGCCGGAAGAGATTGTCGCCGACCCCGCCCGAATTTGGCCCTCGACGGTCAACTTTGTGCCCGCGCCCGGTGATGTAGTTCCTATGCCGACGTTTCCATTTGAGCTCACTGTCATTCGGACTGTAGCGCTAGCGACGCCATCCCCCTTGGTATAGACCTTAAAATTGCCGCCGTATCCGTTTGGACCACCGGAACCCTCTATCTCCGAAGCGATATAGGCGGTTGATGAGGAACCTGAGTTATTCGCCATGAGAAAATCCATCCGACCAGAAAGATCTCCTGAAGCAAGAGAAGCGTTGGCTCGTTGATTTGAGAGGTAAAGATGTCCAGCACTTGCACTCCCAGCTCCATTTCCTGCTATTTGAAAGAGTCCTGCGTTCGCGCTTAAGCTGAGTGGATTTACTATCGCGTCCTTGACAGTGCTATTGCCGACCACAATTCTACCATCGGTATCAATAAATAAACGAGAGTCCAGCACTCGATTGCCGTCTGTGCTTCCCTGGTATCCAATTGATAGTCCAGTGATATTTGTGACATTGCTCGTGTATGGAACTCCTACGAACCAACCACTACTATCCGCATTTGAAGTCTTTATTACCATTCCCCCGGCTCGATTCTGATTGGCACGATCAAGGTAGATTCCTGCTGCGATCTGGCTGCTGGTAGACCCTGTAGCGGTGGAGCGAATCAAAGCGGCGTTGGATCCACTGGTCACCAAATCTAAAGTGACCGCAGGCGATGTCGTTCCTATACCGACGTTGCCGCCGGTGAAGAAGCTATCTCCTGCGGTGTGGATACGGATCTTTTCCGTTCCACCAGTGTGCAGAGCAAAGACTGCGGAATCGCTGGTTGTGTAGAGATTGTGGGTAACATTTGCTCCAGCTTTAGCCAGAAGGATGTTATTGGAGGTAGTTGCGGCTAAGTCGACTTTGATGCCGTCCTCCGTGGTGACTCCCTCAAGATGCAGTTTTGCAGTTGGTGCGCTCATCCCAATCCCAACATTTCCGCCGTTGTAATAAACTCTGCCGCTGCCGCCGTCCTGCCAAAGAGTGGCAGAGGCAGGAAGCCTTGCTGCATCGATCGTGCCGGAGCTGATTGCAGAAGCTGGCAGGGAGCCTATATTTGTACAAGACAAAACATCTG
>Ga0247843_1001535_pt1 | contig 46393 bp, 38 predicted proteins | sample LaCruzMarch2017__FD_192420 | JGI IMG/M metagenome (GOLD analysis project Ga0247843, IMG submission 192420) | Freshwater microbial communities from meromictic Lake La Cruz, Castile-La Mancha, Spain - LaCruzMarch2017_8m | ecosystem: Environmental > Aquatic > Freshwater > Lake | place: Spain...
TAACAGAGGTAGTGGTAGAAAACCAACTAAACAGATGTTAGAGCAAGAAGCTAAAATTAAAGCAGCAGAGAAAGCCTATGGTGGTTACTATGCTGATGGTGGTAGCTTTAGTAACCCTGGCTTTAGAGCTTTGCCTAGTTATGTACAGGCTAAGATTAAATCTAATATGGCATTAGGTGGAGATATGGCAGGCTTAGGTATGGATATGGAAACTGCAAATTCAATGCAAAAAGGTATAGGCAATTTTTTAAAGCCTATAACTCAAACATTAAATAATATAGCTGACATTGAATCACAAAACAATGAATATCAAATGCAGTTAGGTGGTTTTATGGGTGACTACATTGATGAAGATGATACCATAGAATATGGTAGTGGTGGTTATACTGTAAGAAGGTCTAATGACAGGAAAGGTAAAACCCATGTAGTAACTGGCCCTGATGGAACTAAAAAGTATTTTGGTGATCCTAAGCTAGGAGAAAGAGGTAAATCTAAATATGGTAAAGATGCTTTCTATGCTAGGCATAAAAAGAACTTAGCTAAAAACCCTTACTTTAGAGCTTATGCTAGAGCTACTTGGGAAGATGGTGGTTATATGAATATGCTTGACTCTAATGTAGATATGGTAGATATGGAAACTCCTATGTATCAAGAGGGAGGCTCTATGATGTATGGTCAAGGTGGTGGTATTCATATTGATCCTAGCAAAAGAGGTACATTTAAAGCACAAGCTTCTAGAATGGGTATGGGTGTACAACAAGCTGCTAGTAGTATTCTAAATGCACCTGAAGGAAAGTATTCTCCTGCTATGAGAAAAAAAGCTAACTTTGCTAGAAACTTTGCAAAAGCTGATGGAGGATATATGTATCAAATGGGAGGTGAAATGATGGCTCAACAACCTCAAGGTCAACCTCAAGGTGGTGGTGGTCAAGAAGAAATTATGCAACAAGTAGCACAAATGCTACAGCAAGGCATGGCTCCTGAAGAGATTGTAGGACAATTAGTTCAAATGGGAGTACCACAAGAACAAGCTATTCAAATAGTACAAATGATTGTTCAACAAATGCAAGGGCAACAACAAGCTCCACAAGAAGCTCCACAACAAGCTCCTCCTATGATGAGAAGAGGTGGTTATATGCATCAAATGGGTGGAGAAATGGCTCCACAACAAGCACCTCAACAAGGTGGTAGCCAAGAGCAGATTATGCAAGCTATTGTTGAAATGTTGCAACAAGGTTTACAACCAGAACAAATTGTAGGACAACTTGTTAAAATGGGTGTACCACAAGAAGCTGCTATTCAAGCAGTTCAAATGGTTATGCAACAAGTACAACAATCTCAAGGTATGGAGCAACAACAACAAGCTGCTCCTCCATTTGAGCAAGGTATGATGAGCCAACAAGGAGCACCAGCAACTATGAGAGGTGGTGGTAGAATGTATCAAATGGGAGGTTCTTTAGCTGATAATTATTTAGCTCAAGTTAATCAATATCCTGTGCTAAAAAGAGGTGGTGGTAAGTTGTATTATCAGGATGCAGGTTTTATGCCTAAAAATCCTCGTAATCCAGTTATTCCTTATGAAGATGAAGTAAATATTACCACTTCAGATATAAATCTAACTCCTAGTATAAAAGATTTAATTAGAGAAGGTTATATGCAAAGTCAACTAACAACAAGTGCAAAACCTACTGGAATTTACCCTTATACTCCTCCTAGTAATTTACCTAAAAATGAGTTAACTCAGACTGCTCTTAGGAATTTTTATAAACCTAAAATGTCTACTGTAGAAGTGCAACAGCAATCTAGAGTACCTATTAGTAGGCCTTTAAATTTACCTACACCTGCAATACCTCAATTATCTACATCTATGTTAAAAAAAGCTGAAGTAAATAATACACCTCCACCCCCACTAGATCAATATGAATCTCCTATGGGTAACTATATTGCTGGAGGTGTAGGTTCTATGTTAGGGCCTTTAGCTAATGCAGCAGCAGCAGCTTTTGCTCCAGATCCTACTTATACAGCAGCTCCTAAGTTAGGTAGATATGATTATACTCCTGTAGCTTTACAAAGAGCACAGGCTAATCAAGCTATGGCTAACACTAGACAAGCTATTAGAATGGGTGCTCCCACACAAGGTAGCTATTTAGCTAATGTAGGAGTAGCTTTACCTAGTGCAGGTGCTAGTTATGGTTCTCAAATAGCTCAAACTAGATATGGTATTGATGCTCAAAATATGGGATTAGCTAACCAAGAAGCTACACTAAGAGCAGCACAAGCTGAAAAGAATGCTTTACTAAAAGACCAATCTATATCTAATAGATGGAAACTAGGTATGGAAGCAGCAGCAGGTACTGGTAGAAATATCCAAGGGTTCTCTAAAGATTTAGCTGCTAAAGAAATGCAAGATATGATGGTTAACCAACTTAGAACTGGTGACTTCTCAGTAATTGGATATGAAAATGTAAATGGAACTTTAGTTCCTAGACTAGCACCTACAGGATTAGCTAACTATAATGATGGGACTATTACTTTAAGTAATAGTCAAAGAGCTAGAGTTAATCCTCAAACAGGAAAATATGAACTTATATCTGAATAAATTATAACCAATGGCTGTAAGATTTATAACACCAGTAGAAACTCCATATGAGTCACAGTTTGTTCCAATGCCTTTGGACTTTATGTACAAGGCATTACAGGAAAAACAAAAAGGATTAGATACTACTAGAGAACAACTAGGTTCAGCAGATTTAAAAATAGAATCAGCTCCTTGGGATACAGATAAAGCTCAAAAGTATAGAGAAAAGTTTAGTAGTGATATAACTGGTTTAAGTACTAAACTAGAGCAAGATAAAGGAAATTATTCTGCTTTAGCTCAAAGGTTAAAATCTATAAACAGAGAATACAATACTGATCCAGAGTTTCAAAGAATTATTCAACATCAAGCTGCATATAAGAAAAATGTAGAACCTTTGTTAGGAAAAGAAAATTCTAACTCAGCTTACTTTAGAGGTATGATGGAGTTAGATCCTCAAACAAATACATACAAATGGAAAGATGGTTCTCAAATTGCTCTAGAAGATATTAAAGCTCCTATTTTAGATGATACTGAAAAGTATATAACTGAAAATGTTCTTAATTCTCTTAAACCAAGTTTAAAAGAAACATATGGTGAAGGACAGTTTGCTACAGCTCCTGATGGAAGTACAGTATGGCAAAGTCCAGATGGTAGAACTTTAGAACATATTGATTTTACAAACCCATTTACTGCTAATGCTATTAAACAGTTTGCTGAAAGAATGTATCAAGGAACTAATGAGCAGGATTTTTATGCAAAAGAGTTTAAACTTAGAAGGAATGAGAAAGGGGAAACAATAGGCAGAGGGTATTCTACATTAGAAGATCTTGAAGAATTAGTAGGTAATGTAGTTAGCAAAGGATTCTATAGAAAAGAAACTATACAACCTGGTGCTTCTAAGACTGTTGGTGATGGTGGTGGTAGTGGTAGTGGAGGACTTACTCCAAAAGAACTTGTATATGATATATCTGGATTTGGTGGAGAAGAACAACCTATTTTAGATTTTGAATCATTAGCTAATGCTGATTCTCAAATTAAAAGGAAAAAAACAGAAGCAGACCAGATTCTTTTTGGTTCTATTATAGAAGCTAATAGAAATAGAACATATGCTCCAATGTTTGCTGATGTTTTTGGTACTTCTGATGGGGGAAATAAAGGAGCTGTAGAATCTGCTTTTGATGGTATATTATCTCTTAAAGTAGATAAGTTTAAAGCTGCAGGGAAAACTAGAGAAGCATCAATTGCTGAAACTTTATTAAGAGATTCTTCTAGCTTTGTTAAATCTATTTCTGGGGATCCAGTTAAAGCATTTGCTCCTGGTGGAACATTAGAACAGATAGGAGGGTTTACTAAAAATGAAGTAGAAGTAATAAAAGAACTTATGTACAGTGAAGTACTAGGTATAAAAAATTCTGGTTCTGCTAGTTCAGAAGATTTAACAGCTGCTAATACTTTCCTTACTGCTTACAATGATGCTAAAGAATATGAAAGAATAACTAACGAGCAAAATAAAATTGCTCTAGGCTCTTCAGCAGTTGTAGCTAAAAAGAAAAATACTACTACTGAAGAAGTTGTAAAATTAGCTAAAATAGGAGAGTTAATAGAAAAGCATAAAGGAGAGAGTTATACTTCAGATGAAATTAATAATAATGAGGAATTAAAATTTCTACAGGCTAATGGTGTATTTATGCCTGAAAAATTAGCTTTTGGTAGAACTTCTTCTACAGATTTTGTTGTTGCTCAAAAAAGAATAACAGAAGGTGGGCTTTCTTACTATGAATATAATAATAATGGAAATTATGCAAGAAACATGCACAAAGAAGTTAAAACAGAGTTTGCAAAAGAAGCTAAAGTTGAAGAAAGAAAAATTATAAGAGAAACAACTCAAGGAGATAAAAAAGGAGCTATGGCTACTTTCTCTAAAACAACCCTAGAGAACTTTAAAAATAGCCCAACTGAATTAACAGCTTTATTACAAGAAACAGCTGCAGAATTTGGAAAAGCAGGTAAAGATTATAGAAATAAAGGAACACTAGGTGATATATTTGGTAGTGATGATAATCCATTTAAAATGGATAATTTTGATGCAGACAACTTTGAGCTATCTGAAGTAATTTTTAAGATTACAAATACTGGAGTTCCAATGCTTATTGTATCTGCTAGAAATAAAGAAGATAACAACATAACTTCTGGAGCAGAGATAATGTTTGATATGGAAAACAAGAGTGGACAGTTTTCTGAAATAGTTACACAAATGGCTACTGATGATGATCCTAAAGTAAGGTCTATAGCAGCTTCTTGGATGGGTGCAGCTACTATTAATAAAGCTGATTTAGGTGTAGCTAAAATGTTCTTTGATTCTGGAATACCTGATAAAGCTAAAGAAACTAAAAAAAATTCTCAGTTAGTTTACTTTGAGGATAACAAAAAGCAAAAGTATGGTTTACAAACTACTGCTGCTGGGGGAACTAAGTTTGGTAAAATAAAAGAAGATGGAACTTTAGAAACATTTATAGCTTATAAAAATGATCTTGGTCAAGAGGTAGATCCAAATAATGTAACTTCATTTAATGAAATGTTAGAAATATTTGGATACTATAAGTTATCCAATTTAGGAGGTCAGGGAGGTACCTCCACTGGGGGAAAGTCCAACAACAATCTGGGAATACTTCAGTAGCACCTAAAGACTATGACCCTAATTTAGGGCAGTACTTAACACAAACAGATTATACTTCTTGGAATACACAAGGAGGTAAAGGAAGTACTTCTAATGCTTTAGGTAAATATGATGTTCTCTATAGTTATCATGATGATAAAATTAAAAAAGCTCTAACTGATGTAGGAATATCTTATGATGCTAATAGTGTTTTAGATATACAAGAGAAGTTTATAAACTCTACAAAAGCTCAAGACATTGTTGGTAATCAAATTATTGAAGCAAATAAAAAAGCTGCTGAAAGGATTCAACAAAAATATCCTGAAGCAAATCTTAACTTTAATAAGATTGTTTATTTAGCTCATTGGCTTGGTGCTGGTGGAGCAGAAGAGTATATTAAAAATGCAGTAGAAAAAGGCATAGACTATGCTGATGATGAAATGTTTAAAAAAACTAATGTAGGAGGATTAAAAAATCCTAGAGTTTCTGGGGGCTTAGAAAAATTTATGGCTAGACAGCAAAAATTTTATTCTAAGGCTTAAAGTAACTTTTAACTATATTTGTCGTATACATATAATAAACCTAAAAATACTATGTGGCAGTTTAACCAAAGTACAGGGCAGTGGGAGTGGATAGAAAATCCTAACAAAAAACAAAAAGCTGAAGAGTACAATAATATAAAACAAGGAATTCAGCAAGAGCTTAATCCTTCATCTGGAATAGAAGAAGCTGTAAAAGAAACTGCTAGAAGAAGAATTTTTGAAGAAGTTTCTCCTGAACTTGACTATAATGAAACTTTTGGTGTTAATATTGGTAGAGATGATTTAAAATCTTTTCTTGAGCCAGAAACTATATCAGGAAGAGATGCTGAACAGTATAAACTATATTCTGAAAAACATGGTCAATCACCTTACATTGGTGCTGATATTGATGACTTACTAGGTGAAAGCCAAAGTACTGCTGATAAGTGGGCTAATGGTACAATGAAATTTGTAGGTAAAACTGCTACTAATGTTATAGGTGGTTTAGCTATGTTCCCTGGTTTAATCTATGGAGCAGGTACTGGCAGCTTTAAGAATGTATATGACAATGATTTCCAAAGAGCATTAGATGATGCTAATGAAGCTATGGATGAAGCTCTTCCTAACTATGTTAGGAAAGAGGTAGAAGATTATAGCTTAATAGAAAAAGCTTTTACTGCTAACTTCTGGGCAAATGATGTTTTATCAGGTATGTCTTTTGTAGCAGGTGCAGTTTTAACTGAAATGGCTACTGCAGGATTAGCTACACCATTAGCTTTAAGCAGAACATTAAAGGGACTAAAGGCTTTACAAAAAGGTTCTAAAGTAGATGATGCTTTAAAAGTATTAGGCAAAGCTAAAAATCTTAGAGCTGCAGATAATGTATTAGGTGTAGCTAGGAAAGCTGTCACTGGTACTTTTTATGAAGCTGGTGTAGAATCTAGACACTTTGCAAATGAAGCTAAAGAGCAGTATATTAATAACTACATAGAAGAAAATGGGTATGAGCCTTCTGAACAAGAGATGGCTGAAGCTATGAGTAAAATCTACAATGTAGCCAATGGTGTATTTGCTGCTAACTCATTCTTAGTAGGTATGGGTAATATGGCTACTTTGCCTAAAACTTTTGGGCCTAAGCTATCTTCTAGATTAGGTAAATTATTTAATCCAGATAAAGCAGATGAAATTGCTCAAGGGTTAATTAAAACTTCTGACCTTAGTAAAACTCAATTACTTAGAACAGCTAAAAAGTTAGGCAAAACTGTAGCTGAAGTTAAGGCTATGAATTTTGTAGAAAGGTCAGCTACTAGAACTGCACTTGAAAATGCAGGAAGAAAACTATATAAGCTAGGAGAAAAACCTTTTGTAGAAGGTGTTTGGGAAGAGATGATGCAAGGTTCTGTAAATAAAGGAGCATTAGATTATGTATCTAGTTATATTGATGATGAAAATAAACTAGAACTTCTTGACCCTATCTTATCTTTAGGTAGAGGTATGGCTGAAACCTATGGCACTCAAGAAGGTTGGGAAGAAGGTGTTATTGGTATGATTATAGGTGGAGCTGGTTTTGTAGGCCCAAGCTCTAAAGGTAAAGGTATTGGTTGGCAAGGTGGTATATGGGATTCTCTTAGAGATCCACTTAAAACACAAAGAGCAGAATATCTAGAAAGGGCTAACTCAATGGAAAGCCCTAAAAGAATTCAAGCTTTTATAGAAAATGGTGCTTCTCAGTATAGAGCTAACAGAGAATACAATGAAGCTGTACAGGTAGGAGATATGTTTACTGCAAAGAGTGCTGAACATGAAGCATTCTTTTCTGATGTAAACTTTAGAATGAAGCTTGGTGATTACCAAAGAATAGAAGATGATATTGCAGAAACTGTTGATGACCTTACTGATTTGGAGTTTGCTGATATGTTTGGCTATGAAAACTTCACTGAAACTGAAATTAAGAAAAGAAAAACAGAGCTTAAAGAAACTTTAATTAATAGAGCTAGAGATGTTAAAGAAAGTATTAATGAAGCTAGGAAAATAGCAAAAACTGATAATGAATATATTCAAGATGGCCTAGCTTATAGCTTAGCTACTATTAAAGATGTAGATAGAAGAGAAGAAGAACTAGCCAGAGGTATTGCTGATGCTATAGGAGCTGTAGATAGCAGGAGCATTAAAAATATAATGCAAGCTAACAACAGACTTAGATTTAAAAAAGACTGGTTAGATGTATATAATAGCAAACTAGCAAAACTTGAATCTGCTAAGAAAAGACTCATTACAATGAATCTTACTGGTGTTGCTAACCAAGGTAGAATAAATAAACAGCAAGAGAAGATTAATCAAATGCAGAATGAAATTTCTGCACTTGAACAAACAGAATTTGAACCTAGAAAAAAAGATGGCAAAGGTGTTCCTGAATACATGAGGGACTTTGATGCATTTAAAAAAGTTGTTGAAGATTTAAGTGGCTTAATAGATAAAGTAAATAAACACTATGAAAGTAATCCTATAGCAAAAAAATCTGTAGAGGGAGAGTTAAGAGATTTAGAAAAACTTGCTCAAAGAAGAGAAACTTTTGTAGGAGAAGTTAATAGGCTTATTACTAAAGAAGGCCAAGACTCTTTCTTAGAAAGCTTAAATAAACTACACGAGGCTACTAAAAAAGGATATATTGAAGAGGAATTTGACCGTAGTAGATTAAGTGGTTTAGTAGATCCTAATATAGATAGATTAATTCTACAAGATATTCAAAAGAAAGCTTTTGAAAGCTTAGGACTTAGATTAAAAAATGCAGGTATAGCTATAATAGATTCTTCTAATATTGAAGAAGCTTTAGATGCTGAAGAAGGAGCTATAGATAATGATGGGTTTCCAGATGACATACCAAACTTTAGTGATATATTAACAACTGATTTAGCTAAAGATTGGGTTACAAAGTTTATGGATAACCTGCCACCTCCATTTGATAAGAGTGATCCTATAGATACTAAGATAGCTAAGACTGAATCTAAAATTAAATATGTAAAGGAAAAAGTAAAAGAGCTTGAAGATTTAATTACAAACTCTAAAGGAACTGCTATTGAAGCTGACTATAAAGCTATTTTTGATTCTAGTTTATTGCAAAATGGATTAGCTAGTCTAGAACAAACTTTAGCTAAGCTTAAGGAAAGAAATGCATTAGTACCTGATGGTACTCCTGTTATTGAAAGTGCTAGTAAGTTAGGTCAAATATATATAGATTCTAGCTTTGTATCTGAAGAAGATATGGAAGCTGTAGATGCTTTACCTAAAGAAGAACTTTGGAAAGGCATATATATTAAAGTAGAAGATTATCCAGAGCAAGGTAAAACAGTTCCTGCATCTAAAAATTCTACTGTTAAAGTTACAAAAGGTATTGTAGGAATGCCAAATAAAGGTGCATATGCCTATATAAACATCAATGGTAAAGAAGTTAGAATTGGTGGAGTGCTTGACCCTAGAAGATTTATTATGTCTGATGGGACTTCATTCAATGCATATAACCTTAATCATCTAGCAGAGCTTAACAAAGCATTTGTAGAAACAATTGTAAACCCTGATAGCACCACTGATATACAAGTATCTGATGCTGGTATGCAAGTACAAAATTACTATGTGGCAATGTCAGCATTATTTGAAGCTATTGAGCAAGATAATGGAGCAAGTAATGAAACTATTAATAAGCTTTTATACACAAACAAAAGTTCTTACTTTACAGTTGATACTGGTGATTTAGCCAACAGACGTACTATTAATGAGGAAATACCAGCAGATAAGGATAGAGTTACCTATACTTTTACAAGTCTTAGTGAGGGAAAAGAAAAAACTGTACAAGCTCAGATTATAGTAAGACGTGATAGAGATGGATCTATTAGCATATTTGCTAATAAAGATGGTAATTGGGTAGGGCTAGAAGGTAATGAACTTGAAGCTGTTAAAAAATTATATAATGGTGCATTAGCTGAAAATCCAAAGCTAAATAACATGACAGGCCAGTATGTAATGATGCTGGACAAACCTTCTACTGGTGGTAACTACAGGTTCTTGTCATTAGGTTTCCCTTCTGCTCAAACAGCTATTAACACAGCAGAAGGTAAGCAAGGATTACTAGATTCTATTATTGAGTTAATTGAAGAACAAAACAGCAAACTAGTAGAAGTTACTAAATCTGATGGTAAAACATCAAGGGAAACTAAAGATGGTTTAGGTGTAACTTTAAAAGATGAGAACAACAACGATATATTCTTATCATTACTTACTCAAAATAAAAATGAGCAAGGTAAATTTATTCCTGATAAAAACTATCGTGTAGAATTTACTGTTAATAAATATGGCGAGGCTACTATAGTTCTTAGCACTAAAGTTGTTGGGTCTGAAAAAAAATATATTAATTTAGGTGTAGTTGTTAAAAATGGAAAGCTATATGCTAAATATGGAACTACCCTTAGCCCTATTACTACCTATTCTGCTCTTACAGATAGAATAAATAATAGACTTTCGTTTAAAGCTATTAATCCTAAGAATGGTGCTATTAATGATCCTGAGCTTTTAAGTAATGGCCTTCCATATACAGTAGGTGGTTTCTTTAATAGAGTAGATTCTGTAAATGAAGAAGGTATTTTAGAAAACTTAGGTAACTTAAGAGTTAATGCTACTCTTACAAGAAATATTTATTTCTCTCCAAAAACTAAACAAGCAGCAAGTAATACAAGACCTTCTGGAGTTTCTGCTGAAGCTGTAGCTACATCTAATGATGCATATACTTCATTCTTATCAGACATATCTAAGCTAGATAATGATTCTTTAAAAACTCCCGCATTTATATCTGAATTCAGGCTAGCTATTAATAATAACCTAGTACTAGATAGCTCTCAAAAGCAAAAGCTTATTAATGCCTTAACTACTAGAGTAGCACAAGTTAATGCATCTGCACCTAGTAGTTCTGCTCCTACAGCTCCTGTTTCTGATATAGAAGCTCCTAGTGTAGATGCTGCATTAGCAGCTATGGGAGGACAACCTTCTAATCCAGTTGCAGAATTAAATGAAGTAAACAACAAGATTGCTGATTTAGAACTTGATGATAAAAGTGATACTGATGATTATAGAGCACTAATAGCTATTAAGGCAGGACTACAAGCTCAAATAGATAAGAGTGATGATGGTGTTTCTCCTTTTAGCATAAGTACTGAAGATGCAGCAGAGCTTATAGATTTACAAGTAGCTGAAAATAACTTAGCTAGAATGCTAAATATGAGAACACCACAAAATCCAAATGGTGTATTCTCTATAGATGATGTAAGAACTATACTTTCTAATGTTAGAAACAATGGTGTAACTTGGGGAGCATTCTTCAATAATGTAGTCTATTTATCTAAAAAAGCAGGTGTAGGAACTGAATACCATGAAGCTTTTCATGCTGTATTTAGAACTTTACTAAGTCCCACTCAAATTAATTCTTATTACCTAGCAGCTAGAAAACAATATGGTAATCCTACTGCTCAGCAACTAGCAGAACTAAAAGCATTATCTAGTTCATTCTCAAAACTTACTAGACCTGAATTAGAAAAGCTTTGGTTAGAAGAACAAATGGCTGAAGGCTTTAAAAGCTATGCAGTTAAAAGAGATGCTGAAAAACCTAAAGGACTAATTGGAATTCTATTTGATAAGATTAAAAAACTACTTGGTATTGTTAAAGAGAACAAGAGTGAAATAGATTTACTATTCCAAGATATATACATAGGTAAGTTTAAAAACGCTAGACCTCATAACTCAATTACAAATTTTAGAGAGCCTGCTTTTGTACTTATACCTAAAACAACAACTGTTATTAACGGTGAAACATCAAGAGGTTACTTTAATAAACAACAAACTGAAAGGATTATAAATACTGTTGCCTCAAGAGCTTTACAAAAGAAAACAGAAAAAGGCAATGTAAGTAAGAGAGATATCCTTGATATTATTACTGAATTAGCTACTGATTATTATAGCGTTGAAAACTTTAGGCCTGAACTACAAGCTGTAAGAAATATTAATCCTGATAGATTTTACCTGATTGCAAATAAGATTAAACAGCTATCTGAATCTTTATCCCTTCCTAAAACTCAAGAGCTTATTGCTGAGGAAGTAGATAAAAGAATTCAAATATTTGGTATTAAAACTAGTAATGAAGCAGAGCTAGAAGATTACTTTGATGATGAAGTAGGTGAAAGAAACTTTGACCAATCTATAGCAGAAATAGGAGGATTTGGTTCCTTAAGTACTGCAATGAGGCAGTTTATTGCTTTTAGTACTGAGCAAGTAGATGAATTTGGATTTGGAGAATTTGCTAACTTAAGTGATAAGAAGTTTACAATGTCTTCCAATGCTTTTACTATCTACACTGGTGTAGAGAGAGTATTAGCAAATACTGCAGCAAAAGATATGTTGCCTAAACTTAAAGTATTTGCTGAGAACAATTCTTCAGCTAGAGCTTTCTTTAATCATCTTACTACCAATATTAATATGGAGTTAGAAAAGAAAGGCTTTAATAACTTTGATTCTAAAGAAAACTTTGACATATTAGTATTAAGTCAATCTTCTTTATTCTCAGCATTTGCATCAGCTTTCTCAAAAAATAGAGTACCACAAGTAGTAGTTGTATTTGACCCTAATTCAAAACAATTAAAAGCTTATAGGTCTAATATTAAAGATGATAGCTTAGTTCAAATAACAGAATGGCAAAGAGCATTTACTAACTCAGGTAGGGATATACAACAGAAAAAAGCTGATAATGTAGCTGCTTTAGAGAGTTTAGAAAGTATTTTTAATGATTCAACATTAGGAGCTTCTGGGCCTAATCCAGTACCAAATGAGGCTGACTTAAATAATAACATTACTAAAATTCAACAAGAGTTCTTAAAAATTGGAGTATCAGTATCTAAAGGATATGTTAAGCACAGCTTAATCCAAAAGCATGAGAAGGAAATTATAGCTGCAATAGATAATGAAATTGAAGGTTCTGTTTTTCTTAGAGGATTAATGGAAGAGTATTCTTTGTTTAAAGATGTTAAAGGACTTGCTAATGATGATATAAAAGGTATTAAGACTTCTATTGCTCAATCTAATAATCCTTATCAAAAAACTCAAGTTGTAGAAAAAGAAGCTGAAGAAGATACAGCTAGTATAGGAAGGCTAAAAGCTATTGCTACTAGTAACTCTGTTTTTGATGAAACTGTATCTGCAGTTACTTTCCAAAACTCTGAAGGTAAAGATATCTATACTTATGTTCAGCCTTCTTACTTAACTTCTGAAACTGAAAAGTGGAAGAAAAGAGCTACTACAGCTGTTGATTTATTTGAAGCTGTTAGAGAGAATAAGTCTGACAAAGAAGGTGCAGAGATTATTATGTCAATGATGCAAATGGAAGGTACACCTTACCAATATTATTTGGCTAAGAATATGTACCAGACTATTAAGCATAACCCCTTTATACTTGGTGTAGAACTTGATCCTAAATCAGGTAATATAGTTGAAAATGATGAGTTTGCAATAGAACTTTTCAAGAATATCCAAAGCTATATTATAGATGGTATGAGAGTAGCATCTTTATCAGGAGAAGATGTAGAGGGAGAAACTAGATACTTTGAAGAAGCTTTTAAAGGTTCCTTTGGTACTTCATATGGTAAAATGGATGGTAAGTCTAAGTTTATCCAAGCTTTAAGTTTCTTCTCTGGAACTCCAGATAATACTCTAAGAAAGAAGTTTAGATTTCCTGGAGCAATAGATTCTCAAGGTAAATTTATATCAAGTAAAGAAAGAGAAGCTGCACCTATTATTGTAGGTGTTAATGAAGCTAAGAATACACAAAATGCAGTACAACTTCCTGTACAAAACTTTGTTGATAGAAATGGCCAAATCAATGATTTAGGTGTAGAGTATATTATTAGAGCTTTCTTACAAGAGTACTACAGAATAGGTAATGTTCAGAAAGAAGCAGCTGCTATACAAGCAGGAGAACTAATTGATGGACATGAAGTATATGATGTAGAAGACTATCATTATGCAATTGATGATAAGGGTAAAAAAGATTATACAAAAGGTAAAGGTCATGACTTTTTCCAATTCAAATCTTTTAAAAATCTAAATCCTGCTTTATATGTAGAGCTTATTAATGCTGCTAAAAAAGGTACATCTTTAAGTCAAGACCACAGAGCTGCATTAGAATTACTTATTAAAGAACAGTATGCTCCTGATTTATTCTCAAAGTTTCTTGGTAAACTAAGCAATACAAAGAATAACTTAATAGTTATACAAGCTGAAGAAGTTGCTACTACTAAAGTTAAAGGAAAAACAATATCTATAACTACTGGGTTTTACACTAAAGATACAGCTCCTAACAACCCAAACACTGGTTATGTTTTTACTGAAAATAGTGAGATGCTTGGCTCAAGTAAAAATGTATCTCAGACTCAAGCTCTAATAAGAACGGATAAAAAAGGAAATAAAAATCCTAATGCTTTACCTATTGTAACTAAAAAATTACAAAAGGCTGGAGATGATGCTCAGTGGAAAGATACTGATGCAGATTTTGAAGAGTTTGTAGATACTAATACCAAACTTATTAAATCTATTCTAGATTCTAAATATGAAAAAATTGTATTTCCTCCAGGGTTTGCTACAGATAAAGCTAAGCTTCCTAAAAGATTTGCAGAGTGGCTACAAACAGCACTAGAGGAAAACTTTAATTTAGAAACAGATTTAAACAATACTGAAAGTGGGTTACTTACTAAAGGATTAAAAGGCCAAAAAGAAGTTGCAGGAGGAGAAGTTAAGTATATGAATAAAATGCTTCCTAGTTACTATGAGTATAGTAATACTAAGGAAGTTAATATGCAATCATTAGGAATGTTCTTCTTTAATGACATGATTAACTCCATGACATATAATATGTTAGTCAATGGTGATTATGCAATGTTGTTTAAAAACCCTACTGATGTAGTAAAAAGAAACTCAAGACTTATTGCTGCTGGCCCTTCATTAGGTACAGGTGTTTCAAGAGTAGCTATTGTTAAAAGTGTTAAAGCTAAAGATAGGTTTGATAAAGATACTGTACCTCAAAGTGACATTAAAGATTTAGGTGAGCAAGACACTACAGATGCTCAAAACTTAGGAACTTTAAATTGGTATAGGTCTAAGTATCTTACTTCAACTGGTAAACTAACTCCACAAGTTGAAGAGATATATAATAAAATTGAAAAAGGCTATAGACTAAATGAAGCAGAAGTTAGGATTCTCAAAAAGAATAATGCTTTAGTAAACCCTAGAAAAATTGTAGGTGTTAATAGATACTTCTATGATAAGACATCTATTAAAACTTTACTAAGGTCTGAGAGTTCTTATATCCTTAAACAAGATAGAGCTAGAGCTGATGAATTATATGATAGATTATTTGAAGCTAGATCTAAAGGTCAAGTAGAAACAGTAAGAAGTATTTACGAAGAACTCCATACTTTATGGAAACCTATACCTTCAGAAAGAGCTAACCATGATTTGCTTAATAAGTTAGAGTTAGATAACATAGATATTTTAATCTTTGACTCTGCTATTAAAACAATGAAAGCCAATGTAGGTAGTGTAACAGGTAATAATGAAAATGGCTTTACTTGGGAACTATCACCTATTGAAGTAGATGATGAATCTTTTAGAGAGCAAGTAAAAACTGATACTATAAAAAGTAGTATTGTAGATCCTACTCAGACATTAAATACAGTATTCTCTGAGCAAAGAAGTGCTACTAAAACATCAGTATTAGGAAAGGAAACTACTGTAGGAAATGCTGCTCAAGCATTTGAAAGCTTAGTAGCAGAAAGATCTAAGAGAGGATTTTTAGAAATGCGTAAGAGCATGCTTAGTGGTGATACTCCTAGGTATAAGTACTTACTAAAAATGTTCAAGGAGAACTTAATGGCAACTGGTGCTGATCCCTACTTAATAGAGATGGTATCTGAAAGCATAACAAATGCTGATATGCCACAGTTTAATCTAAACATGCCTGCTACTATTAGTAAGCTAGAATCTATGTTCTTGTCTTACTTATCAAAGAATACTTTGAAGGTAAAAGCTCCAGGACATAAAATGACTTTGATAAGTGATTTTGGCTCTGGTGTTAATATGTATAAAGGTAATATTGTAACAGCAGCAGAAATTCAAAATAATCCTGAAAAATATGCAAAAGAGGTAACTACTAGAAGATTAGAGTATAGGAAAGATAATAAAGGTAATTTCTATACTGAGATAAAAATTAGTGCTCAGTTTGCTGAACATTTAGGTCTAAGGCCTGGTGATAATATACCTTCAGAGTTATTAGAAATGTTTGGTGTTAGGATTCCTACACAGGATAAACACTCTATGGGTTACTTCAAAGTTGTAGATTATCTACCTATGGAAACTGGTAATCAAATTATGTTACCATTTGAAATTCTAAAGCTATCTGGTGCTGACTTTGACGTGGATGCTGAGTACTTAAGAAGTTTTGATTTCTTTACTCTTAATGATAAGCCACATTGGTTTGGACAATACCTAAAAAATTCTAAGGGTACAGATGCTCTTGAACAAGCTAGACAAGAATACATCAGAGAAAATTCTGCTAATAAAGAAGTTGCAGAAAGGATTACTGAAGAACTTAAGAACAATGAAGATTATCAAAGGTTAAAAGATGACCTTAGTTCTCTTCAAAAAAGTATTAAGTTAAGAAAGAAGTTTTTAAATAACCTTGATAGTGAAATAAGAGCTGAGTTTCAAGAAGAAATAGATGAACTAGAAAACATTCTTACTCAAGCTTTTGGTAGAGATGACCTAGTAGATGATGATACATTTACACCATCTTCAGATACATTAGCTTCTTTAGATGCTAAAGAGATTGAAAAAGCAGGTCTTGCTGCTCTCTTTAGACAAATAACTCTTGAAGATGATATATCTAATACTATTGATGTAAGAAAAAGACAAATTCTTAAAAAGCTAACAGCATTAAAAAAACAAACTACTGATGCTAAAAATGCCATAAGAGAAATAGAAAATAGAAATACTATTGAATCTCTTGATAAATTAGGATATCCTGCAAGTGAAGAAAAGTTTGATAGGAAATATGGTAAGCAAGTACTTGATAATAGGGCAGCTTATAATAAAGGTGATTTTGAAAAAATCAATCCTATTACTATTGCAGAAATTAACAACCTGTTAATACCTATTACAGGCTCTTTAATTTACAATCAGACTAATGAAAAAATAGGTAATACTATTACATCTGTTGATGAATTTGATGCACTAGAAGAAAAACTTGGTGATGCACGTATTGTAGATAATACTATACTTGAAGGAGTACATGATGCCACATCTAAAAATGATGCAGCTGTATCTAATGATACTGGTAAAGAAAACATTGGCCCTGCAGCTGTATTTAACTTAATGTTCCAAAGGTTACACAAATATGGTATATCTTTTAATCAAGAGTATATAGAAAACAATGAACAATTTGTAAAAGAATTAGCTAATAGCTTTAGCCTACAAGTAGCAAATGATGGTAGTATTCTAAACTCACAAGGGGTAAGGGTTAATGAGTTAATTGACCAAGTTATATCTGCTATGACAGATAATGGTAAAGACCCTAAAGCAGCTAGGTTTAACCTTTCATATCAAACTTTAGGTGCTACATTACTTAGACTAGGTTTAGGAGAAGGATTTGATTTAGCAATCTTAACTCAAAAACTTCCTATCATGGAACAGGTAGTTTCAGAGATTCAAGCTGATGCTTCTGACTTAACAGAAATAAAGATAGGTAAAATTAAAGTAATAGCTAGTATTGCAGCTAAGTTAGAAAAGTTACCTATGGCAGAAGATGGAATAGCTTTTAGTGAAAGTAATCTAATTGAAGCAATTAAATATGGTCAAGACCCTTCTCAGTCATCATTAGATGAACAGGAATTTAATGCTATTCAATATGCTGCTGTATTAAGAATGGGAAATTCTATACAAGTTTCTGATTACTTAAGAAATCTGTCTGATATTATTGGTTTAGCTAGAGGACTTAAACCTACATTCTCTGAGAATTACAACATTAGAAATAGCCTTAAAAATTTAGGATTAGAAGTAGTTTTAAAAGAGAAAGGAAACCTAGACAATCCAGATGATTATATTATACAGCATATTAAAGGAGTTTATGATCCTTCTATGATGCCTATGGATGTTTTGCCTATCCTAAACCAAGATAAAATAGTCAGAACAAATGTGGTGTTATTCCATATGATGATGAATGACTCTGGGAAATTTTTTGTCCTAGAAACTCCAATGGGACAGAAGTTAATTCAAAAGGCTGGTGTTTCATTTAAGAATTCTTTTTTAGGTTACAAGGATAACATTACTAATATGAGAACAGCTCTCTTATCTTATTTAAGTATGAGAGCTTATAGAAAAAGAACTAATAAAAAAGGTCTTGATCCAAATAATCTATTTAGTAGTAATCTTGTTGATCTTCATACTAAGCTTTTGCAGAATCCAGATTTTGCAAACAATGATTTATTGAATGCTTTAGTTCCTCAAGAAATTAAATTTACTGAAAGAAATAGAAGTGGATTAGCAGGAAAAACACTTTATAAGCTATCCTTTAACACTAGGACTAAAAATAACCCTGACTATGTAGAAAGGTTAATAGATTCTTTTAAAGCTTTAAGTCTATCAAATAATCCTGAAGCAAAAGCTTTTGCTCAAGAAGCCTTTATGTATCTAATGATGAAAGATGGTGGCTTGTTTAAGTCAGATACTTTTATCAGACAAATAGCACCTGTGTTCTTAGGTAATATATCTGAAGGATTAAATAGTGTACAAGAGTTATTTAGTGGTAACAGTAACTTATCTTATGAAGGAGTTTTTGGAGTATCTCAAGCTCAACTTATACAAGAGTTTGTAGAGTTGTTTGCTAGGTACACTCCTAATAACTTTAGCCTAAGAGGTGGAAAGCTAAGTGCTATTTTATCTACAAACTACATAGCTGAAGACATAAGAGATTTAAAAGAAAGTCTTAAAGGTTCTCAACAATATACTGATCAAGAAATAAAAGATATATTAATAAACAGATTTCCTATTTATAAAGATCCTATTACTGGTAATATAACTCTTAATATTTTTAGAGGCATAGATGAAAAAACTACAAAGGATGAGAGGAGAAAAATAATGGGGATTAATGCTTATGTGCTTAAAAAGACAGGATTAGTTAGTAAAAATGAAGAGGACAAAATTGTTTATCCTCCTATCTTCCAAGTTACAGACCAAGGAGGTGCTAAAATTTTGTATAAACTTAAATACTTACAGAAAGGAACATTTATTAAGCAAGACAAAAATACAGGTGCTATAATATCTGATACTAAATACACTCTAGATGCAGATACACAAAATCTGTATGCAGAAGAAATGATAGGTTTAGGTGCAGTATATGAAGAAGTATCTCCTATATTAGATAAAGCTATTGTCCCTTGGTTCTGGAAGTTAAATGAACTAAATACTTTTATTGAGTTCTCTAAACTACAACAACCTGAAGAGGTATCAGCTGTATCAAGAGAAGCTGAAGAAAGTGCTCCTCAATTTAATGCTCAACAACAAGCAATTCTGGATAGACTTAGAAGCATAGGCTTACCTCAAACTAGAGAAGAAGCTGTTGCTGCCACTCCAGTAGTTACTGCCACTCCTACAAAAGAAGAAAGTGGTACAGTTAGTTCAGAAAGTCTTTTAGGTGAAATGGCAGGATTACGTCAAAAACTGAAAGAAAAAGGTGTAAGTCAAGCTGTTAAAGACAGAGTAAGAAGAATGGGAAATAAACTGAAGCCAGGTGATACTATGGAATCAAAATCTTCAGCTAAACAACCTATTAATCAAGCTGCTCTTACAAATATACTAGACAAGCTTGCTTTAAAATTTGGTATAAGCTGGAGATATGATAGCAGTATTCCTGGACTAGGCCAGTTTAAAGATGGTGAAGTGCTTATTAATCCTGATAAAGCTAAAGCAGATACTCCTTTCCATGAGTTTGCTCACCCATTTATAGCTATTGTTAAGATACAAAATCCATATCTGTACAATAACTTAATGAATCAGCTTACTAAATCTGATGTAGGTGTTAAAACTTTAGAGAAAGTTAAAAAGCTATATCCTGAATTAACTTATGAACAACAAATAGAAGAAGCTATTGTAGATGTAATAGGTCAATATGCAGCTGATGCTCAATCAATTAAAAAAGAAAAAGGTTTATGGAATGCTATTAAAACATTCTTAAGAAGAGTATCTGAGTACATAAAATCATTACTAAGTGATAGTCAGAAGAAAATAATTCCATCAGAGCTAGATCCTAATACTACTATGCAAGAACTAGCTTCTATGTTAGTAATAGATAATCCTATTGACTTAGGGCCTCTGCTATCTAGAAGTTATAAGAAAACTACTACTAGCCCTCAACTTGATAATGCTTCTACTTTATTTAATACCTTTGCTAATGTATCTGATGCAGATGTACTTGAACTAATTAATGAATGTAACTAATGGCTTGTCCTAATAAAAACACTCCTGAATGGAAAATGCTTGAAGATACTCTAGGAGTATTTGGAGCTTACAAAGTATTTATTGCTAATGGGTACGAAGTACCATCATATAATCAACTAACTGAGTTTTTTGATTTAATAAATCCTATATATGGATTTGAGTTTAATCAACTTAATCCTAGTGATATAAGGATATATGAGAATCAATTAATAGATTATCAAGATAATTACGGTGTACCTGCCCCTAAAGCACTAAAAGAAAGTGTAGAAAAGCTACTTTATATGCAGTCTAAGGTTTCTAAAACTGATGCTGGATATAGAGTAGTCAGTACTAATAAGCCTTTAGAAAGAGCTACAGAAGTTATAGAAGCACAGGATAATGGTTATTATGCATTTGAAGGAGATGAAACTGTATATGAAAATAACAGACAGTGGGGTAACCAAATTGACTTAATATTATCTGAACTAGTATTAGGCAAACCCCTAGAACAGATTAAAGAATCTCTAAAACAATTAGCTGCTAAAGAAGGTACACAGGTATTATTGTCAGATGCAGCTATAGATTCTGCATTTGATACACTTACTAAGTTTAAAGAAAACTTTCCAGGTTCTGTCATATTAACACAGATGATATTCTTTAATGAAGAAGCTGGTATAGCAGGTACAGCAGATATTGTTGTTGTAGATCCTACTGGAACTATTAGGATATTTGACTTAAAATCTAGTCTTAATCCTACTAACTATGACCCTGATACTGGTAGATTTAGTCCATATAAAAAAGATGGATTTGATAACCAATATGATAGGAAGTTTAGAAAAAAAGATGGAACTCTTAGAGCATCTAAAAAAGAAAGACATACTGCTCAGCTATCACTATATAAAGGAATGGCTATAAGTCAAGGATTTACTTTTCCAATGCAAGATGAACTTGGTATTATACCTATGCATATTAAAGCTACAACAAACAATGTAGTTACATCTGTGGCAGGTGAGTCTATATTTTATCTTGATGCTAGTAGAGAGTTCTTAGAAAAAGTTAGTCCAGAAGAAGATACTTCTGAAGAAATTGAAATTCACACTTATACTAACTATAATAAGCTTCTTGATAAAGTAAAAAAGATTCTTGAAGCTAGAATAATGTATCTAGAAAGAAAAGGGCCTAATAGAGCAGAGAAGTATTTAATTAGTCAGTTAAAAGAAAAAATAAATACTACTGAAAAAACAAAAGTAATTACAAGTTTTGTTAAAGATATTCATGCTCTTTTTGTAGGTACTACAAGGTATCCTGGAGCTGTTCAGCAGCTTAATAAATTTATACAAGATATCAATGATGGTAAAATAACAGACCCTTCTGAAATCATTACAAAGATGATGACCAGTAAGGAAACTATTGAAATGTTTAGGCCTATAGTAGAAGAAATCCAAGCATTTATATCTGGAGAAGTTGGAGCTGTAGATGCTAAACCTGGCTCTCCTTTAGATATGTGTGATAAAATTATTAGAGCATTCAATAGAATTGACTTGTTATACAAGGAAAATATTAATTCTGTAATTGCTAGTGAATTAGTCAAGTCTGCATCTCCTAAAGCTAATGCAGCATACCTGAGAGAGCTTAGAGAAAATGAAGCTATAATGGCTAGGCTTAACCCTGAAAGTGCAGCATATAAAGCTAGAGAGAGAAGAGTTAATGAACTTAAAAGAGATATAGGAGAAGAAGGTGTAACTTTTAAAACATTACTACATGCTTTAGAAAATGGTTCTAATAAGGATATACCTTTTGTAGATTATCTTTTAACTCCTATTATTTCAAGTAGCAATCCTATTTTAGCATTGTTTGGTAAGACATTAAAGAAAGCTTTTGAAAATGTTAGGCAGATAAGCTTACAAACTGCTCACGAAGCTTCATTGGTTTTTAAAGAATATGCTTCTAAGTCAACAGCATCTAGAGATAATGTAGCAGCTTTTAATAAACCATTTTATACTAGAGTTAAAGTATATGACCGTGGTAGTAAATCACTAGTAGATAAGATGGCTTTTATCCAAGAAATAGACATGGATGCTTATAACAAAGCAGAGTCTAAGATGTGGGAAGAAGCTTTAAATATTACTGACCCTGCTACTAAGAGTAAGTTTATTGAAACTTGGTATTCTCAAAATACAGAAGCTATACCATATGAAGATAAGGTACTTATTAATCCTAAAACTGGAGAAAAAATAGTAATACAGAAAGGTAGAAAAACTTTAATTGCAGAGAAAAAAGAGCTAGTAGATAGAAAAATAATAACTGAAAAGGAATATGAGTATTGGTTAAAGAATAATCAAGTAGAGATTAATGGAAAAATGTATTACTCTAGAGATTTTTCTACACCATCTAAATCTAAATATGGTGACTCTAGATATAATTCAATACAAAGTAATCCTGCTCAGAAGAACTATTATGACTATCTAATTAGTACATATTTTAAAGCACAGCAAAGAACTCCAGAAGGTACAAGAAGAGGATATATTCTTCCTTCTGTAGCTAAGTCATCTATTGATAGATTAGTAGAAAATGGTGCAGTTAACTATGCAAAAGACAGTTGGAGAAACCTTGTAAAATTTACTGAAAAAGACATTCAACAATTTGGAGAAAATGTAGAAGGAATGAAAGTTATTCCTGTTCTATATACTAATAATATGTCAGCTGATGATGTGTCAGTAGATTTAATATCTTCTATATTATTATTTGACCAAGCTTCTCTTAAATTCCAAGCATCTAATGAAGCAGCAGCATTAGGAGAAGCAGCATTGCAATCTGTAAAAGAAGCTCCTCCTCTTAAAACTGATGTATTAGGTGGAAGAATAATCAGTGAAGCTGCTAAAAAAGCTGGTATTACTGGCTGGGAGAAATATGTAAAAAAGAATGATGGAAATAATGTAGCTGCTTTACTATCTGCATTTATTGATATGCAGATATATGGTATAAATATAATTGATTCTAAAGTAGGAGTTTTAGGCAAGACTGTAGATTTGAATAAAGTAGCTAATAACTTAATGGCAGTTGGCTCTTTTACTCAGATTGGTGGTAACCCTATAGGTTCTGCAGCTAACTATTTACAAGCCAATGCTCAAGTAATTATTGAAGCAGCTTCTGGAGATTACTTTAATGCTGCTGAAATTGCATGGGCTAAACTAACATATGACAGAAATGTAGGTAACTATGTAAAAGACTTTGCAGAACCTGTAAATAAATCTTTTATAGGCCAGCTTATAGATTTGTGGGATCCTATGCAAGGAGAATACTTAGATAAGTATGGTAGAAAAATAAGTGCTTCAGCTTTTAAAAAGCTATGGTCAACTGATACATGGTTTTTCTTACAATCACAAGGTGAACATGCTATTCAGGTGCAGACTTTATTAGCTATGCTAAAAAGAAATAAAGTCAAGAGAACTGTTAATGGTAAGATAGAAGAAATATCCATGTATGATGCTTATGAGCTAGGCAAGGATGGTGTTATTAAACTTAAAGATGGAGTACAGCTAGAAGGTAATCTCTCTGATAATAAGCTTATTGATATAGACATTCAAAATAGTTTGCATGCTATTAATAAAAGATTGCATGGTGTATATAATAACTTTGACAAAGTAGTAGCAGAAAGACATTGGTATGGAAGGTTGCTTTTAATGTACAGGAAATTTTTTGTCCCAGGGTTAAAAAGAAGATTCAAAGCATTTGGTATAGACCAAGAGCTAGGTAATGTAACTGAAGGTTACTATGGAACATTCTTTAGAATTGCGAGAACTCAAACTATGGATATGCTAAAAGAGTTATCTCCATTTAACTCTAGTGATAACTTAACTCCTCTAGAAAAAAAGAATCTAGTAAGAGCTTCTAGAGATATGGGAATGATGCTAACTACTGGATTAATAGCTATGCTACTAGCATCAATGTATGAAGGTGGTGATGATGATGATAAAAAATTATTGGCTTATCCTTTGTTATTTAGTATGAGATTAAACCAAGAATTAAGTGGTTTTATTAATCCTATTGCTAACTATAAGCTTATTAAAAACCCAATGGCTTCTCAAAGTGTAATAGAAAAAGTTATTAGACTAGTAGGACAAATGACTGACCCATTTGAAACTTATGAAAGGAGAACTGGAGCTTGGGAAAAAGGTGATTATAAAATAATTGCTAGACTACTTAAGCTTATTGGTTTAAACAAAAATGTGCTTACTCCTGAAGAAATAATTAAAGCTATGGAAATGAATTAATAGTAGGGCACTACTGCCCTACTAATAATTTTCTAACCTCCTCACCTAATTTACTATCATTAGGAGTGCTTTTTACTAACTGTTGTACTAGATACAATTTATGCAGCAAAGCTAATTGTCTAGAGCCTACGTTAGTAAACTGTACTCTCCCTATTTTATCTTGAATCTCAATATCTACTTGAGGCTCAGATTTTTTCGTTAACATTATCTTCAGATTTAATAAATACTCCTGACTCAGTTGTTTTGCCTGTTCTGTTTTTAATAACATCATAAGCAGAATTTAGACAGCTTACTAGATTCTTATTTCTAATACTAGCTAGAATAATAAGACAAACTAATACATCTCCAAAAGCATCTATTTCTTCCTCTTCATTATTAGTAAGTATAGCTCTACCTAGTTCACCTAGTTCTTCAATAGTTTTAATATATTGATTAGCAGAATTATTAATTCCTTTATTAACACCCCACTCTGAAACTAGTTTTTGTAAATCATTAAAACTAAGTGTAGGTTTATTTTCAACATAACTTCTAGCTATAGTAGACCAATACTCAAATCCTTGCAAAGTTGAGCTCCAGTTAAAAGCACTACCTAATGCACTTAGCATATTATCTGCAGGAACATTAAAATCATTTAAGTTAGTGTATTTAAGTGCTAACTCTTTTTGTGGGCTAGGCAGTAAGTTAATCCAGTGAAAAATTGTTGTTGGGTTTACCATTGTATTATGTGTTTAGTGTTGTTAAATTGGTTGTTTGATATCCATGGTCTTCCTTGTCTTGCAGCATAAGCTGGATGTTCTGCTTCAAAGATATTCATTTTTATAGTATCATTATAGATATAAGGCTTATACTCTTGGGCATTTTTACCCCATAAAAACCATTGAACATCTTCTTTATGAATAGATATAAAAACAAGAATAGACTTTATAAATCCTTGCCATATATGCATATGTGAGCCAGGAATACCATGTTTTACTGTTAAAGCACTATTAAGTAATAGTACACCTTGTCTAGCTAGATACTCTAAACTATAGTCATATTCTAGGAGTAACCCATTATACACTTCTGTTTCTATAGCATCTTTTATTTTTCTAAGACTAGGATTTATTTTAGGAGTATTAACACCAAAAGCTAAACCAGTGGCATTACCATCATTATAAGGATCCATACCCAATATTACAGCTTTGATATCTTTGTACTGGCATAATTCAAATGCCTTAAATATATTCTGTGGTTCAGGATAAACTTTATATTTTTGATACTCACTACTAATAGCTTTTACAATGTTATTAGTACCAGGAGATTCCCAAAAAGATGGGAACTCCTGATACCAATCTCCTAATTGATTAATAGTTACTGGCTTCATTTTACTTTAATTCTTCTATGATCTTCTATTTTTATATCCAATATCTCTTCTTCACCTATATTACCCCATACCTCAGCTTTATTAAAGTCAAAGGGGTAATCACTAAAATGCTTACATCTTAAATATGTATTAGGAACACACTTACATTCTTGAGCTAAGCAGCCTAGATTTTTATGCACATTCCTAAGCATATATTCATTCCTAGATAAGACACCTATAATACCTTTAGTAGGACTACCTACATGGAAGTCAACAACTTTGTTTTTGTATTTAGGACTCATCTTAGAATATCTGCTGTACATAAACCAATCATAGTCATCTTGATATTCTTTAGGAACATTGTAGATAAATACAGAGTGGTGTACATCAGGATCATACCTTTTAATTAGTAGGTGGTCTAGGTCATTATATAGCTTATTTTCCATAGATACAATCTTACCTAAGTTATTAGCATTAAGATACTCAGGATAGTTTAGTAATAAAACTATATGGTTATTGTATTCTGGGTAATTAGCATCTTGGACATAGCAATTTACTAGTAACCCAGACCAATCAAAATATGATTGATCTGGGCCTAGCATAGGCAGAATTAAAAAGGAAGCTTTATTCTTCTGGGGTTTTTGCCTTGTCATACATATTAGTTGTTAACTCACCTTCATTTTCATAAACTTCTCTTGTATAATCCCAAAGGTCATTACTAATATGCCAATCTAAATCATCCATAATTTCCCACATACTCTTCACTGAATATCCAGCTGCTTTTCCAAGCTTAGCTGCCATAAAATCAGTTTCACTGAATTTCCAGATTAAAGGGTTATTAGGATACTTAACATTGATGACAATAAACTTAAACGGCAATATAGTATATCCTTGTAAATTGTTAACTTGAATAAATTCAGTACTAATGTAGTGAGAATAAATTACTGCTTGCAAATCATATCTGTACTTCCACATAGATTTTGTAAAGCCATAAGGGGAATCACTAGTAGTTTTAATGTCTAGTGGCTGTATGGTTTTATTATCATGGTCTACAACAATAGCATCTAGCTTTACTCTGTAATTGATGTTATCATAAGTAAATGTAGAATCTACTTGATAGAATCTTTGCTTATTGCCTTCTAAAGTTTCACTTAAATACTTAGCAGTAAACCTGTTGGATTTAAGTACATTAGCAGCAGTTTGAGCTATAGTAAAATTCTCAAAAGAGATAGTTAGCTTTCCTTCTGATGCATCTAAAAACTTAAAATAAGCCAAACCTTCAGCAAGAAATCTTTCTTTTACTTTATCAAAACTAATCTTAAATCCAGTTTCTGCATAGGCAGTAGCTTCAGCACCAACATAACAAATTTCTTCAGATAAAGGTGTAGATTCTAGTAGATGTTTATAGTTCTTATATAAAGACTTTACATAATCACCCATCATAGCTGTAGGCACAGGAACTGTAGCTACAGCAAATCTATTGTGGAATTCATCAGGCTCTGTAATAAGGCAATCTACTGCAGAACCTATATCTAAGGTAGTAGTGTCATCTTCTATGACTTCACCTAGTATATATTTTTTATAATATAGATAAGGACTTCTGTCAAATAAAGCTAATCTACTAAAACTAATTGTAGGAAATTGAGAACTATAACTCATGATCATGTGATATTACAATGTTAACTGTTGATTTTTCTAGAGATTTTTTATAAAGCTCTACTTTCCTATTTATTTTTTCAATGGGAGTTCCTGGTTTAAAATACACAGTAGTCCTATCATCAATAACTACTCCAACCATTTTATTAATGTTTGGAGATTTAATTTCTTTTTTTTCAGTCATAATTCTAGCTTTAAGTAAACACCAGGATATTCTTTGTCCACAGAGTAATATTTATTATCCATTTCTAATACATATGGGATTAAGTATTTCATGCTATCATCTATGATGAAATCATGAGCTACTAATAAATCTTGGATAATTTGTGTGGCATTATTAAAATCAAAATCTGCTCTTGTCTTGCGAACAAAATGAAATCCTAGTTTAATTGGGTAATTGTCAATAGCAGGAAAATCTTTAAGAGATTCTCTAAAAATATTAGGTTTTGTTTTATACTCTTGAACTTCTTTATCTCTCACAGAGTATCTTAAAACACCTATATCTCTTAAGTACTTTCCTACAGTTTTAGAAGGAAATATCCCCCTTGAAGTCTTCACTTTGGAATTCTTCAAGGAGGGCACATTTCCAGGAATAAAAAATAAGGTTACCATAATACATCAAAAGGATCTTCAGTAGGTTCAGGCTCTGGAACTATACTACTAAGGTAACTATTTATCATTGTATTCATAACTACCTTTTCTTGTCTAGCTTTTTCTATTGCATTATTAAATGTTGGTAGATTTATTGTATAAAAAAACTTTTCTTTAAGATTAGGAACAGTAACTATTTCAATATTATGCTCTTTAGCAAAAGGAAGAATTACATTTTTATATACTTTTCTAAAGCTTTGAGATGGAAAATCTTTATAATCAAATCCAGCTTGCACAAAGAGTTTAAATAGGTTTTCTTTATTTTGTAAATAATGGTAGTTAGAATCAACAGAGTTAATACCTTCAATAGAATTAACTAATCCTGCTAATTTAGGTATTTGTACAGCTTCAGTTTTAGTAGCTAATATTACTAAAGGATTAAAAATTCCTTGAATAGGATATTCTCCATTTTTGTATATTGAAGTTGCACCAAAGATACCACCTCCCCAATAAAAACTACCAGCTCTTGAATTTTTATGTTTTACATCTGGATTTATAAAATCATCTATACTTAAGTTTGTTAAAGTAGTTCTTATATTAGGCCCTTTTCTTAACCTTAAATCTTTACAAGGAGTAAGATAAGTATTAAAAAGTTGTATTATTCTAGTTTTAATAATAGAATCTTTAACAGCAGGACTAGAATTGGAAAAACTACCATCTTCATCAAGCAAAAGAAGATCAACATTTATAATTCGATCTCTTGATATTATATACCAAAGATACTTATATTCAGGTCTTTCTAAAAACTCTTTAATATAATTATAAATATAACTGGAACGCAAGGTAGAAGATTGAGAAATTAAATCTAAGTAATTATTACCTGAATATACACAATACTCTTGGTTATAGTTTATCTTAAAAGTATTTACAAGTTTATTTTCATGTCCAGGGCTACTTGTAGGACTTCCTTTAAATAATATGTTTTTCATAAGTATTAGTTAAAAGGTTATAATTTCAGTCATAGTAAAAATATCATTTTCAATGCAAAATGGTACATCCCTAATAGGCTCTTCTGTAGATAAATTAGCACAAAAATTAGTATATGCAGCAACCATTTTACTTGCAATCATAAAACTATTATGTGTAGTGCCTTTAAAACCACAAGGTAATACAGCAGCTTCTGAATCAGGAAATAAAGTTTCTTTGTACCTATCTACTTTATTTCTAGTAACTACATAAATGTAGAACTGCTCAGCAGTTAATCTACCATCAATTAAAATAGGCTCAATTCCCTCAGAAGCATACATATCCATATCTCTAGTAAATAGGTCAAACATAACCTGCCTAGCTGCCATGTTATCAAAACAGCTAAACATTACTTCACTAGTTGCAGTTTCAGGTGTTACTAATGCATTATTAGGACTTAATCTATCATAGCCACTAAAGGAATATACAACATCTGCAACAGCAGTTATTTTACTTTTACCTATATGTGGCAAACCAAATAGTTGATTTGATAAATTTATATCATCTACAGTATCATTGTCATAAATACTAATTGATGCTGGCTCTATCCTAGATAGAAGAAAGGTTACTACAGAGCCTATACCCCCAGCCCCACCAACAGTAATGTTGTGGGACTGGGCTTTAGGTAACCACACAGCTTCTTTAAATCTGTCTGTCATTAGTTATTTGATTTGTTAAAAAAATTATTCCAAGCAGCAGTATCATCATCTTCAGTTATATCAGTAAAGTAATCAGCTATAACTGTATAAATAAATTCAGCAGTACTACTTTTAACATCATAAGCAACTTCTAAACAATACTCCATTACATCAGTAAGAAAATCAGCTACAGTATTGTTATTTAATAATTGTCCTCTTTTAATAAAGAACACTTCTCTATAACATTCTTCAATCTTATCTTCAATATGAATAGCATAAGCATCTTGATCCATTCCATTAAACTTATCATCAATCTTAGTTAAGGCTTGCTCAAAACTACTAGTACTAGCATATAATGGATCTAAGAACATCAATTTACATAAAAATGAATTCATTTCTTTTTTAGTAAATGTGACTTTGTTATTAGCTACAAATGGCTTATCATCAAATAATTTAGGCATTGGAGCTAAACTATGAGTAGGTTTCTTATTATAGTTATCTATATCATAATCATCTCCATAATTATTATAACTACCATAATTATAAGTACCAGAATTATTGTAAGCTATATGACTTTCTTTAATAGCTTTTTCAGTCATACCTTGAAAGAAAGTATCAATTTCTATGATAATATCTAGGTCTAGTGCTATTACATTAAAAGAAGATACCTCTTCTTCTTGATTATTATTTAGAGGTATCCAGTTGCCTTCAGAATCTTTATACTCTTTAGCATATCTTTTTGATTTATTGTTAATAGGGTAAGCAGCTTTGGCTACCATTTCACCTTTGTTATTAACAATTAAAGAAATGCAAAAGTTAGAAAGCTTAGCATACTCATTTAAAGTAGAAGTATCTGTTCCACTAAAAAATACTCCCATATTAACATGAGAGTGAATAATGCCCATTTTATAATCTTCTAGCTCTGGATTTTTATCATAAGCATCAATTACTCTTTCATCTATTTCAAACTCAGTATAGGTAGGTTCACCTTTATGCATAGGCAAAATGTCTATAGCTCTAATGCTAAAGGTTTCAGGATTAATAGGATGACCTTCAGTTTTACAAAATACAAGACCAGACCATTCTACTGTATTAATTTTATGACATAAGTACCAAATTTTCGAAATTATCTCTGGAGAGATAAACATCTTCGGTTTGTACACTGGTGTGATAGGTTGAGAGTAACTCTTGTAATTTTGCCCTTGAGAAGGATAAGAGTTCTTTACTGCAGAATTCTGTTGTGATTTCTGCTTGTTGTTCCATGATTGTTGCGTCATAATTTATGGGGTTGTTTCTAAATGTTTTGTATGTGATATTTGATAAAGCATTTCTTAAATTAACGTGAGCTTCCTGATAATCATATATTTCATTATTAACTGTTTGTATCTCACCATTAGAATCAAGAGTACCATAGTAGGTAGAATAAGGTGCTAGTGCTCTAGCTAAATCAGTTACATTTTGAATACTGACTTCTATATTACTACTTAAATTATTGTAGTTTAATAAAGGTTTAAATAAATCAGGATTTTCTTTATAAGCAGCACAGAACTTATTAAAGTCATTTGTTATAGTTTGTGCTAAATCTAATGGTTCCCTACTTAGTACTGTAAAGTTTCTATTATTAATTGTAGATAAGTGAACATAAGGAGTACCTTCAAGAGATTCCCATTCTACAAAATTGTTTATTTGGTATAAAAATAAGTCAAATCTATCTGCATCAAAACCTTCCATAAATTCAGATTTGAGTGCAGTTAAATCAGTACTACCTGTACAGAATGCTGACGCAGTAAACAAATTCTCTAAGTTTCTAGAGTTTAAGTGAGAATGCCTGTAACCATTTTTTACATCATTAAAAGACATCTTAGCTCTAAAGCCTTCAAATCCTTTTAATAAGAAAGATTCATTAAAAGTTAACACACAATACAACTCTTCTATTTCTCTACTTTCTTTTTTAGTATTAGTAATAGTTATATGTGGATACCTAATAAGTAATTCTAAATATCTACTTGAGCAAACTTGTAAATCATAATTTTCACCATGAACTTCATCCAATATAGGTTTTAGCTTTGTTAGACCAAACTCTTTAAATTTAAGAGCATGTATAGTTTTTTGAAACTCACTCCATAAAGATTGTAAGTTGCTAAAATCAACTGGTTCATGTGATAATATAACATAAGCATCTGTATTATCTAGATCATAGCAGCCATCATTTTCATTTTGAATAGCTATTATGTTATTATTTCTAGGATTTACAATTACATTATAATCATTAAATAGCATATCTATATAACAAGTATTTACATAATAAAAATAATTATACATGCAAATACTAGAAGATATATAATTTGTATCAATAAGTTGGGTAGTGGGCCTAATCACTACATTTGGATAATGTTTAACTACTAATTCTGTAAATGAAGTTACATCAGTAAAAGTTGATAATATTCTTTCTAATTCTGTCATATTTTAGTTATTAAGAAAAAAATAAGAAAGGGTGAGGTAATAAATACCCCACCCTATTCTTACATCATAGCAAAGCTACTACTTAGGAAATGACTCCTTCAGCACGTAGTTGATCAAGATCATCTTCCTCATCTTCAGAAAGAGTAGTGTTACTAGCAACATTACCAGCTAATACATCTTCAAAAAGATTCTGCAATTTAGTACGCAACTCTCTGATTTGAGAATCAGTGTAACGAGTACCATTGTCATTGCTGCCAGAAGCAATTTTCTTCATGCTCAAGATAACAGTAAAGTTATCTTCAGGAAGTTGAGCTTCTGGAGATTCCAAAGATACTCTGGTTTCACGAACAATAGCTTTCATATTTCCAATGTCAGAAATATGAGAAGATAAATCACTTTGAAGTTGACCCCAAGTGGTTGCAGCAGATTCTACACTTTTAGCACGATCTGATTGAGAAGAAATAACACGAATTGTACGCATAATTAAAAAATTAAAGGGTTAAAAAATTAGGGATTTAATTAAAAATTTGGATACTTCCTTTCCATGGTTTTTGACTAGGTCAGAAAAGTCTTTTGATTTATATTCATCGGGTATTTCTATTTGATTTAACTGAAACTTAGAAGCTAGCTCAATGCCATATTTTCTACCCCAGTTAACTTCTTTATTGAAGTCATTATCATATAGTAAATACACTTTATCAAACCTTTTCTTCAGCTCATTAACAATATGAGGCTTAGGATCAGTTGTTTCAGCTTGAAGAGATACAGAAGGAATATTAGTTAATTCTGTAATTGCCATAACATCTTTTAAAGATTTAGTGATTATGAGCTTTTCACCTCTCTTTGGCAGTTGTGTCCAACCTTGCCAAACAGATTTATCAACATTTGATATAAATCTTAATTGTTTGTTATAGGGTTGATATATCTTATATGTATAGATTTCATCTTTGCTTTCTAGATAAGCATATGCAGGATTCTTTGAGTTATCTACAGGTATTATTAAGTCATTTAAGAAAATGAATTTACAACTAAAAACATTATACTTATTTAATGTAGATTTATTTATCCCAAATTGCCCCCAGAAATGTATATCTCTTGGGGTGAATTCTTGCATTTTTATGCCTATATGTACTCTAGATTTGTCTTTGTAGTCAATGTCTTTGGGGATTTTAATTTTCTTTTTTCTGCCCACTATATCACTGTCAATAAGTCCAAAGTCATTAGCTACTTTTTGCAAAGCACCATAGTAATCTAATCCAAATAATCTAGAAACAAATACAAAACAATCTCCTTTTTCTTTTGTAGCAAAATCCCTGAAAAGAAGTTTATCCAAGGTGGATGCATAAAACACACTAAAAGAAGCAATATCATCCTCTCTAAGAGGACTGCATATAGCAGTATTGAGTTGCAATTTTGGTATGTAATATGCAAAGATTTGATACTCTGAAACTCTATTTAATATGAGTTCAGATGATAATGTGTTATAGTCTAAAGAATTAAGATTAATCATAATATAATAAGGGGGATTGTTAGTCCCCCATTATTACAAAGTTACAATCTAATTTTTAGATAATATCACTAGAAGCAGCAAAACTTCCAGCATTCATAGCTGGAGCATCTTCTTCTATTCTAGTCATCTGGTCAATATTATTGGCTTTCAGACGAGTATCAGACAGCAGCACACTTTCTGCTTCAATAAAAGGAACATAGCTTCTTACTTGTAGATACTTCTTAGGATACAAAGTAGTGCCATAGGTGCAATACACTCTAACCATTACTGAAGAAATCTTAGGCTGGATTAACTGTAAGCAGCCATCAAGCAATTCTTTAGGTGAAGTAAAAGCAGGAAACTGATAAGTTTCACCCAAGAAACAATGTACTAAATGCTTAAGAGCTTTACCTTGTTTTTCCAAGTCCTTAGCAAATGTATCTCTTGTAGAATCTAGATACCAAAAGGCCAAGTTAAGCTCAGCACCATTAGAATCTTTAAAGAATAGCTTATAGTCAGGAGCATTACCAGCTTCTGTCTTAGGCTCAATTCTATCAAGTTTAACATTTCTTACTACACCAGCTTGTCCACCATTAAAGATTTGAACATTGCTACCTCCATCAAAGGAATTGTCATTTAGATTAATCATACTATTTATTTGTTTTTAGGGTTAATACTTAGATATTTGCAAAAGAATGCTGAGGAATACCAGCATGTTGAAGAGTTCCTAAATCTAGTTGTTCTTCAGGCTCACTGTAAACACAGTTGTCTTCAACAATCATTTCAGGATCTACAAACTCAAAAGTAGGTTCACTTCTTTTGATGTTTCTGGCTTGAACTTTTCTATCTCTGAGTAAAGTTACAACATCATCACCACTGCAATTTATGCGGTGAATATTGTTGATTTTCACCGCAATTTCATCAGCTGACATACAGTCCAGCACATACCAGATTTTCAAATCTCTAGTACTAATAGGAATTTGTTTCATATTTATTAGTTATAATATTCATTAATTTTTGTGGACACAAGGGATAAATCATTAGGAATAGAAAGCTCATCAAACATTCCTAATTTTTTTTCTTTCTAATAAAATAGGCATTTTATTACTATTATTAAAATAAAGTTTATAGTATGTTTTATTATACTTTTTATTATAAACTTCTTTTTTAACAGGGTCTAATTGTAAAGATATACATAACTCTTTTAAAGAATCTATAATACTTTCATTTTTTTGTGTAATACTTAATCTTTTAGAAGAAGATTTTGTACCATCTGTATCAACTAGCCCTGCTATTAATTTATATTTATCAGTTTCTGGTAAAAAATGGACAAAACTAGGAATATGTTTATTATTTAATAAATTATGTTTTTTTAAAAATTGAGTAAATCTATTTGTATATTTCCTCTCTCCTAATGTAAATGTATATCCATTTAAATGTTTATGTTTACCAGAAATCACATGGAATACATTTGAAGAATTTTTAATACTTAAGTCATTACTTAAATCTTTTAAAGAACTATAACTATTTAAAAAAGTACCATTTTTATATACTTTCAACTCTCTAGTGTACTTAGCTTTAGTTCTAGGTTTTATCTTAACTCTTAAAGCTTTATTTGTTGGAGTTTTTGTAGATATAGAAATATCCATATCATAAGTACTAGCTACATTTTTTAAGTAATCAATAATATCACTATCCATAGTTGTAATTCTAAATTGGTCTGAATCTCCATCTCCTAACCAAAGTCCTAATAAATATAAATCCATTTATTAATCGTAATATTCACCTATTTTTTTAGATACATATCCTAAATCATTAGGTATATGTAAATCTTCAAAAAGTCCTCTTGGACTTTTAGCAGTAGTCACACCATCAGTTTGAGTTACAAAATAATAGTGTGGTCTTTGGTCTTCTTCAATCCTTACTTCAGTAAATAGGACAATAGTAAATAAACCTTCTAGAGTAATTTTATCATCTAGAAGTTTACCGATTGTTTTAATTTTCCTTTTCTGATTGAAGTTTTCATTGGTACTTTCCTCATGATATAGTGCAAATACTATTAGGTCATCCCTAAGCTGACGACCTGTATTTAATACATCAAAGGTGTTTTTCGCAATGTCTGTAAATTTGTCAAAGCCTCTTTCTTTAGCTTTAGCCATAAACTCAAAGGACATCAAATATTGAATATCATCCAAGATAATATGCTTAATTTCAGGTCTATTATCACTAATGAATTTCATAGCTGTGACAATAGTAGCTGAAGTGTCTGTGGATACATAATTAGCTCCTTCAGATAGCTTACCTTGGATGTACTTATTTTTCCATCCTTTAAATGGTAAAGGTTTGTTAGAAACATTGACAATTACTGTTTCTTTTGGGTCAAGGCCTTCAATAGAAGTGGATTTACCAGTTCCACTATGGCCTACAATACCTACGAGTGTACTCATATATTTGTTGAATTTAGTTACGATAATTTCTTTTTAATCTCCAGATAAGGGACTTAACATATTCAATAGATACATTAAACCTTTCTATAACACTTTTATGTGTTGTAGTAGGCCCACCTCTTTCTATAAACTCAACAATATCTTGTTCTAGGGTATTACGCTTTAACTTTTCCATTGTATTTTTTATAAATTTCTTCTAAGATAGGATCCCCTGGTTTAGGTAGCTCCTCAAAGAAGTTTGTAGCTCCATTAAACTGCAAGCCTACAACTCCATTAGGACTACCACTACGGTATTTTAACACATGTAAAGATCGGAAATTATCCTGTAATAAAGAAATTTTATAGTTCCTAAATACATCTAATTCATACCTTGCTGGGCTAAAAATACCTAGTGCTATATCAGCATCTCTGCCAGTTAATTTAGTTTCACCCAAACCATACAAACTAGGAATCAACTTAGATTCTAAAGTCTGTCCTTTATAGGTGTCTAATTCTTCCATAGCAGCAGCTTGTTGCTGAATTAATACAGGAATAAATCCAAAGTTATTCCTTAACTGCACCATGTTATTACTATGCTTTTCTATAGTACCTTTAATGCTTAAACCTTGCTCAGTATTAAGCAAAGCAGCATGATCTACAATAATGATAACATATTCCTTTGGGTTATTAGGAGTGTAATAGTCAAAGATCTCTTGTTGTTCTTCTCTTATTTCTCCAGACACCTCATCTCTAATTTTCTTAGTTATCATCTTCTTGTGTATGGTACCATGAGATTTAGCATAATCAACCATCTGTTTAAAAATACCATAAGGATTCATTGTACTATCATAGATATATACAAAGTCTTCTAATTTCTCAAAATAATCCTTAGTGGAAGATATAATACTATATTCCTCTTCTGATATCCTATGCTTATTCATAGATAGGATTTTATTAAATGGGATAACGATATTATAATCATAATATATCTTCCTAGCAATACCTTGTATAATCTTAGATTCTTTGTCTACTTCTAGTGAGTAGTAAAAGATTTTTAGCTTAATATCTGTTTCAGTATTAAGCACAAAATCTATAGGTCTATACATAAAAAAAGCATCAGTAAACTGAGTTTTACCTCTTAGTTTTGTTAACCTACAAGCTCTTTATCTTGTAGCTCTACATATTACTATGTAGTTCAGACTATATCATCAATCAAATTAAATTCCAAAAATTATCACTTATTATCTGACTAAATTCAGAATTAAGTGGTTTTTGATTATCTATAAATGATTGCAGGGCACTCGTGTTAGCATTACTATCCCCAACATTACTTGGTAGGACTCGGCTATTAGTCGTTGAACCTTCAAGAGTATTACTACTCAAGCTTGGCTGCTGATTGTCCTCACTAAATGTGATAGGAGTTCCCAGCAATTCACCCTGTTTTATCCTGGGACAGGTAATAAACTTATATTTTTGCTTGTATGTTTTCTTTCTGTAATGTTTTTAAAGTATTTTTCAGATATCTTCATTACTTATTATACGATAATCTCTAATATAAGTTACAATTAAAATTTATCCCAGTATTAGCTGTGATTAGATAGTACTTCTTTTTCATAATACCTGGAACTACATTTTCAAATCTAGGTAAACCCCAAGGGATACAGTTATGCTCATTATGCATATTGTCCCTAATTCTACTTAATGCTCTATCAAATATCATGTATAAACGAGTTTTGAGGTTCATTAGTATCTAGCTCATCACAATAAGCTTCTAGCTTAGATACTCTACCATCTCTGGTGTTACCTTGGTTTTTGGAAATAAAATAGTCTGCTTGCATTAGATACTTCCATCTTTGATTAGATTCTACCTGAATATACTTTTCAGTTGCTCTTATTACTTTATCCATAGATAAATCAGGTCTTCTCAAAAACAGCTCTTTCATCTTAACAATACAGGCATTTTTATCACCCATAGCACCAGGTTTCTTACCTTTAAACAGATTTCTGTACACATCAATCCATTCTTCAATAGGATGGATAATCTTACTTTCTGTTTTAGGTAAGAGGATTAGTTCTCTGGTTTCCCAGTTTAAGACTTTTATAAAGCCTTCATCTTGCATTTTATTTAGCAAGTCAATTACTTCTAGTATTTCCATAATACGAGAGAATTTACTCTAGTGAAAGGCATACCATCGCTATCAATCTTTTCTGTAACCCATACAAGTTTTAGGCATTGCCCATCATTAATTAGGGATACACTATGCATTGCAATAGCTATGTAACCTACAATAAGTAAAATAATTATAATTATCAAAATCATAAACCCATGTTTTTATACTTTAATCTAGCATCCTCTTCTTCCATCTGTAGTATAAAAGCAGGTATAACACACATTACTTGGTCTGGACAGGTACTTTTAGGCTTTGCTAAGGCATTTATTTTGTCAACATAGTATTGTGGGTATTGTTTTTCTTCTTGTGTCATATCTACCTCTACTATCTTAGAGAAGAAAAGTACTTCTTGGTCTGTCAGCGTACTTATACTGACTTGTTTAGTTAGTTCCATCTATAAGTTTTTATAGTGAATAAACTCTATTTTGCTCCTAGGAACATTTTTCAAAGCACTTCTTACCCAATCTTCATCTACTGTATTAACAGCACATATAACCCATATTTCAGCAATCTTACTAGGATTATTATATTCTAGTCTAAGTAGCCTACCCATTCTTTGTTGAGCAGTTTCTTCAGAGCTTTGAAATTGATGTACTACGGCTTTATTTAATGGCTTTATATTTAAGCCTACATTTGCCATATTAACTACTGCTAGTTTATCAATTTCTCCTTCTGAGAATCTCTCTAAGTTTTTCTTATCAGCTTTAGAATGATATTGGTAATCACATAGCTGGTTAGCACTGTCTGTTAATGTAGTGAAGACAAGCATTCTGTCTTCAGGATAATTGTTGATTATTCTAGAAGCAGTATCTAATTTAGTTTTACAAGAATAGATAAGCTTGGCTCTTTTAGAAGCAAACTGCATTTTAATCAATGCATATTTTCTTTTATCAGCTCCTATGGCATTCCATTCTGCAAATTTAATTTGATTAAACTGCTTTGTTAGATAATCATATTGTGCCTTTTCTGTAGTTAAAAAGGGCTTTAGTTTAGTTCCTCCTTCAATATACTTGTGTGTATTATCAAGGGAAACCTCTAAAACTTTAACTCTATAATCAGCGATAATACCATCTCTAATAGCTCTCTCAATATCATATGAATATATAACATCAAGGTTTAGTTGTTCTTTGATTACAGCTTTAGAATTATCACTAAGAGTACCTGTAAGGCCTAATAATGGCCCTGCAGGTATCTTAGATAATTGATTAGTAGAATATAGATGAATCTCATCTAATATTACTAAATCAAATGTATTCTTAGTGTGTTTCCCCAAGGAAGCTGTAGTGGTATATACAACATTACTATCTGATTTACCCCATTTAATAAATTCTTCTTTCCAAGAATCTAAAACTGATGTAAATGGTGCTACTACAAGTATTTTCTGATGGTGGTTTTCTATTAAATCTATTCCGATTTTAGTTTTACCAACACCCATTGAAATATGTAATATGCCTCTTTTATGAGTTAAAAAAGTCTGTTTTGCTAAATGTTGTATTTCATCTTTTGTCATTTTAAAAGTTCTTCAAGATTGAGTTTTGTATTTGTAGTTTGGTTTACAGTTTGGCCTCCCATCCAAGGTTTAAAAGGTAAACAAGATACCCATTGTTCTATAGTAGGCACAAAGCCTAAATCTTCCTTAATATGGTTAATAACAATGTATCTAGTTTCTATTTTCTTTCCTTCTGAATTTACTATAAATGCACCAAACACTTTTTCACATATATAAATACCAAAGGTATTGTGCAATATAGCTCTATGTTGATAACCAACATAGTGTGTTTTAGTCATATCTAGAAATTCATGGATAGGTAGGTAATCTGTGTATTCTCCTCCGAATTTTTTAACTGATAGTTCTGAATGTTTTAATGGACTCATTTTGTAAATTCTATAGCTTTATAGTTATTCTCATAATATTCTGTATCATATATACGAATATGCATATGAACTTTAATATTACCTGTTAACAAGCAAATATTTACACAACCATACCCACCATCATTATTATACCAGTCATTACCTGTAGATCTTAGTGCTTCATAACCAAGGTCATATAATCCATCTTCATCATCACTAAAAATATCATAATAATGATTATCTAAATCAAAACCATCATCAGGTGTATATCTACAAGAAGCATTAAAACTTCCTGAGTCACCAGCTCCATCAAAGGCTAAAGCTACACCTACATAACCATCATTCTTTAGTCTAGTAAGTGTATTTCTAATTAGTTCTTTTTGTTCTTGCGTCATGTTTTTCTATATTAAATTTCCAAAATCCAGGGCAACTTATTACCCCATTTTTATCTTTTTCCCACTCAAATTTTGCATATGATTGCATTAGATCATCTGGCTGAGCCAAATACCTATAACATGAGAGTTTAAGTGGGCAACTCTCATTTATGCACATTGAAATGTCTGCCATAATTTAGTTTATTTTTTCCAATGTTTAGCTATATACCCATCAACATCAATAGGATAGCCTATAACTTCTTTAAAAGCATCTATCATACATTGTTTTTGGATATTAAACCATTCATCAGCTTGTTCATCTTTAACTTCACATATTATAGCATCATGCAATTGTAAAACAAACTTAACATCAATGTTGTGCTTAAGTCTTTCTTCATGCATTTTAACCATAGATAGCTTAGTTATGTTAGCACCAGTCACGTTATTATCCTAGAAGCTCTTTATCCTCTAGTTCTATAGATTTCTCTATAGGTTGGACTATATCTTTATTGATATAATTAATTATATTTTTTGAAAATGTAAGTAATTCTTCTTTTGAAGCAGCATTTTTCATAGAGTTTGCTAACATAGATATAATATAAATATTATCTTTAGTATATCCTTTAAGTCTATCTACTCTATCTATAGTAGGAGTATACATATAATCTCTACCTCTGCCTAAAACAAAGACTACTTCTAAAAGTGGACATTTTTCAGGAATAACTATATCTTCTTTAGTTAAACTAAATTCTATGTTATATTTTATAGCTCTTTTTTTAGCGTTGTTTAACATAGTTGTTACTTTATTTTTGTAACCACTTTCTCTTTTTAAGTACTTAACTCTGTCATGATAAAAAGGATCACTTTTTAGTCTATCTTTTCTTTTTTTATTAGAGTTTATAGACCATTGAAGTTTTTTATCAGGATTAGATAATCTGTATTTTCTATTATACTCTAACCTTTTATCTCTATTTAAGTTATTATCACAACTTTTACAAGTATGCCTATGATAATTACTTCCATTTTTAGAAAAAGAATCTAAAGTTTTTTCTATATTACAGCATTTACATTTTCTTAAAACTTGCTCCATAAAGTATTTTAGAGCAAATATAACCAATTTTATATATCAATATCCCTTGTTCGTGGGTTAAATTATTGTTAAGCTCATTAACCTAGTCTCTGAACCTTCCAAGTTCCCTTATCTTAAACTTGGCTTGGCTGCTGATTGGCATATCATCTCTGACTTAGCGTTCCAGCAATTTAAGGGATTTAAACAGGGCCACTGACCCTGTATATAGGTGTTACCACTTTGTCTTTCTATTTGAGAATAGATTGCAGGATCATCTTGTGGATTTTCAAAGAATCTAATTCTTCTATATGGAGGTTTAGTCCTAATCATTAGATTTCTTTTACCATAATCCTTTAGCATATTAAGAAAGCCAGTAAGCTTTGGTAATCCTTTAAAGTAAGTGCTAATAATTTCTTTAGCTTCAGCTAATGGAATGTTAATAGAATCACTAAGCTTTTGTGGGCCACCACCATACAAAGCAAGATAGTTAAGAGTTTTAATCTTAGTCCTCATACTTTTATGTTCTTTGCAGTCACACTTTTGCTTAGTTTTTATATACTCACAGCTTTCTTCAGCAGCATATCTCCATTTATCTTTATAAACAGCTTCTGCTACTACAGAGTGTAAGTCTAATCCATTATTAAAGGCTTCTACCCAAGACTCTTCACCACTAACACAGCCAGCAATAACCAATTCCATAGCAGAATAATCACAATCTACATAAGAATAGCCATCTCTAGCTATAAAGCAATTCCTAACTTCATTTAAAGCTGGTAATTGCTGCATATTAGGTGCTTCATCTTTCATACCTGATGATACTCTACCTGTGGCTAATATTTGCCAATATGAGGTATGAACAGCATTTGTTAAAGAGTTTACCCATTTTAGGTATTCTCTACCAAACTTACTAATTGCAGTTTGGTTTTCTTTATAGTCAAGATAAAGTCCTACTATAGGCACTTTAACCTTGTATTTTTCTATTATTTTTTCATTGACTGAATCTATTTTAATTCCTGAAGCTGATAATACATCTAATACTTGTTTAGGAGAAGACCATGTAACATTAGTCTTAAATCCTTCTTCAAACAAGCTAAGCTGTCTATTAATAAATTTACTATATTTTTCTGGATTATCTAGTATGAACTTATTAAGAGTTTCTTCATATTGATTGGCATTCTTTTCTCTGTCAAGAGCTTGAATCATCCATTTCTCTCTATCTAATTTCATTCCTACATATTCCATCTCTGCAAATACTCTAGAACACTTAAATTCTAAGTCTGCTACAGACATTAAATCTAATCTAGTAAGTTCTACAATTTGCTTATTCATTACTTCTTCTAAAGCAATAACATCATAAGCAGCATACTTAATAACATCATCAGTAAGTCCAGCCCAATTAATTTTGCCTCTTACTGACTTATCTAGTTGGTATTTATTACCACAATATTTAGTTACTATATAATCAAGCCTTAGCTGTCTATTTTCATAACCAGTAGTTAAAATACATTCTGCTAAAAATGTATCATAGATGTTATGTAATCTAATGCCTTTAGCAAAGAAAAACTTATCATCATATTTAGCATTTTGTAGAATGTTAATAGCTGTAGGGTCTTCAAGTTCTTCTTTTAGGTCTAATATATTGGCATAGGTACAGTCTATTACAAATTGTGTATTAGCATCACCAATTTGCAGAGTAAAAATATATCCAGTCCAACAATCACCTATAGTTTCTGTGTCTATGCCTCTGATTTTATGAGTTTTACACCATTCTTTTACATCATTAATTGAACAAGGTGTAGATATCTCACTAGCTATCAGGGCATTATTTGCTACTAAGTATATCATATTTTTTAAAATGTATTTGTACTTTATCGTCTAAGGTTATACTATCAAAGTCTTTGACATGTAATAAATTACCATAGGTAATCTTGTAATGATGAACATTACTACGGCTTATTGTTTGATTAAAATAATTAGCTGCTTTTTCTTCTGTATAGCCAAACTGATTAATCAAGTAATAAGATATAGCTTTTCTAGCATTTACAACATCTTGTTTTCTAGTTTTTAGATTAAGATGTTCTTCTTTAACTCTATAATGCTTACATATTGTATTTACAAAAGCTTTAATCTTAGCAGTTTTAGACAAATCTAGACCTGGAAGTATCCATGGATTAATTTGTTTCATAGCTTAATTTGATAGGTACATTGATGTCCTCATAAATAAGACAACTGAATCATCGCCATAACTCATCAATGTTTTGTTCACGAAGGTACTGCCTTAACTGTTCAGCAAGTTGAATTTGTTCTTCAGTTGCTTGGCCTCCAGCAAAAGGATTGTTTTGATATTTTACAATATCCCTTAGCCGTTGGTCTAAATTATGAATAACAACAAAGTAATCACCGCCTTTAAGAGCAAAGTTTGCCTCTTGCTCTTCTTTAGGTAATTTGAATTTAAGTTTTAATTTAGGCATAAATCAATATTAAAAAAAGAGCAAGGGCTGTTAACCCTTGCTCTACAAATATATGAATATTAGTATTTAAAATTAATTAAACCCCAAAATAAACTAAATTGTCTTTTAGCTACAGGCCCTATAGCTTCTTTACTTAGCTTTAAAGAAGCTGACCTTCTACCTTTTTGCTTAGCATTTATTACATCAATGTAATTTTGATAAGTAGAAGCTAAAGCAGGATTAGGTTTAATACTATTATTCCATACAATAACATTATTATTCTTTTGGAGAATACTGTTTTTATGTAAATAGGTAATTAACCTAGAGTCAACTTTAAGCTCTTTAGTTAGTTGTTTAAAGCTTTTATATTGCAACATATTAACATTGTGATGAATTGCATCAAGCTGGGTAAGTTTTCTTTTAATTTTGTTTTGGTTACTCATTTTATTTTATGTTTTTTAATTATTAATCTAACTTTATCAATAAGGTCATATAAACTACCATCATTGATAATTACTTCGTCAAAGCCATCAAAGTTATCAAGTGCTGTTTCTGATATATGTAAGCCTGTGTTATTATTACTAGGTCTTATAACTTTTATCAATAAACCACCTCTATCTTTGATAGCTTGAACTTCATTATGGAATCTAACATCAGATATAATCCACCTAGATTTTTTAGTTATTTGGTTAAATAAAGCATTAACCCATACATTCTGGTTTATATTTCTTCCAATGTCAGTTCCCACTTGCTGTAGAATATCTCTAGGAGTTAATTCTACATCAATGCTAACCCATTCTTTACCTAATGGAGTTTCTTTATATTCTCTATCTTCAAGAGCTTTTACTTTACATCCTAATAAAATACTTACAATCTTTTTTAGAGCTGTTGCAAATTTTCTTATTTCCCATTTAGAGTTAGTAGCACAATAACCTTTATGGTCTAAATCAGCTAAACAGTCTTTATTAGTTTTGCTAAATACTTCATCATCTAAAGTTAAAAACTGAATAATTGTAGCAACAGTATCTTTACCTGAGCCTGCTTTACCAGCTATCCCTATTAGTTTTATTTTCTTCTTCATCTTCTTTTGGTTTAAGTGTATCATTATAGTCTTGGAGTTTATGAATAGACCACCACGTATACTTAAAATCAGGTTCTATAGCTATAATCTCATCAAGTAGTTCTTGTCTATAACCTCGATTATAAAAATGAATAGTAATAGCATCTTCTAGATCACAAATGTCTTGTGGGGCAGCTATTGATACTCTTAAATCATAATTATTCCACTTAGTTTTGTAGTCATAGATTGTAATACCTTTTGTAAGCTTCCTAAGTAAATCATGCAATTTGCGGTTTCTAACTCTAACAATAGATTTGTCGTTACCAAATACATGCAAGAACCTTAAAAACCATCTAGGACACCACTTAGGCTTGGCTTTGTAGTCCATGGCTAAGATCAAAGGATATAGTGCCTTAAAAACATCTCCATTACCTTCATAAGGCACAGAACCTAAGTAGCCATATATTTCATGAAATCCTTTAGGAAAGAAGATATACCTAAAATCATCTAGGGTAATATCACGAGTGTGAATTATACCTTTTTTTCTACCTTTCCAAAATAAAAAGAAATACTTCAAATCTTGTAAGCGCTCTTCTCGTGTAGGTGGTTTATAGAATATACTATTTTTGTTTAACTTACTCATCTACGGCTGTTTGTTTCATCTTATTTCTTTTTAAATTACTCTTTTTAATGGTATAAAATAAGCAGAACTTCCTGTTTTATCTTCACTACCTAAAGCAAGAATAGATTCTTCTTCAAACCATTCTTCTTCCATATAATCTTGAGAATCTGGCCATTGCACTAAAACATAAGCATCAGATACATTAGTTAATAATGTATTTACTTCTTCAGGAGTATTATTTTCATACATTTCAAAAACTGCTTGACCTATACACTCCATTGCATTTTCAAATTTTTTCATATTATTTCTTTTTAAATTGTTTAATCTTGTCCTAAACCATCTGATGAAAATGGATGTACCAATGATTCGTAATCAAAATTTTTATCGTTTTCTTTTGATAGTTCTATGGCAGTATCTATTCGTATAACTTCTGGAGATTTGTATTTTAGTTTTGCAGCTTGAATCTTTGCAGCTGATTCTTTTTGAAATTGCATTGCATCGCTCCAATCTGTAGACCACCATCTATTATTAATTTTTTTTCTGTCAACTAAAAATAAATACATTCCATTTCTACCAT
>Ga0247843_1001537_pt1 | contig 46295 bp, 50 predicted proteins | sample LaCruzMarch2017__FD_192420 | JGI IMG/M metagenome (GOLD analysis project Ga0247843, IMG submission 192420) | Freshwater microbial communities from meromictic Lake La Cruz, Castile-La Mancha, Spain - LaCruzMarch2017_8m | ecosystem: Environmental > Aquatic > Freshwater > Lake | place: Spain...
AAGCGCGATTCACTGCCGCCCGATGAGGATGAACGAGCCACCCGGCGCCTCCGTGCGTGAGAATCTCCACGCATACGAAAGCGGCGCCGAATCGCACAAGCTCTTTATGACACAGTAGTACTAACGCTCCGCGCCCTTACGCGTACTTCCTGTTTGACCACACGTGGCAGTCCTGCATGAGGCGATGCTGCGGGGATTCCGATCTGCCCAAAAGGCGAAACTTGCGCCAAGCCGGATCGCCGCTGCTGAGTTCCTTGCACTCTTACTCTAATTCATATAAGGTTTGGTCCTGGATTTTTCGCGGACCGAGTGGGGCACGAGCCAGCCAATGAGGCAAATAGGTCTGTTCTTTCGACTTTCCTACCATGTGAAGCCCGACCCCGAGCACGAGCTTTGCGCACTGGAAGATGTATGCGCTTTGTTCGGCCGCGCAGTGATCCTCCTTACACGCGATGTCAGCAGTCTCGCGCCTGGTGCACTCGTCGCATTCGGCGCCGACGGTGAACAGAACGGGCTCGTCCTTGCGACCGGGCGGTTCGTCGAGTTCATCGACTTGCGCTCAGGAGTGGGTCAGGATTTGCTGCGCACGCATGATCTTTATCGGGCCGAGCGACCCGACAAAGCGGCGGGCTTCGTTGTCCTGGAGAACGTCGAACTAAAGCCGGCAGCCACTCCACTCGACCAACTCGAAGCGTGGTCCGAGGCTGGACAGCGCTTGAGCGCTGCAACACTTCCAGCTGGCCCTGGCGGTGTCTCAATCTACTTTGTGACGGGGAGCCAGCAGCCCACTGATGAGGAGAAACGCGCCCTTCTTCGGGCAAGGGCCAAAGAAGAAGCGGAAAAGGCCCAGCGTCGTGGTGTTGCCGTAAAGTCTTTCCCGGTCACCGGAGTTACCGAGGTCTCTCCCGAACTTCTCGCCATCATGGCGGAGCAACTCGATGCGGTCAGTCAACCTCGTGGCCGGCGACGGATCCAGGCCGGACACCTGATGATCTTACTGCGTGAACTGGCGCCGCGCGTGCGCCTCCTTGGTCAAAGCGCGGCAGCTTGCCTCGACTTCGAAGAGATCGGGATCGCGGCCGTTGGTGCCATACTGCGGTTGCTGCAGGCCGGGGCGCCGCCAAGCCAGGCGGGCCACTTCGTCAAAGATGTCGCTGGGCAACGTGGGTGGCGTGAGTGCCATGTCGGGAACACGACAGGACGCCTCTATTTCAAGCCAGCGACGCAGTTGGGAGAGGTCTTGGTTCTCATTTCGAACAAGGCGCGCCAGCCTTTCGACATCGCGCGGCTGGGTAGTTACGGCTGAGCAATTTGCCCGTGCTGCGCGATGCTCAGACGTCGCGCGGCGGGATCCGCATCCCGTCGGGGATCCACGCGCGGACTTCTTCAGGGTTGGCGATGGCCAGTGGCTGCTGGTGTGGCTCGCGGCCCGGTATATCGAACGTACTGTCCGGCGGTGCGCCGGGCAGGTCGATCAGGTCCGTCTCCAACTGGTGCCGCTTGAGGAAATAGACCACGAAGGCGGGCCGCATCGGCACCTCGAGGACGCCGCCCGTCATCCCGTACTGGTTCACGATCCGCTCCGGGTGCGGCAAGCCATCGCGCGGCTTCAGCTTTACCGTGGCGCCGTCTTCGATCCAGCTAGGGTGTGCCGATACCTCCGGCGCCTTCCCCACGATCTCGCAGCCGACCAATCGGTGTAGCACGTAGTCACGCGGTCCATCGGGACCCAACGCGTGCACGGCCCACCGGAAGCTGTCATGCGTTAGGGCGATTGGCACGATGCTGATCGTCCGTGCGGTGCGCCGATCGGCTCCAAGATAGCTGATTGAGCAAGCCTGCTGTACCCGAGGCGACATCGGATGAAACGGATCGGGCAAAAGGCTACGCAGTAGAGTGCGCAGCACCGGGGCCTCAATTGCTTGCCGCCCGAGCTCGGGCGGCGCGTCGAGCGGCAGGAGTTCGTCAAAATCGGGGGTGCGTTCCCCAATGCCGCGACGCTGTTCTGCTGGCTCGCGTTTCCAGCCTGGTGGTAATGGCGTCAGCATTCCGCGCTCCGCAGCCAAGTAGGCGAGTAGGCGGTCCGGGTCGTGCGTCTGCGGGTCGGCGAACCAGGCGTTGCGCGGAACGAAGTCCCGTGGAGCTGTGTACCAGCCTCGGGCGCGCAAATCCGGGTCGAAGAAGGGTCGGGTGCTCGGACCGCGCAGCGGCGCTCGTTCCAGCGCGTAGCGGTCCATGAGGCGCCCGGCTGTCTCTTCATCGCGGCGGCGCAAGCGGCGGACAAGCGTGGCCAGGCGGACGACGCCGAACCAGTAGAGGTGGAAGTCCACCAAGTCGAACTCGGGGTTAGGTTCCAGCGGCATAGCTCAGCAAATCCGGTTTTCCGGTAGGACCGAAGTTTTGGGGCGCGCGTCGCCTATTCCCCTCCGCATCGACGTGATGTCGGTGAGGAGAACCAGACGATGAGAATGACAGCAGAGGCGATCGCTGGCCGCTGGCCGATGAGTCGGCATGCCACAGTGCGAGGGCAGCAAAGATCGATACCTCGTTTTGTTTCGGACAGGATACTCGACTGGGGGAAGGAAGTGCCAGCCCCAGGTGGCGCATTCCGGATCCGCCTCGACCGTAACGCGCTGGCCGAGCTGGAGGGGGAACTGGGGCGGAAGGCTTTTCTCCAGGTGGAGCGGAAGCTTCGGGCCTATGCGGTGGTGGCGCGTGAAGGGCGTGTGATCACCCTGGCCTGGCCGCGGCGGCGGAGGATCCGCTGATGGACCGGGATGACGATCGCTGGGTAGAGGCAGTGCGAGAACATGCGGCGGTGACAACCTGGCCACGGCTTGATGGCGCGCTCACCGCGCTCCGGGGGCCGCCCGGCCCGATCCGGCGCCACGGGCCGACGCCATCGTCGGCGTCGCAGCTGCGCCACGGGCCGGGTAGCAGTGAGTATGCGGATGCTGCGCGCCGGCTGGCCGGCCAGGATGCGCGGCAGCGGCAACAAGCCATAGACCACCGGCTAAACGAACAGTTCGGCGAGGGGCAGCGCTGATGATCGCCCTGCTTCTGCTGATCATCGTGGCGGCGCTGGTTAGCAGCCTGCCCGGCTGGGTCAAAGGCATGTTCCTGGTGCTGTTGCTGCTTGGTGCCCTCGTCGCCGTGATGCGGGGCGTGGACGACATGCAGACCGGCCGACGCTGGACCTCGGAAGAGGGGCCGCCGGTACTCCGCATCGTCGTCTTCGGATTTTGGGGACTGATTCTGCTGGCCGTGTTGGTTCGTGTGGCGACCGGCGCGACTGCGGCGATGGGTATTGGATCAATAAACGGAATGGAGAGTGTGCAATGATCGGAACACATGCGGTAGTTGCTGGGGTAGACGGGATCCGAACGGGATGGATCGTTGTGCTGTGGTGCGGGCCAGGAACAACGCCCGCTGTGCATCGCCTGGCTTCGCTTAATGATGCGGCGGCGGTGCTGCCGCAGGCTACGGCAGTGGTGGCAGTGGACATCCCGATTGGGCTGCCGGTGGTCGCGCAGCGCGGCGGGCGGGACTGTGACCAAGCCGCGAGAAGCTATGTCGGGCCGCGCAAGGCATCTGTGTTCAGTCCACCGGCGCTGGCGGCGCTTGCGGCGCGGACGCATACTGAGGCCTGCGCGCTGAACCGAGCGAGCGGGCCGGACGCGCCCGGGCTCTCGATACAGGCCTTTGCCATCCTGCCCAAGATTGCTGAGGCGAAGGTTGCGCTCGCACAATGCGATTGGCTGCGGCGACGGATGATTGAGGTGCACCCGGAGGTGTGCTTTCGCACCCTGGCCAAACAGGCACTCGCACATGGCAAGCTTTGCCGCGCCGGGCGGGACGAGCGGTGTACGCTGCTGGTACCCGCCGCCTTAGCACCGGACGCGGCTCTGTTCGCCGCGGCACGGCAGCTGGGTGCAAAGCCTGACGATCTGATTGATGCATGCGTTGCCGCCTGGACTGCCTGGCGGTGCCTGACGGCACAGGCGCTTGTTCTGCCGGAGGGAGCGGTGTCGGGACCACGGATCTGGCACTGAGAACAAGTCGTTGCACTTGTCCGTTGGCGCCACTGCCCAGAGACGCTGCCGAGGGCCAGATCAACGGCGCTGGTGGGGATGTTGGCGATCCCGCTGGCGCTCGCCAGGCCTGCCGCCATAGGGCCGGCCGAGTGGGATGGTGCGTGCCCAGCAGGGCGGCATTGTTGTGCACGCTTATCCATCGTTCACCGGCTGTGATCGCCTCACGGCACCCGCCTCTTCACCACCTGCACAGACAGCGCCGCCGAGGCGAGGTCCACCGTCGAAGCGCTCACGTTCCTCGCAGTGACACGCACACTGTTGTTCGACCACACATGGCAATCCAGCACGAAGGCGATGCTGCTGGTGTCGAGCGACGCGTCTGCGAAGTCGCCCCGCCGCGCGCCAGGAACGGTCACGTCAATGTTCGCCGTTGCGCCTGCCGTGAGGCTCGGCAGATCCCAGGTGGTTTCCAGCGCCAGGCTGCGCGTCCCGATCGGAGCCGAGGGGCAGGCATAGAGCACCGCCGGCGCCGCCTCCGGCAGCCCGAACAGCCGCAACGCCTCGAGCTCGATCTGCCCGTCGAAGCCCACGATCCCGACCTGCGCGAAGGCCACGCCAGCACCCACGCGAATCGTCTGCCGCCGGTTCAGCGAGGCATCGGCCATCACCGCGCCGCCATTCCAGCCTTTCGCCGGCGCGTTCCACTGCATTGTGGTGCCGGAGGCCAGCACGTCGCCGGCGATGTTCTCGCGGACGTTGGCCGCCCCATCGAACACCCGCACGAACAGCCGCCCGCCATCGGCCCCGCCCATCAGCCAGTGTGCCAGGGCGAACTCCTTAGCCGAGGAGGTGTCGACCACGAAGGCCATGCCCCGATTGGCGTCCAGCAGCAGCCCGCGCGCGGTCGCGGCAATCCCGTCCAGCCCGTTGAAGCACAGCCCCGCCAGGGTGGTCGCCGCCGTGGTCGAGGTCGCGAGCGTCGCCAGCTTTTCGACGCCGATCTCGGTGCCACTCTGCCGGAAGGCTGCGGCGCGGAGATGCGGCACCGCCTCCAGCACCCGCAGCAGCCGCGAAGCCGGCGCGCGGTGACGGTTGATCACCGCGTTGCCGGCGCGGTCCGCGGTCGAGGTGTAGTCCATCCGCACGGCATAGGTGTTTGCCCATGCCACCTCATATTCGCAGTCCGTGGCGCTTCCGGTGTGCCGTGCGACGATCGGCGAGCAGGCCTCCATGCGCAGCGCGCGCCCGATGATGGCGGTGCCGTCCGTTTCGTTCAGGAAGGGGATGGCGACGTTCGGGTCGAGCTGGCGCAACTCGAAATTCGGCCCGTCGAAGACGTGCCGGTTGTGGTTGTTGTAGCCGCCCGCCCCGCGCGAGAAGCGGATGCCGTAGCGGTCGATGGTCGGGTTGATCCCGGTGGCGAGGGCGAAGTGCCCGCCATAGTAGCGAACCGAGGTGTTCCAGGCCGTGGCCGTCTCGGCGCGGATGTCGAGGCCGTAGCGATTGTTCAGGATGCGCAGCAGATGGAAGGTGCTGTCCTCGACGCCGCGGCCATCGCCCAGCGTGCGCATGCCGATCGTGAAGCCGGAGACCAGGCGCAGTTCGACGACCGAGGCATCGATGTTGCGCACCAGGATGCCGATGTCCGCCTCGGAGGCCCAGTCAGATTGGGTCTGCCGCACCACCTGCAGCCCCGCATAGAGCTTCTCGCCGTTGCGTGTCGTGCCGCCATCGCCCAGCGTCAGCACAGTGGCCGGGGCATTGGCCGCGCCGGTGTAGCGGATGACGCCGCGCATGATCAGCCCGCGTGCGCCGCCACCGAGCGTGACCCCGCTGCCGACATTCCAGGTGCCGGGCGGGATGACAGCGAATTTCTGGTCCGCCGCGGCGCGGTCGAAGCAGGACTGGATGGCCGGGCGGTCGTTGGCCACGCCATCGCCTAGCCCGCCGAAATCGGTGGGAAGCACCGCCTCGCGGTCACGGAGATACTTCGCGAAGTCGTTCTTGTTGAGGTTGGCGTTGAGGACAAGCAGGTCGTCGATGCGTGCCGGCATGGCATTCTCCGATCAGAGGGCGGTGGCGGTGACCGGGCCGGCGAAGGCGGAGACGTTGCCCTCGGCCGAGACGCTGCGCAGCCAGTACCAACGGGTCTGGCCGGTGGTGAGGCTGGTGCGATCCCAGGGCAGCACGGTCGGCTCGCTGGCCAGCTTGGTCGCGGCGGACAGGCTGGCGCTGCTGGCCTCGAACACCTGCAGTCGCACCCCGTCCGCGGGAAAGCCGCCCGACAGGCGAACCCCGCCCGCGATGCCGGTCGCGGCCAGGCCCGAGGCCGCAGTCGGTACCAGCGCCTCGCGCCAGCCCGACACCGCCCCGCTGCGGGCCTGCGCCCGCACGCGAAACGGGGTAGGCTCCGCGGTGGGGATGGCGACGGCGGTGGCGCCGAAGCCGCCGGCATAGCCCTGCCAGATGGCTACGGAGGTGGGGCGGAACTCGATCTCGTAGCCGGCGAGATAGGCCGAGCCCACCGCCGACCAGGAGACGGCGATCGCCGTGAAAGCCACTGCCAGCGGCGTCTCCACCAGGATGGCGGCGGGTGCGGCGATCACGCCCGGGTTCGGCAGCACGACCGAGGGGCTCTCGCCGGTGGCGCGCTCGTCCACCGCCGGGTTCCAATCCCACACCGCCGGATCCTCCTCGGACAGCGTCAGGTCGATCCCGCCCTCCGACGACAGCCGCCAGCCCGTGATACGGGCGGGGAAGTCGCCGACCCGGTCGAGGGACACCGTCACCGCATCCCAGGGCCGCAACCGCAGCGCCGAGAGGTTCGCAGGGAAGGCGACCGCGCGCTGCCGCCGGTTCCGCTCGAGCTCTGCCTTCATCAGCCGCTGCACCGTCGCGGCGGAGGTCGTCAGCGGGAACTCCATGTCCCGGTAGATGACCTCGCCGCCGTCCTCGGTGACGTAATTCGCGGCCAGCAGCGGCGGCGCGTCGGTCGGCTGCCAGGCCTTCGCCGGATCGACGTAGACGCCGCGCACGCCGTTGAAGAGATCCCGCCGCGGCCTGCTGCCGCCGATGGTGACGTCGCCGCGCAAGTCGTCGCTGGTCAGCGTCGCAGCCGGCAGCGCCGGGCTGCCGGCCTGGATGTAGAAGCGCCCGCCCGAGACCACGAGCGCGCCAGCCATGGCCGAGACCAGCTTGCGGGTGATGGCGATCTTGCCCTCGCCAAGGGAGACGCGGCCGTTGGCGGTGTAGCGCCGCTCGGTGATGCCGGCGCGGGTGCCGACGAGCTCGTCGCAGGCGTTCGCCGCGGCGACCAGGGCGGGAATGTCGATGTCGTCCCAGGAGGCCTTCCAGCCCAGCGGCGAGGTAAGGTACCAGGCGAGGCACAGCGCCGGGTTGGCGGTCCAGCCGGTGGCGCCGGTGCGCGGATCAAGGATCGTGTCCAACCCCTCGACGAGCGCCGCCATGTTCGGCGGGCCGGAGGGGAAGGCCTCCGCGGTGATCTTGAGGCGGACCGCGATGTGGGCGCGGCCGCGACCCCGATGGTCGGCGGTCCACTTGCCGCCGGTCTCGGCGATGAGGTTGGCGTTGGCCGTTTGGTCGGGATCCCCGAGGTGGCGATCGATGCGCACCAAGCCGGCGAACTTCGGATCGGTGACGAGCGTGTCGCCCAGCCAGACCTCGCCGATGGCGCGCACGCGATGCGCCGCGAGCACCACCACGGCATAGAAGTATCCATCCGCGCGGCTCTCGTCGTCGGTTGCCGAGTGGATGAAGACGATCGGGCCGCCAACCTTGCAGCGCCCGAAGACGATCGCGTGCTCGGTAATGGGCTGCCGGAAGGATTGCGTGCGGCCGGCGCCCGGTGCGGTCGGATCGTCGCCGGGGTTGGTCGGCGTGCGCGGGGCCGAGGGTGGGAAGGCCTCGCGCCCGACCGCGGTGACGACGAGCGCCACGCCGGCCCCGACCAGGGCCCCGATGATGCCGCCGCCGACCGCGGCCGAGGCCGCACCCGCCGCGACCGCGGCCACCAGAGGAACAGCTGCGGGCATGTCAGCCGATCCTCCAGGCGGTGGTGCTGTCCAGGAGCGAGGCGCGGATCAGCCCGCGCGGCCCGACGAAGGCGGCCCGGCCGGCGTCCAGGACAACACCGAGGCGGGGCGGATCGCCCGCCAGCACCACGTCGCCTGGTCGCGCAAAGGCGGGCGGGATGCGGGGGAACCCGGCACTGTCGGCCGAGGCCTCGAGCGAGGGCAGCACCCGGACCGCCGGCCGCGTCCCGGTCACCGCCTCGACAGCGGCCAGCGCGAACTCGGAACAATTCCAGCGCCGGGCGTGGAAGGGGCGCGTCTCGGCCGCCGCGAGCAGGGCCGCGAGTCGCACCGGCCAGTCCGGGCGGCGGGTCATCCGGACGGGAGCTTGATCTCGGCTTCCTGCAGGGCGGGGACGAACTCGAAGAAGCGGTCGCCCGGGTACTCGGCCTGCTGGTCGGCATCGGTGTAGCGCCGGACCTCGGCGCGCTCGAGGTCGACGAGCCGGCTTTCGCAGGTGAGCGAGACGCGCGGCTCGGCGCCGTCCACCACCTCCATCGTGTCCATCAGCCCCGCCCAGAGCGGGAACGGATCAGCGACGAAGGCGCCCTCGGCATCCAGCAACGCGCCCCAGAGCCGGGCCGGGCGCAGCCGGAAGCTCCGCTCGGCGAGCGCGATGTCCACCACCTCCTGCGGCACCGGCGAGAGAGCCAGCGTCAGCCGCACGGCGCGGAGCTCGATCGTCTCCTCGATCTCCCCCACCGCGCCGATGTCGCCGACGCCCTCGAACACCTTCCCCGCCCAGTGCAGCGGGCCGAGCCCGGTCCAGGCCAGGAAGGCGCCGGAGGCGAAGTCGAGCTCGCAGAGAATGACAGGTGCCGCAACCGGGGCGGTGGCCGCGGCGGCGGCGTGAAGAGAGAGGCGCGGCGTGCCGTGGCTGCCTGACATCACAGCGCCTCCTCCATGCGGATGGTGATGGCCGTGAAGCGCCCTGGCCGGGTGGGATTGGAGGCCTCGTCGTCCGACACGAGCCGCATCGGCACCGAGGGCCGGGTCAGGACCAGCGGCTGGTTGACCAGCAGCGCGTCGCGGAGCGGCGGGGAGATCGGGATTGTCGCGGTGCCGGTGCCGCTGACCGTGACCGCCTGGTGAGCGATGTAGAGCCGCCCGGCCAGGCCGATCAGGTCACCCGCGCCGACGGCCACGGCGTTCGGCCACCAGCCCTGCGTCTGGATCGTCAGCGCCCCGCGGGGCGCACCGGCGGCCAGCGCCGGGTTGCCCGAGCCAACCACCAGGCCGGTGCCGTCGGTGAAGATCGTGGCATCGCTGAAGGAGAACGGGCCGGTGGGCACATCGCCCTGCGTGCGCGGGTCGCCGGTGCGGAACTCGCGCCGCCAGTCCCAGATGCGGACCGTGTTCACCGACCCGGCCAGCGCGGCGAGCAGCCCTTCGAGCACGCCGGCCCGCACGCGATCGAGCGGGTCGAAGGTCAGCTGTGCCACCCAGCGAGCCCCCTCGCGCCGGAGCACCTGCGTGGCGCGGGTGACCGGCGAGACGAAACGCGTCGTGTTGTGCTGCAGGTAGAAGACCTGCCGCGTGGGCCGCAGCGTGTCGGGCCAGGCGTATTCGACCATTCGCCATTACCCCCGCACCGTTTCGTAGGCGCTGCCGCCGCGCCGCACCGCATCCAGCGTCATCGCCGAGGCCTGCCGGGCGATCTGCCCCGCCAGCAGCCGCAGCCGCGCCTCCACACCGGCATCCGCACCGCGCGCGTCGATGCTGATGGTCTGGTGGATCACGGGCCCGCCCGCCGGCGCGGTGCCATTCGGCAGCACCGTCCCGCCGCGATCCGGCACGAACCACTCGGGTCCACGCTCGCCGACGATGTAGGGCTGCCCCGCCGTGACCGGCCCGCCCTCGGCGCGGAACAGGCCGCTGATCCCCGCAAAGAGGCTCGACCCGAGGCTGGCCGCAAAGCCGCCCGCCGCCGTGCCCAGCGGCTCGGTCACGGTCTGGCGCAGGATGATGCGCGCCAGGTCGCGCGCCAGGCCCTGCAGGATCTTCGACAGCTTCTCGCCGTCGAGGATCGCGTCCTCGAAGGCGGACGAGAAAGCGAACCCCAGCTGGCCTGCCGCCCGCGCCGCGCGGTCCCCGGTGGCGGCCAGGCGCCGCTCCGCCGCCTCCAGATCCGCCAGCGCGGCGGTCGCGGCGCGCCCGATGGTCTCGGTCGGAACCGGATTGCCGGACCGCTCCGCGCGCTCGACCAGCTCCGCCAGGCGTTCGAGCTGGCGGATGTAGCGCTCGTAGGGGGTCTCGTTCGCCTCGATCAGCCGCTCGCGCTCGCGCAGCAAGACGTTCAGCTCGCGCTCGGCCGCGCCGCTCTCGCGGACCGCGGCGGTGACGCGGGCCTGGGTGCCGGCCAGGCGCCGCAGGGCGGCGTCACGCTCCTGCAGCGCCAGGGTCTCGAGCCGGGTGCGCTCGACCGCGGTGATGCCGCCCGCGGCCTCCGCCTCGCGCAAGCGGCGGACGCGCTCCTCGTACTCCCGGTTGATCCGGAAGCGGTCGTCGAGCTCTCGGGTGAGGTCCTGGACGTCCTGCGTCGCGCGGCGCCGGCGGGCGTCTGCCGCCTGAGCGGCAGCGCTCTCCTGCTCGGTGCGCTGGCGTTCGCCGGCGGCGGCCTCGCCGCGGGTGATCTCCTCCGACAGCTCCTGGTACTGCCGGCGCAGCTCCTCCAGCCGCGCGGCGCGGTCCACGCCGGCCTGCTGCTGGGCGGCGCCGACCAGGCCACCACGAATGCTGCCACGCCGGGGCTGCGACCGCAGGCTGTCGCGGCCGTCGCTCTCCGCCTCGAGCCGGGCAATCTGGGCGCGCAGGGCTTCGGCCTGGGCGCGGCGGTCGGCCTCCTGCTCGCTGGGCAGCAGCAGGCCGGAGCCGCGGCGCACCCCGTCCAACACGCGGGCGGCGCCGGAGAGCGCGCGCGCCAGCGCGTTGGACAGGCCGATCGCCTGGTCGAGCCGCGCCAGGAACTGGTCGGCCGCGGCGGTGAGCTGGCCAAAGGCGCGGCCGACCGAGAGGGGCGCGCGCTCGAACTCGCCATTGAGCCGCTCGACGGCGCGCAGCAGCGCCGGGAACACCGTGTCGGCGGTGAGCTTGCCCTCGGAGCCGAGCTTGCGGAGCTCGCCGATGGAGACGCCGAGCTCGCGGGCGAGCGCCTGCGCCAGCGTGGGCAGGCCTTCCAGGATGGAGCGCAGTTCGTCGCCCTGCAGCGTGCCCGAGGCAAGCGCCTGGGCGAGCTGCTGCGTGCTGGAGGCGATCTCCTGCTGGCTGGCGCCGGAGGCAATGGCGATGCGCTGGAGGCCGCCGACGAGGGTCGCGACCTGGTCGGAGGTGGCGCCGATCTCGCGCGCGGCGATCGAGAAGCGGGCGAAGGCGTCCACGCTCTCGCGCACGGCTACGCCGGTTTGCAGGCTGTCGCGATAGAGGCGGTCGTAGATCTCGCCGGCGCGCTCGACGGAACCCAGCGCGGTGTTCAGCCGGCCCATCGACTGGGTGAGCGCATCGCCCGCCACCACGACCGCGCGCAGCCCGGCGGCGAGGCCGGCAATCTGCACGCCGCGCACGGCGACGTCGAGCAGGTCGAGCGCGCGCGAGGCACGGTCGGCACCGCCCTGGATGCGCTCCAGGCTGCGCTGGCCGGTCTCGCCGACCTCGCGCAGCTCCTGCTTGACCCGGGCGGCATCGTCCAGCGACAGCCGGACCGAGACGCGGCGTGTGCTATCCGCCATGCATCACGCCTCCTGCGTCAGGGGTGGTCAGGATCCGGGGGGATCAGTGCGGCGAGCTGCGCTGCCGGCGGCGAGGCCCATGCGCATGGCCAGGAGCAGCTCCGCCGCGGCCCAGCCGGTGGCGCCCATCTCGCGGGCGGTGGTCAGCGCGGCCGGCATGTCGAGGTCGAGGCCCGTCATCGTCGCCGTGGCGCAGGTGGTGCCGGCGGACCAGCACGCGGCGCCCTCGACGCTGGCCGGCGCGTGGGCGGCGTAGGGGCAGGCGAGGCCGCAGTCACGATCGAGGGCCGCGCAGCCGCGGCAGTAGTCAGGGCCCTGGGCGAAGTGCCATTCGGCCCGGGCCCTCAGCCGTTTCCCTCCAGCGCCACGGCGGCGACCGGGCCGGTGGCGCGATCCCAGAAGGCGGCGGCCATCTCGTCCATGTCCATCAGCCGCTCCACCGCCTCGGGCGAGAGCGGCAGCGGCTTGCCGGCGGCGTCGCCGACACCCTCCCAGGCTGTGACGGCGTGGCGGGCCAGCGCCTTGACCAGGAAGGCGAAGGCCAGGCCGCGGGCCATGTCGGGGTCGAGGTCGTCGGACGCGGCCCGCAGCGCGCCGAGGCGGCGGGCGGAGCCGGCCTGGGCCGCTGCCATGACCGCGGTGGTGACGGGGCGAATTTCCACGCGAACGCCGCGCGGCAGGTCGAGCCAGTACGGCTCGACGGGGAGGTCGAGGGTGAGCATGTGCTTCTCCATTAGCGTGATTCTCGGGTGGATCCACTCAAGCGAGAGCGGCAAAGGCGAGCGCGCCAGCGCCGGGCGCTTGACCCGCAGCAACCCCGGCGCCGTGTGGGCGTTACAAGATCGCAACGCAGGGATGCAGGCCATGGACGAGACGATCAAGCGGACGATCCTGGACCTCCTCGATCGCCACAGGATCATGAGCGTTGCCACGCTGCGGCCGGACGGCTGGCCGCAGGCCACGACAGTCGGCTTCGTCAATGAAGGGCTGAGTATCTATTTCCTCTGCGGGCTCAACAGCCAGAAGGCGCAAAATTTGGTACGCGATGACCGGGTCTCGTTGACGATCAATGACGATCCCGCGGACATCATGCAGATCACCGGCCTTTCCATGGCCGGGCACGCCCGGCAGGTGGAGGACCATGCCGAGGGCGCCAGGCTCATTGCCCTCATGCCGCAAAGATATCCTGACGCCCCGCCCTTGCCGATGAAGATGCCGACCCCGGATCAGGTGCGTATCTTCCGAGTGACGCCCAGCGTCATCTCCGTGATCGACTACACCAAGGGCTTTGCCCACACCGATCTCGTCACCGCCTAGGATCGGCGTGATCCTAACCTCTGGCGCGGTCTATTTCGCCATCGTCTTCCTGGCCGGGTTCGCCTTCGGCGCCCTGCGCACGCTCGCTATCGCGCCTCTGCTGGGCGAGGCGATTGCCGTCCTGCTTGAGGCGCCCGTCATTCTGACGATCAGTTGGTTCGTGGCGATTTGGTGCGTGGGGCGCTTCGAGGTCTCGGCTGAACCACGCGCGCGCCTGGCGATGGGTGGCGTGGCCTTCGCGCTGCTCATGCTGGCCGAACTGGGCGTCGCGATGATCTTCTTCCATCGATCCGTCGCTGAACATCTCGCGGGCTATCAATCGGCTGCTGGCGCCATAGGACTTGCCGCTCAGGTCGCCTTCGCCTGGGTTCCGTGGACGCTGACATGGCGAAGTTGGAACGCTCTGACGGTAGTGCGGGCCATTCACACAGTCATCTACGTCGTGATGGCCACGTCCATCTTCGTCGTTCTCTACGCCGGGATCACCGGCGCCAGGGGCGCGTGGCTATGGGTCGCCGCGGCACTCGTCGGCATCGAGAGCGTCGTCTTTTTGTGGAATGGGCTCAAGTGCCCGCTGACCGCCGTGGCCGCGAGGTACGGCGCTGGCGGAGGCGCTGACACTTTCCTGCCCGAGTGGATCACGCGCTACACGTTCTGCGTCTTCGGCCCCTTGATCCTGATTGCCGCCGCGCTGGTGGCGGTTCGCTAAGTTCAAAGGCGCGTGCGAAGAATCATTGATTGCGGGCTGCGATGGAGCACGTGGTAGATCGGGGAAAGCGGGCTCACGCATACTCGGTCCCTGCCTGCTGGTTCCGCAGCACCGCCGTCATCATCCGCGTTGCCGTCGCGTTGAACGCGGCCCTGAAATCGAAGCTGGCCTCCACACCGGCCGGCCCCTCGATCGGCGTCTTGGCGAGTGCGAGATAGACCTCGTGCAGCGTGATGGTCAGGCTGCGGTTGGCATCGATTGTGAAGGCCATGGCGAATTCCGCCGAGGTGCCGGCCTGCGCCTGGGCCAGCAGCGTCGTGTTCTCGAAGCGCACCGTAATCTGGCCGGTGCACCGGGCGATGCCTGGATCCACGCCCTCGACGCGGCGATCGGCGCGGATGGTGCGCACCGCCTCCATGCCGTTGGCATAGGTGAGCCGCGCGCCGGTCACCTGCGCCAGCGCCACGCTGCTGCGGGTGATCGACCCCTGCGCCTTGTTGAATGCCGTGTAGGCCGCGCTGGTCGGCGTGCCGCCTGAGGTGGCGCCGGTGCGCACGGATCCCTGGCCCAGTAGCCCGAAGGTCGCCGTTGCAGCGCCGGTCGGCGTGAAGTCCATCTCCAGCGTGTCGGCCCGCACGCCGGTGCAGACGTCGAAGCTGGGCACGTCCGGATAGCCGATCTCCATCGCGTTGCTGGGCAGCGAGGCCGCGCCCGAGCCGAAGGTGTGGATGAAGTTGGTGGTGCCGGTGGTGGTCGGCGCACCGAGCAGCAGCCGCAGCCAGTGGCCGATGTTGATCAGGTCCACCGGCACCACCGCCTGGCCGGCGACGGTCACTGTGTCGAGGAAGGGCGCGGCCGGATCGCGGTTGCTGCCCACACCGATGACGTCGGCATCCAGCAGCGGCTGCTCGGCGCCGAGATCGCAGGACAGGAATGGCATGCGCCGCCAGTTGCTGCCGGGGGCGGTGCCGTAGGTGGTCTCGGGCAGCATGAGCAGGCGGCAGTTCGCGCCAATGGCACGGGGCATGGGCTTTCTCCTGGAGGGGGATCAGGCCAGCGGCGAGCCGGCAACGGTGAACCAGAGGGTGATGGGAACAACGGCAGCACGGGCCGCGGCTGCACCTTCGAACTCGACATCTTCGAAGGACCCGCTGCCGGGCTGTGCCCACTCCACGGCGCCGCCCAGCGTCCGGTTGGTAGCGATCGCCGCGCCGACATCCACCAGCAGCGCATCGAGCAAGGCGTTGCGCGCAGCGGGCGTGGCACCGGCGACGGTGATCTCGACCTCGGCACGATGCTCGATCTGCCAGGCGAGCGGCGAGAGGATGGGCGTCTCCTCCACCGTCTCACCGTCACGGACGACCACCAGCCCGCCGGCGGGGATGCGCTGCGGGATGGTCTCGCCGCGCAGCACCAGCGGCGCCGGGTTGCGGGCGGCCAGGGACGTGATGAGCCGGCTATGCAGCGCGGCGATGGCGATCTCGCGCGCGCTCATCCTGTCCGCCCGCTTTCGCGTTCCCATGCGGCGACGAAGCGCCCCGGCAGGCGTCGCAGCCCGCGCTCAGCCGCGCCGCGCACGTCGAGCCGCTTGGCGAGCTTCACCTGGGGCAGGAGGAGGAACATCGGCACCATCCCCTGCTCCAGCAGCCCGCGCGCCCAGGCCTCGCGCCCCTTGCGGTTGGCCGTGCCCACCTCTGTGACGCCGCCCGCCACCAGCCGCGTCCGCCGCCGCCGCCCGGTCTGCTCGCCCTGCCGCAGCGGCAGGCACCAAACGAAGCCCCGGCCCGACTTGAAGGGCCGCAGGAACGCCTGGCCGGAAGCGACCATCTGCGCGGGCGTCACCCGCATGCCCTTCTCGCCACGCCCGCGGCGTCCGCGCGCCGCATTGAAGCCGGTCGGGATGGCGAGGAACTTGCCGCCACCCTTGGCCCGGATCAGTGCGCCGCGCTCAAAGGCGTCGATGACGTTCGGCACCTTGGTGAAGACCAGCCCGGCCGGCCGCAGCGACTGTCCGCTCCGAGGGAAGATCATCGACCGCCATGCATTGGCGATGCCGCGCGCGTTGCCCGAGAAGGCGGTGGTGACCTGCCGGCGCAGCTCGGCCTTCACCTGATCGGTCTCAGCGCGGATGGCGGTCATGGCCGACCGCTCGCCGGCGCGCACCTCGTCGGCAAGCACCTTCCGGAGGTCGCCGGCGATGCTGGCGCCGAGCCGCATCGATCAGCGCCCACCGAACTTGCGGCTGAGGATGCGCAGCAGCAGGTCGTGCAGCGCGGCATAGCCGAGCGTGCCGGCCAGCCAGGCCACGGCGAACAGCCACCAGCCGTCCAGCTCGAAGGCATGGGCGATCAGCCAGGCGCCTGTGCCGAGGCTGCCGCCGGCCAGCGCGTGCAGCAGATAGGCGCGGGTCAGCAGTGGCCGGTCGGTGGAGGAGAAGCGCGCCATCGCCCCGAGCGCACCCAGGGCGCCGGCGAGTAGCGCCTCGCCGACGATGCTGCCGATGCGTTCGGGGTCGATCATGGCGGAGCTCCTATCGGCGGCAGAAGACGCGCCAGGCGATGCCGGCGGCGTCGCGCTCGGCGTGCTGGACGGTCAGGGTGTCGGCGCCGAGGGTGAAGGTGTCGTCCGCCTCGACGCTGAGCAGCACAGCAATGGCCACCGTGAGGACATCGCTGGCCTGGATAACGCTGGTGCCGAAGGCGTCGCCACGCCGATCCGGGGCCGAGCGAACCACGCGGAGCAGGACCGGAACCCCGGTCCCGCCCGCGCGATAGCTCGCCTCCGTGCCGATGTTCGGATCCGCGGCCAGCGCGTCCATGGCCGCGGCGAAGGCGCTCATGTGCCGGACGCCGGAACCCGCAGCAGCACGGCACGGACGGTGGTGTCCGCGGCGAGTGCCGCCACCGTGGCCATCCCCACCTGGAAATTGCCGGTGGCGGTGGTGGTGAGGCGCCGGTTGGTGTTGTCCCAGAAGACGCGGGCGCCGGCGGTGATGGCCAGCGCCGGCTCCTTGGTGATGTCGAAGACGCCTTTGGTCTGGCATTCGATGACGGCGTTCTGGACGCCATCGACGGCGGCGACACCGAACAGCGCGCCGACGAGGACACCCTGGCCGGAGGTGACGCCGCCCGCATATGGGACGGCCAGCGCCAGGCTGTCGCCCGGCTGAATGTAGTTGCGCATGACGGTGAGGTCTCCAGAAACGCAAAAGGCGCCCGAAAGGGCGCCCTCTGCATGGGTTCACGATGGAAGGCGGAGAGCCGGGATCAGGTGCCCGGGTTGAACCAGGCGCCGCGCCAGTCGATGGCGCCGACGCCGAAGTCGAAGATCACGCTGACCTCGACACCATCCACGCCCTGGACATTGCCCGTGGTGACCTGCGGCCCCTCGGCGCCGTTCAGGTAGCCGTAGACATAGACCGGTGCCGCCATCGGATCGGAGAACAGGTACCAGCGGTTGGAAGGGATCAGCGGCTCCACCAGCGGCTGCACGAAGCCCGCATAGACGTTTGCGTTGCTGGTCTGCGTCGCCTGGACCGAGACCGTGAGCTGCCGGGCGGCGAGTTCCTGGTTCGGCCCGACCAGGAGGCGCATCTGCGCGCCGACCGCGATGGGCAGGCCGTCGAGGGTCTTCTGGCGCATGACCGCGGCACGGCCCAGCGCCAGGTTCGGCAGGTCGAGCGCGGTGCCGGCGCCGGCCTTGTTGGCCCGCGCCGGTGCCGTGCCGAACACCGCCGCGGCACCGGTGGTGAGCGTGGGGCCGTCGCCGGCCGCGCTGTTCACGAGCGCGTAGGCCGTGGCGTTCTCGAAGTCCGCGACGCGCCGGCCGATCATGGAGGCGAAGTCGGTGAAGGCGCCCAAATCGTCGTTGACCAGCATCTGCCGGGTGACGCGGATGCGCCGGGCAAAGGTCTGCAGGAACACGAGCTCCTGGCTTTCCGACATGGTGCCGGCCTGGACCTCGCCGTTCTCCGACAGCGGCAGCAGGGTCGGGAAGTCGCCGACCCGCAGGTGGCGGTGCGGTTTGAAGTCGCGGAAGTCGCGCCGGAGGAACAGCGTCCGGTAGGTGGGTGCCGCGGGCGCGTAGGCCGCCAGCAGCATCTTGTTGGCCGCCGCCGAGAGCAGGGCCGGGAAGTCGGAGGTGGTGTGGAAGGCGCGCTCGGCCAGGATGGTCGGGTTGCGGGGCGGGTTGGGATCGCCCTTCGCGCGGAGCAGATGGCCGATCATGTCGGACGGGCGCCAGCCCATGAACTCCACATGGCGGCCGCCGCTGGGCGGCTGGTAGCCGGGCATCGAGCGGGCGGCGAGCGCTTCGGCCATGGCGTCGAGGACCTGCGCCGGATCATCATTGCCCGGGCCGGTCTCTGGCCGCGCCGGCAGGGACGGGCGAGCGGCACCGCTGGTGAAGACCTCCCACAGCCGGCCGCGCAGCACCTCGGGCGAGACGCGGTCGCGGATGGCGGCCTCACGCATGGTGTCGAGCATGTCGGCGGTGACCAGGCCGCGGGCAGCGGCGAGCACCGGCTCATAGCCGGCGATGCGCTCGACGGCTGCGCGCTCGGCCTCGGCACGGATGGCGTCGAGGTCGGGGGCCGGCGGAGCGGCGCGGGTCGGCTCGGGCGGGGCGGTGATGGTCACGGGGTTCTCCTGGGGCGTGGTTGCGATGGCCGGCGCGGGCGGCGCCGGCGTGGGATCCGGCGAAGCCGGCGTCGTCTCGGGCATGGTGGGTTCCTCAATCAGGGCGGGTTCGATGGCGGTGGCGGGGGTGCCCTGGTCCCCCTCGCCACGGATCACGGCGAGGCCGTCCACCGGGACGGGCACGATCGAGATCTCGTAGGGCTCCCAATCCACGGCGCGGTGGATGGTCTGGCCGGTGCTGGCGTCGGGCCGTGGGTCGTAGCGGTGCACCCGGTAACCGACGCTGACAGACTGCAGCGTGCCATCGGCCACGCGCTGCCAGACCGGCTCCACGTCATCGGCGCCACTGAACTGGAGCGTGGCGTAGCCGCGGCCGGCCTCGAGGCGGGCGGCGGTGACGCGGCCCAGTACGTCGCGCGTGCCAGCACGCCGGTGTGTGTCCAGCACGGGTGCGCGGCCAGAGCGCAGCGCGTCCATGCGGACCGCTGAGGGCGCCATGTCGAGCTCTTCGAGGATCGGCCCATAGGGCGGCACGAAGTTGCGGGCCCGGGCGCCGGTGGACCACACCACCTCGACCGTGCGCGCGGCGCGATTGACGGTGACGGGCGCGGCCAGCGCCCGACAGGCGGTGATCGACTGCCCAGCCGTGGGAAGTCGATCGGGCAAAGGCGTGGCCTCCGGCGCGGGGGATTCCCCGCTCGGTTCGATCGGCTCGGTCATGAGATGTGCTCCTGGGGCGGCGCCGATCAGGGCGCGGCGAAGCCCTGCGCGTTGACGTAGACCTGCGCGCCGGTGGTGATGCAGGCGACGTTCATCGCCGTGGCCGCGGTGCCGCGCAGCGGCGTGGGAAAGGTGATCTCCACGGGCGCGGCCATCGCCGCCGGCAGCAGCTGCCGCCAGATCACCGTGGCGCCGTCCTTGATCACCACCTCTGTCGCAATGGTCGCATGCGCGTTGCGGATGTCGATCGAGGTCACGTAGTTCCGGATGCCGGCCGCGGCCGCCGCCCGGAGCACCACGTCGGTGGTGGTGATGATCCCGCCCGCGGCGGCGGCGTACTGCCAGTCGGCCTCGGGGATGGCGTAGGGCTTTGTGACCAGCGCGCCGATCAGCGTCGCCAGCAGATCCACGCCACGCGCCGTGGTGACGGCGACCGGATTTGCCGAGTAGCCGGTGGCCGCCAGCACCGGCAGCGCGCCGCTGGTACCGCGGGCCTGGCCGCCCACGGGCGTGACGGCCGGCGGCACGGTGCTGAGGACATTCACGCCCAGCCCTTGGCCTGCCACCGACTGACCTCGACCGGCAGTGATCTCCGTCGTCAGCTCGGCGTAGTCTGCGATGGTGACGAACTGGACCTTGATGTCGGTGTTCGAGACGGGCGCGAGGTTGCGCGAGATCGAGGCCCAGCCGGTATTGAGGTAGGCGCCGGTGAAGGTCGAACCGACGAGGTCAAAGCTGTTCGCGTCGATCACCGTGATGGTGAAGGTGCCGTTGGCGCCTGGCACGCCCGAGACATCGGCGACGGTCACCACATCGTTCGTGGCAAAGCCATGCGCCGCGCGGGTGATGCGCACCGCGCCACCGCCGTTGTTCGCGACCGCCGAGACGCCGCTGATGAACTGCCGGTTCCGCACGCGGATGCGAAAGCGATACAGCGCATTGGGCTCCGGGATCTGCTGGTGCCGGACATAGGAGTTCGAGCGCGCTGCCGTGGTGTCGAGCAGCCGGCCGTGGAAGTAGCATTCGTCGTTCGTCGGCTCGAGCTCCAGCACCGACCAGCCCGCGGGCGCGGTGGTCGGGATGGTGCTACCGGAGGTGCTGCCGAGGCGCGGGGCGCCCTCGCTCTGCACCTCGTAATTCGCGAGCGTGGCGCTGGCGCCGTCCAGCCGCCAGGCCGCCGCACTGCGGCCGTCCGGCTGCGCCGTGGTGGGGTCGATGCTGACCAACTCGAGCCAGACGGACTGGCCGACGATGCGCTGGCTCATATTCACCGCCACCATGACCCGCAGCGGGATGGTGAAGGTGGTGCGCGTGGTCAGGCTGAGCTCGTCGTCCAGCGTGGTGCCGGTGGAGATGGTGACAGCGCCATCGGCAACGGTGTGGGTGATGCCGCCGCCGCTGGCTGCAACCTCCCAGCGTGCTGGGTTGATCTCGGTGCCGTTGAAGCTGTCGCGGAACTTCTTCTGCATGCTCTTGATCTTGAGCATGTCGTCGGTCCAGTCGTAGGCGCCTGCGATCATGGCTGTGCTCCTGGTGCAGCGCCCGCATCCGCACGCGGCGAAGCAGCGCCGGTTGCGGCGATTTCGACGGCGGCGAGCTGTGCGGCGTCCTGCGCGGCGCCGGACTTCGCGACGCGGCGCGGATCGCTGTCGAGCGAGAGACCTGCCTCGTCGAGCAGGGCATTGGCTTCGCGGATCATCTCAACCACCTGGCGGAAGTCGTAGCCGAAGGCGCCGACCGCTTCGGGCTGCGGCACGAAGCCGGCGCGGACCTGCGCGATCAGCGCCGTGGTATCCTTCAGCGGGTCGATCATCTCGTGCGCCGGCGGGACGTGCGACAGGCCCTCCGGGACCTCCGCGCCCCACAACCCGAGCAGCGCGCCCTGGGCGTGGAAGCGATCGGCGATGGGCCGCACAAGCATCGGGATCAGCATCCCGTATTGCACCTGCTCGCAGAGGCGACGGAACTCGATCTTGCCGGCGCGGAGGGACGAGTAGTTCGCCTGGGTGAGATCGCCGGCGACCTGGTCGTAGGTGAGACCCGTACCGACGGCCGAGGCCTCGAGCGCCCGGCGCGCGAAGGCCGCATGCGATCCACCACCGCTCGGGTTCACCACCTCCACGGATCCCATGCCGCGGCGATATAGGATCATGCCCGGCTCGAAGCTCTCCACCGTGCGGCCCTGGGCGTCTCGCAGCAGGCCCGATGCCGGGCCGGTCATGGCCTCGTCGCCGTCCTCCGAAACCACCGCGGCAAGGCACGCCTCGATCTTGGCCTTCATGAGGAGGGCGGCCTCGTAATCGCCGAGGTCGCGCAGGCGGGTCAGCACCGGCGCTAGCCACGAGACGTCGCGCAGCTGGCCAGGGCGGCGCTTGCGATAGATGTGCAGCACGTCGCGTGTCGGGACGCGCTGGCTGCTCAACCAGGTGGCGCCGCCCGGCAGAACCCAGGAGGCACCCGGGTGCACGCGATGCAGCCAATAGCCGACTGGCTCACCGGCCTCACCGAGGCCGATGCCCTGCAGGGTGGGGACGCCCTCGATGACGCCCTGCCGCGCTGTGTCGAGATGGTCGCTTTCCAGCACCTGGAGGCGCAGCCCGATCGGGTTGGCCGGCGTGATGTCGGCCGGCAACAGGCGGACGAAGCATTCCCCGCTCTCGACCACGGCCCGCATGACCAGCGCCTGCAGGCCATAGAGATCGAGCCGGCCCTCGGCGTCGCAGGCGGTGCTGTCGGACCAGCGGCGCCAGGCCTCGGCATGCGGCTTATCCGGCCAGCGGGTGGTGATGCCAGCGCTGACGGCATTGCCGGTCCAGAGATCGACGATGCGGGCGGCGTAGGGGTCGTTGCGCACGGCGTCGCGGGCGCGACGCGCGACGGTGGGGGCCGCGGCGCCGACCTCGGCCGTGGCGCTGCCGCCCGAAGCCGCCCAGGTCGAGGCGCGGCTGTCCTGGGCGGCGGCATAGCCACGGAGGGCGTGCCAGGCATCACGGAGGCGGCCCATCACCTGCTGCCCTCACGCGAGAAGCTGGCGAAGGTAACGCTGGGCCGGCGCGCGGCAGCGTTCTCGGCCGCATGCAGAACCGACAGCGCGCGGCCGAGTTCATCCAGCGAGCGGTATTCCACCGTGCGGCCGTCGAAGGTCACGCGCGTGGTGCCGCCGGTGAAGGCAGACGCCAGGACGGCGGCGCGGGTGGCGGCGGGCTGCGCCAGCGCCCAGGCGAGGACGGTCGGGTTCATCACGTCCTCCTTCAGCGAAGCCAACCGTTGCGGGGCGCGAGCCAGCCGCGTGGGCGTTGGGTGTCAGTCGCGACCTGCGGCGGCGATGGAGGAGCGACATTCCCGCCGGTGGGAATTTCGCCTGCTGGCAGCGACAGCGCATCCGCCATCCGCGCCCAGCGCGCGTCACCCCAGCCGTCCATGCCGAGCGCAGCCGCAGCGGCCCGGGCATAGACCCGGCAGTCCAGCGCTTCGTTGCGCTCGCGCGTCTTGACCCATTCCAGCCTGCGGAAGCCGTTGCGGCCGGCGCGGGCAACGAATTGCTCGGCGGTGAGCTGGCGGCAGAATTCCTCGCCGGCCGCATGCAGCGGCAGGTGGACAAAGCCTGGCGGGAACGGATCGCCGCTTTCCGCCGTCGGCCGCTCCAGCTTCAGCCATCCATAGGTCTCGCCCTTCAGGAAAGACGACCCCACGGGCCAGACCCTCAGCCCGCCCAGCTTGCGGCCGTTCCGCCGCACCTCCGTCGCCGAGGGCTGGCCGATCGCGGCCCGCAGCCCGTCCTGGCCCTTCACGGCAATAGCGCGACCGGCACCTGCCCGTCGCACGAAGCTGTAAACCTCGGCGGTGGTCATGCCATCGCCGCTGTCGATCGCCGTCATGGCCAGGCCAAGCCGGTGGCCGGAAGCGTGCCGCCAGGTTTCGCCGAGCAGGCCGCGCAGCTCGTCCCACACCGCAATCTCGAAGGGATTGCCCACGAGGATGCGGTGCTCGATCAGCCACGACTGGCGATCCTGCGCCCAAGCCCAGATGCTGGCCTCGATGCGGTCGCGCTGGACGTCGACGCCGGCGGTCAGCAGCAACCCCTCGGCTGCGACCGTGCCCGGCGCCCATTCCTCCCGCCGATCGTAGAGCCGCTGCCAATCCGGCGCCTCGCCGCTCTCCTGCCAAGTCTCGCCCAGGACCGTGTTCTTGAACGTCTTAATCGCCCGGTCGTCGCCCTGGGCCGCCTCCCAATCCCGCACCGCTTGTGACCAAGAGAACCAGCCAACAGGCGAGTACAGCGCCGAGATGTGAAAGCCGATCGCGTGTGGATCCTGCGGGATGGCGGTGGGGCGCCATTCGCCGCCAGCCAACATCATGGTCTTGTGCTGCTCGCCGATCGCCCCGTCGCAGGCCTCGCAGAGATAGCGGGCGCTGTCCGGCTCGCCTTTCTCCCAGACCAGCCGCTCGAAGCGCAGCCACTGCATCGCCGCGCAATGGGGGCAAGGCACGAAGAACCGCCGCTGGTCGCTGGCCAGGTATTCCCGCTCGATGCGCGACAGGCCGGAGATGGTGGGCGTCGAGACCAGCAGCGTCTTTCGCCGCCAGCCGAAGGTGCGAGCGCGGGCCTCGGCCAGCGCGACCGGATCACCCTCGCCCTCGACGTCGCCTGGATAGGCATCGACCTCGTCGAGGAAAAGGAAGCGGGCCGACATGGAGCGCAGCCCCACCGCGCTGTTGGCACCGGTCATCACCAGCTGGCCGCCAGGGAACTCCTTGCTGAGCTGGCGATTGCCGCTGTCGCGCGAGCGGGCGGGTGCGACCCGCTGGCGAATGGCGGGCGTCTCCTCCACCAGCGGGTCGATGCGCTGATCCGAGAAGCGTTTCGCCAGTTCCGTGGTCGGCTGCACCGCCAGCATCGGGCCCGGGGAGTGGTGGATCACATAGCCAATCCAATTGCTGCCGCAGGTGGTTGCGCCAACCTGCGCCCCCTTCATGAAGACCACCCGCCGCGCTGGATGCAGCGGCGAGAGCGCATCCATCACCTCGCGCAGATACGGGGTGCGGGCGGTTCGGTAGGGGCCCGGCTCAGCGGAATCGCGCGAGCCGAGCATGCGGTGCTTGTCGGCCCAGTCCGAGACCAGCAGCGCGGGCTCGGGCGCCATGCCGTCGCGCCACGCCTGCAGGATCTCGGCGGCGCCATCGAAGTTGCCGAGCTCGGCGATGATGTTCTCGCCGGTCATCATGCGACCGCTACCCGCACATCGTTTCGTTCGGCCAGGTGCTGCCGCAGCCGGGCATCCATCAGCGTCTGCAGCCGATGGGCGTCGACGCCGAGCTCAGCTGCCAGTTCCGCGGCGACACGCGCTGGCCAGGCAAGAATGGCATCGCGCTCCTCCTTGGCGAGCCGGTGCACCAGCATGAGCGCGCGGGCCTTCTCGACCAGCTGGCCACGACGCTCATCGAGCCGGAGCTTGCGCTCCTGCGCCTTGAGCATCTCGTTGGCGGTGCGCGCATTGTGGAAGCTGCTGCCACCCACGGAGGGCGTGGACAGCGGCTCCGGCAGGGGCGGCGCGACCATGGCCGGTCGTGGCGGGGCAGGCGGTGGTGAGGGCTGCGCCACTGCCGGCGCCACCATGGCCGCCGTCTTGCGCGCCGGATCGCTGCTCGCGGCCAGCCGTGCGCGCACCTTCTCGACATCCCAGCCGCCACCAGGCTCCTGCGCGATGCGGCCCGACTGAGCGGCCTTCTGCAGCGCGGTGTGCGAGATGCCAAGCCGGCGCGCCACCTCGCGCTGCGAGGGCACCAGTGCAGCGGAAGCGGCTGCGATCATGATTTGATCGAACGCCTCCGATCTTTGCAGTGTGATGCGCGCGAGATGCACTTGGCTCGTGCGCGCCACAGCGCGAATGGTCCGTCACGCGATGAGCAGGACGGAGACCAGCATGACCAAGCACGAAGCCAACCAGCAGCGCAGCCTCGCAGCCTTCATGGCCAAGAAGGCTGAATTCGATGCGCTACTCGCCGAACTCACCCAGGCCAGCGAGAACCATTTCGGCGCCGACCCGGAGGAGGTGCTTTGGTGCGAAGCAGCTTGGCTTTCCGACGCCACCGCGAAGCTGAAGGACATCGCGGATCAGCATTTCGGCCGCGGCGAATACGCCGCCTGACGCGGGCCAATCCCGCACGGCCCCGACCGGCAGCGCCGGCGGGGCTCCCGGCAGTAGGGGCCGATGACCGGCACCCGGAACCGGAGACCACCACGATGACCAAGCTTTCCGACAGCCAGCGCGAAATCCTCAGCGCCGCCGCACAGCACGAGATGAGCCTCGCCAGTGCGCCGAAGACCCTGCCGGCCGCGGCCCGCAACGCGGTGTTCCGCAGCCTGATCAAGAACAACCTGCTGACCGAGATCAACGCCCCGCGCGAGCATGTCGGGCTTGGCTGGCGCCAGGATGAGGACGGCACCTGGATCGTGGCGCGCATCACCGACGAGGGGCTGCGCGCCATTGGCATCGACCCGAATGAGGGCGACGCGCGGGAGGAGGACGAGCAGAGCGCCGAGGCCATCGCGCGCCGCAACGCCGAGCGCCGCGCCGCCATGGTGGCCGCCGCGCCGGTGGCCGACACGGCGCCCACGGGCGGGGAGGACGCCGCGGAGGAAGACGCCCCCGCGGAGGAAGCCGAACCCGCCCACGCCGCGCCGACGCCCGCCCCGCGCGCGAGCCTGCGCGACACCGCCGCGGCCATCCTCGCCGCCTGGGATGATCAGGCCGCTCGCTTCGGAACCCATGATGGCGACCTGATCGGAGCACTGGACGCGCCGATGGCGGCCCTGCGCACGCTGCTCGCCGGCAAGCCTGCACGTACGCCGCGGGACGCCAACGTGCCGCGCAAGCCGCGCGAGGGCACGAAGCAGGAGCAGGTGCTGACCATGCTGCGCCGGCCGGAGGGCGCGACGGTCGCGCAGATCGCCGAAGCGACGGGATGGGCACAGCACACGGTGCGGGGCTTCTTCGCGGGGCTGAAGAAGAAGGGCCACGCGGTCGAGGTGATGGAGCGCGTCCGCCAAATCGGCCCGAACAAGGAAGGTGCACGGGGCTCCTTCACCGTCTACCGGGTCGCGGTCTGAGGAGGACCTGCCGGGGCACGCAGGTTCCGGCCTTGTTCCGCGAAAGGTGCAACAAGTTGCCCTTTTTAGGTGAATGTTCCCTCTTGTAGGGGCAACTTGTTGCACCCAGAACAGTGGTAGAACGGTGCTTGTACGCAACGCTGAAGGGGACGCAGCACCCGTCATCGTGCCGCTGCCTGTGCGCCACGCGCTGCGGCCACGTCCCGGAACACCCGGTCCTCACCCGCCAGCACCGCCGCCTTGCCGGTGAGGTTCTGCCAGCGCTGGATTGCGACATCGACATATCGCGGATCGATATCCACCGCGTGGCAAACCCGCCCCGTCGTCTCCGCAGCGATCAGTGTCGTGCCGCTGCCGAGGAACGGATCGTAGATCGCCTCGCCGGCCGCGCTGTTGTTGATGATCGGCCGGCGCATGCATTCCACCGGCTTCTGCGTGCCGTGCACCGTGGCGGCATCCTCGTCTCCGCCGTTGCTGATGGCCCAGAGCGTCGCCTGGTCCCGCGCACCCTGCCAATGGCCGGTCGCGCCCTTGCGCACCGCGTAGAGGCAGGGCTCATGCTGCCAATGGTAGTCGCCGCGCCCCAGCACGAAGCGCGACTTCGCCCAGACAATCTGGCTGCGGATCACGAAGCCCACGGCCTCCAGGCTGTCGATCACCGTGCGGCTGTGCACGCCGGCGTGCCAGACATAGGCCACATCGCCAGGGAACAGCGCCCAGGCCTGGCGCCAGTCAGCCCGGTCGTCATTCGCCACCTTGCCGGTGCGCATTGTGGCCGAGACGCCGGCCTCGTTCCGCCATTCCGGATCGTAGTTCACGCCATATGGCGGGTCAGTGATCATCAGATGCGGGGTCGTACCATCCAGCAGCCGCGCCACATCGGCGGCGCTGGTGGCATCGCCACAGAGCAGTCGGTGCGGACCCAGGTGCCAGAGGTCGCCGGTCCGCGTGACCGGCACGACCGGTGGCTCGGGCGCCGGCGCGTCGGGATTGCCAGCAGCAGTCGCTACGTCGCCCATTGCGTCGGCCAGCAGGCGATCCATCGCCGCCTGGTCGAAGCCGATCACACCGAGGTCGAATTCGTCGGCGCGCAGATCCCGCAGTTCGGCGGCGAGCAGGCTCTCGTCCCAGGTCGAGTTTAGCGCCAGCTGGTTGTCCGCCAGCCGGAAGGCCCGCGCCTGCGCCTCCGTCAGATGGCCGAGCCGGATGGCGGGAACCGCGTCGAGCCCCAGGGCCTTCGCAGCGAGCACACGGCCGTGGCCGGCAATCAGCACACCGGCATCATCCACCAGCACTGGCACATTGAAGCCGAACTCGGCGATGGACGCGGCTAGCTGCGCCACCTGCTCGCTCGGGTGCATGCGCGCATTGGCGGCATAGGCCGCGAGCGATGCCACTGGCATCATCTCCATTTGAAGGTCAGGCCGCATCGGCAGTGACCTCCATGCGGGCTGTGGCGACAGCATCATAATCGCAGCCGTCATCGGCCAGCGTGACCGGCTGATCCGGATGCAGCATGCGCCAACGGGCGATCGCCAGGTCGACATAGGCGGGCGCCAGTTCGATGGCGCGTACGCGGCGGCCGATGCGCTGACCCGCCAGGATTGTGGTGCCGGAGCCGCCGAAGGGCTCGAACACCACCTCGGCCTCGTCCGTGTAGGTGCGCATTAGGAATTCCGGCAGCACCACCGGGAACACCGCAGGGTGCTCCGTCTCGATGCCGCGGCCCTTGTGGCGGGTCAGGCGCAGCACGGTGTCGGGGATCCGGAAGTCCTGCACCGGCAGGCCCGCATGCTGGTATTCCGAGATGGTGCCATCCGCCGCGCGCAGGCCGCTGCCCTTGTTCGGCGTGCCGGCCCATTTGCAGGGCACGATCTTGTTCGCCTGCCGGGCCTGGCGATTGAAGTGGAAGACGAACTCGAAGGCCGGCGCCAGCCGGCCATTCCAGTCGCCGGGCAGGCCGGGCCCCTGGTCCCAGGCGTACAGCCCGAAGCGGCGCCAGCCGCGGGCGCGCATCCAGTCGAGCCAACCGGACCAATAGGGGATCCATTCGCTCTCGCGATGGATGAGGCCGAGGTTCACCAGCACCTGGCCGCCCGGCTGCATCGCTGCGTCGAGATGCTGGAACACGCCCTGCATCAGGGCATCCCAATCCGTGCCGCCGCCGGTCGTGTAGTCGCGCTGGTTTCCATAGGGCGGGGAGGTGAACAACAGCGCGGCGCGGTTGTCACCCATCACGCGCGCCACGGTGGCGGCGTCGGTGCTGTCGCCGCAGAGCAGGCGGTGGTCGCCCAGCAGCCAGAGATCGCCGGGGCGGGTGACGGCCTGGCGCGGCGGCTCCGGATCGGCATCGGCGGGGTCCTCGGCGGGCGCCTCGTTGCCAGGGGCGTCGGCGCTGGCAGCGGCCGGGCTGGCAAGGGTCCCGTTGCCAGGGTCCGTTGCCACCGGCTCCATGCCGGCCAGCAGCCGATCGAGCTCGCCGGCATCGAATCCGGTGAGCGCCAGGTCGAGGCCGCCCATCTCCTGCAGCTTCGCCACCTCGGCGGCGAGCAGTGCCTCATCCCACCCCGCATTCAGCGCGATGCGGTTGTCGGCCAGCCGGTAAGCGGCCTTCTGTGCATCGGTCAGTCCGGCGCGGGTGATGGTGGGGACCGTCTCCAGGCCGAGGGATTTGGCGGCTTGCAACCGGCCATGGCCGGCGATGACCTCACCGCGCTCATCGACCAGCACGGGCGCCACGAAGCCGAACTCGAGAATGCTGGCCGCGATCTGCGCTACCTGCTCGGCGGAATGCGTGCGCGCATTGCCGGCATAGGGCAGGAGGGAGGCGACCGCGCGCGCCTCAACGGCGCTCGCAGACCATGGGGCCTGGGGCATGCGCACCTGCTGGAATCGATGGTGGTGGTGAGGATTGCCGCCCGGCGAGGCTGGCAACGCGGCGCCGTGGCAACCTGGAAAAATGGCCTGGCGCTAGGAATGTTGCGCGCTTCCGCCCCCCGCATACAGCGGGGCCGGGAAGGAACCATCGGCTCGCGAGCCACTGTGGCTGAACAGCGGGTCAGTGTCTCGGGAGCCACTGGCGTCGGCCGCAATTCAACGACTGTCGAGAGATTAGCCGATGTGAGTTTCAGGCATCAACGCGACATTCTTTCGCTGCTCTACGTTTGTCTTCGCTCTGCGTGCAGCGATGCAGTTCCCTGGTTCAGTCTCCACCAGGGAGCTTGCGCTTCCTCCCCTTCGCCGAGGTGGTCGCGGTATCAGCGATGCGCTTGAGTTCATCCACATCGGTGGTGGCGGCGGCTGTCGCACGCTCTGCCTGACGCCGTGCCTCCTCGAAGGCATCGTACCGTGTCTGCGCGATGGCTTGCGCCTGCTCAGCGGAGATCGACCCGAGCCCACGCAGGATTGGCAGGTCGTTGGACTTCAGGAAGGTGTCGAGCACCTGCTCCCAATCCGCGAGGTGCATGGTTTGCCTGCGGCTGGCGCGCAGCTCTGCGGTGTTCAGGAACGTCTCCACGATGAGATTGAGCTGGCTCACCTCCTGCTCATCCAGATAGTTCTTCGCGGTTGTCACATCGCCTTTACGAACGCGGCTGCCCTTCCAGGTGGTCAAGCCCATGTTCGCCAGGCCCGGATTTGAACGAGCGGCGATGATTTCAGCCGCTGTCTGGCCCGTCACCGAGAAGAGCATCTTGTTCTGGATGGTGGCGTAGAAGGTATGCGCCGCATTGCCTTTGGCATCGTAATCCACGCTGAGGGCGAGGATGTCGCGAACCTTCTGATAGAATCGCGCTTCCGATGCCCGGATGTCCCGAATGCGGGCAAGGAGTTCATCGAAGTAGTCGAAGCCTGGGTCCTTGAGGCGTTCGTCATTCATGACGAAGCCCTTCACCAGGTAGTCCTTCAGCGCCGTCGTGGCCCACTGCCGAAACTGGGTGCCGCGGACTGATCGAGCCCGAAAGCCAATCGCCAGAATGATGTCCAGGCTATACAGCTTCACATCGCGGCGAACCGCCCGGCCACCCTCGGTTCGAACTTGTAAGTCCTGCTTACAAGTTGCCTCCTCCGAGAGCTCCCCCTCGGCAAGGATGTTGCGAATGTGAATGGTGACGTTCTGCGGCGAGACCTGGAAGAGCTCGGCGATCTGCGCCTGGGTAAGCCATACCGTGCCGTCAATGGCTCGAAGCTGGATCTCCGTCAGGCCATCGGGTGTCCGATACAGAACGATCTCGCCTTTGGACACGCCGCAAACCCCTGATGAATCCCGCGAATCGAATCGCCCCTGAGGTGAAGTATAGCATCGTGGAGCCACGGACGCCGCAGAGTAGCCGTGGCAGAGGCCTGTTCAATCAGCCCGCCAATGCCCGAGCATTCCGAACAAGCCCATAGTGGGCCGCAAGCACGCTGAGCGCAGCCACCAACATCCCCTGCGCTTGGGTCGCCGGCACGGTCCGGCCACCCCAGCCCTGCCGCATCGCCCATTCCCGGACCGAGCACTCCAGGCCGACGACGTGCCACGCGCAGGAGCCCGCTGCGCTGTCATGGCCGCCGAGGGCATCCAGGGCCACCCCGATCTTGCGGCGTGCGTCCATGTGATGGTCGGACAGGGTGTCGGCCGTCTGGCCTGGCAGGCGGACAAGCACCGACTTCGACATGCCATCCAGGGCGGCGCTGCGAAACAGGGCACGGAAGTAGCCTGCCGCGTCGTGCATCTGCTGGGTGATGGTGCCGTTCGCCAGCATCATGCCCAGCGTGTCCACGGCACGCCGATGCTGCACGGGCGTGCCCGTCTCAGGATCTGCGTCGCGGATCGGGTCCGAGACGCCGCCATGCTGCAGGCGCCACTTCGAGGGCTTCGCGAGATCCTCGATTACCCGCTTCGGCTTGCGCTTACCGGCCATCATGATTCTCCCCGTTGCGACGCCCCCAGCGCCGGTTGGCTTCGTTGGTGATGGCCTGGCGCAGCCAGTCGTCCGTGATGTCGGCGACAGGCAGCGCGGCCACGCCGTTCCGATGCCAGGCGGCCGCGCGCATGGCATTGACCTCGGCGTCGGTGGACGAGCTACGAGTGCCGCGGTCGAGGCAGGACCGGGGCGGTTGCGGTGCGCCATGCATCGTCATGCGCGGCCTCCCGTGGGGTCGGTCGCCCAGAGCAGCAGCGCGATGGCATCGGCCTCGTTGTCATCGGCCGGCAGATAGCCGCGTGCACGGATGGCCTGGATCATCGCCGCCTTGTCGGCATTGCCGCGGCCGGTGGCGTAGCGCTTGATCGTGCCGACGGGGACGCCCTCGTAGGGGACCTCGTGCTCCTCGCACCACGAGGTCAGCGTGGCGAGAAAACCGCCGTAAACGTGGCTGGCGTCGGTTCCGGCGTGCCGGCGCACCTCCTCGAACACCACGCGTCGGAGGCCGTGAGCGTGCATGGCGATTTCGACGAGCCAGTCGGTGAAGCGGAGATAGCGCATGCCGCCGCCCTCGAAGCGACCGGGCTTAAAGGTCATGGTGCCGGAGGTCGTCCCGCCATCCCCGAAGCGCAGGGCCCAGCCGGTGGTGGTGCCGAGATCGAGGGCCAGGATGCCGGGCTTACGCGGCCGGTAGAGGTTGGGATCGGGAAGGACGGTGCTTGCGCCGGGAGCGGGCATGGTGAGAGTCGCAAAATCCATGGTGGTCTCCGAAAGGGGATGATCCTGGTGAGGGCGGCGACGGCGCGGTTCTTGGCGTAGCTCGCCGTCGCTGCCCGGCTTGGGTGGATTGACCCTGGTGGGGGGTGGACCACGGGCCCGAACCAGCGCTCCCAGGGTGTAGTGTGCGCGCGTCTTTGGGACGCGCACGCACACCCCCCGTAGGGGGGTAGAAGAAACCGAAACTGCCAAACTGCTCCAACGCACTGATTTTATTGGTAGAAAAGCAGTTTCGGGAGCAGTTTGGGCAGATTCGTTACGCCAAACTGTTTTTGTCTGGAACTCTCTGATTTGTTTGATGAAAAGCAGTTTGGCAGTTTCGGAAGGGGAGCAGTTTCGGTCCGAAACTGTGCAGTTTCGGGAGCAGTTTCGGTCAGTGCGTGGACGATATGAGCGGGTCATTCGCCGCCTTCCTCGGGGTCGTGCAGCACCCACACTTCCGGGTTCTCGACCTCCAGCAGGGCCTCGCTTCGTGGGCAGAGAAAATGGCTGGGCAGGACAGGAAGCGTCGCCCGCATGATCTCGCCGGTCTCGGGATCGACCACCTCTTCATCGGTGGCGACCTCCATGTCCTTCACGACGAGGTAGCCCTTCTTGGACCTGGTGTAGGGCTGGCCGAGGTCGCGCGCGTCGCGACGAAACTTGATGTAGCCCTTCGTCGCCAGAACCGTGATGCGGTCGCCAATGGTGTCCTTGCCGCCCAGGCCGCGGCTGTTCTCGAATTTCGATGCGAAAGCGTTGGTGGTGCAGAGACGGCCCGCTTCGGCCTCCTCTGCGATCAGATGCAGGATGATGTCGTGGCGGCGCGTGCGCTCGGCATCGAGCTTACGGCCGATGTCTTTCCTGACCAGACGCTCCCCCTTCCGGTCGAGCTCGACCCAGGCGCCAGAGCGCTTGTCGACCAGCATCGGCTCGAGGCCTGGGCCATTGCGCAGCTCGACATGCAGTTCGCGCTCGGTCTGTTCCTCATCCGGCCGGAACAGGATCATCCCGGAGGTGTAGAAGCTGCGCAGCGCGCTGGCGCCGGACAGTGCCAGGAAGGGATCGTCCTTCACCTGCTGCTTGCTGAACTTCTTCGTGTGGTGGGCCAGGATGATGCCAGCCTCGGGGGCCACTTCATCGCGCAGGGCTTCGACACGGCCCTGTAGGAAGAACATCATCGCGCTGTTGTCGTTCTCACCTTCGCCCGCGGGCCCGCCGTCGAAGAGGTTGCGGATGGGGTCGATGCAGATGATGTCGGGCGGCGCGTCGGGGAATGCGGCGCGGATGGCAGCCGCGACGAGAGGCACGCCCTGGTCATCGAGCAACATGCGCAGCTTCGGGGTGACGACGAGGGTGTCGCGGGCGCGGGCCACAATCGCGGCGTCGAGCCGGAGTTGCTGCAGGCGCTCGCGCAGGTAGTGGTACTGGATCTCAGCCTGGAGATAGAACACCCGCAGCGGGCGCGGTGCTGTGAAGCGCAGGAACGGTGCGCCGGCGGCGGCGTGCACCAGCAGGCTGATCAGGAAGTCGGATTTGCCAACCTTCGGCGCCCCGCCGAGCACCAGCATCCCACCCGGGGTCAGCAGGCGCGGCCCGATCAGGTCGTCGGGCATCGGAGAGGTGTTGTCGAGCAGCGAGCCGAGGGTGTGCGCCGTGATGGCGCTGGCCGGGGCCGCTGCGGCACGCAGGAGGGGCGGCCCGTTGCGGTCGACATGCAGCGCCCAGATGCTGTCCGCCTCGACTTTGAGGCGGTCCAGCGGCCAGGCCGGGCGGAGGCAGGCAGCGTTGTATTGGCAGATCGCCTCCCAGCCCTCGTCGCCGGTGATGCGGCCCTCGTGGACCATGCGGACAAAGTGACCGATTGCGGCGCTGGCGCCCTGGAAGCGGGTCCAGGCGTCCTGAGCGCCCTCCCGTACCGGTGTGGTGAGGACGGAATCGAGTCCGGGGCGGGTGGCGCCTGGGGCGGCGGTGGGCGCCGCGAGCCCCGGCATGGTGGGCATGGCCGCCACTGCCGCGGCGAAGTCGGGGAGCTCGACCTCGACCCTGGGTCGGTGCTCCCGGATCGTGACGCGCCGCTGCACGCCGTGCTTCTGGTGGATCGTCCCGGGCACGCGGATCGGCTGGTGCGCGGAGCGGAAGTGCAGGTCGCCACCGACTCTCTCCGCGATCTCGCCCCGCAGCGTGCAGAGGCGCGCCAGGTCGTCGCCCTCGGCCGGCTCGGTGAGCCGCCACCAGGCATGGAGCTTGGCGGCACCCTCGGCGGTGCGGCCGCCGCTTTCGACCAGGAGGGTGGGCGGGCCCAGGTGGTGGACCAGGTGCGCCAGCTTGGCTGCGATGTCGCCGGCATCGAGGTCGACCACCACGGTCTGCATCTGCAGCACATGCTCGGCGCGAGCCTGGCCCTGCTCGGCGACGGTGCCTGGGATGACATAGACGGCGCTGCCTTCGCGCGCGGCCCAGGTGGCATACGCGCCGAGAGACGCGGCGGCGTGCCGATCGGCCGGCACCCAGATGTTGTGCGGCTTGGTGTCGAGGCCTTGGCCCTGGTCGACGAAGCCGCGGACGGGGATCAGCCCGTCGCAATAGCCGAACACTACGTCGAGGAAGGCGGCGATCTGCTCGATGTCCGGCGCGATGGGCCCAGCGGCCGTCGGCATCGGCTGCCCAGCACCGGAAAGTCGATCGAGGGCGATCTGCCCAGCGGCGGGAAGTTCGCTCACGCAGTCATCCGGCAGCGGCGCGGCATCGTTGAAGTCGCCCCATGCGGTCATGCAGGCTGCGCCCAGCAGCGCGCGGCCCAGGGGCAGAAGCGGCACTCGAAATGGTCGGCCTGGGCTGCGACCCGGGGCAGCAGTTCGCCGGCATCGGTGGCTGCCAGGATGCGCACCGCCCGGTCCGACATGCGCTGCGCCAGCTCGGCGTTGAACGGCACCAGCTCGTGGTGCAGCTCCGCTGTGTCCTTGTTGATGGCGGTGAAGAGCGCCGGATTGTCCGCCACGCCCGGGACGCTGGCGTCCATATACGCCTGATAGACCGCGATCTGCGCCGCATAGATCGGTTTGGCTGCCGCGACACCCTTGCTCGACGTCTCGCGCCAGGCCTTGGCATTCATGGTCTTGCATTCCCATAGGGCCGGGAACGCCATGCCGGGGATGGTGGGGCCGCCGGCAAAGACGCCATCGACATGGCCGCGGATGCGACCGCCCGCGACCGAGAAGCCGAACTGCTCGCCATGCTCGCCACCGCCACGGCGGGTGTAGAGATCGAAGCCGGCGGCGCGCAGCCAGGCGACGGCCACATCCTCCAGCGCGTGCCCGATCCCGAAGATGCGCAGCAGCCGCCCGTCGAAGTCGGCGCCCTCATCCTTCGGGACCTTCACGAACTCGAACTGCAAAGCCCGCTCGCAGGCATGGCCGAGGCGGGAGCCGCCCAGGTAGCTGCGTGGCGCTGCCGACTGATTGGTCGCGATCAGCGCCGCGTCGATGGCGGCATTCACATGCGTCGAGGTCTGGCTGCGGCTGTTGAAGTCGAGCATCAGAAGGGCACCTCCGCCGCCGTGTCGTGGCGGGCGATCGCCTGCATCGCCTCCTGGAAGCCACCGACGGCGACCTCGATCAGCGTCAGCACTTGCGCCTCGCTCAGCTCCTGGAAGCGGGTGCCCCAGCCGATCTCGGCCATCGTCTCCGCAACGCGGCGCATGGCGGCGCGCATCGCGGCCTTCTCCTGCTCGGTGAGGTCAACCATGGCGGACGACCTCCCCGCCAAGCGCGACCAGAAGCCCTGGCAGCCGATGCAGCAGAAGCAGACCGAGGGCCGCGGCTTCTTCCGCGGCGCCGGGTCGAACCAGCCAAAGCCACGCGCCGGGCGGGAACAGACGGCGCAGGGCGGTTCCGGGGAGCGGGCCATAGATCATGCGGCCTGCCCCAGCGCCGCGGGCTGGGCGCTGCGCACGAGATGCTGGATGGCCTGGCGGTTGAACTTGAAGGTCAGCAGCGCCGAGGCCTGGTACCGGGTCATGCCGAGATCGGCCCGTGCCGCCGGGGGCAGATGGATCAGCTGGCGTTCGGTCGGCGGCTCGCGCAGCCAGCGCCGGCTCTTGTGGGCACTCTCGTCAGTCTCGTGGGCGTTCAGCCAGTCGTCGGCCGCGGCCAGCGCCACCAGCCTCTCGCCAATCGACAACAGGCGCGGCCGCTCCTCCTTCGCCCCGCCGACCGCGTGCCAGGCCCCGTTCAGGAAGAAGATGCCCGCCCAGCCGTTGAAGCCATTGGCCAGCAGTGCGGCGTCATCGCCGAACAGGTCGCACCACTGGAAGGCGGAGCGACGGAGGAGATCGATCTCCGTCATGACGAAGTCGGTGAGCGGCGCCGTCTCGCGCCCGCGGGGCTCGAAGACGTGGCCGCAAATCGGGCACTCCATCACTGCGATCGGCACCTCGGCCTCGCAGGAGGGGCAGGTCTTGGTGGGCGGCTCACCCTCGCCGGGCTGGCTGTCGAGATCGACGTCCTGCTCCAGGCAGCCGTGGATCTGCGAGGAGGTGCCGAAGTCGAGCACGATGCAGTCGCGCTTGACGATGCCGGGATGCTCGACCGGATCGACGGTACGCAGCCCGCGGCCAACCATCTGGATCATCGTGCACTTGAACGAGCTGGGCCGGAGCAGGATGACGCAGGAGGTGGGGGGATGGTCCCATCCCTCGGTCAGCACCGCCACGTTGACGACGATGCGCGCCTCGCCCTTCGCATAGGCGGCCAGGACGGAGCGGCGCTCGCCCTCCGGCATGTCGCCGGTCACCATGACGGTGGGGACGCCGGCCGCATTGAAGGCGGCGGCGACGTGCTCGGCGTGTGCGACCGTCGAGCAGAAGGCCACGGTTTGGCGGCCGCCGGCCTTCTCCTGCCAGTGCTTCACCACGGCATCGGTGACCGGCACGGTGTCCATGACGCGGGCGACCTCGCCCATATCGAAATCGTCGCCGCTGCGCCGCACCTCGCGAAGCTCGTCCTGCACGCCGACATCGATGATGAAGGTGCGGGGCGGCACCAGGTGGCCGGACGCGATCAGTTCGCCGAGCCGGATCTGGTCGGCGACGTTGGAGAAGACCTGGCGCAGTCCCACCTTGTCGCCGCGGTTCGGCGTGGCGGTGACACCATAGATCCGGCAGTCCGGGTTGCGGTCGAGGGCGCAATCGATGATGCGGCGATAGCTGTCGGCAACGGCGTGGTGCGCCTCGTCGATCACCAGCAGGTCCAGCGCGGGCATCGCCTCGAGGTTCGCCTGGCGAGTCAGCGTCGGCACCATGGCGAAGGTGACCTGGCCGCCCCAGGACTTCTCGCCGGCATCCACCACCGAGGTGGAGACGCCCGGGTTCACGCGACGGAACTTCGCCAAGTTCTGCGCCGTGAGCTCATCCCGATGGGCGAGGACGGCAGCCTTGGCGGCGCTGCCGCCGATATGCTCGCCCACCGCCGCCGACAGCATGATCGTCTTGCCGGCGCCGGTCGGGGCGACGCCGAGGGTGTTGCCGTGCTCGCCGAGCGCACGAAGGCTGCGCTCGACGAAGAGCTTCTGGCGGGGGCGGAGCATCATGCGGTGCGGCCCTCCCTCAGCGCGCCCAGGCGGGACGGTTGTCGCCGCCGGCCGCCGGCGGGGTGCGCGACACGGCGGCGGGGAAGGCGCCTTGGGTCGGGGCGGCGGGCGGCGGGGCGTAGGTCTGCGCCGGCGGCGCGTAGGCGGGCCCGGGCGCGCCCGTGTGCGGCCCCATCGCCGTGGCATAGGCCCGGTGGTCGGGCGTGACCGCCATGCGGATCTCGTTCTTCGGCTCGCCGTTGGCGTCCGTGCCGGTGTCGATCTTGGCGAGGAACTCCAGCCCCTCGAGGTCGGCGAAGCCGCCGATCCGCCGCGCGGCCTGGGCCTGCGGCGAGGCGTCCTTGTCGGAGATGCCGCGGGCCGAGTTCAGCATGCCGCGTACGAAGCTGCGGCCCATGTTCCCCCAGTCCGGCCCCTTCGGGCTGTAGAGCCCGATCAGCGTGAAGATCTTCCGCTTGGCGTAGGGGCCTTCCAGCACGGTGAACTCGCCGTTGAGGTAGACGGCGCCGGTGCTGCCGCGCGTGGCGTAGCCACCTGTCCAGCCCTGGCTCGGATCGTCGAAGCCGCCGGGACGGATCGTCAGGCGCACCTTCGCGATGGTGCCCTTAGGGATCAGGTTCGGGTTCTGCGAGGCGTCGTTGTAGTCGTTCCAGGAAGCCATGCGGGATCTCCTCGGATCAGGTGTTCGGGGTGTCGGAGGGGGCGGCCAGCGCGAGCTGCGGCGGCGGCAGTGCCAGGCGTTCGGCGACGGGGCGCGCAGGGCCGCGGATCTTCTCGAACAGCCGGCCGAGATGCGGCTCCTCGACCAGGTCGAGCCGGCCGCTGCGGTCCTTCGCGGGATAGCCCCAGGGATTCAGCGTCTGGCAGATCAGCGAGCGGCGGAGCGCGCCGGCCTCGTCCTTGATCGCCGCCAGCGTGAGCACCTCATCGACGATGCCGGGCAGCTCGAGCCCGGTCTTGCTGCCGTCGATCTGCGGCACGAAGACCTTGCGGTTGAAGTCGTCGAGCTTCTCGTCGAGGATCCCGACGAAGATGATGTTCTTGCCGCGCGTGTGCTGCAGGTGCGTCAGCCAGGCGATCATCTCGCGGCCATGCAGACCGTAGGCGCCGCGGATGTCGGGCTTGCCGGTCTTCTCGGCGAAGGCCTCGGGCTGGCCGCGGCACCACTGGAAGCAGAGCCGGCCGGCGACGGTGATGCTGTCGATGAACACCGTCTCGTAGCGGGTGAGCAGCGCGGGGTCGCCGAACTGCTCGCAGACGGCGGCGTAATGCGCCGGGGAATAGGGCTGGTCGTCGCGCAGCGCCGGATTCGGCCCGCCGATGAAGGCGGCGAAGTCGCGACATTCCTGCCAGGTGCGCGGGCGGATCGTGTCGCCGCCCCAGCCCTCGACCGCGAGATCACCGGCCTCGAGGTCCATGAAGAGCGTGGTGCTGGCGAGCAGGGTCCAGAGCAGGCTGGTCTTGCCTTGGCCGCTACCCCCAAAGATGCAGGCTTTGACACCGCGAGGCTCAGCCTGGCGCTCGTCGGCAGTGATAATCCGGAAGCCGCGCCCCGGCGCCTGCGCGAAAGGGGCGCTCATTCCGCGCTGTCCACGATGCGGGCGGCGGCGGCCGTCGCATTGACCGTGCCGACGGCGCCGGCGCGGCGCGCCAGGTCGTGGATCTGCCGCAGCGCGTCGGCCTTGCGATGCAGGGCGACCGACTGGCGGAACAGCGCCTCCGCCGCGAAGGCCACGTCGTCGACCGTCGCCTGCGCGATCGGCTTGGTGATGACCGGGCTGCCGCCCGGGCCGGTCGGCACCTCGATGCTGTCGGGCAGCATCTTCAGCCAGAGCTTCTCACGCAGATGGTCGAGCGGGGTCCGCGGCGTCATGCCGTTCTCCTGGTTGGGGGCGATGGAGTGGGTGCCGGGCGCGACGCCCGCGTCAGCGGTGAGCGCCATCACGCGGCGACGCTCATCGGCTTGGCCGCCGCCAGGACCGAGGCCAGCGTGCCGGCGCGGCTGCGGGCGCGCGGCCGGGCGATGGCGAGGTAGATGAAGTCGCTTTCGCCCATGCGGCGCTGGACGAGGTGCACCAACCCGTCCTCGGCCAGCTGCAGGGCGCGTTCGGCGACGCGCAGAAGAGCGCGACGCTCGGCGTCCGGCACCGTCGAGGTGAGCGGCGAGGCGTCGACCGCCAGGAAGCCGCGGTGATAGACGATGCGGTCACCAGGCACGGCGGAGCCGAACCAGGCGCAGAACATCGTCTCGGTGAGCGGCGGCTCCGCAGAGCGAAAGCCAGTGATCGTGCTGTCCATGTTGAGTATTACCCAGCCTCCTGCAAATCCGTCTCACGCCGCCGCCGGGATGCCGGCGACGAGCAGGCGGAGCCGCAGCTCGCGCAGGTGGCGGTAGAGGGTGGCGCGCGACGTCGGGCTGGCCTTGGCCAGCTCGTGCGGGGAGCGCTCGGTCAGTTCGGCGCAGAGGGGGAGGGTCTCGGCCGGCAGGGTGCCCAGCGCGCGGTCGAGGTCGATGCGGCGCTCCACCGCCGCGAAGGCGTCGGTCGGCTGGCCAAGCCAGGCGCCGTAGCCATCCGCCTCGGCGACGCTGTCGCCGATGGTCAGGCCCTCGCTGCCGGGCTGAGGGTCATCCAGCGAGATCGGCGCCATGGTGGCGCGGCCGCGCAGGATGCGCTCGGTGAGGCGGATGGCGCGGTGGTCGAAGCAGGCGGCGGCGAAAGGACCGAGCTCGCCTCGGGCCGGATCGAAGCCCTTCAGCCGGGCGAAGAGGTCCGTCAGCAGGTCCTGGCGGAGATCTTCCTGCTCATGGCGGGGGATCCGGCAGGTGCGGATGATGCGCAGGGCGACGCGGTCGGCGCTACGCTGCAGGGCATTGGTTTCGGCGCGGGTGGGGGTGAAGGGCATCGGCTGGTCCTGTCCATCGGGTGGCGATGGGCGGACGATGCCGATGGGCGGCGCGCGCTTGGTGGGAGCAGCGTGGGTCTAACGTGGGATGGTCATGCACCGCCGAATTCAGGGGCGGATATCGATTTCCTCGGGCGTCAGCGCCAGGCGATAGCGGCTGGGCTGCCGTTTACCCTCGATGAGGTCGCGTGCGGCTTTGGCTTCGGCACCTTCCAGGCCCGCGGCCAGCCCATCCTTCAAAAGGCGAATGATGTCCCGCGGCTCCCGCGCGGCGGGCCGAATCTGGTCTCCGTAGATTGCGCGGTCGAGTTCATGGGTTTCGACGAACCCGCCATGGCGTTGCGCCGCCTCCGCCAGTTTCACCAGCAGCCGGAGCGGTTGGTCGCCCAATTGCCGTGGTCGGCGATCCAGAGCCACCGTTCGTCCGGCGCGGCCGATGATGAGGCGGACCTTCCCCGGCATGCCCGGCGCGAGCGCTGCAGGATCCAGCGCGAATCCTGCATCGCCGAGCGCCTCCATGGTCATCATGATGCGCAGCCCGGCCTCGGCGAGATGCTGACGCTGCAATTCTGGGACGGCGCCCGGCAGGAGGAGCGTCGTTTCATCTGGCTCCACCCTGGTGCGGATCAGCGTCACAAGCCGCGGGGCGGCCGCGGACATCGGATCGAGCGCCAGCATCACCGATCGTCCACTGGGCAGGCGGCCGAGATCCCAGACGCCATCCGTCACCATCGCCACATCGCCGGAGAGGCCTGACGCAGCAGCAATCAGGCGGCACAGCACAGCCGCGTCGATCTCGAAGCTGCGGATCAGGTTTGGCGCCAGGGTGGTGTTGCTGCGGTGATCCTCGGGGCATTCGGCGACCAGCAGATCGCCGATGATCACGATATCCCGCCCTTCACAGCGGCCTTCGCAGGTCGAGCAAGGCGGCCAGGTTGTCGCCGGCGCGCGTTCCGTCAGCAGGCCTTCGGCCAGCAGGCGGTCGAACGCCCTGCCAAAATGCGGCTGTGCCTCACGCCCCCAAAGAACGGCGCCGTGCCCTCCCTCACTCCGCCGCAGCAGCAGCTTCGGCAGGCTGTCGTTCACGGCAGAATCCATTCCGGCGAAGAAGCTCCATGACCCGCGCCTCGAAGCGCTGCCGCTTGAACACGGCGAGGGAGGGCGGCTTGATTTTGACGGTCACACGAGACGCACGGCTACGGCCATCTCCGAAGTGGATGCGGATGATGATGTGCCCGATCCGGTAGCGGCCCGTGCTGAACGAGACCCGATCGCCGAATTCATTGAGCCGGGTCAGCGCATTGCCACAAAAGTCCCGGGTCACGTTCTGCGCTTCGACCGCCACCTCGCCGCTGCGGGGGTCTGTGCCGATGCGGTCGATCTGCACTTCGACGATGTCCACCTGCTGGATGCCTGCATCGAAGGCGTGGTTCACCCGGAAGCCGAACCCCACGTTCTCGATGCGCTCCAGCGTGTAGAGGTCCTGGCAGTCCTCGCCGGCAAAGAAGCCTGGGCGCCTGAGCATATGCACAGCGAAGAACTCAGCCAGCTCCGCGCGCAGCGCCAGCCGGACGCCGCCGACACCCATGCGCCCAGTGCCCACATTGTAGGCAAGCACGGCATATTCGACGCTGCGATAGCTGATGACGTCCTCTTGGTCTCCATTGATCACCGGTACGACGGCCACAGGCGCCCCGTGGGTGACGACCAGGACTGTCTGGTCGCCATCTTCGTACCACCCGACGCGGCAGAAGGCGCCGCGGTGGTCGCGCTGGAACATCTCGGCTGCCGCGGCCTCGAAGGCCGCCCGTGAGGCGTCATCGAGGCGCGGCTCGATCCCTTCATCAAGACCGACATACTCGGCCAGGGAGGATCGGGCCTGGCGTGCCAGCATGTCCGATGCAGCATCGAAGACGGGGCGGTGGTCCAGAAACGCGAGAAGGGCGAAGTGCTTCGGATCGAGCGGGATTGGGTTGCCATCCGGATCGAGCGGCGCGGCGATGTTAATGTCGCGGGCGGCGGCACGCTCCTGAAGCAAGTGCATGCCGTTCTCAGTGCCGAGCTCAGCGATGTGGTGGAGGTCTGCCACGATGCCGCGCGGCAACGCATCCTCGGTACCTTCGAAGAAGACCTTCAGCCGATCCCGGACTTCCGCTTCGTCACCGTCGAAGTCAGCCAAGTCGAAGCCGCGCAATGCATCAGGCTGCCGCTCAAATAGCCGCCGGAATAGGCCGAGATTGACGGTCTTCAGGAACTTCGGATTGACAAATTTCTTGAGGTCCCTGGCCATTCTCTCGCCCAATGATGTTCATTTTTCGTTCTATCAACCCACGCGTGCGTCTGTCGAATCGAATCTGCACTCCGTGAGACGGATTCCCACGTGCCTGGGTAAATGGTGGGGGTGGCAATTGAACCCCTCCGCCCTGCGGGCAACCCCCACCTCCCGCCGCACCTCCGCGAGGTATGCAGCATCCTGGCCGCCGGCCTGCTGCGGCTGCGCAGCCGCGCTGCTGAGGAAGCTGCGCGCGAGACCTCTGACCAGGGAGAGCGTGGCCTACACTTCCCGGCCCCCCAGCGCCTGCATGCGAACCGGACCAACCGGAGACCCGCATGACACGCGCCACCAGATCGAAGGCCGGCACCACGCCGGCGCCGACCATTCCCGCCATTCCGCCAGCCGACGTTCTGGGCCGGCTGACGGCCCTGAAGACCACCGCCACGCCGGACCTGAAGCAGCAATGGCGGGAGCTCTTCGCCGCCGAGCCGCCGCCCTACAACCGGCGCTTCCTGGAGAGCCGCCTGGCGTATCGGATCCAGGAACTGGCCTATGGCGGCCTGAAGCCCGAGACGGTCCAGCGCCTGGAAGCCCTGGGCGAGCAGCTCGACGGCGGCAATCCCGTCCTCCGGCGCATCCGAGGCGACGACAAGCCAATCACCGGCACGCGGCTGATCCGTGAGTACCAGGGCGTCGAGCACAGCGTCACCGTGCTGCACGAAGGGTACGAGTATCAGGGTCGCCCCTACCAGTCGCTCTCCTCCATCGCGCGGGCCATCACCGGCACGCGCTGGAATGGCTGGCTGTTCTTCGGCCTGAAGAACCGGAGGGGCACGGCATGAAGCGCAAGCCAGCCGCCGAGACTGCGATGCCGGCCACCGTGCGGAAGATCCGCGCCGCCGTGTACACGCGGAAGTCGAGCGAGGAAGGCCTCGACATGGAGTTCAACTCGCTCGACGCCCAGCGCGAGGCGTGTGAGGCCTACATCACCAGCCAGCGGTCGGAGGGTTGGGTGCTGGTCCGCGATCGCTACGACGACGGAGGCGTTTCTGGCGGGACACTGGAACGTCCGGCGCTGCGGCGCCTCCTGGCCGATATCGAGCGCGGGCTGATCGACGTGGTGGTGGTCTACAAGATCGACCGGCTGTCGCGCGCGCTGATGGACTTCGCCAAGCTGGTGGAGGTGTTCGACGCGAACAGCGTGACCTTCGTGTCCGTGACGCAGAGCTTCAACACCACCACCAGCATGGGCCGGCTGACGCTGAACATCCTGCTCAGCTTTGCGCAGTTCGAGCGGGAGGTCATCGGCGAGCGCATCCGCGACAAGGTGGCGGCGTCACGGGCGCGCGGAATCTGGATGGGGGGCTTCCTGCCACTCGGCTACGACGCCAAGGACCGCAAGCTGCTGGTGAACGAGGCGGAGGCGGCACTGGTGCGCCGGATCTTCGAAGGCTTCGTCGAGACGGAATCCGGTACGAAGCTGGTCCAGGCGCTGCGTGCCGAGGGCGCCACCACGAAGCGCGGCCGCGCCTTCACCAAGAGCGACGTCTACCGGGTGCTGAGCAACCGCACCTATCTCGGTGAGGCCATGCACAAAGGGAGGTCGCACCCGGGCGAGCACGCCGCCATCGTGCCCCAGCCGATGTGGGACGCGGCGCATGCCCTGCTGGCAATCAGCCCGAAGACACGCGCCAACCGCACCCGCTGCCAAACGCCTTCGCTGCTGCGCGGGCTGATCTTCGGCAGCGACGGGCGTGCCATGTCGCCCACCCACGCGCGGGGCCGGCGCGGCCAGCAGTACCGCTACTATGTGAGCCAGTCGGTGCTGAAGGGCAGCGCCGTGGACGGGCCGGCCATCGCCCGCATTTCCGCCGCAGAGATCGAGGGCGCGGTCATCGCGCAGGTCCGGGGGCTGCTGCGCCAGCCGGAGGTGGTGCTTGGGGCCTGGCGCGCGGCACGGGCCTCGGCGCCTGACATGACGGAAGACGAGGCCCGGCTGGCGCTGGAGCGGCTCGACCCGCTGTGGGAGGAGCTCTTCCCCGCGGAGCAGGCGCGCATCATCCGTCTCCTTGTCGATCGGGTGGACATCGGTTCAGGCGGCGCCGACGTGCGGCTTAAGCTGGAGGGGCTGGCCAGCCTGGCGCGGGACCTCGCGGCGCCACCGGCCGAAGCAGCGAGGGCCGCAGCATGACGGGCGCTGCGCAGATGCTGACCGTGCGGGTTCCGCTGGCAATCCGGAAGCAGCGGGGCGGGCGGAAGCTGATGATCGCGCCTGCCAGCACCACGAACCGGGGGTCCTCGGCTGGGGACACGACGTTGGTGAAGGCGGTGGCCCGGGCGTTCCGGTGGCGGCGGATGATGGAGACCGGGCGCTTCGCCACGATCAACGAGCTGGCGGCAGCCGAGAAGATCAACTCCTCCTACGTCTCGCGCCTCCTCCGGCTCACGCTGCTGGCGCCGGATATCGTGGAGGCGATCCTGGACGGGCGGCAGCCGGATGGGATGACGCTGCCGGGGCTGATGGAGCCGTTTCCGGCGGAGTGGGACCGGCAATTATCGGTCCCCCGGCGCATCTGAACCGGGTCGTAAGGGAAACGCCGCGCGTGCGGCCACTTGCTACCGTAAGGGGCGCATTGGCGGACCCGGCTCCGCCGAACGGTTGTGCAATCGAGGTTGCGCCCTTTGCAGGTAGACGCTCCCCCGGCAGAATGCGGATCGAACCAGCACGTCTTCTCGGGACCTCGGGAGGTGGTTCCTTGGGAGGGTGGCAGTATGAGCGCAGAATCGCTGGGAGACCGTCCAAGCTATGCACTGAGCCCACAAAGGCTCAAGCGCCAGGTGCCCCGTCCTGCCTGCAACTTTTCTAGTAACAACTGGCGCGATTACGAGCCTCTTTCGTCAAGCCTCGATCGGCTGACATGAGGGTTTCTGATCAGCACGCAAAGTATTTTTCGAAGGACCTGTCGCGTCGTGCGCCGGTCGGCATCGACCGCCTTTCTGCAGCGTTGTTTGACGCGGCAGTCGACCTTAATCCCCACCAGATCGAAGCCGCGCTTTTCGCGCTTAGGTCGCCACTCTCGAAGGGCGTGATTCTTGCCGACGAGGTGGGTCTCGGAAAGACCATCGAGGCCGGCATTGTCCTTTGCCAGCTTTGGGCGGAACGCAGGCGGCGGCTCCTCGTAATCTGTCCCGCCTCAATCCGGAAACAGTGGGCTCTTGAGCTCGAGGAGAAATTTAATCTGCCTGCAGTCGTGCTCGACGCGCGCTCCTGGCGCGAGGCCCAGCGCCTCGGCCAGGAGCCGCTCACGCAACGCGCTGTTCTGGTCATGTCCTACCACTTCGCGAATAGCCAACGCGAAGCGCTGAAGCGCATTGCCTGGGACATCGTGGTCATCGATGAGGCACACAAGCTTCGCAACGCCTATCGGCCGAGCAACAAGGTCGGCCAGGGGATCCGCTGGGCTACGGAGGGCTGCCGCAAGGTTCTCCTGACTGCCACGCCGCTTCAGAACTCACTGCTGGA
>Ga0247843_1001541_pt1 | contig 46202 bp, 45 predicted proteins | sample LaCruzMarch2017__FD_192420 | JGI IMG/M metagenome (GOLD analysis project Ga0247843, IMG submission 192420) | Freshwater microbial communities from meromictic Lake La Cruz, Castile-La Mancha, Spain - LaCruzMarch2017_8m | ecosystem: Environmental > Aquatic > Freshwater > Lake | place: Spain...
GTATTTGCGCATGGGAGTTATGGCTTCTGTGGGCCAATCCACAGGAAGACTTGGAAAACCAAGGTCGTCAAGAAACGGCGGCTATTGACTTTGGGTTCAGGAGGCCTACAATTTTACAAAAGCTTCTCAAGCTTATCGTGAATTTGTCGATTTTAAAGAGTTCCTCATTATCCAGAGCATTGCCCTTAATTTCCTAAGACTCCCCTTCCATGGCTTCTTTTTCCTACTCCAACCGCACGAATTTTTTGGCTGCGGGCCTTGCGGACACGATTGTCGGAAATTCCGGGGCTGACAGCCTCATTTTTTCAGCCACTGTCGCCCTCACCGATGCCGATTTTGCGGCGCCAAGACTCAACGCCGCACGCGTCGATGCGACGACCAAAGTCGAGCGCCTCCACCTCTTCGCTTCTGCTGCAAGCCAAGTCGTTCTTGGTTCGAATGCCGAGTCCTTCGGAATCGCCTCGGTTTTTGGTGGGAGTGGCGCAGACTCATTGGATTTATCAGCCTACAGCACAGGCGTTACCATTTCTGGGGGTGCAGGGAACGACACGATTTTGGGAGGATCTGGAAATGACTCGATTGATGGGAGTTCCGGCGACGACAGCATGGTCGGGGGTCTTGGCAACGACTACTACATTGTAAGCTCCTCACTGGATAACATCTTAGAAAATTTTGGAGAAGGCGTGGATACCATTCAGGCGGGCGTCACCTACGCGCTTTCAGGAAATGTCGAGGTGGGAACACTTATTGGGGCGTCAGTTATACATCTCTATGGAAATGTTTTAGCCAATTCTCTCTACGGAAATACCGGTGCTAACTCAATCGATGGCGGCACTGGTGCCGATACTATGATTGGAGGCACCGGAAACGATACCTACTTCGTGGAAGATGGCGGCGATGTCGTGATCGAGTTGGCCCTTGGCGGCACCGATTGGGTCGTATCTACACTGAACGCCTACACGCTCGCTGATCAAGTCGACAGATTGCTTCTTGCGGGCGCCGTTATTACCGCCACAGGAAACTCGCTCGCCAACTCGATCGTTGGGAATGCAGAAAACAACTCGCTCGTAGGTGGGGACGGCGCCGACACTCTTCTGGGAAACTCTGGGGATGATTCCCTCGATGGCGGGCTTGGAGTCGACTCGATGGCCGGCGGCGATGGCGATGATTATTACCTCGTGGACACACTCACAGATCGTATTTCTGAATCGCTGGTTGGTGGCACAGACACTCTTTTGGTTTCCGTGAGCGGTTACAATATGGCAACTTATGCCAACAATGTGGAAAATGCCGTTTTGAGCGGATTGTTTACATCTCTCAGTGGCAACTCGATCGCCAACAGCCTTGTAGGAAATGCCGCCGCCAACAGCTTGAGCGGCGTTGCTGGCAGTGACACACTGATCGGATTCGCTGGCAACGACACCCTCAATGGCGGCACCGATGCCGACAGCATGATCGGGGGTCTCGATAACGACTACTATCTTGTTGACAATCTCTCTGACAGTATTTTAGAGCTATCCAGCCAAGGCATCGACAGCGTTGCAGCCAGTGTCAATGGTTACGTTCTTCCCGAGAATGTGGAATTCCTTCTTCTTCAGACCGGGGTCTCTTTTATTACCGCAATTGGCAATTCATCGGCCAATACGATTGTTGGAAATACTGGCAACAACTCACTCTTCGCAGGGGATGGAAATGATTCCATCGACGGAGGAAGTGGCAACGACACGATCTACGGTGGTTCTGGCAACGACACGCTCAACGGAAACGCTGGCAACGACTCCCTCATCGGCGAGGCGGGTAACGATTACTATTTTGTTAACAGCCCCACTGACATCATCCTCGAAATCGATGGCGAAGGCACGGACACGGTCAGCGTTTCCATTAACTCCTACAACATGGGCACCTCTGCTAACCATGTTGAAAATGCGATTCTCACCGGAACCATAGCCAGTATCACAGGTAACTCGATCGCCAACAGCCTGACTGGGAACGCTTCTGCGAATAGCCTCAACGGCGGAGCTGGAAACGACACCCTTGTTGGAGGTGCGGGCAATGACACGCTCAATGGCAGCACGGATGCGGATAGCATGGCCGGTGGCACGAATGACGATTACTATTTTGTTGATAACACGGGCGATGTTGTGCTCGAGGCTTTTAACGAAGGCACAGATACCGTGAGCGTTAGCGTTCTTGAGGCTTACACTCTTGGCAACAATGTGGAAAGATTGATCCTCGTCACCGACACCACCACAGGAACTGGTAACTCCCTCGCTAACACGCTGATTGGCAATTCTCTTGCAAATACCCTCTCTGGACTCGATGGCATCGACAGCCTCGCTGGAGGCAATGGAGACGACTCGCTCTCCGGTGGCGCGGGTAATGACACGCTCCTTGGCGAGGCCGGTGCGGATACTCTGGATGGTGGCACCGGCGTTGATCGGATGCTGGGCGGGGCGGGAAACGACTACTACATCGTTGATAGCGCCACGGATGCTGTGGTGGAACTCCTCAACGCAGGCACCGACTCGGTTCTTGCCAACATTAACAGTTACACCCTCGCCAACAGCGTGGAAGCCCTCATCCTTGGAACTGCCTCGACTGTCATTAGCGGCACAGGCAATGCTGGGGCAAACACGCTGATTGGCAATTCTAACAACAACTCGCTCAACGGCGGTGCAGGAGCCGACACCCTCATCGGCGGTATCGGCAATGACTACTACACGGTCGATCTCACCACCGATGTCGTCATTGAAAACTCCGGCGAAGGCACCGACAGCGTCTTGGCCAATATCACGGGCGCAACACTTTCCGATCATGTCGAAATCCTCGTTCTCGGCGGCACGGTCCTTGCTGGCACCGGAAATTCAACAGACAACACGCTCATTGGAAACGCCTCTGTAAATTCCCTCTCCGGCGGAGCTGGAAATGACAGCCTCTACGGGGGCAGCGGCGTGTTGGCGGATACACTGCTCGGTGGAGATGGACAAGACACGCTTAACGGGGGGGACGGCAACGACAGCATGGATGGAGGAGGAGGCAATGATACCTACCTTGTAAACTCCACAAGCGATATCATTGTCGAAGCCGATTCCGCTGGCACAGATTCCGTCATCGCGAGTGTCACCGGCTACACGCTGGCTGGAAATACGGAAGTCCTTGTTCTCTCTGGAACTGTTGTCTACGGCATGGGCAACTCCCTTTCCAATACGCTCGTAGGGAATTCGGCGGCCAATACTTTGAATGGTGGTTCTGGGGTCGATACACTCATCGGAGGCACTGGGAACGACACTTTCATCCTCGACACTGTTTTCGACAAAGTCATCGAATACGACTCCGAAGGCACGGATCTCGTTGTCGGCAACTTCGTAAATTCCTACACCCTTGCTGAGCATGTCGAAAACTTGCAGCTTGTCACAGGCAGCTACGCCACAGGAAATTCCCTCAACAATTCGATAAGTGGAAACGCGGCCGCTAACACGCTTGATGGCGGCGCAGGGGCTGACACGCTGGTGGGCGGCGCCGGAGTAGATTTTTATATCCTGGACCAAGTCGGCGACATCGTCGTGGAATCCGGTGCCGACACTGACACCGTTCTCGCCAATTACGAAAACCACACCCTGGGTGCCAGCGTGGAAAATCTCATTCTTGGCACTGGGATTTTGGCGGGATCTGGAAACTCGCTTGCCAATAGCCTGACAGGAAACTCCCTCGCCAACAGCCTCGCTGGGGATTCTTCTGACGACACGCTCATCGGACTTGCCGACGACGACACGCTCAATGGCGGCACGGGCAACGACATCATGGTCGGGGGATTAGGCAATGACCTCTACCTCCTCGACAGCCTCAGCGATACGATCCTCGAGTCGCTTTCGCAAGGCATCGACTCCGTTCTTGCAAGCATCAGTGGATACACGCTCGCCTCACATGTCGATTACCTCGAACTCACAGGCGTCGTCGTAGCGGGCACAGGAAACAGCCTCTCAAACACACTCGCCGGAAACGCCGCAAACAACTCTCTCGATGGCGGCAGTGGCATCGATTCGATGGCCGGTGGCACCGGCCACGACACCTACTTCGTGGACAACCTCTCCGACCTGGTCGATGAGTTGTCACCCGCTGGCACAGACCTCGTCGTAGCCACTGTGAGCGGATACACCCTTGCTGAAAATGTTGAAGCGCTTCTTCTTGCCGGGTCCGTTGCCGTCGGCACGGGCAACGGCAGTGCCAATACCCTCACCGGCAATGCTTCGAACAATACGCTCGATGGTGGCGAAGGCGCTGACACCCTCATCGGCGGGTTGGGAAACGATTACTATGTCGTTGACAATATTGCAGATGTGCTTGTCGAAAATGTCTCTGAAGGCACAGATAGCGTTCTCTCAAACCTCGCTGCCTACACCCTCACCACCCACTTCGAACACCTCATTCTCGGCACCGGTCTGACCGGCACCGGCAATTCCAGCGGCAATTCCCTCGTGGGAAATGCCAATGACAACACTCTCGATGGAGGCACTGGCTCCGACACCCTCGCGGGAGGTTTGGGAAATGACCAATACACGATCGATGACCTCACCGACCGGGTCGTCGAAGCGTCTGACTCCGGAGAAGACCAAATTCTCTCGAATATCAACAATTATACTCTCGCCGCCCATGTCGAGTCGCTCATCTTGGGCATCGCTGTCTTTAATGGCACGGGAAACAGCCTCGACAACTCCCTCACGGGAAACGCCTTGGCCAATTCGCTCTCCGGAGCCGCAGGCAGTGACACATTCAGCGCAGGCGCCGATAACGACACCCTCAACGGCGGCATAGGTGATGACAGCATGGCCGGTGGCACGGGCGACGATCTTTATCTGGTGGATAGCGTTCTCGACCAAGTCGTCGAGGACTCCAGCGCGGGCACGGACAGTGTGCTCGCAAGCGTGGAAGACTACACGCTCGCAGCCAATCTCGAACAACTCGAACTCGCCACCGGCGTCATGATCGGATCTGGAAATTCGATTGCAAATACCCTGCTCGGAAATGCGTCATCGAATTCGCTCGACGGCGGAGACGGCAATGACACCGTCTTTGGCCTTGGCGGCAACGACACCCTCAATGGCGGCTTCGGGGATGACAGCCTCATCGGCGGATCAGGCGACGATTTTTACGAGGTGGATTCCACTTTGGATACGATCCTCGAACTCGCCGCAGGCGGCACAGACACCGTTTTGGCCAATCTTTCCGCTTACACCATATCCAACCAGATCGAAAACCTCATCCTCGGCGTTGGTGGCATCTCAGGCATAGGGAGCAACGGCGCCAACAGTATTCAAGGAAATGCCTCCAACAATTCGCTCGATGGCGGGGCCGGCATTGACACCCTCGTGGGCGCTGGAGGTAATGACACTTACTTTGTTTCGGATGCAGGCGATCTCGTCATCGAAAATGGCGACGAAGGCACGGACATTGTTTTTTCAAGCCTCTCCGGCTACACGCTCACCAGCGATGTCGAGGGACTCGTGCTCACAGGCTCCTCAACCCTCGGCTCCGGCAATGCCGGCAACAACACACTCACCGGCCATTCCACCTCGTCTAATTCCCTCAGCGGTGCGGGGGGCGATGACACTCTCATCGGCGGATCAGGAAACGACACGCTCGATGGCGGTGCAGATGCCGACTCTCTCGACGGTGGTCTTGGTAACGATTACTATATGGTGGACAATGTCGGCGATGTCATTTCCGACTCAGGCGGCACGGATACCATCCTCGTCAATGTTTCCGGTGGGTTCACCCTTGCAGGGGGATCCGTTATCGAAAATCTCATTCTCGGAACTGGTGACCAGATCACTGGCAATGCCTCGAATAACTCTATGGTAGGCAACGCTTCCAACAACTCCCTCCATGGCGGAGGCGGCGTGGATACACTCATTGGCGGTCTCGGGGATGATTACTATACAGTGGACAGCCTCGACGATGTCATCATCGAGGAATCCAACGGTGGCAACGACTCGGTTGTAGCTAACTTTAATGGCTACACGCTCGGTGCCAATATCGAAAATGTCATTCTTGCCGATGGTGTTGCCAGTATTTCGGGCGGATCCACCGCCAATTATCTTGTCGGCAATTCCATCGATAACACCCTCGACGGAGGAGGCGGCGCCGATACTCTCGTGGGTCTCGATGCCAACGATTATTATGTCGTCGACCACCTGGCAGATGTCATTATCGAAACCTCTGGAGTTTCTTCAGGCACCGACAGCGTGCTTTCAAACATCAGCCTCCACACACTCGCCTCAAATGTCGAATACCTTCTGCTCGGGTCCTTGGGCGTGGCAGGAATCGGAAACAGCCTTGCCAACACCATCGTGGGAAACAGCAAGTCCAACTCTCTTGATGGTGGGGATGGAAGTGATTCACTCCTCGGAGGTGGCGGCAATGATACGCTGAATGGCGGACTGGGCAACGACACGATGGTCGGTGGAGTCGGAAATGATTACTTCGTTGTCGATAGCGTCGGAGACAGCCTCGTCGGTGGAGGAGGAACTGATGGTATCATTACGCTCATAAATAGCTACACTCTGTCAACGGACTTCAACCTGCTGGTTTTAGGAGGCTCGGTTGCCACGGCCTACGGAAATTCCAACAACAACACAATCACCGGCAACACTTTTTCAAACACCCTTCACGGAGGAGGTGGCGAGGATTCGCTCGTAGGACGCACCGGTCACGATTACTACTTGGTCGATAGCTCCAGCGATATTGTGCTCGAGTTGGCCTCCGAGGGCACGGATACCGTGGAGTTTTCCTCAATAAGCGATTACACATTAGGAAATAATGTTGAAAGATTAGTGCTCGGGGTAGGTGCTGTCAATGGAACGGGCAACTCCTTGGCCAATATCCTGACCGGAAATGGCGGAGCCAATTTCCTAAGCGGAGCCGCAGGAAACGATTCGCTCCATGGTGGTGATGGTGATGATACTCTGCTCGGTGCGCTCGCCACATCATCCGGTGGATATGCTGAAATCGACACACTCACAGGTGGCAATGGAAGCGACATTTTCGTTCTGGGCAACGCAGCGGGTTATCTTTATAGCGATGCCAAAAGCAATAGCACCGGCACTACGGATTACGCCTACATCACGGATTTTACTTCCGGAAGCGACAAACTCCAACTCGTCGGCAGCGCGGCAAATTTTTACTTGGGCGCCCACTCGGTCTCGGGACTTACAGCGCACCAAGGTCTTTTCCGCGAACTCGGAACCACTGACGAGTTGATTGCCATCCTTCAAGGTTCGCCAATTGCCACCCTTGATAACTCCACGGTGAATTGGGTCTGAATAATATTTCTTAAGTTTTAAAAAAATCCGTCGATCGAGATATTATGGGAATGGCATTATCAGGTTTGGCATCAGGATTCGATTGGAAGTCGATCGTTGATCAGCTTATCGAAGTCAGTCGCGCTCCGCAGAACCGCATGGTGCGGGAAAAGAGCGCGCTGGCATCCAAGTCAAATGCTATCAACGATCTCAAGGGCCTTGTTTCAACATTCAAGTCCAGCTTGACGACCATGGTGTCGGATGATGCCCTCTTCAAAAAGTCCGCCACCTTTAAAGATTCCACCACAAACTGGACGGGATCTGCGACCAAGGAGACACCTGCCGGCGAATACAAATTTAACCTTCTCACCACAGCCACAACTTCCAAGCTCACAGGTGCGGGAGATTTGGTAGCTGATATAGATACGAGCGCACCCATCTCGGATATTTCTGTGGGTCGCACACTCAAAGCCGGCTATTTCACGGTCAACGGCGAAAAAATTACTATCGCGACCACGGATTCCCTTGATGACATTTTCGGAAAAATCCTTGGCCAAACGGGTGTCGTTGCAAGCTACAGCGGAGATCAAATTCGCCTCTCCTCGGGAGCTCCGATATCGCTTGGTGCTTCAAATGATACCAGTAATTTCCTTCAATCCATGCGTTTGTCGGGTTCCGGTGTTCCCAGCGGGGGTTTCTATGAGGTCTCTACCTCCGCTCCTGGACTATCTGCACCAAGACTCAATGTGGCCCTTAACTCTTCAAACCTATCGGGCTTAACCCCAGTCACAGCGGGCGTTGAAGAAACTCTCATCATCAACGGGGAATCCATTTCCTACCAAAGCACTGACACAATTCAAGATGTGCTGAACAGGATCAATTCTTCAGCTGCTGGAGTCACCGCCATCTACGACCTTGCTGCGGGTCAGTTTTCTCTCACAAATAAAATCACCGGCAATGTGGGCGTCACTGTCAGCGACACCGGATCGGGAACACTCGGGGCGGCCATGGGATTGGTTGGGCAAGCCGCATCGCTCGGTGCCGATGCCACATTCACAATCAATGGAGGGGGCACGCTCTCCAGCAGGAGCAACATTCTTGATGAGACCGCCCATGGCATCGTGGGGCTCACCGCCACGGCTAATTCTGTGGGTGAACAAACCCTCACGGTTGCTGGTGACTACACAGCCGCTAAGGAGTCTCTGAACGACTTTATCAGCAAATACAACGCCGTTCAAAACGCGATTGAGAAATACACAAAAATCACCGTCAGTGGAGACAAGGTGAGTAGTGCGGTTCTCGCGGGTAATCGCGAACTGGCTTCCCTCTCCAGATCCTTGCGGACAGCGCTCTATACCGCCGGCACTGGTATCTCAGGCGGTGTGCAGCGCCTCTCCGACCTCGGTATCAACTTCAGCGGCATCGAGCCTACGATATCACTCTCAAACTCCACCAGTCTGGAGACCAAACTTGCGACAGCCGCTGACGACATCGCCGAATATTTCTCGACCGCCGGCACCGGTCTCATAGATCGGTTGGACACCATCCTTAGCGGATATGTCTCGGAAACTGGACTCGCCTCAGGTGGATTCAAGGCGCAACTTGATAGCATAACCTCGCAGAACAAGAGCCTCGATAAACAAATCGAAGATGTGGAGCGTCGCCTGGCCTCCCAGCGTTCTCTTCTCGAAAGCTCCTTCATTGCAATGGAAAGAGCTCAATCCAACTTTCAGCAGCAATCCTCATACCTCGCCAAAACATTCAATAACTCAAAATAATCACTCAAGAACTCCTTCCAGCTGCCGATTAACAAAGAGGATTCTTAGTTTACAAAAACCAAAACTCAAAAACCAAAACTCAACAACCAACAATAAAGAACAACTAAAATGAACAACGTGCAACCTATCGCGCCTCAGACCTCACCGGTTTGGCCGGAGGTCAATGCGGCAACTGCCAAAAGCAACATGTCCGCACCTCAGGTCGGAGCCACAGAAATCCCAATCCGCGACTCAGTCATTGCCACCGGCAAAACCGAGCTTCCATCAAAGAAGACACTGGAGGATACCATCGATGCCTCCCACCGCGACCAAGTCCGTGAATGGGCTGGCTCTCAGTTGGAAGTTCGCTCGAGTGAAGTTGAAAAAGCCCTTGCTTGGAATAGCGATCCGGAGTATCCTAAACTCAATGTCTTGAATGGAATTGCAACAATGTTTGTAAAATCCGCATTCAACGACGGAACAATCTCCTAATTTGAGTTCAAAAAACCCACTCCACATCTACCGCAAGACAGCTACCACCACAGCGTCTCCCGGAGAATTGGTGCTCATGTTGTTTGATGGCGCTTTACGGTTCCTGACGGCTGCGGAGTTGGGTTTTAACGAAGAAAATTTTGCTCGTCAAAACGAACAGGTTCATAACAATATCCAACGCACGCAGGCCATCATTACTGAGCTCCAAGCGACATTGAACATGGAAAAAGGGGGGGAGTTTTCCGAGAACCTCTACCGTCTGTATGATTTCATGCAGGAGCATCTCAATCAGGCGAACCGCGAAAAAAGCCCCGCAAAAATTAAGATAGTATTTGGCTTCATGCAGGATATTCGAGATGCGTGGGCGCAGATGCTCCTCCAGACATCCACAGAGCAAGCTGAGGCACATCGGACAAATGTCCAAGGCCTTGGTGCCAAATGCTAATCAAAAAAGCTCAAGCGAAAACAAATAGCGGTTTGCCAGATCGATTGGAGAACCTGCTGTCCCTTTACGAGAAAAACCTCCTTTTGGAGGTCTTTTTTATTGGGAGAAAAGACATCGAAAGCCTCCTGGATCTGCTCCCGGCGCAAGGTGATCTCCTCCAAGCGCTCGTTTCAATACTACCGGATCTGCGCCTTCCAGAAACCTCGGCTACGGTCCTTCAAAAGCGCCTTGAGGCGGCGGATGCTCTTCGCGAAGCCAACAAAAAATCCCTTGATGTCGCAATGCAGGAAGTCAGTGCGGAATTGGAGCAACTCAATGGCGCTCGCCAGAGAATCCGGCAAGTCCGCCAACTTTCTAAATCTATGTATCAGGAAACAAGTGCCTCTGCCCGCCTGCAGGACTGGGCTTAGCAGAGTGAAAGTCGAGCCAGTCCCATCCTGCTGGTGAACTCGCTTACCGAATACAGGTTTTGCCTCGTGAATTCTGTTGCTGATCGCTCGGAATCATTTCCCAGCTCCAACCTCCGCCCCAAACTTCCGTGCTTTTGCGGGAGACGACTCGGATGATCTCTCGCCCTCTGCGCATCGGTGTCACGCTTGGCGACCCGGCTGGGATTGGGCCGGAGGTTGTTGCTGCCGCGTTGGATTCTATTGTGCTTCCGCAGGGTGTGAGTGTGGATGTCATTGGCTCTGCCGACGGGCATAGGGCGGGTCGACCGAATGCCGACTCGGCCCGAGTGGCTTTTGCTGCTATGGAGGAGGCGGCGCGGCGCTTATTGGTTGGTGAGATTCAGGCTGTGGTCACCGGGCCTGTTTGTAAGTATGCGTTGCGCCTTGTGGGATTTGATTTTCCCGGGCAGACGGAGTTTTTTGCAGCGCGTGCGGGTGTGGAGGATTTTGCAATGTGCCTTACTGGCGGGACTTTGACTGTCGCACTGGTCACCGCTCATGTGCCTCTTGCTCGCGTAGCCGGAATGCTACGGCTGGAAGAAATCGTGCGTGTTGGGCGTTTGCTTCAGGAATTTTTGATTTTGAGGGGCAAAAAAAATCCACGCATTGCGGTGGCAGGGCTCAACCCTCATGCGGGGGAGCAAGGCGATATGGGGAGCGAGGAAATCGATACCATTTCTCCGGCTGTTGCCCGTTTGAACCAGATCGGAAAATTTGTGGGACCGATGCCGCCGGATACAGTTTTCCACAAGGCTGTGGAGGGCGACTTCGACGGGGTTCTCTGTATGTATCATGATCAAGGTCTGATCCCGCTGAAGCTGCATGCCTTTCATGAGGGCGTAAATGTGACTCTTGGCCTGCCTTTTATTCGCACCAGTCCGGATCATGGCACGGCCTTTGACATCGCGGGGCGTGGGCTTGCGAGGCCCGATAGCATGAGGCAGGCGATTCGACTTGCTGCCGAGTTGGCGCGTGCTCGTTTGTTTTAGCCCACTGGACGAATGAGGCGCTGGATGTCACTTGAAAAATCCATGCGGTCTTCTGGAACGGCTCGGTCGATATAAAGAATGCCCAGAGTGTGGTCGAGTTCGTGCTGAATGGCTCGAGCGAGGAGTCCGTCGGCTTCGAATTCCACAGACGATCCCTCGAGCGTGAGGGCCTGCACGCGAACCGAGAGCAGGCGGGAAACATTTGCCGAAAGCTCGGGAAAACTCAGGCAGCCTTCGCTCTCGGTATGGACTCTTCCGAAGGTCTCCACTTTCGCGTTTATCAGCACCAGCGGCATGAGGGATTCAAAATCGGCTCGCTTCCCTGCGATACGCATCGCACTGGGACGTTTTTTGAGTTGCGGCACATCAAGGACAAACAGCTGTAGTGGCATTCCCACCTGCTGGGCCGCGAGCCCCAAGCCCTCGGCGGCACGCATGGTTTCGATCATGTCAGCCGCGAGTTTGCGAAGGGAGTCATCAATCCGCTCGACTTTCGCACCAGGAGTGCGAAGGGCGGGATGGTCAAAAGTCGTAATTTCGAGGATCATTTTTTGGATTCGGGCTGTGTGAATGCCGGCACATTACTGAGGCCGGCCGCTTTGAGTGAATCAAGGACTTTTACGACCGTGCCAAAAGGTGCTTCCCTGTCAGCCTGCATGGCAATCTCTCGCCCGGGCTGACTTTGGCGAAGATCATTCAACGCGGCCGTGAGATTTTCAATTTCAACGCGCTTGTCATCCAATGAGATTTCCGTTTCAGACTTTACCCGGAGCACGGCTGGTTCTTTCTGTGAAGCGACATTCTCTTCAGCGGATTTTGAATCCGGCAGGTTGATTTTCAACTGGGGTTGGTTTTTTCGAAAATTCGTGGTGACAACGAAAAAAATCAGCAGGATTGCCAGAATATCGACCAGCGAGACGATATTGATAAACGGGGCACGACGCTTTCGAGTGTAAAACTGCATTTCGCTCGGCCTCTATTGGGGTTGGTAGATTTTGGCCAGCAGGCTGGCGGTAATGGATTCCATCTGGATCGCCAGCATCTCAATGCGCCGCTGAAAATAGCTATGGGCGATCAGGCTGGGCACGGCGACAGCAAGTCCCGCAATCGTGGTATTGAGGGCTTCGGAAATGCCTTGGGCCACCGCTACGGGGTCGCCGTTGTTTCCCAGTGTGGCGAATATGCTCACCAAGCCCGAGAGCGTGCCGAGCAGCCCAAGAAGTGGACCCGTGCCAGTGGCGATCTCGAGTATCACAAGGCCTTTTTCCATGTGCGCGATTTCGTGTCTTGCACAGGTCTGCACCGCTTCCAGATTTTCGGATTTAGACCAGTTCAGATGTGAAATCAGTGTGGAAAGGGTCATCGAGATAGCCGAAGGATGCTTCTCCATTGCGTCCTGCAAGGCTTGGAGAGTGTCGCCGGGGCGTAGGGCGTTGACGGCTTCAGCGACCTGTCTCGGAATAATGGCACCTTCCCGCAGTCGCCAAGCCCGAAGCAAAATAGCTGCGAGAGTGACAATCGAAAGGAGCACGAGCAGCACCATGAAGGGGCCTCCTCTTTCAAAAAAATCCGCAATGGTCGAGAGCGTGGTTTGGGATGTCATTAATGGCCAACAATCGTAAACGAGAAGTCGATTTCGAGGCGACCGTTTTCGATCAGCCTTGCAACCTCCGGCGGCATCGGAGGTATCTCAGCCTGCATAACGGAAGCCAAGCTCACGGAGGCAAAACTCTCATTTGACGAGTTGGAGAGCACTTCAGGGGATTTGATTTTTCCCTCGGGTGTCACAGTGAATCGAATATCCACCGTCCCAATGTTCAGGAGCCCCATCTGGGAACCCACATAGTAATACCATCTCGAGCCGATGGCGTCGGAGACTTGCTTCTTGTAGCGTCCCAAAGGCGTGGCATTGGCCTCCAAGGATGCTTTGCCCTTGTTTGAGACATTTCCACGCAGGCGTGTCACGCGTGTTTCCGGGCGGAAGCCGGCTTGAGAATTCGGGCGGGGCGTGGATGTTGTCTTGGCCATCTCGGCAGGTTTCGGAGGCGGGGTGGGGGCCTTGAGCAGGGCGAGATCAGACTCCATGCGAGGGGTGGGGGATACCTCCGGCTTGGCTTCGGGCTGCGCGGCTGCTTGGGGGGCGGGTATGGATTGGGTTTTTCCTGCGGTGTATCGCTGATCGGCCAGTTCGAGGGCCTTCTCTTCACGCCCATCGACGGAGGGCATCGCATCGGGGCCGCTTGGGGCCGCTTCGCTGGCCGCTATGGAATCATTGTCGGATTCAAAGGCCGCTGCCTTGTTTGGCTTGCGGTCAACATTTTCCTGAGGTTGGGTCTGTGCAAACTGCGGAGTGGTCTTGGCGGCTGAGGGTATCGGCAGGATGGTCAGTTGCAGAGGTTCCTCGAGGACTGAAGGCGGTCCCTGCAGCCTCTCCGCGCTTGTTAAAATGAAATAAGCCAAACCAAGCAGAAAAAAGATATGGATCAGCAACGAGGCAAGAACGGCGGCTGTGTTCTCCCAGCGTGATCTTTTTCTGCCCATGCCTATTAGATTCATAAAAAAAGTGACCTTGTGAGAAAACAGCCGTCTAAAAACAAGAGGCCTTCCATACCAGTGAAATCTCTATCCCTCTTGAGCCATCGGACGAGCAGGTCACGACTTTATTTTCAAAAGTGGCAGGATGCGGGTTGCGCAATCAGGCCTTTCAGGCGGGCGGATCAGAACGAAGAACGGGGCGTTTGCGAATGGTGATACGCTTCAGGCGGGCGTCGTCGGATGGACTCCAGGTGGTGAGTTCCGGGTCGTCCTTGAAGGCGTTGTGGACGATGCGGCGGTCGTAGGAATTGAGCGTGGCCGTCTGCATCGGCTGTCCGCTGGCGCGAACGGCATTGGCGAGTTGGCGCACTTTAGCTACAAGAGCATCATCGCGCATGCTGCGGTAGTGTTGCACATCCACGATCACGCGTGCTCTAGGGGGGGTCTGCGAGGCAAGCAAGCGGTTTACCAGATACTGGAGATCATCCATCACCTCTTCGTGCTTACCTATGAGGCGGTCTGTTTCGTTGGTAAGAATCTGAAGTGTTGTATTTCCGTCGTTTTTCTCTTCTTTAACCTCCGCCACAAAACCGAGGAAGCCAAGGATCGTATCAAGAATCTCAACGGGTGTCGCATTCATGGGCTGTGGCGGTTTTTACTTTTTTTCTTGGCTTCGGAAGCGGTGCGCTTGGCGATGACGCTTTTTTTCTCAAGTGTGGGCAACGGCTTGTTTCGTGTCAGGTAGAGCTGAACAATAGAAAAAATATTCTGAGTTGTCCAATAAAGCGCGAGTCCACTGGCGTAGTTGTAGCAGAAGACCAAAAAGATGATCGGCATGAAGTAGAAGATGCGCTGCTGCATCGCATCGCCAGTTTTCGGCGTAATGACCATCTGCCAAACCATGGTGCCCGCCATGACAATCGGAAGGATGTTAATCGGAAAACCGAGGACATCAGCAATCGTGTCTGGTTGGGAAAGGTCGTTCACCCACAAGAATGAGCTATTGCGAAGCTCAATGGCGGTGCCAAGCATCGAGTAGAAGCCGAAGAAGATCGGAATCTGAATGAGCATAGGTAGGCAACCACTGAAGGGGTTCACGCCATACTCCTTGTAGAGCTTCATCGTTTCTGCATTGAGCTTTTGCGGGTCGTCTTTGAACTTGTCCCGCATCTCGGTCATCTTTGGCGAGAGGGCTGCCATCTTACGCATCTCGTTGGTCGCCTTGTTCTGGACAGGCCAGAGGATGCTTTTGATCAGAAGCGTAAGGACGATGATGGCTGCCGCATAATTGCCAAGCAGGGCATAGAGGCTATTCATCGACCACAGCAGGAACTCGCTTACAAATCCAAACATGCCGAAGCTCATAACTTGATCCTGCGTTGGGCCAAGATCCCGCAGGCTGGGGATTTCCTTGGGGCCCGAATAAATTTGGAAGCTGCGTATCTCACTTGTTCCGGGAGCGAGTGAGAGACCGCCTTGGATGAGCCCACCTTGAACTCCAAGAACCGGTGCGGCATCGGTCTTGATGGTGGAGAATCTTTTTGCCCAAACGGACTTTGTGGGAGAGCCAGACTGAGGAGTCACAATGGTGCAGAAATACTGACTGGTGACAGCCGCCCACCGGATATCAGGCTTGCTCTCAAGGTAAAGCGGTCGCTCGCCGTGGATAGGTATTCCAATCAGCGGAACAGAACTTGCGGAAAACCAATTCACATCGATGCTGGACATTTTTGCCTCATGCCCCCAATCGAGGCGGGTATACATGGGGAGGTCGTGAATGTGGATGGGAGCGGCGCCGCCGGCGGAGATGAAGAAATCAGGAACCTGAATGTCGGTAGTGCCCGGATTGCTGAAGGTCACCTCGAAATTCACCACATAGGGAGACTGGGTGCCGTTCCCTTTAGGAAGTGAGAAGCGCTTGCTGATCTCGAGTCCATCCGGTTGTGTGCGTTTGAAAAAGACCTCGTCTTTGGTAGGGTCGGCGGTCATTTCAAATCCACCCAGCACCTCGCCCGGAGTGAACCCAAACGCACCGATGGGCATGCTCCGATTGCGGTTTAAAGCGACATTTTCATGATTCTCTCCGAGATGCATCCGCAGGATGACCTGCTCGATGCCACCGGCGTTGTTATTGAAAACAAATTCTGTGCTGTTCGTGGAAAGGCTCTCGGCACGCGCCGACATGGATGGAAGCGGCTCGACTTCCGACACGGGAGCTGCTGCTGGCACCGCTGTTACTGGGACTGCTGGTGTAGCGCTTGGCGAAGAAGGCGAAGCCGCTGGTGGCACCTCCGGCTTGTAGTATTTGCTGACATACCACTGCCAGGCAAAGAGGCCAGCGACTGAGATAATGATGGCGATCCAGGATTTACGGTCCATTAATTTATGTTTGAGAGAGGTTTGAATGCTGGCGGCACGGGGTCATACCCACAACCGCCCCAAGGGTGGCAACGCGCGATTCGACGAAGGCCGAGAAGCGTGCCACGGAGGGTTCCGTGATTCTGGAGAGCTGAAATAAAATAGCGGGAACAGGAGGGCTCGAACCGGCAGCCGCAGCCTGGCCCGCACAGGACTTGGAGAAACGGAGAGACACCCAGTTGGTAGCAGCGGATCAAAGCGATGAGTAGGTGTTTCATTCGAGAGGCGGCAAAATAGAAAGTCTGCGGGCAAGAAGCAACCATTCCGCTTTCAGTTGTTCAAAGGATGCTCGGGCTGCTGCAGACTTGGCAACGATCACGACAAGAAACCCAGAAGGAATCTCGGCGATGCAGGATTTGAGGATTTCCCGAAGGCGGCGCCGCACTTTGTTACGAACCACTGCACCACCTACGCGCTTGGAAGTGATCAGGCCTACCTTGGCCGAAGACACTTCCTCTGTCCTGAGAAGTCCTACTCGAATGAGGCTGGATTGGATTGATTTCCCCTGCTCGCGGACTTTTGCAAAATCTCTGGTCTCAGTAAGCCGAGCGGATTTGGGAAAACGCTGACCTACAGAATCAGGCTTCCGTGTGTCTGGCGAAGTGGACCTCGACACCTTTTGGAAGTAGGCGTTTGCGGCCTTGGCGACGGCGTCGGTTCAAGATGGCCCGACCGGATTTGGTCTTCATACGGGCGCGGAAACCGAACTGCTGCTTGCGCGTGCGTTTGGAAGGCTGATAAGTGCGTTTCATATTCTAAAAATTGGAGATGAGATGCTAAGGGTGAAATCCAAGGCGTCAATCCAAAAGATTCGCCACGCATTCGATCTCGACATCAAAGCCGAGGAGCTGGGCGCCGATCGTGGCGCGGGCAGGTGCGGACTCTCCAAAATAGCGGGTATAGACCCCGTTCATTTCCTTGAAGTTTTCCAGAGTGAGATCAGAGAGGTAAACGCGCGAGCTGACGACATTCTCAAATCCCGCACCGGCTGCAGAGAGGACTTTTTTGATGTTCTCAAGGACGAGTTCAGTTTGCCGCGCAATCGATCCGCGTTCGATTTTCCCCGTCGTGGGATCCCATGGCGTCATGCCGGAGACGAAGACGAATCGGCCCTCCGCCACCACGCCGAGAGAGTAGGGACCCAAAGCCGGTGGACCTCCGGGAACATCGCGTAGTTGTTTTTTCATGGCTGGCATCTGAGCTCATCCCTTCAAGCGAGACAAGCCTTGCATCTGAAAATCCGTCGTCAGCAGGACTCGAATTGGGTAGTTTCATCAGATGACTTTTATAGAAACCCACGGCGCGGAGTTGTTGCGCACTTACCACCAATGGACGGGAAGCCACTTGATCGCACCCTGCGGCGATGTCCGCGCCGAAGCGAGGATGCTTTTTGAGGCGCCATTTGCAGTCATCTCAGGCGGGGCGGAGGGGGATCAAATTTTAAACTACGGCAACAGGACGGCTATGAGTCTTTGGCAGATGGACTGGGAGATTCTCACAACCATGCCATCGCGCCTTACGGCAGAGCCGATGCATCGCGACGAGCGGGCGGAGTTCCTGCGCCGCGTGCGGGAGAGGGGATTCATTAACGACTACTCGGGCATACGCATCTCAAGCACAGGTCGCCGGTTTCGCATTCACCAAGCCACGGTGTGGAATGTCACCGATACCCTCGGTGACTATGCCGGACAGGCAGCGACATTTTCCAACTGGGAATTTCTCAGCGAAGAGGAGGCGAACTCATGAGCGGCGTGATTGTTCGCCCGCGTTCGCGGATCTTGCACGGGCATGACTGGGTCTACGCCAGTGAGATTCAAAAATCCTTCGGCGCCCCTGAAGACGGGGATGTGGTTTCGATCAAGGATGGACGCGACCACCTCCTTGGCGTGGGTATTTATAATTCCCGCTCACAAATTGTCGTCAGGCGCTTCTCGCGGCATAGGCAGGATTTGGATTTGGACTTTTTCCAACGGCGCATCCAGCAGGCTTTGGAATACCGGAAGCGCATGGGTTGCCGTGAGGATCTGGGACGCCTGATCTGGAGCGAAAGCGATGGTCTCCCGGGCGTCATTGCCGACCGATATGGGGATGTGGTAGTCCTCCAAACTCTCACGGTCGGCATGGATCGTCACAAGGAGACCATTGCCGCTGCCCTCATGGAAAAAGCCGGCGCAATCTGTGTGGTTGAACGAAATGACGCTCCCGTGCGCACCGCTGAAGGTTTGCCGCTGGTTACGGGAATCCTCGCTGGAGAAAGTCCCGGCGAAGTGGAGGTCGAGACTTCGGGTGTGCGTTTTCTCGTGGATCCCCTCGGAGGCCACAAAACCGGCCTCTATCTCGACCAGGTTGAATCCTACGGCATTGTGGCCGGACTCTCGCGCGGCCTGACTGTGCTGGACTGCTTTTCCAACCAAGGCGGCTTCGCGCTCGCCTGTGCCAAGGCCGGGGCAAGCCATGTTACCGCTGTCGAATCCGGCACCGAAAGCTCGACTCGCCTCCGCGAGAATGCGGCGCGCAATGGACTCCCGGTGGAAGCCCGACAGGCCGATGTCTTCGACTTCCTCCGCCGTCCCGACAAGCCCGAATACGACCTCATCATCCTCGACCCGCCGTCCTTCACCAAGGCACGGGGAAAAATTGCCGAGGCACTACGCGGATACCGCGATCTGCATGCGCGGGCGGCCGCACTGCTTTCAAAAAATGGACTGCTTGTCTCCTTCTCCTGCTCGCACCATGTCGCCTCCCACGAGTTCGAGGACGCCATCGCCGAGGGACTTTACGACGCGAAACGAAACATGAGACTCATCCGCCGGATCGGCCAACCGCTTGACCACCCCATCGTGCTGGGACTCGCGGAAACCGAATACCTCAAAGGCGTCGTGCTTCAATCCATGCCAGGCAGGTGAGCCTTCTGCATGCGGTGTTCCAGCGCGGTCGTTTGTTTCCAACGCAAATGCTCCTCAATCGCACGGGTGATGTATTTTTTTGCATGGCCCACTGATTCGGAGAGTGACAATCCAGCAGCAAGAAAAGTCGCAATCGCCGCCGAGAAGGTGCAACCCGTGCCATGGGCGTCGATCTTCCGGCGGAACGGTGCAACGAATATCTCGAACCCATCCTGCGTGGCCAAGATATCCGTCGCCTCTTTTTCGCACAGATGCCCACCCTTAAGCAAAAAGGCGCACCCGTGACGATTGACAAGCTTTTCTCCCGCTGCCTTCATTTCATCAAGATTGCGGCACGGCATCCCTGAGAGTATTCGCAACTCATCGAGATTTGGAGTCACCAATGTGGCCAGTGGAAAAATCAAGTCACGGTAGGCTTTCACAGCCGAAGCCTTCAGCAACGGATCGCCACTGGATGCCACCATCACGGGATCGACCACAAGTGGAGGAAATTTTTTGCACGCGGCCAAAGTTGATGCCACTGCGCGGATAATCGGGGTGGAAAAGAGCATGCCGGTCTTCACCGCCGCCACGGGAAAGGCCTCGAAGCTCAAGCGGATCTGCGCTGCTACAATATCCGCACGCACCTGCTGAATCGCTTCCACCCTTCCGGGAACCTCCGCCACCACACAGGTGATAGCCGTCTGCGCATAGCCGCCGAGAGCGGTGATCGTTTTAAGATCGGCTTGGGCACCGGCCCCGCAGGAATTGTCGGATCCGGCAATCGTCAGAACAACGGGTGGATTTTTTAAAAATGGCTGATTCAAAGTCGAAAGTCAGGATGGTCGTTGAGGTCTTGATGGCCTCCGGGAAAACCACTCATGGAAAAAGCGGCGCGAAGATATTGATGAGGTCCTTGGCGGTGTCGATGGCTGTGGAAGGAACGGCGTCGATCGCCTTGCCGCTTTCTTTCAGAAGGACGGCTCCCGCTATGCTTGTGGTAAGACGGGAGGAGAGGTCCTCCGTGGGTGCTGATAATGTTCCCCCGAGTTGAACAGGTGTCCAATACCAGCCATTCCGCGGAGTCGTGAAGACCATCTCTCGCGCCCCCGGGAGTTGCTGGAGTGCTGTTTGGTCAAGCGCGAGTTGCAATTCTCCACTGAGATCGCCCCCTGCGCTGACGCGCAACCTGCCTTCGATGCGGGCGAGGCCGGAGGATTCGACCACCAAGTTGGTGAGTGTGAGGTTTCCTCCAGACCACTCGAAGTCGGTGCTCAGGGTTTGAATCGGTGGATTCACCCATGAGGGATTGCGAAGGAGCGAGGCGATGGTTTTCATTCCCGGCAGGTTGTGAATGCGGGCCCCAGTGAGACTCAGGCTGCCGCGCCAGTTGCCATTGGCATCGAGAGCCGCCTGGCCTTGGCTGATGCCGTCCAGATATTCTCCCAACCGAGGAACTGGCAATAAGCTGGCAGGCACGCCCTCCCAGATCAAATTGAGACGGGTATTTTTACCAAAACATCCGGATGCCACAAGCGATCCGCCTCCAGTTACAAAAGCCCGGGAGTCATCGAGGAAATAGTTGCCCTCTCGCTCGCGCATGCGGCACTGGGCCAAGGTGAGGGGAGGCATTCCGACAACGAAGAGCGATCCTCCCCGGGCCTCGATGTTATGGCCGTTTTCACCGGGAATAATGCTTAGTGAAGTGCGACTTACTTTCATTTCACCAAAGTCCAGATCGGCCTTGTGAATGTCAAAACGCCCGAATTCCAAGCGCGATGGGAGCCAGTCGCTGATGAAGGCAGGGACTTGAGAATGATCCGCAGGAAATGGTTCCGAGTTGAGAATCTCCTGTTCTGCATTTTGTTTTTCTTCCGATTCCGCGCCCTTCTTGGCTTTGAAAGCAGCCGATAGCTTCTGGACTTCGATATTCTCCACTCTCCAGACACCTTGAAACAATGCGCGCCAGTTCCATTCCGCGCGAAGCGCCTTGGCCTCCAGGCGGTCCAAGTCGGAGGATGCACGGCCGACTAAAATCAAACTCTCGCTCCCGGCGGAATTTCCATCCCAGCGCAGCGCCTCAAGCTTGGCGTCCGCCACCACGGCACGGCCCACCCGAGACTCGATCATTTGGCAGAAATCAGTGCCTGCAACAAAATTTCCAATCCACAGCGGCAAGAAGATTCCCAGTCCGACGGCACAGGCTAAAAAAAGAATAACCCATGGACTCCGAAAAATACCGGTCAGGATGACTTTTCGTTTGCCTCTCAAGGCACTCGAGATTAGCTAAATGAAAGCTTTGTGACGCCCGCTGCGGAGGCCGCATTGAGCACGTCCATAACCCGCTCGTGCTTGGTCATAGGATCCGGGCGGAGGATGACGGGGTCTTTGTCGCCGAACTTGGAGATCGTTTCCTTGAGTTTGTTCCGGAGATCCGGCAACTCACGACTCTCGGGCGTATCGTAGACCATATTATTCATCTGCACGCTTCCATTTGGCAGGATATCAATAATCATCGGGGTGGTGGGAACGGCGCCGGCCGCGCTCGCAGATCGCCCACTGGGGAGGCTGATATTTAGTTCTTTCTCAATAACCTGTGATCCAGCGGATGCCATGAAAAAAAGCAGCAGCACGAAGACCACATCGACCATAGGGGCGATTTGAAATCCCGGATCCCCGTCTTCGGACACACCACCGCCGCCCATGGCTTAGGAGAGCCCTCCGGTTAGAAAATATCCAGATGTAAGTGTTGTAGGTATCATAAGGGAATCATGTTGCAGCAGGAGCTTGGCCGTCTTTGTCTACCACGGAGAATGTTACATTCCCGACACCAGATTGTCCAACGGCCTCAAGAATTTTTCGCACATAGTCGTAGCGCACCTCTCGGTCTGCTCGAATGAGGACCCGGACGAGGGGATTAGCACTTACCTTATTCTGCAGTATAGGAACGATTTCTGCTGGCATAGCGTAGTCCTTTTGGTCGACTTCTATGGCAGTCATATCGTTTATGGAGGTATATGTGACATTGATGATCACCTGCCCAGGATTGTCTTTCGCCTCCTTGGCCTCCTTGGCTATGGGCAGGTTGATTTCCTTGTTCGACTGAAGCACCTCTGTCGAGCTGATGGACATGAAGAACACAAGCAATACCAGAAGGATATCGATCATCGGAGCAATCTGAAACTCAGGATCGGGCTCGTGCTCCGGTTTGCGAGTCGCTTTTTTTTTCCCGCGGGTATGGGCTGCGTCGGACATTACTTAGAGAAAATTAAGTTCCCCAATCGATAGGAGATGCGCAGTGCGGGCAGGGGGTCTCTCCGATAGAGATGCCACCGTTGCAGACTGGGCAATTTGCTGCCGCTTCAGGTGCGCTGCTCGCCGAGGCTCCCTGCCTCGCGAAATGTTGGACCTGCGATCCGTCCGAGCCTTCACCAATCACAACACCGCTCATTTCCTCGTAGGGAATATCGGCAACAAGGTGCTGGAGTTTGTCATCCGAAAAGCCAACCACAATTGTAGAGAGATTCCGGAAATAATAATAAAAAATGAATGCGGGGATGGCGATGAAAAGACCACTGGCCGTGGCCATGAGGACTTCGCCGATTCGCAGGGCGAGGCCGCGGGGGTCTGCCACGCCGGACGAACCGAGAACTGCGAACGCACCCATCATTCCAATAACAGTTCCCAGCAGCCCGATCATGGGAGCGATGACGCCGATAACCGATATGTAGCTGATTTTTGTTTTGATGGGCTGCGCAAGGCGCAGTCCGTGCTCAATCAAAGCCGATTGCACGGCATCCTGACCTCTTCCCAAGCGCTCAAGCGCGCCTTGTAGAACTTTAGCCGCATAGGATTTGTTGGCCTTGCATGTCTCCCAAGTTTCTTGGTAGTTGCCCGCTGTGATGGTGGAGGTGAGGGACTCCATGAGGGCTTTCGGCGCGAGGTTTTCCGCGCGCAAGGTCATGAAAAGTTGGATACAGAAGGTTACGAGAACCATCGAAGTGCCCACGATGCACAACCAGATCATGATAATCAGCGGGCCACCATGAAGGATCATTTGGATGATACTCATCTGCTCAGGTGGATTACCCTCTGCGGCAGAGCAGATCGTCCCAAATGCCAATAAGAAGAAAAACGAAAGAGCGCGTTTAAGGGTGGATTTTGTTTTTTGCATGGTTTTTAGATTTTGAAGGTGATGTTAAGGGACAATGATTTTTTCCGCTTGGAGGGCGTCCGCGCGCTTGGTGGCCATAGCAAGCGACGAAGAATCGTTTTTGAAAATTGTGGTAACGAGAAGAAAATTCGCAAGGGCCTCGGACTTTTCACCTGCATTCTCTTGGATTTCTCCCATGAGAAAGAGTGCTTGGCTCATGGCCACTGCTTCTTTTCCGCCAGGCAACTTCACTTGCTTGGAGGATTCAACAATCGGGGCGAGTTTGGCCCTTGCTGTGGCGAAGTCTTTTTTAGCGATAGCAAGCCGTGCCATGAGAAGGTCTGAACCCGAGCCCGCATTGGGGTAGAGTTTTTGGAAATTTTTATAAGAATTTTCCGCATCGGCGGTGCGTCCTTGGGATATATACAACTCCGGGAGTAGCGAAGAAGCGCGCTCTGCCCAAGGAGTAGGAAGCCCGATGAACTTCTGGGAAAGCGGCTCCAGCTTGGCCAGCGCACCCGAGGCATTCCCGTCGCGCCACAACTCTGTCGCCGCATCGTAGTCGGGAGGAGCGGTCTTTTCGACGGACTGAACATTCGCCAGCGGCACGGCCGTTTCGACAGGGCCGATCTTGATGCGAATTGCATCAGCCTTGACCCCGGTGATCTCGCCCTCGCGCCGCTGGCCGTCCTTCTGCAAAATGACATCTTGCGCGATCGCTCCGGAAAACGAGACTGCTGCGGATACAGTGGCCACCAAGAGCCACAAACGGGGGATGCTTGCTTTCATTCCCGAAAATCTTTATCAGAGATCTCTCTCAAATCAACATTTTCATTACCTTTTATGATTCAAACTTTCCGAAAAAACCAACGCGTCCTCATGCTGGTCGTCGCGATTTTGACAATTATCGCATTCGTTTTTCTCTACAACACGACGCAGCTCGATGAATTGGCGACAATCGAAAATCCCACGATTTACGGCAAGGCGTTGACGCCCGTCGCGATTGATCGACAGGTGAAAAACTACCAGCTCACGATGGCGCTCGGGCAGTATGAGCTTCTGGAAAAACTTGGCGGAACCGCTCAAGATCAGGATCGCGCGCTCACGGAGTTTGTCTGGAATCTGCTCGTGCTTCAGCACCAGTCGCGCAAACTCGGCATCGAGCCCACTGACGACCAAGTTGCCGAACGCATCAAAAAAATTCCCACCTTTCAAGTCGCAGACCAATTTGATCCCTTGAAATACGGACAATTCGTCAGCGAGCAACTTGCTCCCCGTGGTTTCACGGAGCGCCAGCTTGAGGATGTGATTCGGGATTCCCTGCGACTCGAGGCCCTGAGCGACATTGTGGAGGCCCCTGCCGCTCTCGGTGATGGAGAGATGCAAGCCGTGGCACGCGCCTTCCAACCCGTTTCGGCAAGTTTTGTGAGGTTTGAGCGAAACGCGGTGCCTGAAAAAATCGAGGTCACCGCGGAGGAGGTCGCTGCCGTTCACCAGCAAAACCAAGCGGCCCTTTCGACCAACGAAACGCGCGGAGTGCGTTGTGCTGTTTTTGCGCTGCCAGCGGATCTTAAACTCGAGGGCAAAGAAAAGGTCGATGCCCTCCAAAAGCTTGCCAACACCGCCAGCGAGCTTACCGACGGCCTCGCCCGCGCCGAGGCATCGCTCGAGCAACTGGCAGCCAAGGCAGGTGCTAAGTTCGTGCAATTATCGACCTTTGAGCGCTCGGGGGAATCCACCCCAGCCGCAGCCGAAGTCCTCGACAGGGAGACGATGTCCGTCATCGCCCCCGCAGCGTTTCTCCTCCCGAAAGTCGGGGCCGCCAGTGATGTCATCCAGTCCGGAGATGCGTTCTATGTGCTCGAGCTCACTGATCTGAACGCCGCTCGACCTCTCACGCTTGATGAGGCCCGTCCTCGTATTGAAGAGCAGCTTCGCGCTCAAAAAGCCGATCAAATTTTTACTGCTGGAGCGACATCTGCGGCCAACGCCATCCGCTCTGCGGTTGCCGCTGGAAAAACTTTCGACGAAGCTGCGGCGGCTCAAAATCTCAAAGTGGAGAAACTCACCGGTGTCGTTGCAGCCGATGAGGCGACTCCCCGCGAAGATCAGGCCATCGCCGGGGCCACACTCCTCTTGAAAGAGGGGCAGGTTTCGAATGTCGAACCCGCGCCTTGGGGAGCTTTTGTCACCCAGCTCCAGAGCCGGGGGCCGGTGGATCAAAAAACCTTCAGCACGAGGGAGGCTGAAATTCGTGAAAGCCTGCTCCGCAACAAGCGCGACTTTCTTTTCATGGAATGGCTTCGCGTGGGCCGGGAAGCAGCCCAGATCACGATGCCTGCGGGCAGCCAAGGCTGATGCTGCCAAAAATCGAGGAGATATTCGACGATGCCACTGGCGACATAGCGGTTGGCGATCTCGAGGCCGCCATTGAAAAATACCGCCGCTGCGTGGAGCTGGATCCCGATTTTTTTGATGGCTGGCATGCGCTGGGAATGTCGCTCATGAAAAATGGACGCAATGCCGAGGCGGTTGAAGCCGGCCTGCGGGCCGTGGAACTCCGCCCCCAGGACATGCTGGCGTGGTCCAGTCTCTCGCTCTTCCATGTCCGCAACAACCAGATCAAGGAGGCCGAAGCCGCAGGCGGAAAGGCCCGTATCCTGTCCTGGGGCGGAAAAATCAAAATCGAATCCTGACCTACCATGCCGAATACTTTTTTTATCACCACAGCCATCGACTACACGAACGGCGCGCCGCATATCGGCCACGCCTACGAAAAAGTTCTCGCCGACGCCATCGCCCGCTACCAACGGCTCGACGGACGCGAGGTTTTCTTCCTCACCGGTGTGGATCAGCACGGCCAAAAAGTGCAGCAATCCGCTCAGAAAAGTGGAGTCGAGCCGGCGGAGTTCGTTGCCGAGATCACCTCCCTCTTTCTCTCGCTCTGGAAAAAACTCGATCTCAGCTACGATGCCTGGGCCGCAACCGTCGAGAATCTCCATAAAAGCTGCGTGCAAGGCATGCTCCAGCGCCTATGGGACGAAGGCCAATTCTACAAAGCCACGCAGAGTGGTTACTACAGCGTCCGCCAGGAGCAGTTCCTCACCGAAAAAGAACGCGGGCCCGATGGTGAGTTCGGCCCCGAGTGGGGCGAGGTCGTCCTGATCGAGGAGGAGAACTACTACTTCAAACTCGCCACCCACCGCGAGTGGCTACTCAACCTCATCGATTCCCGCTCGCAAGCGGGAAACCCGCTCGTCGTCCCGGATTTCCGCGTTGCCGAACTCCGAAATGCCGTGGAAAAGCTCACCGGCGATCTTTGCATTTCCCGCCCGAAGTCCCGCCTCACTTGGGGCATCGAGCTTCCGTTTGATCCGGCCTTTGTGACTTATGTCTGGTTCGATGCGCTCTCAAACTACATCAGCTTTGCAGGCTATGACGCGAGGCCTGGAGCCGATCTTAGTCTCTTCAAATCCCGCTGGCCAGCCCTGCAAGTCATCGGCAAGGACATCCTCATCCCGCCGCATGGCATTTACTGGATGGTCATGCTCCACGCCCTCGGCTTCACCGATGCCGAGATGCCCACGCTGCTCGTTCACGGTTGGTGGAATATTTCCGGCGCCAAGATGAGCAAGAGCCTCGGGAATATTATCGATCCCGATGTTCTCGTGAGCCGCTACGGACAGGCAGCGCTGAGGTATTACCTCCTCAGCGACATCTCCACCGGACGCGATGCCGATTTCAGCGTCGAACGCCTCGAGCAACGCTACAATGCGGAACTGGCCAACAGCCTTGGCAACCTGCTGAACCGCACCCTCAGCATGGCCAAACGCTACCGCGCCGGCTTGCTGCGTCGCATGGATTCGCCACTGGCCGCTTTTGTTCAGGAAAAAACAGCCGCCTATCATGAGGCCATGAAATCCTACCAACTCCAATCCGCCATCGAGTCGGCCATGGAGATCGTAACGCGCTGCAACGCCTATGTGGAGGAGACCGCTCCTTGGAAACTCGCAAAAGACCCCGTCCAGGCGGATAAGCTGGACGAGGTTCTTTACACACTCTCCGAGTCGCTTCGCATCGTCTCGATTCTCATGTCGCCAATCATTCCCGGCGAGGCCGACGCCATCCGCTCCCAGCTTGATTGGAAAGGTGATGTGTCGTTCGCTACCGCCGCATGGGGATTGATTCCCGAGGGCCACCAACTTGGCGAACCCGTTCCGCTTTTCCCGCGCATCGAGTCCCGCGAGGCCTGATGCCAAGGGAGCCTTGAAAAGTGGCACTCGGACGTGCCCTGCTTTCTCTGTAAAGAGGGCGCAGTTCCTGTTCCGACTCAGCGCGAGCCGAGTTCCGGCGTGAGCCAGATTTCCTTGAGCACCTGCACGCGATTACTCCAGATGTCCCTGCTGCCTTGGCGGAGGGAAACCTCGCGGACGCCCTCTTCCACATCCGTTGTGATCGGCGTGTTTCCCACAAAGTTGCCGTCTATGAAGAGGTCGAGGCCTTGGATTTCCGTGCCTCCCGAAGTGGGTTTGATGAGAACCTTGTGCCGGCGAACCTCCTCGTTTTGTGAAGCGAGTTCAGCGAAGCGGATTTTTGAGAGGCCCGCTTTCATTTCGCCGGCACAGGCATCCAGAGCGCGACGGTTGTCTGTGCGTTTCACAAACTGTCTCTGTGCGATGATGCGCCCGCTTTCGACTTCGAGCGCCTTTACAGTGATTCCCGCATCGCTGTGGCTGCGGACGATGTTTTCCGTCATGCCATAGGCCGAGACGCTCTCCCGCGTCTGCGTGATGCGGTTTTTTGTGACGCTGACAACGAGCAAAAGATCGGCTCCTGCAAGGCGGCCAAGTCTGGCGCGGTCGTTGACGATGTTGTTGTAGGCGAGTCCCTGCTCGGCGAGGATTTTTTCGAGGTGGCGGCGACTCACCAGCGAGACGCCATCGGTTTCCATGACTCCTGCTTCAGCAAGCGATTCCACCATTTCCAAACCGCCTGAATCCGTCTCTCCACTCAAGTCCTCGGTGATCACCGCAAGCGATGGATCGCGGGCTTCAACGCTGTGAGTTGTGAGGTAGGCAAGCGCAAATACTATGAGAGAGCGTAAAAAAACTGATCTGAAAAAGTTGCCCCTGTTTTCCACTCTGTGTCCTCTGTGGTGAATTTCTGATCACATCTGCTGCTGGAAGCGGGCGGCATTCGCCCACACCACTTGGTTTTCCCGCAAGGCGGTGGCGTATTTTCCATTTGGTGACATGGCGATGAGTTCCTTCAAGACACCCTCCGCGTCGGCGTAGCGGCCTGTTCCTTGGTAGACAATCGCAAGGATGTAGCGGGCTTCGGGATCGGCTGGCATTTCCTGCACGCCGCGTTCGGCGGATGATGTCGCTTCGCGCCAGAGGCCTGCATTTGCGAGGCGCACGGCCTCTTTTGCCGAGAGGCTCTTCGTCCCGCCAATAACGCGCCGTATTTTCAAGACACTCGGGTGCAGGCTCGCGAAAATCTGACCGGCCGCCTTGTTCCGCATACTTTGAATCATCGGATAGGGATCTGGTGCCGCAGGGTATCCATCCGACGAGAACGCTGACCGCGAGTCGCTCAACTCGATCCGTCGGCCGCCTGCGATTTGAGAGGAGGAGGTCAGAACAGCGCGGTAGTTGGCGATGTAGTTGGCAGTGGTTCTTGTTGTGTAACTGTAGAAAGTTTGACCTTCCTTGTTGGTGTAGGAGCTCGAATCGCTCTGCGAACCCGACAGTCCCTCGGCTTGGAGATAAATGAACGCGTCCACTCCTTTGATCCGACCGCCGCCGCGATTTTCCACGAAGCTCATGTTTTGGAACTGACGCTCGTTGATCGTCTGGCCGAGGTTCGCCCGGTCCACGAGTTGATAGTAGCCTTGGCCTGCAAAAAGCTGAAACAACGCGTGCGCCATCTCGCCGGCATCGGAACCAGCTTCAGGCACGATCGAAACGCGCGATCCCCGTCCAAGGCTCAACTCGGCAGGCTGCGGTGCGTCCACGGTGATTGTTGTGCACGAAGTGAGAAAGGCCGAGGCAGCTAAGACGATCAACAAATGGAGGGATATTTTCATGTGATAGGCAGGATGTATATCCGCATGGTTTGCGTGGAAGCAAGCGGGATCGGGTAGGGCATTTTAAGAGCCAAAGAAAAAAATGGGACGCGCGATAGGATTTCAAAGCATCCTGTTTGGAGACGAAAGTTCCATCTGCAGGCAGAGCCAAGTTTTGCGGTTTTAAAAATACAACGCCTTGAAGTTGCAACACCCCTAAAACAGATTGCCTCCATGAAAATGGTTGCCACACGGGATCTCGCCGCAAAATCCGGACTCGTCATGAAGGAACTCGAATCTGAGGGCATTTTGGTTGTCACGAAGGATGGCAAGCCGCGTTCGATTTTGCTCCCCACATCAGACGAGACCCTGATTGAGTATTTGCGGGACTGCATATATGCGAGGGCTTCGCGCCTGCTTGGCAAGGCTCAATTGGAATCCCTCGCGAAGGGCTTGGATTCGCTGTCGACGGACGACATTGACAAGGAAATAAGAGCAACGCGGATGTCCCGCAAGAGATGAACAGTTGGGTTTTCAACACCAATGTGATTGTCGCCGCGCACCTCTCCCCATTCGGGGTTCCCGCAAGATTGCTGAGTGAGGTTTATGCGCGGCGTTTGAGGATGGCCTATGATTTTCGAATTCTTGCGGAGTATCAGGAGGTTCTTGGCCGAAAAAAGTTCGACCTTTCGCCACAGGCGATAAAAGGCTTTTTGCAGATCGTGGAGGATCAGGAACGCATGGCTCCTCTTCCTCTCAAAACAATCCTGCCAGAGCCTGATGACTTGATATTTCTTGAGTTGGCGGCGGCCACGAGCCATCGGGTCCTTGTCACTGGAAACATCAAACATTATCCGCAGAAAAAACAAGGCTCTGTCCTTGTGCTGACACCGGCCGAGGCTTTCTCGCTTCACTTAAAATGAGCTGCATGCCAACCGTCTAATGTTCCCGCCTCTTTGGTAAAGGCCCGAAGATTCACGGCAATCCTATTTCTTGAAAAACCGGACGCTGGGCAGGTTTTCAAAGTGCCTGTCCTGTGTCCAAAGCTCTGCCTCCTGCGCCCGAGCCACAGCGTAAATGATCGCATCCGCCATGGCCATTTTGTGCTTGGCCGCGAACAGTGAAGCTTTATCCGCGACGGCGGAATCTACGGCGACTTGCTCGAACTTCGCCATCGCCCTGATAGCCATCTCTCGCGCCAACTCCCCCGAATGCGCCAAAACATAACGCCCGACTTCGTAGCGAACGATCGCCGGGACGATCAAGCGCTCCGCTTTGACCGCTGGTTCGAACAAATCGGCACGCTTCGTTCCGCCGAGGAGTTCGATCCAGCCCGAGCTATCCAGCAAAACCGTCACGCCACCTCCCGGTCCCTCTCCTCGCGAATTGTGGCATCATCCACCGGTAATCCCTTGAGCAGCCCCTTGATCTCATCGACCTCCGGCTCCTTTACGAGTCGGATTCCTTGCGAATCGGAGATGGCTTGGAGGCGAGTTCCTGATTTGATGCCCAGCAGACTGCGAAACTCTTTGGGAATTACGATCTGGTATTTTGAGGAAACGGTGATGGCAGTCATACAGAAAAAGTAAGCAACCCCCAATCGATGTCAAACCGCTTTACTTCTCTCGAGCGCTTCTCCGCTGACCGGCGGAAATACAACTCTTCAAAGAGTTCGGTCTCGGCGTGAACAAACCATGCAGTGCCTCGGTTGCGGGTATTTTCTCCACACGGCTTATTTTCACAGGGAGCTGGACCCCATAAACGAGCCGCTTTTTGCGTTGTAGCGGTTCAGGCTGCGTCCGGCGGTTACGGCTATGACGCCACCGCTCACTTGGACAGCTGAGGGTTTTCCGCTGACCGAGATCGAGCCTTGGAAGGATCCACTGGCGGCGCTGTAGCGGTTCACAGTTCCATTTGCCAAAAGCACGGCAATCGTTTCGCCATCGCAGCCGACGGAAATCCCATTGCTCACGGAGATCGAGCCTTTGAACGAACCCGTCTTGGCATCGCGGCGCTCGACGGAGGAGGAGTTTTTGAGAACAGCAATCACGCCATCGGCATGGAGGGGCATAGTGGTGATCAGAAGGGTGGCGATGAGGGTCTTTCTCATAAAGCGCTACCAGCGGTTCGGGTAACTCACGCGCTTCTCGCGATTGCCGCAGTGGCCGTGGGAATCTCGGTAAATCACCGGCTGTTGGCGATAGATGACGGCTGGTTGTGTGTAGTAAACCGGAGTGGGGCGCATTTGTTGGTAAGGCTGCATATACACCGTTTGTGGTTGATAATAGGTCACTGGCCGCTGGTAATACACGGGAGCCGGAGCAGCATAGACAGGCGCAGAGTAAACGGGGGCGCATTGGCGCTGGTTGTTGTTGCTGTAGTGGAAGCCCGAGCCATCCCCAAGCGTGAATCCCCAAGAACCAGCTTGCGCAAGGGTCCCCAAAGTGAGGGTGATGGTGGATATAAGGAGGATTGTTTTTTTCATAGAATTTGCAGGGTTGGTGAAATCATAAGTGGGATTTGCCGTGCGTCAAATTTGAGTCCTTATTTACCAATATTTTATAAACATCAAAAGCCCATTCAACAGGCGGTTTCAACCGTCCAACCATGGCAAATGACCATCCACTGGAAATATAATTTTTCCATCACCAGGGGCTGGGAATGACCACTCGTTGGGGATTTCCATACGGATCGTAGGTGTCGACCACTTTTGGGTAGCCATCTCCGTGACCGGAGCGTTGGTAGTCATTTTGCTGGCGCTGATACATCGGTGCGATTCCTTGGCTAGGTGCGCCGTGGTCGATCAGCTCATAGGAATCATACTCGCCATCGGGTGGACCAACTTGCCGATCGCCCTGCCTCGGCCCAAGACGAAATGTGCCAGCATCTTCAAACCGAACAAACTCGCGTTGGGGACTGCACGAAACGGCAGAAAAAACCAGAAATGCCAGAAGGGAAAAGTATGAACTGTTGATGCAGAAAGAAGACATTATTCAAGCTGATGTGAAGATTTGACTGCCAAAAGCAAAATCATGAACCTGAAAACTTACAAACTTAATTCGTAAAAATCACTCACCAAACCTTCCACCAAGGCCTGCCCTCAGTGAGCGTGTCACATTTGACTCCGCCGGATGCGGGCGTTGGCGATGCCTTGGTTGATGGCGAGCAGATGGTCGATCATGGCCTGAGCCCACACTTGCTTATGCTGCCTTTGGAGGTAAGGGTAGTGCAACAATTCGTCTGTAAATTGTCGACATCACCGAATCATTCCTGACTTGCGGAAGACGGAGCGGAGCGGAGTTTTACGCAAAGCGATCGTATGTCAGGAAAGAGGGGGGTTGAAGGCGTCCGGCCACGGCTGGAGAATCGGCGTAACACTCTATCGGCATTGTGGGGGATCGTAAGGGCTTGGCATGAGGCGGGAAAACCCACTGCCTCAAGCTTCGGCTTTAAGCCGAGGCTGGGCTTTGAGCGTTGGGGGGAGATCATCGGTGGGATTGTAGGCCATGCGGGGTTCGGCAATCCGTTGGAGAAGGTTCAGTTGGAATCTGCTGGAGATTCGGAGGAACGAAACATAATAAAGCTACTTGAGAGAATGAGGGATGAGTCGCTTAAGCCTGAACATGAAGATATGTCTGGATATCTCGAATTTACATTTCAAGAAATTGTGAATTTTTGTCATCAGGATGGGCTATTTGATTGGATTTTAGATGGAAGAGAAACAGATGGCGGCTATAAATTAAATGCAAAATCCTCAATTAAGTTCGGTTTTTGTATTAAGAAATTCATGCCGTCGATCAGCAAGAGTGTGGACAAAGCGGGTAAACCTCCCAGGAGGTATAGGGCGCGTTATGGCGCAATAATAAAAGCTGGAACAGATGAGCGTAGGCCTCCAGTCGATGAGTTTCACTATGTAGGAACTCGTGGGGATGGTCGGCATAAAAGATATTTTATAGAGTGGAAGCCAGTTAATAACTGACTCGCAATTATAAGTATCGCGCCCGACTCAATAGGGTGACAGGAATCCCTGTCACCCTATTTTTTTTGGAACCGATGCAGTATGTATCTGCTGAATTATATCGTGTTAAATACTATATTGTTACACTGAAGTAGGGCACGGTAGGAACCGGTGCAATTCTACACATCCATACCGGTTCCCCAAAATAGATCGTTGGATATTATGATTTTGTAATTAGTAGGGAACCGAGGGAACCGGTAGGAATATGTTTTTTGATATACATAAAAAATACAAAAAATGCAAAAAATGTATTTTTTTATATACGAGGCGGAAAATGTGGCACTTACTGGTTCCTATCGGTTCCAGCTATAGTATGCGGTTTATCATCTGTGGATTATAGTGGGAACCTGTGTGGCGTGACTGGTTCCCTTACCGGTTCCTTTTTCAACCATCACCATGGTAAAGGAATCTTTTACTACAGGAAACAGCGAGGTTTCCCGAAGGGACATGCCAAGTTATCTTATGCGCTGGTTACTGGTTGACAAGTTACAAGGGGAAGTAACTCCGTGTGGATCAGTCAGAGCTTGTCAAAAAATCGTTGGTTTCGGGGCTGGGGGCGGAGAATGGCGGATGCGAAGCTGCGGGAAGGTATCAGATTTGCAGCGGCGTCCTGCGGCCGGACGCTGATTTCTCGGAAGATGAAAATCCTGAAAGCGGAATTGGTGCAGGGGTCGCGAAACAAACACCAAGCCGGGGTGCGGGGTAGAAGTTTAAAGAGTCTTGAAAGCGTAGGCTGTTATTCCTTTGAATGGTAGTAGGAGAAGCCTGTGAGAATGCCTTCGCTGGCGAGTTGAAAAAGGAATTCGTATGGAACTCCGAGTTGCTGCATTCTCTGACTCATGCCGATTTGGTGGGGGGCGGCGAGGTTGTGCACCCGATCCATTTTCTTCTCAATCATGTGAATCTCGTCTTCCGAGAGCGGGTATTCGCATTCTGCTAAAAAGGCCAGCACATAAGGGGGGCACAGTGACCTCCCTTTCGTTATAGAGATGATGTTGATCCTGCGGTATGAGCGAGAGATCGACTTCTTTTTCCCCTGCTCTCAGGATTTCATATTCGGGAAAAAATAAACATACTTATGTATAATCATACATATAATCCGTCCGTTTGAAAGTGATAATTTGTTGCAAATTCTTTATTTTAATATGCTTAAGATCATATTGCTTTATGGGCGGAGCATATCGTGGATATCAGGCTGACCTTTTGGCGACTGCTTGATGAGCGTGGATCAAACGGCTTTGCCGCTGCCGATTTGCGTTTGCATCTCGGCGAGGATTGGAAAACAGCGCCAGTTCAAAAGGCGCGGCGCATGGCGGAATTTATCGACGATCCGCTGAATCCCGCATCAGCGCTCACCGTGCTTGCGGAACATGGTGGAAAAATCTTTGTCACATCCGAGAGTCATCCCCTCCGTGCCAGAGAAGTCAGCCCGGATGAGGTCGAACTCTGGGTTCCTGATTGGCGGAAGATTTCCGAAAAACTCAGCTCAGCCCTTGGGTTCTTTCCCTGTGATCCAAGGGGCGAGGAGACGACTCGACAGATCGGCAACATCCATTCGCGGAAACTGGCCTCGCGTCCCGTATTCCTCCACATTCCAAAAGGCGGAAACGCCGATTGCATGAGCCCGCTCAACGAGATGGCCACCATGCCAGCAAGCGTATTGTTTTTACTTTCTCAAAAGCGCATCACACCCGCGATACATGCCCTCGCCCATGAGCGAGGAATCATGCTCGACAGCGTCATCGAGCGCCTCGCCGCACCTGATTCCGCGAGCATTCCAATCCGAACGAGGCACAGCGCCAGATCGCACAAATCCACCACAGCCAGCAATCTCATCGAACCGATCCTGGATGTCCAAACCGACTGGCGCTGGCAGAAACTCAAAATCACTATCGATCCTACAGGTAGGACGCCGCTGCATACGGCAAGCAGCGCCAGTCTCATACATTCACGAAAGCCAATAAAACCGACACATGCCGCCACGTTGAGATCCTCGCAACGATGGCCGTTCACGGGGCATGGCAACCATCCAGAAAACACTCCGAAGCCGACAAGAGGGCGTTCAAGCCCATTTAATCCGAAACTCCCACGTAAGAGGATTGACGGCGGTTTCTTGGAGTCCTGGCGACGCTGGCCCGCGCAATACCTCTCAGTGAGGGATCCCGCCCGCCGCAAGCAGCGGATTCGCGATATGAAGGGCCGAGCTAAAGACGGCCTTTGATCAATCCGAGCGGAAGTGGTTCGGGCTGCAGCGGCTTGGATAGGATGGAAACGTGCTTCTTGAGGTCGGAAGACTTTTCGAAGGCATGCATGACTTCCAGCACGTGGTAAGCGAGTGCCCCGCTGCTGCGGTGGCTGCGCTTTCTGCTTTCATCAAGGATCGCATAGGCCATGTCGGCGGCTCCGATGCTGCGGCTGTTCTCGCTATACGGATGGCTCAGAGCCTGATTGCGCCACTCGCCAGTCGTTGGTGTCCAAATCTCCAACGGACCGCCGAAGGTATTCGGATCCGGCACCTTCAACGAGCCTTCGCTGCCATAAAGTTCGATCGGGCTGTGCCCGTGGCCGTGCACGTCGAATGAGATTGTCACCGTCACAATAGCTCCCGAATGAAACTCGAGCGTGCCTGAGGAATGGGTCGGAACGGAAACGGGGAGCATCTTTCCGAACTGCTCCTTACAGGTGGCGATTCGTTCCTCGAAGGCGCGCGTGGTCACACCACTGACCTCCTTCACTGGGCCCAGAAGATGGACCAGTGCTGTGATGTAATACGGGCCCATGTCGAACATGGGGCCGCCACCGACCTCGTAGAAAAATGCAGGGTTCGGGTGCCAGGATTCCGGGCCGCGGGACATTAAGAACGCCGTGCCGCTGAAAACTTTTCCGATCCATCCATCGTCCACCATTTTCCGTGCGGTCTGGAGTCCGGCTCCGAGAAAGGTGTCCGGCGCGCAGCCCACGAGCAGCCCCTTTTCCCCGGCAAGGTCGACCACTTTTTTGGCATCCTCGAGATGGACCGCCAGCGGTTTTTCGCAATGCACGTGCTTGCCGGCATTGAGCGCTGCAAGGCTGACCTCAGCATGGACCGCCGGGATGGTGAGGTTGACGACCAGATCCACGTCGGGATTCGCCAACAACTCATCCACCGTCTGGGCCACGCAGCCGTTTTCTGCGGCCTTGGCCTTGGCGGCTTCTGGGTTGAGATCGGCGCAGGCGACCACTTCAAGGACCTCGAAAAGTTTAGCCCCGTCGAAGTAGGCTTGGGAAATGTTTCCGCAACCGATAATGCCGATGCGGACTTTGGATTTGTTTTGCATGGTTGGTTCTTATTTGTTGCCGCGGGCGATGCCGGTGCTCGTGAGGTAGTGGTAGCTTTCCTGAATAGCCTTCATCATGTCGCCAGTGTAGCTGTCGAGTTCGACGGCGATGTATTTCGCGTAGGTCGCGGCTTTCGAGGCTGCTTGCAGGTCCACCTGGCCGGTGCCCGCAGGAAGGAAGGGTGAGGAACTGCTGACCATGATCTTGCCGCTCTCCGTCTCGGCCTCGGTGAAGGTGTCGGAGGCGCTGATGACTCCATCTTTGAAATGGAGAACCTTGCCGCGTGGGCCGATCTCATTGAGGAAGGCGACGGGATCGAGCCCGGCTTTCGCGACCCAAAAGACGTCCGCTTCCCACAGGACGTTATCCGGCGTGTTCTCGAGAAAAATCCGGTAGCCCGGCGTTCCGTCGACATCGATCAGGTCCCAGTCGTGGTTGTGATACCCGACCTGGAGGCCATGGGCTGCGGCGTTTGCGGCTGCTTCGCAATAAAGCTCCGCAGTGGCCTTGACCGCATCAGACGATGCGAAATTTGCCTTAAAATCAGGCGGACAGCCGGTGATGATCGCTTCGTGTCCGAGAAGCAGTGCCTCCTCGATCACAGCGTTCTTTTGGTCTCCCACCGGCAGAGCGCCGTGGCAGGTTGGCGCCTTGAGGCCGAGTTCCTGGAATAGCTTTGCGGCCTTCGCCGCAGATGAGCCTGGATACCCCGCCGGCTCGACGCAGCCGAATCCCATGGCGGCAATGGCGCGGATCGTGCCTTCGTAGTCGGCGGCGGCCTGTTCGCGGACGCTGTAAAGTTGAACGGTAATTTGTGGAATCATGCTGGGTTGTATTGTAGGAAGTTGATGAAAACAGGTCTGACTTGGAGGAGGGTGCCTACGCTAGCAGAATTTGCCTGAACGAAAATTGACAAATCCTATGATTAATGGTGCTAGAGTGAAGACGGCCCTGGAGAGCGTGGGCCACTATATCAGCGGGCCTGGCGGGGCGGACACGCCTTTGGTCATTCCCGACAATTTTCTGCTGTTCGAGCTGATCACCGAAGGTGCGGTTTATCTGCCTGACGGAAACGATCTCCACGGCGTGGGAGCGGTGTTCGCCCACAACCCCGGCCAATCGACCGTCAGTCGGACGCCGGGCGATGGACACTACGCCTGCATGACCGTGCGCTACCGTCTGAACCGGCTGTCGCAGAGGTTTGTTTGGCCGCGCGTTTTCCAGTGGGCGGTCGTGAGCCAGGCGCTGCGGTTTTCGGAGGAGATTCTCTTCGCATTTCACCATACTGATTACGATCACGGAGTGCTGGGCGACCTGATCTGGAGCCAGTTTCGTTTCCGGTTGGAGGAATTCCAGCGGAGCGTAAAGCACCGGTCGATTCCTCCGCTCGTGGCGAATGTGATGAGCCACATGGACCGCCACTACGCCGAACCGCTCGGCGTGGAGGATCTGGCCGCGCGCTTCGGCCTCAGCGCATCGTATTTGCATGCATTGTTCCGCGAGCACGTCGGAATGACGCCGCACCAACACCTGATTCTCCAGCGGATGCGGTCCGCCCGCCACAAGCTGGTGACCACCGGCGCTCCCATCAAATCCATCGCGATGGATGTGGGGTATGCGAATACGGAAAACTTTTGCCGGGCATTCAAAAAACACTGCGGTCTCACTGCGGCGACCTACCGACGGAAATTCATCCCGCATGGCTAATTCAGCTTTTTGGGCGGAAGGGCAGAGGCGGTTGTCGCGGCGAGCGGCCTTCGGGGCGGCAGGGTGCAGTGGCTCCACTCCAAATCCGAGTCTATCTCCCGAGGCATATCTGGCCACACTGGGTTATTTTCCTTTCTGAAGGAGATGAATTCAGCCAATGGCGAGTGGCAGCGTAGGATATCGGAATGAGACGGGCTGTGATCTAACAGCGATCCATGTCTTGCGTTGTAAACCCAGCCCAGCCCCACTGGTTTTTGAGTTCGTCAAAAGGATTTTCCGCCTCTCCGCGTTCCGGATAAAGAGGAACCAGAGAGGCAACCTCATACGGCATGGTGCTCTCAAGAATGATGTATTTGTATGAGACGACTTCCAGCGGCAATTCCCCATCTTGCGTCAAGTGGTCATTGCGCCGGAATACCAAGGTGGCTGGCGTGGAAGCGCAGGGCTTCCTGGATGTGGGTGTCCCAGTAATTCCAGTCATGGCCGCCGGGATGCTCCACGTAGGTGTGCGGTATTTTTTCAGCTTGCAGGGCGGCAACAAAATCACGGTTCGCCTGCAGCAGGAAGTCTTCAGTGCCACAATCGATGAGAATCGCTGGAAGGTCCTCCCGGGATTTTTTGGCAAGCTCTAACGGGTCATGAGAGGCGAGCAAGGGGTTGCTCCCGAAAATCCTGAGGATTTCCTCTGGGCGGTTGGGACCATCCGGGTCCTGATTTTCTTGCCACATGCGCAGCACAGTCGCTCCTCTGTCCAGCGCCCCTGAGTGGCTGTGGATTGAGCAGAAGCTGTCGGGGTGTCCCAAGCCCAGTCGCAAGGCGCCGTAGCCGCCCATTGAAAGGCCTCCGATTGCGCGTCCGTCCCGGTCTGTGCGCGCCTGGAACGTGCGCTCGATGAAATTGGGGAGTTCCACTGCGAAATGGCGGGCATAGGCGGGCCCCTGTTCATTGTCGGTGTAGAAGCCCCTGTAACCGTCGGGCATGACTACGATCATTGGAAATGGTGCGGCGTGGACCTCGATACGGCTGTTTCTGCACCATGAGGAGCTGTCATCAGAAAGACCATGCAGCAGATAGAGGACCGGAAAAGGCGGAGTGCCAGACTCCGGGTAGATGACGCGCACGGTGGTTTGTTTTCCAAGAATTTTGCTACTCCAGTGGATCGTGTGAAGGGACATTAGAATGCGGCAGTAGTTGTTCTGAAGCCGCTTTGCAAGCCATTCCGCGCATGACATGATGGGGCGCCGTGAAAGCAGCGCTTGAGTTTTGGAATCGCATCCCCCAACGTGTTCCAGTCTTAAAAGTTCATTTCGTTCGATATCTATGCCACTTCCAGCAAATCCATTTTTGCAAGTTACGATACCTCGCGTTCTCTCCACGCTGGCGCGACTGAAAGAGAGTCTTTGGGAGGAAATCGAGGGTGTGGAGTGCTTTTTTGGGGGCGCCGCGCCTTGCCAAGTGGCATTCAAGGAGGCACTTGGGCTGGACTACCGCAAGGTGCGACTTCCTTTCGAATGGGGGCGCGTGTTTGACGAAGGGTGGTTCGAACTTCGAATCGTGGAATGGCCGAAGGATGGCTATCTTTGCTGGATGGATGACGGCGAGGGAACTTTGCATGTGGATGGCGCGCCCTACTATGGATTTGATGTAGCCCACCGCCGTTGCAAGTTGCCAGATGTGCGCGCGCGTTTGCACATGCACAGCCTCTGCCTGCAAAGCGCAATCTGGCATCTAGACGCTTCCGGTCTTGGCAATGGCGGAAGCCGTCTTGTTAAGGCTTCGATCCAACGGCGCAACGATGCAGCGTGGCATCTTTACCACGATTTACTTGTTCTTTCCGAGTTAGCCGGGGAGTTGATGGATTCAAAAGGTCTGACACCATCGCCTGAAGCAGGCCGGGGTGCGGGTTGGCAGCCACCGATCGAACATGCACCCGTTGCCTTGCGGCGTCTACTGCGCGGTTTGGATGACACTGTCAATGCGTTGGATCTGGAGGGCTTGGAATCCGCCCAGCGATGCGCAGCGGGTGTTTTCGAGCGGCTCGGCGGCCAGCACGAGCGCGTCAAGGCGGTGCTAGCAGGTCATGCCCATATCGATTTGGTGTGGCTATGGCCTGAGCGTGTCACCGCCTACAAGGGATGCCACACGTTTGCCACTATGAACCGCTTGATGGATCTTTATCCGGAGTTCCGCTTCTCCTCCAGCCAGCCGGCGTTGCACGAGGCTGTGGAATTGGCGAGTCCTGAGTTGATGCAAGAAATCCGCTCGCGCATTGGCGGGGGAAGATGGGAATTCACTGGTGCCGCCTACGTGGAATCCGACACCCTTATTGCATGCGGCGAGGCACTTGCCCGTGGATTCCTCCTCGGCCAAGAGGCATTCCGCGCCGTAAACGGGTGTCCAGCCCGCACTCTCTGGCTCCCAGATGTCTTCGGCTACAGCGCATGCCTACCGCAAATCATGAGCCAAACGGGGATAGAGTCATTTTTCACCACCAAGCTGACTTGGTCGAACATCAATAAATTTCCCTACAGCAGTTTTGTGTGGCGCTCACCCGACGGGGCGGAGGTTCTTTGTCATATCACGCAGGAAACTGGATACAACCAGACAGTCTCCGCAGCCGAATTACGCAAGGGCGCTCGCGGCTACCGCCAATCGGATATCCACGACGAATTTCTTGCGCCGACAGGATTTGGAGACGGGGGAGGGGGAGTTACCGAGGAAATGTGCGAAAAGGCGCGGCGGTGCCGGAGCATGGCCGGATTGCCGACCGTGGAGTGGGGTGGCGTGGAAGATTTCTTCAATCGCCTTGCCCTCCGCCGCCCCGAGTTGCCGGTCTGGCAGGGCGAGCTTTACCTTGAATACCATCGAGGTGCGCTCACGAGCCATTCGGAATTGAAAAAAACCTTCCGGCTTGCCGAGCGTAGTCTACAAACATGGGAGGCCGTGCGCTGTGCCATGGGTGCAGGTTCCTTGGAAGATCACGTTTGGAAGCGATTGGTCTTCGCCCAATTTCACGATTGCATTCCCGGCAGCTCCGTGTGGGAGGTTTACGAGGAGGCGATTCCCGAACTCCGCGTCATGGAGGAAAGTGCCCTTGTTTCGGCCGTGAATGAGCTTTCCACCGCGAAGCACGCGGGCTCACCATGCTTGTTCAATCCACTACCCTTGCCTCGCACCCTTATTCTGGATGGGCATAGTGAGGCCGTTTTTTTGCCACCGTTAGCCGGTGCGCCAGTTGCGTCCCTCAAGAGAGTCAGTTCATCGGTTCCTGTCACCGTAGGAAGCCATTTTTTACGAAGTGCGGGAGTGGAGGCGGAATTCGACAAATCAGGCCTTATTTTGCGACTCGCCTTCGACGGGGTGGAAATTCCGGTGAGCGGACCGCTCGGGTGTCCTGTGGTCCATCCCGATTTTCCCCACAGTTTCGAAGCCTGGGATATCGACCGGCAAAGTTTGTCACTCCAAAAAAGGTTTTCCGGTTTTTCTTTTTGTAAAACGTCTGGAGGTGGATCGTTGCGCGCCTTAATCGTGTATGAAGGCGCATTAGGAGATGCCTCCCGAGCTGTCGTGACCTATTCGCTTGATGCTTTCCACAAGGTCCTGTTCATCGATTACGATGTCGACTGGCGGGAGGAAAACGCGCTTTTGCGTTTGGAGTTTCCGACAGCTTTCCAGAGTGTGGCAGCGAGGTTCGGCACCCCGTTTGGAAGTCTTTTAAGAACACAACAGCCCGGCGACCCGCGAGCGGAAGCGATGTTCGAATGCCCTGCCAGTCGCTGGATGACGCTGCAGGACGACGGCGGCGGACATGGGCTGTCTATCCTTGCAGAAGCAAAATACGGATTCTCCTGCCGAGAAGGACTGGCCGGAATCTCATTGCTTCGAGGGGTGAAAGTCACCGGTGAAGACCGCGCATTTTCGCGACTTGTGCCGCCGAGCCTTCGGCGCGGCGGCAAGCGCCCGCTGTTCACAGATCATGGTCGCCACTTCATCCGCATTGCGCTTGCAGGGTCAACCGTCGATGGTCTTCGCACTGGAACAGCTGCTGCGCTCGCGGAGACGGTCTTTAGCGATGTGCTTGAATACAGCGGGTCGGCACTTTCAGCCGGGTTCCTCGGGCTCGAAGGCGGGGAAAGCCTGGTTCCATGCTGGGCAAAACCGGCGGCCGACGGGCATGGGTGGATTCTCCGCTTGCATGAAGTGCTCGGAAGGCGAGGCGAGGCGAAGATCCTTCTGGCGCCAGGATTCATGGCTAGAACCACTGACCTCTCCGAGTCCCCCAACGGAGGACTTGTCAAGGCGATAAAATTCACTCCGAACCAAATCCTAAGCTTGAGAATTCAACCGCTGGGTTGACGCAGGTGCCGCGGGCATCTGAAGCGGCCCCGCAAGAACAGCACGGGTCTTTTTCAAATCAGAACATCAGGCGTTTTGAATGGAGGCGTTTGCTTGGATGAGTTTGATGCGTTGCCTCACGCTACTGGCTGAGCGGAGTCCGTCAGCCGGGGTGTTTTTCACGTAATCGAGGAGTCGATCCACAGAGGATGTGGCCACGTGGAGGCGTGTGTCGGAGGAGGCGTAATAAATCAAAACCGATCCGTCCTCCTGGGCGACCCACCCGTTGCTGAAGACGACATTCGAAACATCTCCTATCCGTTCCCAGCCCTCGGGGGCTATGAAGTAGCCCTGGGGTTTCGCGATTGTGCGCGTCGGGTCATTGAGGTCGGCAAGGAAGAGGTAGAGGACATAGCGCAGTCCGGCAGCTGTGTTACGGACGCCGTGGGCGAGATGCAACCAGCCCTCGGAAGTTTTCAGCGGAGAGGGACCGAGTCCGTTTTTCAACTCCGAAATCGTATGGTAATGGCGGGGATCGATGATTTGCTCGTGGGTGGCGACCGCGTTTTCCATCGAGTTGCACAATGCCCAACCGATGCCTCCCCCGGAACCGGCATCGGCGAAGCCATCCTGCGGGCGGGTGTAAAGAGCGTATTTGCCATCCACGAACTCGGGGTGGAGGACCACATTCCTCTGTTGCGGTGAGGGAGTCTCAAGGTCTGGAAGCCTTTCCCATGAGACCAGATCACGCGTGCGGACGATGCCGCATTGGGCAATGGCGCTTGATTGGTCAGCGGACGATGCCGAGGGGTCGCGGCGTTCGGTGCAGAAAAGTCCGTAAATCCACCCATCCACATGCCTGACCAGTCGCATGTCGTAGATGTTGGTGTCCGGATCGGCTGTCTCGGGGATAACACATGGGGAGCCCCGGAAGCGGAAATTGTCGATTCCGTTCGGAGACTCGGCGATGCCAAAGAAGCTTTTGCGATCCCAGCCTTCGATGCGCACACAGAGGACGATGCGGCCGTTGTGTGCCATTGCTCCGGCGTTGAAAGTCGCATTGATTCCGAGGCGTTCCAGAAGGCGGGGATTTGTGTTTAGATTCAAATCGTAGCGCCACTCCAGCGGGATGTGGGCAGGAGTCACAACAGGATGTGCATAGCGTTCGTAAATGCCATTGTCGCAGACTGGATCGATCCTGTTTTTCCTCGAGAGGAGTTCGTCTTGGGACTGGCGAAGGGCGGCAAGCCGTTGTTGGAATTCCGTGTTCACTTGGATGTATCGGTTGGTATTTGTTTGTTGGGTAAAGCGAGGGATTGTTGCCCGGCGGGCTCGTGATCATCACTAGCACAGAGAGTGTCAAAAGAGGGCTTCGCGCTGCAAGATATGTTCCTAAGCCGGGGCATTCTTCGACGCGGGTAACAGCAGGACAGGTCAAATGCCTGCCGGCGAATGGTGTTTGCGGATGGCCTTGCGGTATTTACACGGAGAAATTCCATGGATTCGGCAGAAGGCTTTGGAAAGGTAAAATCCATTTTGTCGAAAGCCATTTTAGAAAACCAGCGCAGGCTCAACCGGTCCGCGCGGAGCGGCTTTTTTGTGTGGGCTGTATTGTGGCGAAGTCCATTTCCCGAGCGGCAAGGAGAGTGGCTGCCGGACCCCAGACCGGCCAGCTGGCCATGGGGCGGCTTGTGTAACCGCTCCGCGAGCCCGCCGGAGTGCCGAGACTTGTTCCAGTGACCTCGCCGGAATCGGACACGTGGGAGGCAACCCCAACCCAGCCAAGCTGGGCAGCCTTGCGCGCGCCGGGTTTGGTGCGGGCCGAGACGAGACCCAGGCGTGCCGCTTTTGAAAGGCCTCTAACGAGCAACGCCTGACCCGAGGTTTCAATGTAGGAAGTGGGATCATCGAGAACCGTGTGCCAGTTTCCACAGGGTTTCCGAACTGCCAGCAGGCCCCTGCATGTGTTTTCGAGAATCGAGGCGAGACGCGGCTCCCGGCGTGTTCCTGTGAGGCAGAGGACTTCCACCATGGCATGGATTGCCCATCCGTTTCCGCGGGACCAAAAACATCCCAAAGAACGCTTGTTTTTCAAACTCCAGGCATGTGCCCAAAGACCGGTGCGAGGGCATTGCAGTAATTCTGAATGCGCGCAAATCTGCTCCGCGGCTTTACTGAGCCAGTCGCTACCGAAGCCCGCGGCGCCCGCTCTTGCTACGAACGGGCAGGCTGTGGCCAGTGTGTCGATCCAAATCTCCCTGCGTTCCGGTTTGGTGAGCCAAATGCCGCCAGGCCCAGAAGGCGACTCGAGGACATGCCGTCCGAGGGCCTCGATCCATCGGCGCCGCTGGTCGGATGGCGACCATGATTCCAAGCGAAGCAGTGTTGTTCCCGCTCCTGCCTTCCAGTGCCAGCCGCCTTCGTCCATTAAGCTGGTTCCCATTTGCTCGTGGTGGCGCACCCATTCACCCAGAAACTTTCGCACCCCCGGGAAGGACTCCCATTCACCCAAGGCGTCGCCAAGCAACCCCGCTCCCCAGTCCCATCCCAATGTGACGGGGTTTGTTGCGAGAATGCGTTTGAGCACCCGTGTTGCAACAGCATTACCGTGAAGCCAGGAGGTGTCGGATGGACGGGCAGGAGCTTTTATTTTTTCGGTTCTGGATTTGTTGGTCATTGGATCGCATTAGTCTTCGGCAGTGAGGCTGAGTCGGCCACCCGGCCAGCGGATTTCGACGTTCAGCGCGCGTGTGGAGTGGATGAGGGGCGGGGACGCACAGTGGGGGAGCTCCGTGGCGGACAGTAGATGTCGACTTGTGTATCCATTCCAAAGGGGTAGCGGCGAACGCCGTGTCCATCCGTGAGATGATATTCCAGAACAGGGTGTTCGAGAGCGCATTCGCCCGCAGGCCGAAGACGTTTTCCATGAGAAGAGAGGTTGGCGCCAAGCCGGTCCATCCTACAAAGTCGCGGCGCTGGATGCCGATGGCGGGTGGTTCTGGGGCATAGCATTCGCACACATTTTCCAAGTGTTCGTCCATCCAGGACATGTGGCCGTGGTCGAAATTGAAATGGAGTCCATCGATTCCGCAGGGAGGGTCACTTAGAAAGACATCGGATCTGCGAAGTTGGTCGCCGGCCTCGGATGCGGCAGCAACACGCAGGCCCTCGCCGGACTCCCAAGGTCTACGGCATTCACGCGGAGGCTGCGGCATTGTCCTGTAGCTGTTTTGCGCAACCCAAGGGTTCGGCACAAAAGTTTTCGATGCACTGGGAAAGCAGTTTGGGAGGCTCATTGGGAGATTGCTGTGTGGTCATTTTCCGTCGGAAGGAAAT